>WLWD01000831.1_pt1 | contig 107396 bp, 97 predicted proteins | sample 6712731 | NCBI WGS metagenome assembly WLWD01 (sample SAMN12718690, study PRJNA576275) | sponge metagenome | isolation source: marine sponge | host: Mycale hentscheli | place: New Zealand: South Island, Marlborough, Capsize Point | collected 2014-11-01 | reverse complement strand
TTCCGTCTAATACGAATAGAGCTTCTGTGGTAAAGAATGACATTATATTCATCCAGAAACTACTCGAACTATATTTTTCCAAGGTTAAAGCTGCACGCGGCCGCACTTACCCATACTATTTCACTTACCTATTATGGTAATTCAAGTGGTTTCCACCTGCTTACCATGCTATTTCACTTTCCCGGTGCAATTTCCATTGAACAGCAATATTATTCATACATATTTGAATTGGCAACTTACGCGCCATACCATTAAAATTGATATATTTCATTTCTTTTCAGTACCCTCCAGTTCTCCAAACAATTTTACAGTAATCTCTGTATCATCAACTTCTATTGGAGTATTGTGGGAAGATGTTCCAGAAATAGATGAAAATGGAGTAATAATAGCATATGAGATTCTCTACATTCCTCTTGAGACATTTAATGGAAAACTTGTTCCAGAAATGGTCAATACGTCAGCCTCCAATAGCAGTGTTACTTTAAACAACTTAGAAGAGTACGTCTTCTACAATATATCAGTCAGAGCCTATACATCTGTAGGAGCCGGACCCTTCAGTCCCTTTATAACACAAATAACATTAGAAGACAGTAAGTTGTGTAATGTGCTATGCTTATAACTTGTTATAGTTGTTATGCATGGCCATTAAATATTCCTAAAATATTAACATAATGTATATGATCTGCTCTTTTTATGAATTTGTAGTATCTATAGATTACTCCTAGATATTCTGTGAATTTATAGATTGTGTAACAATCTATAGATTGTGATACTCATCTATATATTGTGCAGCACAATCTATAGATTTGCATAATTTAACTTTACAATTGAACTTGTATAATTTAACTTAACACTTCAACATTGGTCATACATTTTGTAGTTCCCTCTAGCTCACCAAATAATGTTACACTAATTTCTTCTTCTACTACAATCACTGTAATGTGGACTGATGTTCAAGAAATAGACAGAAATGGAATTATTGTAGCATTTGAAATTCTTTACAATCCTTTGAATACCTTTGAGGGCGTGTTAATTCAAGGAATGGTCAATACATCAGCTTCAAATCGAAGTGTAGAAATATACAGCTTAGAAGAGTATGTACAATACAATGTATCTGTACGAGCATACACCTCTATAGGACCAGGACCATTTAGCTCACCAGTAACAGCGAGAACATTAGAAAATGGTAACAATATTAGGCAGACCAAATTATTTAGTAATTATCCCCTGTGCTTTCCCAGTTCCCTCGAGTCCTCCTTTCAATGTTACTATATTCTCCATTTCTTCTACTACTATTGGAGTAATGTGGGATGATGTCCAAGAAATAAATCGTAATGGAGTCCTTATAACATTTGAAATTTTATATGTTCCACTCGAGACATTTATTGGAGTGCTATATTCTACTGTGGTTAATATATCGGCCTCTAATAGAAGTGTAATTCTAACTGGTTTACAAGAATATGTAGAGTACAATATATCAGTAAGAGCATACACGTCAGTAGGAGCAGGACCGTTCAGTTTAGCAATAAGTGCAAGAACATCAGAAATGGGTATAGAGTGGTCAATATGTGATGAATTCATTGTTCACCAAATGTTTCTGTAGTTCCCTTTAGCTCACCAATTAATGTTACAGTATTTCCTTATTCATCTACTGCAATTGGAGTGATGTGGAGGGATGTCCAAGAGATAGATCGAAATGGAGTAATTGTTGCCTATGAAGTCCTTTATGTTCCTTTGAATCAGTTTAATGGAGTATTAGTTCAAGGAGTAGTCAGTGTGTCAGCTTCAAATAGGAGTACAGTGTTAAGGGGCTTAGAAGAATATGTGCAATACAATATATCTGTGCGAGCACATACTTCAGTAGGACCAGGACCATATAGCACACCTATAACAGAAATAACATTTCAAGATGGTAAAGTAGTATATTATCTACTATTTAGGTGTTTGTATGAGTAATTAAACGGGTAACCATGCTATTGGGGATTAATAGGACGAGTAATTCAATTGTAATAGCACTCGGCTTCACCTTGTGATATTTGAATTGCTTTACGAGTGCTATTGATTCCTAATAGCATGGCTTTACCTGTCCTATTACTCACTAATAGTAGGCCAGCTTTTTAAAAAGTCATTAGCTATTGTAGCTATACTATATCGTTCAATCACTATCTCCTTTTGAATTAGCTTCCGCTGGAACTTCATTTTCAAAGTTCTGTTCCTCCTAATCTGTTGAAAAACATTCCGACTAATATGGGTAGAGCTTCTGTGGTAAACAATGACATTATATTTAACCAGAAACTGCTCGAACTGTATTTTTCCAAGGTTAATGCAGCACTTGTGAGTACTTACCTGTACTGTTTCACTTTGCTACCGTGGTATTCCACTTGGTTTCCTCCTAGTTTCCACTTTCCCGGTGCAATTTGATTGAACAGATATTTTTCCCATACATTTTTGAATTGGCAACTTACGCACTATACCATTAATATTGATATTTTTCATTTCTTTTCAGTACCCTCCAGTTCTCCAATCAATTTTACAGTAATCTCTGTATCATCGACTTCTATTGGAGTAAAGTGGGAGGATGTTCGAGAAAAAGATGAAAATGGAGTTATAATAGCATTTGAGATTCTCTACATTCCTCTTGAGACATTGAATGGAAGACTAGTTTCAGAACTGGTCAATACTTCAGCCTCCAATAGCACTGTTACTTTAAACAATTTAGAAGAGTATGTCTTCTACAATATATCAGTCAGAGCCTATACATCAGTAGGAGCTGGACCATTCAGTCTCTTTATAACACAAAGAACATCAGAAGACAGTAAGTTGTGTAATGTGCTATGCTTGTAACTTGTTTTAGTTGTAATGCATAGCAATTTAGTTATCCTAAAATATTTACATAATATTGTATATGTTCTGCTCTTTTTATGAATTTGCAGAATCTATAGATTGTACTGCACACTCTGTATATAGATTTTGTAAATATATATAGACAGTTCTACGCATCTATAGATTTTGCAGCACAATCTGTAGATCTGTATAATTTAACTTAACACTTCTTCATTGGTTATACATCTTGTAATTCCCTCTAGCTCACCAAATAATGCTACAGAAATGGAATTATTGTAGCATTTGAAATTCTTTACATTCCTTTGAATACCTTTGAGGATGTGTTAGTTCAAGTGTAGAAATAAACAGCTTAGAAGAGTATGTATAATACAATGTATCTGTACGAGCATACACCTCTATAGGACCAGGACCATTTAACTCACCAGTAACAGCGAGAACATTAGAAAATGGTAACAATATTAGGCAGACCAAATTATTTAGTAATTATCCCCTGTGCTTTCCCAGTTCCCTCGAGTCCTCCTTTCAATGTTACTATATTCTCCATTTCTTCTACTACTATTGGAGTAATGTGGGATGATGTCCAACAAATAGATCATAATGGAGTCCTTATAACTTTTGAAATTTTATATGTTCCACTTGAGTTCAAGGAGTAGTCAGTGTGTCAGCTTCAAATAGGAGTAGTACAGTTTTAAGGGGCTTAGAAGAATAATATGTGCAATACAATATATCTGTGCGAGCACATACTTCAGTAGGACCAGGACCATATAGCACACCTATAACAGAAAGAACATTACAAGATGGTAAAGTAGTATAATATCTACTTATAGGTGTTTGTATGAGTAATAAAACGGGTAACCGTGCTATTGGGGATTAATAGGACGAGTAATTCAATTGAAATGGCACTCGTCTTCACCTCGTCATATTTCAATTGCTTTACGAGTGCTATGATGCATAAAGGCATGGGTTGCCTCTATGCTATTACTCGCTAATAGTAGGCCAGCTTTTTAAAAAAGTCATTAGCAATTGTAGCTACACTGTATCGTTCACTCACTATCTCCTTATTTCAAGATTAGCTTCCGCTGGAACTTTGTTTTCAAAGTACTGTTCCTCCTAAAACATTCCGTCTAATACGAATAGAGCTTCTGTGGTAAAGAATGACATTATATTCATCCAGAAACTACTCGAACTATATTTTTCCAAGGTTAAAGCTGCACGCGGCCGCACTTACCCATACTATTTCACTTACCTACCATGGTAATTCATGTGGTTTCCACCTGCTTACCATGCTATTTCACTTTCCCGGTGCAATTTCCATTGAACAGCAATATTTTTCATACATATTTGAATTGGCAACTTACACGCCATACCATTAATATTGATATATTTCATTTCTTTTCAGTACCCTCCAGTTCTCCAAACAATTTTACAGTATTCTCTGTATCATCAACTTCTATTGAAGTATTGTGGGAAGATGTTCCAGAAATAGATGAAAATGGAGTAATAATAGCATATGAGATTCTCTACATTCCTCTTGAGACATTTAATGGAAAACTTGTTCCAGAATTGGTCAATACGTCAGCCTCCAATAGCAGTGTTACTTTAAACAACTTAGAAGAGTACGTCTTCTACAATATATCAGTCAGAGCCTATACATCTATAGGAGCTGGACCATTCAGTCCCTTTATAACACAAAGAACATTAGAAGACAGTAAGTTGTGTAATGTGCTATGCTTATAACTTGTTATAGTTGTTATGCATGGCCATTAAATATTCCTAAAATATTAACATAATGTATATGATCTGCTCTTTTTATGAGTTTGTAGAATCTATAGATTGCTCCTAGACATTCTGTGAATTTATAGATTGTGTAACAATCTATATATTGTGATACTCATCTATATATTGTGCAGCACAATCTATAGATTTGCATAATTTAACTTTACAATTGAACTTGTATAATTTAACTTAACACTTCAACATTGGTCATACATTTTGTAGTTCCCTCTAGCTCACCAAATAATGTTACACTAATTTCTTCTTCTACTACAATCACTGTAATGTGGACTGATGTCCAAGAAATAGACAGAAATGGAATTATTGTAGCATTTGAAATTCTTTACAATCCTTTGAATACCTTTGAGGGCGTGTTAATTCAAGGAATGGTCAGTACATCAGCTTCAAATCGAAGTGTAGAAATATACAGCTTAGAAGAGTATGTACAATACAATGTATCTGTACGAGCATACACCTCTATAGGACCAGGACCATTTAGCTCACCAGTAACAGCGAGAACATTAGAAAATGGTAACAATTATTAGGCAGACCAAATTATTTAGTAATTATCCCCTGTGCTTTCCCAGTTCCCTCGAGTCCTCCTTTCAATGTTACTATATTCTCCATTTCTTCTACTACTATTGGAGTAATGTGGGATGATGTCCAAGAAATAAATCGTAATGGAGTCCTTATAACATTTGAAATTTTATATGTTCCACTCGAGACATTTATTGGAGTGCTATATTCTACTGTGGTTAATATATCGGCCTCTAATAGAAGTGTAATTCTAACTGGTTTACAAGAATATGTAGAGTACAATATATCAGTAAGAGCATACACGTCAGTAGGAGCAGGACCGTTCAGTTTAGCAATAAGTGCAAGAACATCAGAAATGGGTATAGAGTGGTCAATATGTGATGAATTCATTGTTCACCAAATGTTTCTGTAGTTCCCTTTAGCTCACCAATTAATGTTACAGTATTTCCTTATTCATCTACTGCAATTGGAGTGATGTGGAGGGATGTCCAAGAGATAGATCGAAATGGAGTAATTGTTGCCTATGAAGTCCTTTATGTTCCTTTGAATCAGTTTAATGGAGTATTAGTTCAAGGAGTAGTCAGTGTGTCAGCTTCAAATAGGAGTACAGTGTTAAGGGGCTTAGAAGAATATGTGCAATACAATATATCTGTGCGAGCACATACTTCAGTAGGACCAGGACCATATAGCACACCTATAACAGAAATAACATTTCAAGATGGTAAAGTAGTATATTATCTACTATTTAGGTGTTTGTATGAGTAATTAAACGGGTAACCATGCTATTGGGGATTAATAGGACGAGTAATTCAATTGTAATAGCACTCGGCTTCACCTTGTGATATTTGAATTGCTTTACGAGTGCTATTGATTCCTAATAGCATGGCTTTACCTGTCCTATTACTCACTAATAGTAGGCCAGCTTTTTAAAAAGTCATTAGCTATTGTAGCTATACTATATCGTTCAATCACTATCTCCTTTTGAATTAGCTTCCGCTGGAACTTCATTTTCAAAGTTCTGTTCCTCCTAATCTGTTGAAAAACATTCCGACTAATATGGGTAGAGCTTCTGTGGTAAACAATGACATTATATTTAACCAGAAACTGCTCGAACTGTATTTTTCCAAGGTTAATGCAGCACTTGTGAGTACTTACCTGTACTGTTTCACTTTGCTACCGTGGTATTCCACTTGGTTTCCTCCTAGTTTCCACTTTCCCGGTGCAATTTGATTGAACAGATATTTTTCCCATACATTTTTGAATTGGCAACTTACGCACTATACCATTAATATTGATATTTTTCATTTCTTTTCAGTACCCTCCAGTTCTCCAATCAATTTTACAGTAATCTCTGTATCATCGACTTCTATTGGAGTAAAGTGGGAGGATGTTCGAGAAATAAATGAAAATGGAGTTATAATAGCATTTGAGTTTCTCTACATTCCTCTTGAGACATTTAATGGAGAACTAGTTTCAGAACTTGTCAATACATCAGCCTCCAATAGCACTGTTATTTTAAACAATTTAGAAGAGTATATCTTCTACAATATATCAGTCAGAGCCTATACATCTGTAGGAGCCGGACCATTCAGTCTCTTTATAACACAAAGAACATCAGAAGACAGTAAGTTGTGTAATGTGCTATGCTTGTAAGTAATAGTTAGAGCATAAGCGCTTGGGTACTGGTTCATTTAGTGCACAAAGCCCTTGGGCCTATGCTCTAACTATTTTAGATCCCGTTTACCCAGAGGCCTGCCCAGTTTTCACTAGCAACTTTGTTCATTAGCATTTTTGGTGTCAAGCGAATTCTTCCGTGTATCCGGCCCAAAATTAAAATTCAATTAAAATTCAATTGAAGGCGCCAGAAAGTTTACTTTAGCAAGTTTACTTTAGCATTGTAGCTGCCAGCTGTTATCTCCAGATCTAACTCTACCTGGGCTGCTCTGCAGTAAGCAGTAAAGCAGCTAGCTATGGTAAATTCCTGTGGTATGAGAGCCGCAGGAGAGTTATATGTTAGGGCTGGTCCCGTATAGGTGGATATGAGAGAGTAGTAGACCCTCCCATATCCAGCCTCACATAACCTGCTCCCTGCTTTATCCAGCCTATTCTATTAAACTAAAACTCAAAAATAGCAATACCCCAAGGGTTGTTAGTATGCACAGTTCATATACCTAAAGGCAAAAAATAGTGCACACTTACCAAGTTAGTACACCTAGTAACAATTATAGCAACGGGTTCTAACTTGTTTTAGTTGTAATGCATAGCAATTTAGTTTTCCTAAAATATTTACATATTGTATATGTTCTGCTCTTTTTATGAATTTGCAGAATCTATAGATTGTACTGCACACTCTGTATATTTATAGATTTTGTAAATATATATAGACAGTTCTACTCATCTATAGATTTTGCAGCACAATCTGTAGATCTGTATAATTTAACTTAACACTTCTTCATTGGTCATACATTTTGTAGTTCCCTCTAGCTCACCAAATAATGTTACACTAATTTCTTCTTCTACTACAATCACTGTAATGTGGGCTGATGTTCAAGAAATAGACAGAAATGGAATTATTGTAGCATTTGAAATTCTTTACATTTCTTTGAATACCTTTGAGGGTGTGTTAGTTCAAGTGTAGAAATAAACAGCTTAGAAGAGTATGTACAATACAATGTATCTGTACGAGAATACACCTCTATAGGACCAGGACTATTTAGCTCACCAGTAACAGCGAGAACATTAGAAAATGGTAACAATATTAGGCAGACCAAATTATTTAGTAATTATCCCCTCTACTTTCCCAATTCCCTCGAGTCCTCCTTTCAATGTTACTATATTCTCCATTTCTTCTACTACTATGGGAGTAATGTGGGATGATGTCCAACAAATAGATCATAATGAAGTCTTTATATGTTCCACTTAAGTTCAAGCAGTAGTCAATGTGTCAGTTTCAAATAGGAGTAGTACAGTTTTAAGGGGCTTAGAAGAATATGTGCAATACAATATATCTATGCAAGCACGTATTTCAGTAGGACCAGGACCATATAACACACCTATAACAGAAAGAACATTACAAGATGGTAAAGTAGTATAATATCTACGTATAGGTGTTTGTAAGAGTAATAAAACGGGTAACCATGCTATTGGGGATTAATAAGACGAGTAATTCAATTGAAATAGCACTTGTCTTCACCTTGTGATATTTCAATTACTTTACGAGTGCTATGATCCATAAAGGCATGAGTTACCTCTGCGCTATTACTCGCTAATAGTAGGCCAGCTTTTTAAAAAGTCATTAGCAATTGTAGCTACACTGTATCGTTCACTCACTATCTCCTTATTTCAAGATTAGCTTCTGCTGGAACTTTGTTTTCAAAGTACTGTTCCTCCTAAAACATTCCGTCTAATATGAATAGAGCTTCTGTGGTAAAGAATAACATTATATTCATCCAGAAACTACTCGAACTATATTTTTCCAAGGTTAAAGCTGCACGCATCCGCACTTACCCATACTATTTCACTTACCTACCATGGTAATTCATGTGGTTTCCACCTGCTTACCATGCTATTTCACTTTCCCGGTGCAATTCAATTGAACAGCAATATTTTTCATACATATTTGAATTGGCAACTTACGTGCCATACCATTAATATTGTTCATTTCTTTTCAGTACCCTCCAGTTCTCCAAACAATTTTACAGTAATCTCTGTATCATCAACTTCTATTACAGTATTGTGGGAAGACGTTCAAGAAATAGATGAAAATGGAGTAATAATAGCATATGAGATTCTCTACATTCCTCTTGAGACATTTAATGGAAAACTTGTTCCAGAATTGGTCAATACGTCAGCCTCCAATAGCAGTGTTACTTTAAACAACTTAGAAGAGTACGTCTTCTACAATATATCAGTCAGAGCCTATACATCTGTAGGAGCCGGACCCTTCAGTCCCTTTATAACACAAATAACATTAGAAGACAGTAAGTTGTGTAATGTGCTATGCTTATAACTTGTTATAGTTGTTATGCATGGCCATTAAATATTCCTAAAATATTAACATAATGTATATGATCTGCTCTTTTTATGAATTTGTAGAATCTATAGATTGCTCCTAGATATTCTGTGAATTTATAGATTGTGTAACAATCTATAGATTGTGATACTCATCTATATATTATTGTGCAGCACAATCTATAGATTTGCATAAATTAACTTTACAATTGAACTTGTATAATTTAACTTAACACTTCAACATTGGTCATACATTTTGTAGTTCCCTCTAGCTCACCAAATAATGTTACACTAATTTCTTCTTCTACTACAATTACTGTAATGTGGACTGATGTTCAAGAAATAGACAGAAATGGAATTATTGTAGCATTTGAAATTCTTTACAATCCTTTGAATACCTTTGAGGGCGTGTTAATTCAAGGAATGGTCAATACATCAGCTTCAAATCGAAGTGTAGAAATATACAGCTTAGAAGAGTATGTACAATACAATGTATCTGTACGAGCATACACCTCTATAGGACCAGGACCATTTAGCTCACCAGTAACAGCGAGAACATTAGAAAATGGTAACAATATTAGGCAGACCAAATTATTTAGTAATTATCCCCTGTGCTTTCCCAGTTCCCTCGAGTCCTCCTTTCAATGTTACTATATTCTCCATTTCTTCTACTACTATTGGAGTAATGTGGGATGATGTCCAACAAATAGATCGTAATGGAGTCCTTATAACATTTGAAATTTTATATGTTCCACTCGAGACATTTATTGGAATGCTATATTCTACTGTGGTTAATATATCGGCCTCTAATAGAAGTGTAATTCTTACTGGTTTACAAGAATATGTAGAGTACAATATATCAGTAAGAGCATACACGTCAGTAGGAGCAGGACCGTTCAGTTTAGCAATAAGTGCAAGAACATCAGAAATGGGTATAAAGTGGTCAATATGTGATGAATTCATTGTTCACCAAATGTTTCTGTAGTTCCCTTTAGCTCACCAATTAATGTTACAGTATTTCCTTATTCATCTACTGCAATTGGAGTGATGTGGAGGGATGTCCAAGAGATAGATCGAAATGGAGTAATTGTTGCCTATGAAGTTCTTTATGTTCCTTTGAATCAGTTTAATGGAGTAATAGTTCAAGGAGTATTCAGTGTGTCAGCTTCAAATAGGAGTACAGTGTTAAGGGGCTTAGAAGAATATGTGCAATACAATATATCTGTGCGAGCACATACTTCAGTAGGACCAGGACCATATAGCACACCTATAACAGAAATAACATTTCAAGATGGTAAAGTAGTATATTATCTACTTTTTAGGTGTTTGTATAAGTAATAAAACGGGTAACCATTCTATTGGGGATTAATAGGACGAGTAATTCAATTGTAATAGCACTCGGCTTCACCTTGTGATATTTGAATTGCTTTACGAGTGCTATTGATTCCTAATAGCATGGCTTTACCTGTCCTATTACTCGCTAATTGAAGGCCAGCTATTTAGAAAGTCATTAGCTATTGTAGATATACTATATCGTTCAATCACTATCTCCTTTTGAATTAGCTTCCGCTGGAACTTTGTTTTCAAAGTTCTGCTCCTCCTAATCTGTTGAAAAACATTCCGACTAATATGGGTAGAGCTTCTGTGGTAAACAATGACATTATATTTAACCAGAAACTGCTCGAACTGTATTTTTCCAAGGTTAATGCAGCACGTGTGAGTACTTACCTGTACTGTTTCACTTTGCTACCGTGGTATTCCACTTGGTTTCCTCCTAGTTTCCACTTTCCCGGTGCAATTTGATTGAACAGATATTTTTCCCATACATTTTTGAATTGGCAACTTACGCACTATACCATTAATATTGATATTTTTCATTTCTTTTCAGTACCCTCCAGTTCTCCAATCAATTTTACAGTAATCTCTGTATCATCGACTTCTATTGGAGTAAAGTGGGAGGATGTTCGAGAAAAAGATGAAAATGGAGTTATAATAGCATTTGAGATTTTCTACATTCCTCTTGACACATTTAATGGAAGACTAGTTCCAGAATTGGTCAATACATCAGCCTCTAACAGAAATGTTACCCTTAACAATTTAGAAGAGTATGTCTTCTACAATATATCAGTCAGAGCCTATACATCTGTAGGAGCCGGACCATTCAGTCTCTTTATAACACAAATAACATTAGAAGACAGTAAGTTGTGTAATGTGCTATGCTTGTAACTTGTTTTAGTTGTAATGCATAGCAATTTAGTATTCTTAAAATATTTATATATTGCATATGTTCTGCTCTTTTTATGAATTTGCAGAATTTATAGATTATACTGCACACTCTGTATATTTATAGATTTTGTAAATATATATAGACAGTTCTACGCATATATAGATTTTGCAGCACAATCTGTAGATCTGTATAATTTTACTTAACACTTCTTCATTGGTCATACATTTTGTAGTTCCCTCTAGCTCACCAAATAATGTTACACTAATTTCTTCTTCTACTACAATCACTGTAATGTGGACTGATGTTCAAGAAATAGACAGAAATAGAATTATTGTAGCATTTAAAGTTCTTAACATTTCTTTGAATACCTTTGAGGGTGTGTTAGTTCAAGTGTAGAAATAAACAGCTTAGAAGAGTATGTACAATACAATGTATCTGTACGAGCATACACCTCTATAGGACCAGGACCATTTAGCTCACCAGTAACAGCGAGAACATTAGAAAATGGTAACAATATTAGACAGACCAAATTATTTAGTAATTATCCCCTCTACTTTCCCAATTCCCTCGAGTCCTCCTTTCAATGTTACTATATTCTCCATTTCTTCTACTACTATGGGAGTAATGTGGGATGATGTCCAACAAATAGATCATAATGAAGTCTTTATATGTTCCACTTAAGTTCAAGCTGTAGTCAATGTGTCAGCTTCAAATAGGAGTAGTACAGTTTTAAGGGGCTTAGAAGAATATGTGCAATACAATTAAAAAGTCATTAGCTATTGTAGCTACACTGTATCGTTCACTCACTATCTCCTTATTTCAAGATTAGCTTCCGCCGGAACTTAGTTTTCAAAGTACTGTTCCTCCTAAAACATTCCGTCTAATACGAATAGAGCTTCTGTGGTAAAGAATGTCATTATATTCATCCAGAAACTACTCAAACTATATTTTTCCAAGGTTAAAGCTGCACGCGTCCGCACTTACCCATACTATTTCACTTACCTACCATGGTAATTCATGTGGTTTCCACCTGCTTACCATGCTATTTCACTTTCCCGGTGCAATTTCAATTGAACAGCAATATTTTTCATACATATTTGAATTGGCAACTTACGCGCCATACCATTAATATTGATATATTTCATTTCTTTTCAGTACCCTCCAGTTCTCCAAACAATTTTACAGTAATCTCTGTATCATCAACTTCTATTACAGTATTGTGGGAAGACGTTCAAGAAATAGATGAAAATGGAGTAATAATAGCATATGAGATTCTCTACATTCCTCTTGAGACATTTAATGGAAAACTTGTTCCAGAATTGGTCAATACGTCAGCCTCCAATAGCAGTGTTACTTTAAACAACTTAGAAGAGTACGTCTTCTACAATATATCAGTCAGAGCCTATACATCTATAGGAGCCGGACCATTCAGTCCCTTTATAACACAAATAACATTAGAAGACAGTAAGTTGTGTAATGTGCTATGCTTATAACTTAATTTAACTTAACACTTCAACATTGGTCATACATTTTGTAGTTCCCTCTAGCTCACCAAATAATGTTACACTAATTTCTTCTTCTACTACAATTACTGTAATGTGGACTGATGTTCAAGAAATAGACAGAAATGGAATTATTGTAGCATTTGAAATTCTTTACAATCCTTTGAATACCTTTGAGGGCGTGTTAATTCAAGGAATGGTCAATACATCAGCTTCAAATCGAAGTGTAGAAATATACAGCTTAGAAGAGTATGTACAATACAATGTATCTGTACGAGCATACACCTCTATAGGACCAGGACCATTTAGCTCACCAGTAACAGCGAGAACATTAGAAAATGGTAACAATATTAGGCAGACCAAATTATTTAGTAATTATCCCCTGTGCTTTCCCAGTTCCCTCGAGTCCTCCTTTCAATGTTACTATATTCTCCATTTCTTCTACTACTATTGGAGTAATGTGGGATGATGTCCAACAAATAGATCGTAATGGAGTCCTTATAACATTTGAAATTTTATATGTTCCACTCGAGACAATTATTGGAGTGCTATATTCTACTGTGGTTAATATATCGGCCTCTAATAGAAGTGTAATTCTTACTGGTTTACAAGAATATGTAGAATACAATATATCAGTAAGAGCATACACGTCAGTAGGAGCAGGACCATTCAGTTTAGCAATAAGTGCAAGAACATCAGAAATGGGTATAAAGTGGTCAATATGTGATGAATTCATTGTTCACCAAATGTTTCTGTAGTTCCCTTTAGCTCACCAATTAATGTTACAGTATTTCCTTATTCATCTACTGCAATTGGAGTGATGTGGAGGGATGTCCAAGAGATAGATCGAAATGGAGTAATTGTTGCCTATGAAGTCCTTTATGTTCCTTTGAATCAGTTTAATGGAGTATTAGTTCAAGGAGTAGTCAGTGTGTCTGCTTCAAATAGGAGTACAGTGTTAAGGGGCTTAGAAGAATATGTGCAATACAATATATCTGTGCGAGCACATACTTCAGTAGGACCAGGACCATATAGCACACCTATAACAGAAATAACATTTCAAGATGGTAAAGTAGTATATTATCTACTTTTTAGGTGTTTGTATGAGTAATAATACTGGTAACCATGCTATTGAGGATTAATAGGACGAGTAATTCAATTGTAATAGCGCTCGGCTTCACCTTGTGATATTTGAATTGCTTTACGAGTGCTATTGATTCTTATACATGCTAATAGTAGGCCAGCTTTTAAAAAAAGTCATTAGCTATTGTAGCTTTACTATATCGTTCAATCACTATGTCCTTTTGAATTAGCTTCCACTGGAACTTCGTTTTCAAAGTTCTGCTCCTCCTAATCTGTTGAAAAACATTCCGATTAATATGGGTAGAGTTTCTGTGGTAAACAATGACATTATATTTAACCAGAAACTGCTCGAACTGTATTTTTCCAAGGTTAATGCAGCACGTGTGAGTACTTACCTGTACTGTTTCACTTTGCTACCGTGGTATTCAACTTGGTTTCCTCCTAGTTTCCACTTTCCCGGTGCAATTTCAAGTGAACAGAGATTGTTTCCCATACATTTTTGAATTGGCAACTTACGCACTATACGATTAATATTGATAATTTTCATTTCATTTCAGTACCCTCCAGATCTCCAATCAATATTACAGTAATCTCTGTATCATCAACTTCTATTAGAGTAATGTGGAAGGATGTTCGAGAAATAGATGAAAATGGAGTTATAATAGCATTTGAGATTTTCTACATTCCTCTTGACACATTTAATGGAAGACTAGTTCCAGAATTGGTCAATACATCAGCCTCTAACAGAAATGTTACCCTTAACAATTTAGAAGAGTATGTCTTCTACAATATATCAGTCAGAGCCTATACATCAGTAGGAGCCGGACCATTCAGTCCCTCTATAACACAAAGAACATCAAAAGACAGTAAGTTGTGTAATGTGCTATGCTTGTAACTTGTTTTAGTTGTAATGCATAGCAATTTAGTATTCTTAAAATATTTACATATTGTATATATTCGGCTCTTTTTATGAATTTGCAGAATCTATAGATTGTACTGTACACTCTGTATATTTATAGATTTTGTAAATATATATAGACAGTTCTACGCATCTATAGATTTTGCAGCACAATCTGTAGATTTGTATAATTTTACTTAACACTTCTTCATTGGTCATACATTTTGTAGTTCCCTCTAGCTCACCAAATAATGTTACACTAATTTCTTCTTCTACTACAATCACTGTAACGTGGGCTGATCTTCAAGAAATAGACAGAAATAGAATTATTGTAGCATTTAAAGTTCTTAACATTTCTTTGAATACCTTTGAGGGTGTGTTAGTTCAAATGTAGAAATAAACAGCTTAGAAAAGTATGTACAATACAATGTATCTGTACGAGCATACACCTCTATAGGACCAGGACCATTTAGCTCACCAGTAACAGCGAGAACATTAGAAAATGGTAACAATATTAGGCAGACCAAATTATTTAGTAATTATCCCCTCTACTTTCCCAATTCCCCCGAGTCCTCCTTTCAATGTTACTATATTCTCCATTTCTTCTACTACTATGGGAGTAATGTGGGATGATGTCCAACAAATAAATCGTAATGAAGTCTTTATATGTTCCACTTAAGTTCAAGCAGTAGTCAATGTGTCAGCTTCAAATAGGAGTAGTACTGTATTAAGGGGCTTAGAAGAATATGTGCAATACAATATATCTATGCAAGCACGTATTTTAGTAGGACCAGGACCATATAACACACCTATAACAGAAAGAACATTACAAGATGGTAAAGTAGTATAATATCTACGTATAGGTGTTTGTAAGAGTAATAAAACGGGTAACCGTGCTATTGGGGATTAATAGGACGAGTAATTCAATTGAAGTAACACTCGTCTTCACCTCGTGATATTTCAATTACTTTACGAGTGCTATGATCCATAAAGGCATGTGTTACCTCTATGCTATTACTTGCTAATAGTAGGCCAGCTTTTTTAAAAAGTCATTAGCAATTGTAGCTACACTGTATCGTTCACTCACTATCTCCTTATTTCAAGATTAGCTTCCGCTGGAACTTTGTTTTCAAAGTACTGTTCCTCCTAAAACATTCCGTCTAATACGAATAGAGCTTCTGTGGTAAAAAATGACATTATATTCATCCAGAAACTACTCGAACTATATTATTCCAAGGTTAAAGCTGCACGCGGCCGCACTTACCCATACTATTTCACTTACCTACCATGGTAATTCATGTGGTTTCCACCTGCTTACCATGCTATTTCACTTTCCCGGTGCAATTTCAATTGAACAGCAATATTTTTCATACATATTTGAATTGGCAACTTACGCGCCATACCATTAATATTGATATATTTCATTTCTTTTCAGTACCCTCCAGTTCTCCAAACAATTTTACAGTAATCTCTGTATCATCAACTTCTATTACAGTATTGTGGGAAGACGTTCAAGAAATAGATGAAAATGGAGTAATAATAGCATATGAGATTCTCTACATTCCTCTTGAGACATTTAATGGAAAACTTGTTCCAGAATTGGTCAATACGTCAGCCTCCAATAGCAGTGTTACTTTAAACAACTTAGAAGAGTACGTCTTCTACAATATATCAGTCAGAGCCTATACATCTATAGGAGCCGGACCATTCAGTCCCTTTATAACACAAATAACATTAGAAGACAGTAAGTTGTGTAATGTGCTATGCTTATAACTTGTTATAGTTGTTATGCATGGCCATTAAATATTCCTAAAATATTAACATAATGTATATGATCTGCTCTTTTTATGAATTTGTAGTATCTATAGATTACTCCTAGATATTCTGTGAATTTATAGATTGTGTAACAATCTATAGATTGTGATACTCATCTATATATTGTGCAGCACAATCTATAGATTTGCATAATTTAACTTTACAATTGAACTTGTATAATTTAACTTAACACTTCAACATTGGTCATACATTTTGTAGTTCCCTCTAGCTCACCAAATAATGTTACACTAATTTCTTCTTCTACTACAATCACTGTAATGTGGACTGATGTTCAAGAAATAGACAGAAATGGAATTATTGTAGCATTTGAAATTCTTTACAATCCTTTGAATACCTTTGAGGGCGTGTTAATTCAAGGAATGGTCAATACATCAGCTTCAAATCGAAGTGTAGAAATATACAGCTTAGAAGAGTATGTACAATACAATGTATCTGTACGAGCATACACCTCTATAGGACCAGGACCATTTAGCTCACCAGTAACAGCGAGAACATTAGAAAATGGTAACAATATTAGGCAGACCAAATTATTTAGTAATTATCCCCTGTGCTTTCCCAGTTCCCTCGAGTCCTCCTTTCAATGTTACTATATTCTCCATTTCTTCTACTACTATTGGAGTAATGTGGGATGATGTCCAACAAATAGATCATAATGGAGTCCTTATAACATTTGAAATTTTATATGTTCCACTCGAGACATTCATTGGAGTGCTATATTCTACTGTGGTTAATATATCGGCCTCTAATAGAAGTGTAATTCTAACGGGTTTACAAGAATATGTAGAGTACAATATATCAGTAAGAGCATACACGTCAGTAGGAGCAGGACCGTTCAGTTTAGCAATAAGTGCAAGAACATCAGAAATGGGTATAAAGTGGTCAATATGTGATGAATTCATTGTTCACCAAATGTTTCTGTAGTTCCCTTTAGCTCACCAATTAATGTTACAGTATTTCCTTCTTCATCTACTGCAATTGGAGTGATGTGGAGGGATGTCCAAGAGATAGATCGAAATGGAGTAATTGTTGCCTACGAAGTCCTTTATGTTCCTTTGAATCAGTTTAATGGAGTATTAGTTCAAGGAGTAGTCAGTGTGTCAGCTTCAAATAGGAGTACAGTTTTAAGGGGCTTAGAAGAATATGTGCAATACAATATATCTGTGCGAGCACATACTTCAGTAGGACCAGGACCATATAGCACACCTATAACAGAAATAACATTTCAAGATGGTAAAGCAGTATATTATCTACTTTTTAGGTGTATGTATGAGTAATAAAACGGGTAACCATGCTATTCGGGATTAATAGGACGAGTAATTCAATTGTAATAGCACTCGGCTTCACCTTGTGATGTATGAATTGCTTTACGAGTGCTATTGATTCCTTATAGCATGGCTTTACCTGTGCTATTACTCACTAATAGTAGGCCAGGTTTTTAAAAAGTCATTAGCTATTGTAGCTATACTAAATCGTACAATCACTATCTCCTTTTGAATTAGCTTCCGCTGGAACTTCGTTTTCAAAGTTCTGCTCCTCCTAATCTGTTGAAAAACATTCCGACTAATATAGGTAGAGCTTCTGTGGTAAACAATGACATTATATTTAACCAGAAACTGCTCGAACTGTATTTTTCCAAGGTTAATGCAGCACGTGTGAGTACTTACCTGTACGGTTTCACTTTGTTACCGTGGTATTCCACTTGGTTTCCTCCTAGTTTCCACTTTCCCGGTGCAATTTCAATTGAACAGAGATTTTTTCCCATACATTTTTGAATTGGCAACTTACGCACTATACTATTAATATTGATATTTTTCATTTCTTTTCAGTACCTTCCAGTTCTCCAATCAATTTTACAGTAATCTCTGTATCATCAACTTCTATTAGAGTAATGTGGGAGGATGTTCGAGAATTAGACGAAAATGGAGTAATAATCGCATTTGAGATTTTCTACATTCCTCTTGACACATTTAATGGAAGACTAGTTCCAGAATTGGTCAATACATCAGCCTCTAACAGAAATGTTACCCTTAATAATTTAGAAGAGTATATCTTCTACAATATATCAGTCAGAGCCTATACATCAGTAGGAGCCGGACCATTCAGTCCCTCTATAACACAAAGAACATCAGAAGACAGTAAGTTGTGTAATGTGCAATGCTTATAACTTGTTATAGTTGTAACGCATGGCCATTAAATATTCCTAAAATATTAACATTGAACACGGGTCGTAAATTCCGCGCTAAGGTCAAGTCTAGTTAGGAAATAGGTGGAAGCAAAGGGTTATAAAAGCTAGCCCCGCCTGCTCAACCTCGAAGGACCAGAACTTGACACGCAGACAGTTTATCCACTTATGGCGAGCGGCTAGCGCGCTAACCTGCTCAGACTCAGCAAGATGGATACTCTGCCATCTTTGTAGAGCTGGAATGAGTCAGGAAGTGGGAGCTCACACAACTCAAGCAAATACTATTGCCTTTATAAAAAGTTATAAGTAAGGAATCAAGTACAGTACTTATGTATGACGCACGATGATACATGCATTGGGTTTGAGTGGGTATGAATAACATTATGTTCATGAGATTTGGTAAGGGTCAATAACAAAGTGCGTGCATGTGAATGAAGTTTCTAAGTCCAAAGTCTGGAAGTAGGTGTAGTCTTGAGGGCGTGGTCACGAAGTCCCTGACTGCAGCTTTAGTCCTGTTCGGATGGAGGCTCCGACATCCTGGGGGCGGGAGAGAGTTGGTGCTCTTCGACTATGAGGACCAGTCTGTCGGTTGATCTTTTGTAGATCTTCCCTTGTCAACGCATCTCCCCCGTCCTGACGAGACCGTCGACTCCTGGGAATGTATGAATGATTCGTGCCAGGGGCCAGCTCCTGTGTCGCAGCATGTCATCTTTGATCAGGACCACATCGCCTACTTGAAAATTATATGTGGTACGATTCCATCGGCTTCGTGAATGCAGAGACTGGAGATATCTTGTGCTCCATGTGACCCAGAGATCTTGTTGAAGACGCTGGACTAAGCTTCACCTGCGAAGTGTGGAAATCTTGCAACTGGAGTCACAATCTTCAGTTGGAGAAGCCTTCAGTGGACGTCCTATCAGGAAGTGTTCGGCTATGAGTGCGAGATCATCGTCCACATCTGTTGATTACAGAGGAGTAAGAGGCCATGAATTCAGTGTGGCTTTAGCTTCTGTGAGAACTGTGTTCAGCTCCTGGAAGGTGAGGATGTGAGGTCCAACTATCTTTTTGAGTAAAACCTTCACTCCGGCTTCCCAAAGTCCTCCGAAATGAGGAGCCCTGGGTGGAATGAAGTGCCACTGGACATTGGATGCTGGATCAAAGTGAGAGAGGGCTTCTTGGGTGTCTGTGGAAGTCATCAACTTCTGAAGTTCTTTGATCTCGTTTCTGGATCCCTGAAAATTGGTTCCATTGTCACTGTGAATGTGTTTAGGAGTCCCTCTGCGAGCACAAAATCTGGAAAGAGCTGCCATGAACTCTGACATTGACAGGTCTGAGCAAAGCTCAAAGTGCACGGCCTTGGTCGCAAAACAAATGAAGACACATACATAGGCCTTTCGGATGACAGGACATCAGCATGTGACCAAGCTTGATCTGTAGCGGACCAGCAAAGTCTATCCCTGTGATGTAGAAGGGTGGAGATGGAGTGGTCCTTGATGCAGGTAGCAGACCCATCTTCTGTGCTAGAGGTCTTGCGAGAGCCTTCTGGCAGACTTCATACCATCGGGAAACCAGCTTTAGGAAGTTTTTAGTCCCGGTATGTGATAGGTACCCGCAAGTAGACACAACAACGTGGGAACACCAGAATGAGAGTAAGTTGAGTGAAGAGAGGAAATGAGAAGTTGAGTGAGGGGTGATTTTAGAGAGAGGGGAATGAGAGATCTTGGCTGCTTGGAGTTCTACTCCTGGCTCACTCGTCCGCTGACTCTTAGGAGCTTGGAGGGATCCACTGAAACATCAAACTTGTGAAGAGAATGATGCTTGGGCAGAGAACAACCAGAGGAGATGTAGTCAAAGACATTCACGTAAACTTCACGTTGTGAATGTCTGAGAAGCAAAATCTTGGAGGAGGAGACTTCATCAGGCATCAGTACTTGAGAGGTAGCTCGAGAAGATCTTGGAGATCTGGAATTATGAAGGAAGCGTTGAATCCAGGCCACAACTCGAGTGAGGTGGTAAAACGAGGAGTATAGTTTCCACAGGGGATTGGAGGTCTTGTCTGCAGAGACAATGTTGATAGCAGCCTTGACTTCAGGAATGGAACTTGGTATCTGAAGCTGAGAGCGAGGCCATTGAGCTGGAGGATCTTTGAGCCATGGAGGGCCGTGCCACTAGAGTTGAGAATCGATGAGAAGTTGTGGTGTGGTTCCTCGGCTTAGAAGGTCGGCGGAATTCTGGAGCTGACATGTCTCCATTGTGAAGTAGGAAGATGCTGCTGAATGACTGAAACTCGGTGAGTAACAAATGTCGTGAGAGAACTCGAAGATTTGCGGTGCCAACACAGAATTATCAAGGAATCTGTCCAGGCATAAACTTGAGCCATGTCAATCTCCAGAAGTCCAACAACGTAAACTAGTAACTTGGATAGCAAATGAGCAGCCACCAACTCGAGTCTGGGAATAGTGGTAGTCGAGAGCGGAGCCACTCTTGCCTTAGAGTATATGAGGGTGACTGAGACTTAGGTATCCACATGTACTGTGCGGAGGTAGGCAGCAGCACCATAAGCAACTTGTGCATCCGAGAATTCGTGCAGAGTCTTGGATTGTATCGGCTGGTCATTAGAGATGAGTCTCCTGGGAATTGGATGCCGTGCAACCAGGGGTAGTCCTGATCCATGATAACCAGCTCTGTGTGATGTCGAACTGGAGTGTCCCAATCCAAGTGTAGCTTCTAAATGTCTTGCAGCACAATTTTGGAGGGAATGACGGCTGGTGAGAACAGACCCAACACATCATTATACAGTGCATCCAGCTTAAAGAACAAACAATTGATTTTTTTAATTTAAGCTAGAATACTTTACCATACCTACGACATATCTCTTCTTTCTAGATTCTACACCAGTTTCCAGAGTACAACAAGAATTGACCCAACAAAAGTCACAGAATCCGTCACCTTACATAGACGTTCAATACATTAGCGCCATTTTATTTTGACGTCACCAAATCGCTGTCGTTCGTCACAAATCGTCATGTTATAAAACTTGCATGTCAAGCCAACTCACAGTGGGGGAAGTTCCCCAAACGCGGGGGGTTTCCCCAAACGCGGGGGGTTTCCCCAAACGCGCGCGAACCGATTGGGTAATCCCCCCACTTCATTAATAGCTGGTGTTTATTAATAATTAACACAACAGTTCAGTATGGCTTCTGGAAGTAGATGTATGGAAGAAAATGTTTTCAAAAGGAGAAGAGGATAGCTTGAGTTGCTGACTGACATCAGCAATATTCCACTAAATGCAACCAGTAAAAGAGCATGCACATCAAAGACAGGAGAAAAGATTGAGAATATCCTGAAGGTGAAGGCCATCAGGGGAAGGCATGCATCAGCTCCACCACCAGAGTGTCCACCACCAGAGTGTCCACCATCTCGACCTAGTAGGATGAAGTGCAAGTGTACAACTTACAATGAACATATGACATTATACCATATAATTTAACATAGTCCACACATAATTGCAGAAGGCATGCATACACTACAAACACACACAGAAAGAAACACCAGTTTTGTTACTCAAAAGGCTGTGGCACTTCAGATGCTTGGTGCCTGCATTTCTACTGGAATGGGGATTCTGGAAGCTTGCAAACTAGCAGGTCTTGCAACCGGCTTCAGTGATCAGGGCATTCGCAAATGGGCCCAGAAGATCTATGCAGATTTCTTTGGGATCCTGTCATCTTTGCAGGACTTGACAGACGAGAGGCTGGATGACGAGCTGGAGTCTGGAAAAGGGAAGTATCCCAAATGGCTTTCCCTAATACAGGATGAGAACTTCAGATGCGACCTCAGAAATCTTGTAGTAGAGAAGGGATACGTGATGGGGCATCCTAACCTTACGCTACAGGATGTCATAACATGGCTCAAGAAGAAATATGAGGTGGATGTTTGCAAAACCACTGTCTGTGCTTGACTCCATGAGATGGGATTTTCATATCAGCAACACACAAAAGGAGTGTACTTTGATGGTCGTGAGAGGGATGATGTGGTTGCTAGTAGGAGGAGCTACCTCAACACACTGCAGTCATATGAGAAACGCATGTGGGTGTACACTTCTCCATGTCCGGACCCTGCCATTCATCCAATTCTTCGCGTCTATCATGACGAATCCACCACTACTCCAATTCAGATCAGTCCTTTTATTGGACAGATGGGACAAAGCAAATCCTAAAACAGAAATCTTTAGGACAGGCGATAATGGTGTCCCACTTCATTGAAGAAGTTGAGGGACTGCTGGAGTGTGATGGGGAGATGGCCGCACTTCTTATGGAGCACCAGACCGAGGGATACTTCACCAACGATCATCTCATCTCTCAGGTCTAATTATAACAAATAATGGTGATAATTAATAATAATAATTAATTATAGTAATAGTAATAACAAAAATAATAGTATTAGTAAAGTACATGTAATAGTAATAATAATAATACAATAACCGAAACCACCTTTTTAGTGAGACCACATTTTAGAAATAAACATGTTTGCACAGACTCACAAGGCAGTTTCTGTTTTTGAGAAGAAGTACCCCCAGTGCCAAGGTCTCTTCATTTTCGATCATGCTCCATCTCATATGAAGAGACCTGATGATGCGTTGAATGCCGATCGAATGAATGTGAGAGATGGAGGGAAGCAGCCATTTATGCGTTACACAGAGTGGAATGGCGCAGATGTCACCTTTCTACAACAACAACAGATGATTTTTTAATGGAACAAGCCTTCTTGCTTCTAAAAAACTACTAAAAATTATTTAAATTATTAATTATTATTGTATACAGTAGTCATATCCTGAATTAATTTTTAAATTAAATTAAACTTTGACCTAACCATCCTAAGAGCTGAACACAATCGAAAAATACACAAAACACAATCAAACTCACCCATCAGCGAAAAAACCGGCTTGCAACAATGGCGCTAGGTGAGCTGAAACCTCCCTTGCGAGGTGCCCTTAGGTGCAGGTCGGACTGCACTTCAAACAAATGCTATTCGCATATCTTGCGTTATGCCGCTCCACCTCACAGCGGAATTTCAACCCCTCTCTCACATTGGGCAAGGGTATATCATAAAATTTAATACCCCTTGCCTGGGCACTAAACGTAACTAGCTCAGAAGCCATACTCAATACAGTAGTCTCTTCTACAACAGCTGTTATGGATATTTCCATCGAGCATGCGCACATTCATGACGTCATGTTTACGTATGAGAACCGGAAGAATCAGCCGCGATACGTCACTACTTTGAGGGTGCCATCCCATTTCTGAATATTTTTATAAAAAACAGCTCTATTTTGCTCAATTTTGTTTACATAGCTTTGGTATTTAGCAACCATAAACTTAAGCCATTTATCTATGATTTGGTGTAATAAGAATACTCCAGTTCAAAAATTGTAGAAATCCCAGCTTAAACACTTTTATTTAATAAAATAGAAATATTGGCCTATACAAATATAATTAATGCAACGAATTTTGTTCAAATGAAAATTCATCTAGTATATTTCCAACTTGGAAAGTGTAAGAACTCCGACTATTATAATTTTAATTTCCCAGCTTAAACACACTTATACTCACAATTTGACTCTTGCACTTCAACCTAGTATAACCTCAACATTAACCACGATACCACAATTATAAAACATGTTATGTGTCAATATAGCATTGATATATAAGTATACAAAAAATAATATCTGTAGCTCCCATATTTCTCCCCTGTAAAGAAAAGACTAAGACAATAAAATATGCCATTTATTTGTTCTAAGCTGGATGCACTGTACTTTGGCTGAAACTGAGGCCACAACACGCTTGGTAACTGCACTGCTCTCAACCTTGGGCACTGCTACATGGAATGAGTCGTGTGCGACGTCCCAATGCATGACCAGAGTCTTTGAAGATGAGAGAGGAGATGGCAACTGGAGGTCGGCGGTCTCGAGCAGATCTGATGGAATGGTATTGCGAAACTCTACTGAGTTGCTGCGCCATTTACGGAGGTTCATTCCAGCCAGACTGAGGAGGTGGCAGAGTTGTCAACGCATCTGGTCAGCTTCAGCATCTGTGAGAACACCGGAGAGGCAATCATCTACGTAAAACTCTTGCAAGAACGTGATGGCAGCTTGAGGATGAGTTTGAAGGTGAGTTTCTGCCAAGTGCTGTATGACCCGTGTAGCGATAAATGATGAAGATCGTAACGCCAAAGGTGAGTCTTTTCATGCAGTGATCTCGAATTTGTCCTGACTCATCCTTGTGGAGGAAATGATGATAGTCTCGTTCTTCCTGATGCAAGACAATCTCGCAAAACATCTTTGAGATGTCTGCACTGAAGGCGACTCGATGACCACGAAAGCGGATCAAGATGTCAGCTAGCTTGAAATACAGATTCGGACTGGTTAAGAGGCAGTCATTGAGCAATAATCCTGTTGAAGTGCGAGCCGAAGCATCGAACATGGCACGAAGTATCGTGGTGGTAGACGATTCCTTACAAACACCTTGTATGGTTATGTAGTAAGAGATTGGAGATTTGAGATCTGCTCATGGAATTTGTTCGGCATGGTCCTAGGTGACATATTCCTGGGAATTGTCCCAGCTTGCCCTTTGTCTCCAATGAATGCTCATTTTGGTGAAATCGTCGGAGAGCTGTAGGACGGGAATGTCCGAGTTGAGGAGGATCCTGAGTGCGAGGCAAATTCACAACGTATCGACCATCCTGGTGGATTGAGTGTGTGTCATTGAAGTGTTCGAGTGCTTAGCATCCTCAGAGGTTAGTGTTGGCTCATTGGGAAGCTTGTCCAACTCCCACAATTGCTGCAGTGACTGGTGGAGTGGGTCATCCTTCACTTGGATGGTGTGACTGTTCATTGTCTAGAGGTGCGACAATGGTCAATCCAAACCCGGTTGGCATGGCTGATATGGCAGAGGCTTTTGAGTACACTGCAGGTCCCTTGATGCACTGGATGACACGAGTACTCCGATCAGGATATCCAAGTGGCCGAGAGCGCAATCAGCCAAAGGTGCTTTGTCTCTGACGCAGACTAAGATGCTTTGAGGATGTGTAGGTGGAGTAGCACACGGTATCTTGAACACCACTCCAAACTGACAGGTGAGTTGCTCATTAGAAAACATGGAGTGAAGTGTAGCTTGAACATAATGCTTTGATCAACAATCGCCCATCAGTTCATCAAGTTTCATCCATTGGGGATGTCTGGCAAGCCTGAGGCTGGAAGCCAGGCTCTCCATCATCAGAGAGACTGCAGCTCCTGGATGTAAGGCAATGCGAACACGTCTGGTGCGTGGTCCATTGTGCACATCCACGACGGCTGTGTTTAGTAATCCAGGACGCAATCCAGTAGACGACGGCTCAGTGTGTTGGGACTTGGCTGATGAGGTGACCATTGCTGGTAGAGCTTCTGTTGTGGTCAAGTTGGATGATGCTGGAGGAGTCGAGTTAGGCAGTGCTGAAGGGGTCGAGTTAGATGATGCTGAAGGGGTCGGGTTAGACGATGCTGAAGGGGCAGAGTTTGATGATGCTGAAGGGGCAGAGTTCGATAATGCTGAAGGGGCAGAGTCACGATGGAGCAGCGTATGATGCCGTCGACTGCACTTGCGGCAGTTGTATGCTGACGTGCACTGACTGCACAGGTGAGCAAAGGAGAGGCAATTGGTACATCTCTTCCCTTCTCTGATTACTTGTAGGTGTTTGACAGCATCATAACTGAGGAAGACAGGACATCAACTAAGAGAGTGTGCAGCGGAACAAGCTGGGCAAGAGGTGTAGGCACTGGAGGAGGCTACCCTCATGACTGTGCCAGGACGTTTGTCTCGTGTTGATTGAGTTTTGCTGCCTTTGAAGCTCTTGGGGACTTCAGAAGAATCGCCGGGCAAGGAGAACTCACGCTTCCGAAAGAACTACAAGATTTCGTCGATGTCAGGTAGACGTGAAGAGTCTGTATAGTGAGCAGTCCATTCATGTCTCATCTGAGAGTCGAATCGTTCTATAGCGATGGCTCCCAGGAACTGTTTGTAGGTATCACCCTTAACCCGCTCAATTCCACGCATATGTATTTCGAGAGTCTCTCTCATATGACGCAACCCACGACATGTGTATCTGTAGGTGTCCGGGGTGAGAATGGCCTTCACATGATGCGAGTAGATGAGCTGCGGCTGTCCGTAGGCATCCACGAGTGCGCGAAGTGCTGAGGCGTAACCATTGGGACCAGACTGGTAGTAATGCACCAGTCTTCGAGCTTCCTCCGTCACCATAGCATTAGCGAGGGGGGTGCAGTGCTCTGGATCTGAGAGTCCCAAGGCGCGTTTGTCAATGGCGGCAGTAAACAGGGCATGGAAATCTGGCCAGTCTATAGACATGCCCGAGAACTTTGGTAGCACCAGATTGAGTTTGGCTACACTTGGTGCAGGATGGGAGGAGCTTGAACCGATGGAGGAAGTGTGTTCCGCTGGAAGGTGGCTGTGATGTTCGTTGGAAACTCGTTGGTCAACATTATTCAGCATCTCTTTTAAAGAATCGACCATCTCAGTGACAACCTCTTCACGTTCATAGTCCATGCAAGTGAGTTCAAATCGTTGAACAATGTCTTTGATAGACTGAATTTCTGTCACCGTAGCTGGAGCAGACAATTCTTCCTTTATCAGGATGTTTCGAACAATCTTCTGAAGTCCTCTGCCTTTGCGATGCAGCTGAATAATAGTGAGAGTTTTTGTGACTTCACACAGAAGTTTGTCGTAGCTTTCGATAATGGCTTCATCACGTGACATCTCTGCTGCACGTTCTAATCCATCACCTATCAGCTCATCATAGTGTTCTTAGATGGCTTTGTGAACATCAATGTACTCCTTAAGGGATTTGTGCACACCTTCCAACTCATTAACATTGATGGCTAGCAGTTGGTCTCTTTCCCCCTTAGGATAGCTCTCATATTTCTTTCGTAGACGAGTAATGTTGCCATGTCGAGTTGTGCATCTGGCATTGACAGCGTCGGCGTCACCAGTGGTATAGATGTTTTGAAGATCATCTGACATAGACGTGGCTGATGCAGAAATGATTCAGATGTGCAACTCTAAGTTTAAAATAGGTGAAATCTATAAGGTGAAATCACTCAGAGATTGCACAGACTGAATGTCGATAGCGTTCGGTAAAGCGCTAGCTTCGGCAGATCCGTAGTTGTGCATAGACACGTGCGTTGGATCGATGCGTCCTTGAGACTGGAGTCTGTTGACGTTAGATCCGGCTCGAAAGACCATGAACACAGGGGCGTAAATTCCGCGCTAAGGTCAGGTCTAGATAGGGAATAGGTGGAAGCAAAGGGTGATAAAAGCTAGCCCCGCCTGCTCAACCTTGAAGGACCAGAACTAGACACGCAGACAGTTTCTCCACTTATGGCGAGCTGCTAGCGCGCTAACCTGCTCAGACTCAGCAAGACGGATACTCTGCCATCGTTGTAGAGCTGGAATGAGTCAGGAAGTGGGAGCGCACGCAACTCAAGCGAATACTATTGCCTTTATAAAAAGTTATAAGTAAGAAATCAAGTACAGTACTTACTATGACGCACGATGATACATGCATTGGGTTTGAGTGGGTATGAATAACATTGATGTCATGAGATTTGGTAAGGGTCAATAACAAAGTGCGTGCAAGTGAATGAAGTTTCTAAGTCCAAAGTCTGGAAGAAGGTGTGGTTTTGAGGGCGTGGTCATCAAGTCCCTGACTGCAGCTTTAGTCCTGGTCGGACGGAGGCTCCGACAAACATAATGTATATGATTTGGCTAGTAAGGATAGGAAAGGGAAATTTGATCATGGGAAAAGTGATAGGAAACTGTGTGTGGGAGAACTTGTCCTGATGAGAGTTCCGGGTTTGCACGGTGCCCTAGAGTCCAGCTGGGAAGGTCCTTATAGTGTTGTGAGGGTTGTGAGTAGGGTGACTTACTTCGTTAAGAGGGATGGAGGAGGTCACAAGAGGTTGGTGCACCTCAATAATCTCAAGGTGCACCGACCCAGGCCCGCTTCAGTCGCCTCGGTGTGTGTAGTAGCTGAGGAGACTGGCGTGATGGAGGCCGCATTACAAAAGGAGACTGTTCTTGGTGAAGATAATTGTGTAGGATGTAGTCAGTGTGAATTAGATGTGTTATTGAAAGTGTGTGATGACATGTTTAGTGAACAACCTGGGTTATGCACGGAATGTGAATGCAAGATTGAACTGAAACCTGAGACTGTATCTCTTCCACCTTACCAGATTTCGAGGAGTTTAGTTGATAAAGTGAAATTGGAGGCTACGAGAATGATTGAGAATAAGGTGATATGTGAGAGTGAAAGTGAATGGTGTGCCCCTGTGGTTCCGGTGTGTAAGCCTGATGTTACAGTGAAGATCTGTTTAAACTATATGAAGCTCAACAAGCAAATCCCACTGAACCTTTATTACTTATTCAAACCCAATGAGCTGGTAGAGAGGGTGAAAGGGTCTGGTCTGTTGTCAATTATCGACTTAACTAGTAGCTTTCCACCAAATACAATTAAAAGGGAGCAGTAGTAAGCTGACGATGTTCGTCAGCCCGTTGGGAAAGTATAATTTCTTGCATATGCCCTTTAGTCTGAAGAACGCGCCAGCAGTTTTTCAGAAAGTGATGGATACAATTTTGTGTATGGTTAAGGATTGTTGTGATGTTTATATTGACATTGATGATGTGATGATTTTTACTAAATACTGGGAGACTCACTCGTGTGATTTAAAGAGGGTGTTGAAAACTATTGAGAGAGCAGGAATGAAAGTTAAACTGAGGCTATTGTTCAGTTCGTGTGTAAGTCGGACTTGATGTACACTATCATTTTGTGTTGTCGTTTATTGTGATTGATTTATCAAACCATAGTTAGTTGCTTACGTGCAGCACTCACCACACTTACTCTGATGGCAGCATACCTTATTAATCTATTCCCGTAGGACCCACAGTGATATCAGTGGGATCTTGCCTGTGCGAGTATCGACAAAGGCGTAAGACCCTGACGACGACTCCACAATACTCACATTCAAAATTTTGGTGCTTGGCTCATGGACTAATATAACAGAGAGAACATTACAAAATCATAGATTAGTATTGAATGCTTTTATTAATAATTTTTATTTCTTTCCAGCACCCTCCAGTTCTCCAAACAATGTTACAATAATCTCGGCATCATCAACTTCTATTGGAGTAAAGTGGGAGGATGTTCGAGAAATAGATGAAAATGGAGTTATAATAGCATATGAGACTCTCTACATTCCTCTTGAGACATTTAATCGAAGACTAGTTTCAGAACTGGTCAATATATCAGCCTCCAATAGCACTGTTACTTTAAACAATTTAGAAGAGTATGTCTTCTACAATATATCAGTCAGAGCCTATACATCTGTAGGAGCTGGACCATTCAGTCCCTTTATAACACAAAGAACATCAGAAGACAGTAAGTTATGTAGTGTGCTTGCTTGTAATTTGTTATAGTTATAATGCATAACCATTTAGTTTTCCTAAAATATTCACATATTGTATATGTTCTGCTCTTTTTATGAATTTGCAGAATCTATAGATTGTACTGCACACTCTGTATATTAATAGATTGTGTACCAATATATATACTGTTCTACGTATCTATAGATTTTGCAGCACAGTCTGTAGATCTGTATAATTTAACTTAACACTTCTTCATTGGTCTTACATTTTGTAGTTCCCTCTAGTTCACCAAATAATGTTACACTAATTTCTTCTTCTACTACAATCACTGTAATGTCAAACTGATGTTCAAGAAATAGACAGAAATGGAATTATTGTAGCATTTGAAATTCTTTACATTTCTTTGAATACCTTTGAGGGTGTGTTAGTTCAAGTGTAGAAATAAACAGCTTAGAAGAGTATGTACAATACAATGTATCTATACGAGCATACACCTCTACAGGACAAGGACCATTTAGACCAGTAACAGCGAGAACGTTAGAAAATGGTAACAATATTAGGCAGACCAAATTATTTAGTAATTATCCCCTCTACTTTCCCAATTCCCTCGTGTTCTCCTTTCAATGTTACTATATTCTCCATTTCTTCTAATACTATTGGAGTAATGTTGGATGATGTCCAAAAAATAGATCATAATGGAGTCCTGATAACTTTTGAAATTTTATATGTTCCACTTGAGTTCAAGGAGTAGTCAGTGTGTCAGCTTCAAATAGGAGTAGTACAGTTTTAAGGGGCTTAGAAGAATATGTGCAATACAATATATCTATGCAAGCACGTAATTCAGTAGGACCAGGACCATATAGTACACCTATAACAGAAAGAACATTAAAAGATATAAAGTAGTATAATATCTACTTATAGATGTTTGTATGAGTATTACAACGGGTAACTGTGCTATTGGGGATTAATAGGACAAGTAGTTCAATTGAAATAGCACTCGTCTTCACCTCGTGATATTTCAATTGCTTTACGAGTGCTATGATCCATAAAAGCATTGGTTACCTCTATGCTATTACTCGCTAATAATAGGCCAGTTTTTTAAAAAGTCATTAGCAATTGTAGCTACACTGTATCGTTCACTCACTATCTCCGTATTTCAAGATTAGCTTCCGCTGGAACTTTGTTTTCAAAGTACTGTTCCTCCTAAAACATTCCGTCTAATACGAATAGAGCTTCTGTGGTAAAGAATGACATTATATTCATCCAGAAACTACTCGAACTATATTTTTCCAAGGTTAAAGCTGCACGCGGCCGCACTTACCCATACTATTTCACTTACCTATTATGGTAATTCAAGTGGTTTCCACCTGCTTACCATGCTATTTCACTTTCCCGGTGCAATTTCCATTGAACAGCAATATTATTCATACATATTTGAATTGGCAACTTACGCGCCATACCATTAAAATTGATATATTTCATTTCTTTTCAGTACCCTCCAGTTCTCCAAACAATTTTACAGTAATCTCTGTATCATCAACTTCTATTGGAGTATTGTGGGAAGATGTTCCAGAAATAGATGAAAATGGAGTAATAATAGCATATGAGATTCTCTACATTCCTCTTGAGACATTTAATGGAAAACTTGTTCCAGAAATGGTCAATACGTCAGCCTCCAATAGCAGTGTTACTTTAAACAACTTAGAAGAGTACGTCTTCTACAATATATCAGTCAGAGCCTATACATCTGTAGGAGCCGGACCCTTCAGTCCCTTTATAACACAGATAACATTAGAAGACAGTAAGTTGTGTAATGTGCTATGCTTATAACTTGTTATAGTTGTTATGCATGGCCATTAAATATTCCTAAAATATTAACATAATGTATATGATCTGCTCTTTTTATGAATTTGTAGAATCTATAGATTGCTCCTAGATATTCTGTGAATTTATAGATTGTGTAACAATCTATAGATTGTGATACTCATCTATATATTGTGCAGCACAATCTATAGATTTGCATAATTTAACTTTACAATTGAACTTGTATAATTTAACTTAACACTTCAACATTGGTCATACATTTTGTAGTTCCCACTAGCTCATCAAATAATGTTACACTAATTTCTTCTTCTACTACAATCACTGTAATGTGGACTGATGTCCAAGAAATAGACAGAAATGGAATTATTGTAGCATTTGAAATTCTTTACAATCCTTTGAATACCTTTGAGGGCGTGTTAATTCAAGGAATGGTCAATACATCAGCTTCAAATCGAAGTGTAGAAATATACAGCTTAGAAGAGTATGTACAATACAATGTATCTGTACGAGCATACACCTCTATAGGACCAGGACCATTTAGCTCACCAGTAACAGCGAGAACATTAGAAAATGGTAACAATATTAGGCAGACCAAATTATTTAGTAATTATCCCCTGTGCTTTCCCAGTTCCCTCGAGTCCTCCTTTCAATGTTACTATATTCTCCATTTCTTCTACTACTATTGGAGTAATGTGGGATGATGTCCAACAAATAGATCGTAATGGAGTCCTTATAACATTTGAAATTTTATATGTTCCACTCGAGACATTTATTGGAGTGCTATATTCTACTGTGGTTAATATATCGGCCTCTAATAGAAGTGTAATTCTTACTGGTTTACAAGAATATGTAGAGTACAATATATCAGTAAGAGCATACACGTCAGTAGGAGCAGGACCGTTCAGTTTAGCAATAAGTGCAAGAACATCAGAAATGGGTATAAAGTGGTCAATATGTGATGAATTCATTGTTCACCAAATCTTTCTGTAGTTCCCTTTAGCTCACCAATTAATGTTACAGTATTTCCTTATTCATCTACTGCAATTGGAGTGATGTGGAGGGATGTCCAAGAGATAGATCGAAATGGAGTAATTGTTGCCTATGAAGTCCTTTATGTTCCTTTGAATCAGTTTAATGGAGTATTAGTTCAAGGAGTAGTCAGTGTGTCAGCTTCAAATAGGAGTACAGTGTTAAGGGGCTTAGAAGAATATGTGCAATACAATATATCTGTGCGAGCACATACTTCAGTAGGACCAGGACCATATAGCACACCTATAACAGAAATAACATTTCAAGATGGTAAAGTAGTATGTTATCTACTTTTTAGGTGTTTGTATGAGTAATAAAACGGGTAACCATGCTATTCGGATTAATAGGACGAGTAATTCAATTGTAATGGCACTCGGCTTCACCTTGTGATATTTCAATTGCTTTACGAGTGCTATTGATTCCTAATCGATGAGCAAGTGTAGCGAGTGAGACACTGACAGGGGATACACGATCGAAAATCGGGGATGTCTGTTTATTTATTTAGTGAGGGGCTCTGCAAAAAAACCAGGTGTTTCCCTATAAAATTCAAAATTGAGATTTAGGCATTTTCAGAAAAATCATACTTTCTGCTTTAAAATAAGCTATTTACCGCCGGCGTGCACTTAAGTGTTTTAAACTTACACGCGTTTGAAGTCGGTAACCTCAAAATGTTTATTGTTCGTGACAATCCAATTGGAAATTCGCGGAAAATGGCTAACTTTAGAGTTTCCATTTTTGACATGCTCACTTGCCAAGAAAACGATCGCTATAGAAAATGAAACTTGGCAGAGAGCTAGACAAAGGTTAAAAGTTTATAATTCAGCGAGCGAGCGAAGCGAGCGAAGCTGACTATCAGTCGTGTTCAATTGAGATTTCAGATATATATATATATTTAAATACCGTTGCTATATTGTTGTCAGGTGTAATAACTTGGCAAGTGTGCAATAACACTTGCCCGGTATTTAAACTAGTTAAAGCATGAGCGCTTAGTGCCTAGTACATTTATCGCACTCAGTCCTCGGGCCTACGGCCCTCGGGCTGTCGTGCAATAAATCGACTAGAAACTAAGCGCTCATGCTTTAACTATAACATATATATGTAGGTATGTATGCGTACGTCAAAAAATTTCGCCCGCGCTTCTAATTACGTAAGTTAGGTAAAGCGTTCACAGTTCCAGTATTTTTCAATTAACGAGCACGGAGAATCCTGCTGCACTGCCTTACGCAACTTTGTTTCAACCAAAAAGTTTATAGGTACTCTCTTCTTGAAACAATTGTGAAGTCTTTGTCAAGCTGCGGTTCTTTGCCACTGCTTTCGAAGTTTATTCTGGTAATTCTGTTATTGTTAACTCTTCATTCTTTGCTATTATTTAGCGATTTCCTTCACAAATCATCTTTACCTATACTCATATATTTACTCGCTCGCCATGCATTTGCGCTATTCGAGCGCACCACTAGTTATGGAAAAATATAAAATAAAAAAATAATTCACTTTTTTCATACTTTTAGCCGTAATGTACAATTGTGTTTTTAGGGAAATGTCTGGTTTTCACAGAGCAGCTCACTACAATCACTGACAATGACATACATACATCCATTCTTATATTATATGTATGGACGTATGTATTTCATTTTGTACTTTGACCCTCGTGTTTTTGTGTTAGTTATGTAGTCGACCCCGTCCCAAATAGCACTAAACAGAATCCTCTGGTTTATCGATCAGTACCCGTATCACCCTAGAAATTGAATTGTTTACCGTTTTGAATTATTTTGCGGGTGCAATTAAAACTTGAAAACAATACATTGTCTACTAGACTACTGCGAAGGTATATAAGTCTGTGTAGGTGCATGTCCATTTGTGTCAAAGCATTGTGTGTTACAACCACTACTTAGCTAAAGAATATCACAAAGAAAACTTTTAAATAACGTGTATTGTTTTGTTGTTGTTGTTTTCTTTCCAAGCAGTTGCAGAGAGTTGTTATTATGGCACTGAAATCCCTTTACCCTGTATGCTAAATTAAAAAACTGGACCTTATTTTCAGTAGCTTCAGTGTTAGAAGTCAAAATCATTCATATAAAAATAGTATAGTCTTTAGGCTCGCTCGCCATTTGTGCTCAAGCACATCACTAGTAGCATGGCTTTACCTGTGCTATTACTCGCTAATTGGCAGCGAGCATAGCGAGCGAGACACTTACAGGGGTAACACAATCGAAAATCGGGGATGTTTATTTATTTATTCAGCGAGCGAGCGAAGCGAGCGAAGCTGACTACCAGTCGTGTTCAATTGAGATTTCAGATATATTATATAAGTATGTATACGTACGTCAAAATATTTCGCCCGCGCTTCTAATTACGTAAGTTAGGTAAAGCGTTCACAGTTCCAGTATTTTTCAATTAACTAGCGCGGAGGATCCTGCTGCACTGCCTTACGCAACGTTTCAACCAAAATGTTTATAGCTACTCTCGTCTTGAAACAATTGTGAAGTCTTTGTCAAGCTGCGCTTCTTTGCCACTGGTGCGCTCGAATAGCGCAAATGCATGGCGAGCGAGTAAATATATGAGTATAGGTAAAGATGATTTGTGAAGGAAATCGCTCGAATAGCGCAAATGCATGGCGAGCGAGTAAATATATGAGTATAGGTAAAGATGATTTGTGAAGGAAATCGCTAAATAATAGCAAAGATTAGGCATGAAGAGTTAATAATAACAGAATTACCAGAATTAACTTCGAAAGCAGTGGCAAAGAACCGCAGCTTGACAAAGACTTCACAATTGTTTCAAGAAGAGAGTAGCTATAAACTTTTTGGTTGAAACAAAGTTGGGTAAGGCAGTGCAGCAGGATTCCGTGCTCGTTAATTGAAAAATACTGGAACTGTGAACGCTTTACCTAACTTACGTAATTAGAAGCGCGGGCGAAAAGTGTTGACGTACGCATACATACCTATATATATATATCTGAAATCTCAATTGAACACGACTGAGAGTCAGCTATAAACTTCTAATTACGTAAGTTAGGTAAAGCGTTCACAGTTCCAGTATTTTTCAATTAACTAGCGCGGAGGACAATCGAAAATCTGGGATGTTTAGTTATTTATTCAGCGAGCGAGCGAAGCGAGCGAAGCTGACTATCAGTCGTGTTCACAATCGAAAATCGGGGACACTTACAGGGGTAACACAATCGAAAATCGGGGATGTTTATTATTTGTATATATGTTTGGACGTACGTATGTCATTTTGTACTTTGACCCTCCGTATTTTTGTGTTCGCTCAACGTTCGACCCCGTCCCAAACTTCACTAAACAGAATCCTCTGGTTTAGCGACCAATACCCGTATCACCTTAGAAATTGAATTGTTTACCGCTTTGAATTGTTTTGCGGGTGCAAAAACTTACTGGAGCTACATTTCTATTTGAGTTAGTGGCGGTGGTAAGTTAATACGCTATTTGTCACAGTTATAAGCCCTACTCAACAGCATTTATTTTAAAATTCATTGTCCACTAGACTAACCACGAAGGTAAGTCTTGCCTAGGAATGTTCAGTTGTGTGAAAGTATTGTGCTTACAATACTACTAATATCAAATCACTGAAGGAAGTAATTTTTGTTTTGGTACATCAAGTGAACAAGTGTATGTGAAGGTGCTGTGTGTTACAAGGACTGCTTAGCTGATGAAAAATCTTTACCTTTATTGACAGGTTAGGTTTTTGTCTCTGACCTATCTGATTTTTTGCCTACACAGTTACGTCTTGTGTACTTATTGAGTCCATTTTCTAACTGATAGCATTCAAACGGCAAATTTACATTTAGTGTTTAAGGCTCGCTCGCCATTTGTGCTCAAGCACATCACTAGTTTATTTGTATATATTATGTATGGACGTACGTAAGGCATTTTGTACTTTGACCCTCACGTTATTGTGTTCATTCGGTTGTCGACCTCGTCCCAAACTTCAATAAACAGAATCTTCTGTTTATCGATCAGTACCCATATCACCCTAGAAATTGAATTGTTTACCTTTTTGAATTCTTTTGCAGGTGCAGTTAAAACTTGAAAACTTAAGGGTCGAATTAGTGGCGGTGGTAAGTCAATGCGCTCTTTGTCATGGTTATAAGCCGTGCGCAACAGTATTTACTTGAAAATACATTGCCCACTAGACTACTGCGAAGGTAAGTCTGTGTAGGTGCATGTCCAGTTGTGTCAAAGCATTGTGTGTTACAACCATTACGTAGCTAAAGAATATCACAAAGAAAACGTTTAAATAACGTGTATTGTTTTGTTGTAGCTTTTTTCCTTCAATCCAAGCAGTTGCAGAGTTGTTACTATGGCACTGAAATTCCTTTACCAAGTATGCGAAATTTAAAAACTGGACCTTATTTTCAGTAGCTTCAGTGTTAGAAGTCAAAATCATTCATATAAAAATAGTATAGACTTTAGGCTCGCTCGCCATTTGTGCTAAAGCACATCACTAGTTAATTAATATATATGTATGGACGTACGTACGAGCGGATAATAAAAGCTTCTCCGCGGTACACGATTTTTTTGAGTTTTGCTTTGTTTGCTTTGTTTCGTTTGTCTTTGTTTTACACGGTGTGTAAGTGGCTGCGCCAGTGAAGCAAGTCGGGGTTCGTAGGGAGACCAACGAGACCAACGAGATATACTCATTCTCAAGGGTTGCTGCGCACTATTTGGAGTTTGGTAAGGTGGATGCCTATTGTGAACGCCTCGAGCACTCGCTGCTGCCGCTGTAATGGAACAGCCAAGTGCCTGAGATGCGTCTGTGTCCGTAGTTGTGCTCCATGCTCCCGCTGTTTGCCTGGCGATTTGGGACTTTGCCACAACACCCGGCCACGTGGCCGCTCTCCCCCATCAGGCTCCTTCTCATCCCTGACAACGACTGCCCCTCCTCACCCAGCTGCTGCCAACCCTTCTGCCAGCTTATCACCTGCCCCTTCTCCTCCCCCCTTCTCCCAGCCTGCCTCCCCTCCTTTGTCGGCCCTACCAGCCCTACCAACCATCCTCAAATCCCATGTGCCCACCCTGCAGCATGTCCCATAGGGCACCCGTGACAGCTGGGCCCTCGTTCTCAGCTCCTGTCTGAGGTCTGTTGTACGCAATCCGGACGAGCCATCCCAGTGGTCCCGCCTCTTCATTCTAGCCAAGTGTGTGCTTGCCAGCCCTGCTGCAGGCCAACTGCTTCGTTGGTGTGAGATCATGAAGCGAGTGAAGTCTCGCCTTCAGCGTTGGGCAGATGGTGATTTGGTCTCCCTTTGGTCCGAGGCCCTCGAGGATGCCCGGTCCCTCGCCAAGAGGCAATCACGCTTCTCTGCCCCCACCTCCACCCGCAATTCCAGGAGAGCCAGGCATGCTGCGCAGGTCGGCCGGTACAGCAAGGCCATCCAAGCCCTGACATCTGACGGCCTAGCCTCCCCGTCTCCGGAAATCCTTCAGGAGATGCGGAAGAAACACCCCCAGGCACCTCCTCCCTCTGTGCCTCTGGACCCAGTTCCGTCACCTGCCATCCTTTCAGAGCCTGCAGTCCTCAAGGGAGTGCGCTCTTTCCCCAACGCCTCTGTCCCTGGGCCCTCCGGTCTGCACCCTAGTCACCTTCAGGAGGCTATTCGATGCCCCTCCCCAGATTGTATCTCTTCACTCACCCCCCTTCAACTAGGTGTTGGAGTCAAAGGCGGCTGCGAGGCCATCATCCATTCCACTTCACATCTGCTCTCCTCCTCTAATGACCCGGATCAGTGCTGGTGCCTCTTCCTGGACTTCTCCAACGCCTTCAACTGCATTAGCAGGGAGTCCATGTTTGCTGAGATCAGGCAACGCATCCCACACCTAGCGGCCTGGATGGAATCCTGCTACTCCTGTCAGCCCCTGCTCCATCAGGGACCCTCTCGGCCCATTGGGTTTTGCTCTAACCCTCCAGCCCCTGCTCGAGCGCCTGCAGGCTGACGTCTCAGGTCTCCACCTCAACGTGTGGTACCTGGACGACGGCACCCTGATGGGATCCCTAGAGGACCTTGCTGCTGCCCTGCTCATCGTGGAGCGCGAAGGTCCCCCCCTGGGCCTCCATCTCAACCGCTCCAAGTCTCTCCTCTACATCCCAGAGGACGCTGTCCAGGATCAGTCTGTCCTCCCAATAGACATTCCCACCACCCGCAGAGGTTTCTCTCTCCTGGGATGCCCCATCGGTCCACCCGACTACTGCGAGGAGGTTTTTGGTGCCCGGCTATCGAAGCTGAAGGAATCCCTTGGAGCGCTACACAGCGTTGGCGACTGTCAGGTGCTTTTGCGCTCTTGCCTCGCCCTCCCCAAGGTCTCCTTCATCCTCGCGCCTTCCCTCCCAGTCACATCTAACGTACCGCTGATGAGTTTGATAGAGCCATCCGCTGCACCTTGGAGACCATTGTAGGTGGCCCAGTTTCCCACTGGTCCTGGTTGAAGGCGTCTCTCCGGTGTAGTCACGGGGGCCTCAATCTTCGCAGTGCGCTACGCCATTCACCAGCCGCCTTTCTCGCCTCCACCTCAGTAACAAAGTCTCTGGTGCTACAGATCCTCGCCAGCCCACCAGCCCCCTCTCCACACATCACCCCGACAGTTTCGCGCCTGGCCACAGAAGCCGCCCGCCCAGATTAGAAGTGCCTAGATGACATTGACGTCCATCTCCGGCAGAAATGCCTTAGTCAGCTTCTTGACTCGGCTCCCACCTGCCGCTCGCGGGCCCTTACCTTGTCCTCCAGCCTCCCCCATGCCGGAGACTGGCTGAACATCATCCCCTCCACCACCCTCGGCCTCCATCTCCACGACCGAGAGTTCCGGTGTTGCCTGCGCTACTGGCTTGGGGTTCCCCTCCACAGCTTGTCATACCCCTGCCCGGAATGCCACCTTACTGCTGATGCGTACGGTGATCACCAGGTCGGCTGCGGGGGGAATAGGAATCGCATTGCCCGTCACAATGCTGTCCGTGACGCCATCCACGCTGCTGCCCAGTCCGCTGCTCTCGCTCCCTCCAAGGAGACCCCTGGCTTACTGCCTGGCTCGCAAGCTCGCCCGGGCGACAGTTTCGTTTCATACTGGAGCCTTGGACATCCGACCGCCTTTGATGTGCTTGTCATCAGTCCGCTACAGGAGCTCACCATCACTCAGGCTGCCCAAACACCTGGCCATGCCCTCCAAGTTGGTGTGCAGAGGAAGCTTGCAGCCAACCTCTCAGCTTGCCGCTCCTCCGGGACGAACTTCGTCCCTCTTGTGGCTTAGACACTAGGTGGGTTGGCTGAGGACACCATCCGCACCATCACCATCATCAGCAGGGCCATCGAGAATCGCTGCGGCACTTCTGACTCCACCCCAACTACCAGTCACCTGTTTGGCCGCGTGGCAATTGCTTTATGGCGGGGCAATGCATCGCTGTGGCTCCACCGTCTCCCCACCATACCCCCCTCCCTGGACGGTGTAGCCTGAACTTTTTGTATATTTATTGTCTTTTTCCTTTTTCTTTTCATATTTCATTTTGCGATATTTGCACGCATGAAAAAAAAAAAATTGTTTACAAGAAATTTTTTGTAATTTGACCCTCGCGTTTTTGTGTTAGTTCGGTTGTCGACCCCGTCCCAAACTTCACTAAACAGAATTCTCTGTTTATCGATCAGTACCCGTATCACCCTAGAAATTGAATTGTTTACCTTTTTGAATTCTTTTACTGGTGCAGTTAAAACGTGAAAACTTACAGGACTTCCATTTCTAATCGAGTTAGTGGCGGTGGTAAGTCAATGCGCTCTTTGTCATGGTTATAAGACGTGCGCAACAGTATTTACTTGAAAATACATTGTCCACTAGACTACCGCGAAGGTAAGTCTGTGTAGGTGCATGTCCAGTTGTGTCAAAGCATTGTGTGTTACAACCACTACTTAGCTAAATAATATCACAAAGAAAACTTTTAAATAATGTGTATTGTTTTTTTGTTGTTTTTTTCCTTCAATTCAAGCAGTTGCAGAGAGTTGTTGCTATGGCACTGAAATCCCTTTACCGTGTATGCGAAATTTAAAAACTGGACCTTATTTTCAGTAGCTTCAGTAATAGAAGTCAAAATCATTCACGTAAAAATAGTATAGGCTCGCTCGCCATTTGTGCTCAAGCACACCACTAGTTTATTTATATATATGTTTGGATGTATGTATGTCATTTTGTACTTTGACCCTCCATATTTTTGTGTTCTCTCGGCGTTCGACCCCGTCCCAAACTTCACTAAACAGAATCCTCTGGTTTAGTGACTATTACCCGTATCACCTTAGAAATTGAATTGTTTACCCCTTTGAATTGTTTTGCGGGTGATGTTAGAACGCAAAAACTTATGGGAGCTCCATTTCTATTCGAGTTAGTGGCGGTGGTAAGTTAATACGCTATTTGTCACAGTTATAAGCCCTACTCAACAGCATTTACTTGAAAATTTATGGTCCACTAGACGAACCAGAAGGTAAGTCTTGCGTAGGTATGTTCAGTTGTGTGAAAGTATTGTGCGTTACAACTACTATTAAGAATATCACAAAGAAAATTTTAAATAACGTGACTTGATTTTGTTGCTTCTTTTTCAATTCAAACAGTTGCGGGAACGGTTACTATGGCATTGAATCCCCTTTACCGCATATACATAATTTAAAAACTCAACTTATTTTAGTAGCTTGAGTGTTAGTTGTTAAAATCAATCATTTAACAATAGTGTAGCTCGCTCGCCATTTGTGCTCAAGCACACCACTAGTATATATGTTTGGACGTACGTATGTGATTTTGTACTTTGACCCTCGCGTGTTTATGTTAGTTATGTGGTCGTCCCCGTCCCAAATTGCGCTGAACAGAATCCTCTGGTTTATTGATCAGTACCCGTATCACCCTAGAAATTGAATTGTTTACCGTTTTGAATTCTTTTGCGGGTGCAGTTAAAACGTGAAAACTTAAGGGACTTCCATTTCTATTCGAGTTAGTGGCAGTGGTAAGTCAATGTGCTCTTTGTCATGGTTATAAGCCGTGCACAACAGTATTTACTTGAAAATACATTGTCCACTAGACTAACGCGAAGGTAAGTCTGTGTAGGTGCATGTCCAGTTGTGTCAAGCATTGTGTGTTACAACCACTACTTAGCTAAAGAATATCACCAAAAAATAACAATGTGTATTGTTTTGTTGTTGTTTTTTTCCTTCAATTCAAGCAGTTGCAGAGAGTTGTTACTATGGCACTGAAATTTCTTTACCGAGTATGCGAAATTAAAAAACTGGACCTTATTTTCAGTAGCTTAAGTGTTAGAAGTCAAAATCATTCATATAAAAATAGTATAGTCTTTTGGCACGCTGCCATTTGTACTCATGCACATCACTAGTTAGCTATTGAGCTACACTATATCGTTCATCAATCATTATCTCCTTTAGAATTTGCTTCCGCTGGAACTTTGTTTTCAAAGTTCTGCTCCTCCTAATCTGTTAAAAAACATTCAGACTAATATTGGTAGAGCTTCTGTGGTAAACAATGACATTTTATTTAACCAGAAACTGCTCAAACTGTATTTTTCCAAGGTTAATGCAGCACGTGTGAGTACTTACCTGTACTGTTTCACATTGCTATCGTGGTACTTGGTTTCCTCCTAGTTTCCACTTTCCCGGTACAATTATGATTGAACAGAGATTTTTTTCCATACATTTTTGAATTGGCAACTTACGCACTATACTATTAATATTGATATTTTTCATTTCTTTTCAGTACCCTCCAGTTCTCCAAACAATTTTACAGTAATCTCTGTATCATCAACTTCTATTGGAGTAATGTGGGAGGATGTTCGAGAAATAGACGAAAATGGAGTAATAATAGCATTTGAGTTTCTCTACATTCCTCTCGACACATTTAATGGAAGACTAGTTCCAAAACTGGTCAATACATCAGCCTCTAACAGAAATGTTACTCTTAACAATTTAGAAGAGTATATCTTCTACAATATATCAGTCAGAGCCTATACATCAGTAGGAGCCGGACCATTCAGTCCCTTTATAACACAAAGAACATCAGAAGACAGTAAGTTTTTACAATGTCTTATTTATAGTTCAATAAAATTATTATACAATGTGATTAATCATAATATTGTGGTAATTCTGTCGCAATTACTGTAAGGTACAATTGTTAAAATTAAAGAATAAAATAAAAGTAATGGCTATTAAAAAACAACACATGAATTCTTTCTAACTAACGAGTCCATTGCTCACACTATAATTAAAATCAAAGCTGGTTGCTAAAGTCAAAAAATAATAGTTTGTTCTTTTAGGAGATGAAGAATTGATATAGATTATACAAGGACACTCTTACGTTTTGAATGATTATTTTTTGAGTGTTGGTTACAAACTTTTTTATGGCATGAAGCTATGATAAAAATGATTATATTGTAGTGATTATAGAGATTGCAATACATGCACTGAAATCAGAATAGTCTACTCTTCTATCAGTGCTCAGAAGAAATACAGTTCACAATTGGAATGTGATGTGTTTTTAATTCTGAGTATAGTGTAAACACCGATTTATAGACCGTTACCTGAGCGACCATACTTGTTCTGTTCTATAAATCATATACAGTCCCCAGTATTCCCATAAGAAAATGTATTAGAGGGGAACAGTTGATTTAGTTCGTAGTAACCACCAAAAAGTATGGGAAAATGACCGGAGAGAACTTTATATAGAGCTATTTGTTATCAATGAGCTATAAAATAGTTATAAGCAATAAAAATATGTTTGTATTGCGATTCACAAACCCACGCCACTCCGACTTCGCCTTCATGTCTCGGGATTTATAAATCGCATACAAACCTCAGTGTTAGTTTATAACTATTACCAATAAATTGAAGTGTATTCCAATTTTAATGTCTAGCTTATATTGAGGTGTACTTACTGTTAAACAATGCTGAACAGAAATAATGGGACCTTATGGGACTAAAATTATAATGAACAATTAATGGCATTCTGGATAGCCCTCAATGATAAGTATAGGAGTTTTGATAATGCTTGAAGTTGTCTACTTTATTTTACCTCTTGATATAACATTGAGATCCCATGAGATAATATGCTTACTATTCGTTTCATGCCAAACATCCGTCTTCAATGCATTTGTATTCTATGTTATTGTATGAACTAAAATGAGTGCTAGGAATTTTAAAGGATTGAAATATTCCAGGCTAGGAATACGGCTAGGCTGGGTGTCGACTAAGGTAGAAGTAAAATAGGACTATAGTTAGGACTATTAGAAGGTAAACCTAGGGCTCTGGCTAGAATTAGGGTCATTGTTATAAAATAGAATCTAGTGATAAGCTATGTGACATAATGTATTGACATGAAACTAATAGTAGGCATATTTCACTTATAGAACAGGCTGTACTCATATAACTCATGATATTTTTGGTTAGCCCTATACTAAAGCCAAGGAATAATTGAGAAGGAGTATGATGATAGAGCAGAGAGCATACTCACCTTTCACAAATTTCTAGCTAATGTTGTTGTTGTTGTTTTTAATAACAGAGCTCAAGAATAGTTCAAACCAATACAATTGCATTATTACTGCATGTGCATTGCTATAAATTATGCTTTAACTCTGCAGTTCAAATAATTGTGATTTAATGTATAGGTTTATGTCCTCCCAATTTAACCCTCATATTGAAATCACATTAAATAGCTGTAATTGTGGTTTGTATGATAATTACTTAGTATCCTGCTATGTGATTATAGAGGTATCATCCTCAAATAAACTAAATACCTGACCACTAGGAGTACAAGCCCTTGCGCTAGTTAGTTTGTTCAAAATGCACAGCTATGGCTGTCTTACAGAGTGAGGAAATCGATCACATCATCCTGATGTGGCATTTGAACAACCCATACAGTCCATATCTGATAACCACAGGAATACTTGAACTTTTTAATATGCATATTACATAGGGCATACACTCTGAAATGCACAGTTGATAAAAGAATCACACCTCCAGCAACAGAAACTTCTAAATGCAAGTAGACCTGCATTAAAGCTAGAACACACTCAACAATTTGAATCGGGCATGGGAAATATTATACGCTCACATAAGCATGAGTGATTCTATTAGGTTAAACAGATGTATTGGTGTGGCATTATAGCAGCAGTCATACTAGTCTCCACTTTTTCTCTCACTTCTAAACAAACTAAGCCAAAATTAGAAATAGTAACCAATTAAATCTTCTTCTAGTCTGAACTCATCTTCTCTCTAGGCATAAAATTCTGCCATCTTCAAGATATCCTGCTGACAATGTGAATGAATGGATGAATGACATAAAGGCTTCTGTAACCCTGAAATGCATGTATGCTCAGAGTTAATTGGCAAGTAAGTGAGACAAGGATAACACAATTGAAAATCAGGTATTACTTTTTAAAAAATTCAGGCGCTGAACTTGACTCCAATAATTGTTAATTTTGGACCACAACTATATTCCGTTATTATTTCGTCTTTTAATACTGTTTAAAATGGTAATTTGGTAGAAATAGTTAACACATAATAACTCAATTTTATTACTATATCATCCCAAATGATACATAATATTTATTGCACGAGTCAGTGTAGACTATGAGGAGAAATCTAATGTAAGTTATTTTCATGAGCTGAAGGCAAGTGAAATACAGTAGACCCTCAGTCCGAACACCTCAGGACTGAGGGTTGTTCGGATATTTGAAAGGTTCGGACTTCGAAATAAGTCATTTTGAATGGAGTCTTAATCTCTTACCTATTTAATGCACAGCAAAATTCCAATGAATATCATTATAATTCCCAAAAATAGTTTGGATTAACGAGAGTTCGGATAAATGGGGTTCGGATAACTAAGGGTCTACTGTACAAGCATGCAAGTCACGTGTCATTCCCAGATTAAATTGTTTATTGTACATTGGATATTCTCCTAAACAGTAAAATGGTTGTGCTTCAAAGCCCTGCCTCACATCTAAGAATATAGTTGTCCAAAACTTGCATGGGCGTATTGAAGAATACATGCTCATGAAGTGTTTACCCATATCATATGCTGACTCTTGCAATAAGTATTATTTATTATAATTCCGATAGTTTCCTTGAATAAATATTATAACGAGCCTAAAGTTAGTGTAGACACAGGAATTAGAGTGAATTGTCATCCAGCCCCATGTTGTACGATAAATATATGTGACAGGCTCTGGGAAAACCAGGCATTTCAGGCAAACCAAAAAAAATGAGATTTTTATGTTAATAAAAAGCTACAATTTATCTCAACTTAGTGCTAAAATACTGGAGGGTAAAACCTTCGACGTGCAAAGAAACTGGCAGTTGAACTGGGCTGTATTCAGCAAAAGCAATCGAACTAGAAGTCGTGAAAACATAAATTGAATATCCACTTCCGGTATAATTAACGTTTCCGTATACTTAAGGGTGCTGACACATCCGGTTACGCGGTACGCCCACACAAATCAATTAACTGTTGCTATGGAAGGTAACTCCGATTCTATACCTTGCAGGTCCACGCTGCCCGGGGGATCTCTGAGACCCGTCAACTGGCAGCCAACTGATCAAGAATGACTAACACACAAACGGAACTGCAAGAGTTATGAAGCCTCAAAGTCTCAAAAGTAAACGCCACTATTTGGAAACAGAGGAAGACTACGGAAGCTGGAATTTCGTCCACCGCTTGCTATAGCTAATTGTTACAAAGTTGTCGTTTTTGTTTTTCTCATTTCTATTTTGTTTTATATTTATTCACATTTTCACATGATTTTTTTCCAGTCGGGTCACGACTGTACACTATATTAAAAAACTAAATCGACAACTTTAATTACCTTGTTAAGTTATGCCGCAGTACTAAAAATGAAAGACTAACTCTTCGTCCTTCTGGACTTGGACTGCAAAATAGATTCCAATTGTCTCGCACTTTTTTGCTACTGTGCAATTTTCTAGCCCCGCCCTCCGTAAGCCGAGTTAACTATACTTACCACGGCCTGCCAGGAAGCTCTTATCTATGCGCGGGTATTTAAGGTCCGCCCTCTACCTCTACAACTCGGTGGTTTCGTGGTTTATTGCTCAATTAAGCCGCGCGCGAGCGTTGCTATGTGCCAGCACCCTTAACGGCGTACTCCTCATACGCAATTAAATTGTGCAGCCGCTTTTTAACGGCAACTAAAGAAGTTTTGCGTAGAGTTCTTTTTAGCTTTCAGTGCGTCTGGAGCCTGTCTTGTCGGAATCCTTGGCTACTCTACTCGATATAGTCGTAAACTTTCTGCCAGAGGTAAGCTGTAGATTGCATGCAATAGTCTCAAAGCTATGCCGTTTTTTTAGCTGCTTGTTTGAAACTCCACCCATTCCCCGTTTATTGTACCTCGAGAACGAGAGAGAATAAAAAGTAGCTTGTCTTTCCACAGCACTCTTGAGGTCTTTTAAGTTGTTTTGACATTTGAAATTTGGCATAGACTTAGAGTAAGGGTCACTAAGACTAATTCTGCAAAAAACAAGAATAGGTGAAAGAAAGAATTTTTCCAGATGACTTAGTTCTGGAGCCTATATCTCAATTTCAATTTTTGCGGGAAATTCCTGGTTTTCCCAGAGCCTGTCTCATATTATATTGCTTATTATGCATTGAATATTGTTTCAAAATTGTAAATATTCAGGGTTATTTCCACTACACAATTAAAATTTCATTTGTCTAGAACTGCATGTTAATGTATTAGAGTGTTCAATATGCAAAGATTAATATTGAAAATATTGAACACTGGTATGATGCAGAGTACTCAAGAATAATCACTCTGACAAGTGTAATAAGTGGTTTAATCCAGCTTGATATCTTCACTGAAGTAGTTTGTAATGAGGACCCTAATTCTAAGTATGAAATAAGCCCATCAAACTCTCTAGGGGCTTCCAGCACACCCAGCTGATATTTTAGCAGCTGCTCTAACTTGGTTGGGTAGGCTCCACTAGAGTTAGGTAGCTGTAAAAGCCTGAAAGCTGGTAAGCCAGGCTGGTTGCTATAACTACTAGGGTAATGAGCTTGCTCAATACAGCCATGAGGTAACACTATGTGATAACTTGAGTTATCTCATGAGTCACTTACCTGAAGATTACATTGTGAAGATATCTAGCTTGGAATATATATTATCTAATACTTATTACATGAGTCAGAGTGTGATATGATGGTGAAATATTTCACGAGCAGTCTAATGTATTTTCACAGCCAGAGGCGAGTGAAAATAAAGCCTGAGAGTGATTTATCTTGCCATATCACTCTGGCAAGTGTAATAAGTGGTTTATTTCACACTAGAAGATATCTTTACTACTGTAGTTATTACTAGTGGAAGGGTAACTCACGGGTAAAGTTGGTTGTAGGGGCTACCCACACCCTCAGCCAACATTTTAGCAGCTGCTCTAACCCTGTTGAGCAAGGTACACAAGAGGAATGTAGCTGCAAAAACAGAGAAAATTGAAAAATTTGGCCCACTTGCTATAACTACGAGGGTAATGAGCTTGCTCAGTCCACCATGAAATAACAGCTTGAAATATAGTCAGTTATTTCACAGGTCATGTACCTAAAGATATCATTGTGAAGATATCTAGAGTGGAATATATATATTTATTCCACCCTAGATATCTTCACTATGATATTTTTAGGTACATGACCCTTGATATAACTCATGATATTTCACGTTGTTATTTCACTCTATACTACGCAAGCTCATTACCCCTGTAGTTATAGTAACCAGCCAAACTTTTCAATGGGTTATACATCTACCTTCGTCTGGTGTACCCTTCTCTTTACCCTGCTCAACAGAGTTAGAGCAGCTGCTAAAATATCAGCTGGGTGTGTGGGTAGCCCCTACAACCAACTTTAAGGCGTGATAGTTACCCTTCATCTAGTACTAACTACAGTAGTGAAGATATCTAGTGTGGAATTAACTACTTATTACACTAGTCAGAGTGTTACGGCAAGATATTTCACTCTCAGGCTTTATTTTCACTCACCTCTGGCTCGTGAAAATAAATTAGCCTGCTCGTGAAATATTTCACCATATCACACTCTAACTCATGTAATAAGTATTATTTATTCCACGCTAAATATCGTCACAATGATATTTTTAGGTATGTGACCCATGAGATATCTCAAGATATCTAATGGTGTTATCTCATGGCTGTATTGTGCAAGTTCATTACCAGAGTAGTTACAGCAACCTGGCCTTGCCTAAATGTTTTCTGGGTATTTACAGCTATTTTTACTCTAGTGGAGCCTACTCAGCCAGGCTAGAGCAGCTGCTATAATATATGTCAACTTTACACCTTGAGTTACCAAAAAATTACTCCAGTGAAGATATCTAGTATGGAATAAACCACTTATTACACTTGTCAGAGTGTTATGGCTAGATATTTCACTCTCAGGCTTTATTTTCAGTCACCACTGGTTCGTGAAAATAAATTAGCCTGCTCGTGAAATATTTCACCATATCACACTCAGACTCATGTAATAAGTAATATTTATTGTGACCCGTGAGATATCTCACGATATCTCATGGTGTTATCTCATGGCTGTACTGCGCAAGCTTATTACCATTGTGCTATTCTCTCAAATCACTTCAATATTTTAAGAAACAATTAGCAAAAACAGAATTAGTAATCAATAGCTATTGTTATTTGTACTTTAACCCTTTCATTTTGGGCATGTAAAAATTAATTCTATTGTAAATGTTAATGATTATAATATATTGAATCACTTCAATAATTAATAATACCTTGATTCTCAAAGTTCCTTTTAGTCCACCAAACAATACTACGGTATTTCCTCTTTCTTCAACTACTATTGGAGTAATGTGGGATAATGTCCAGGAAATAAATCAGAATGGAGTCCTTATATCATTCGAAATTTTATATGTTCCACTTGAGACATTTTTGTTTTCGAATAAGGTCAATACATCTGCCTCTAATAGAAGTTTAAACTTAACAGGTTTACAAGAATATGTAGAGTACAATATATCAGTAAGAGCATATACATCAGTAGGAGCAGGACCATATAGTATGGATGTGACCGTAAAAACACATGAAGATGGTAAATGTTATTATATTGTACACATTCGTTATAAGTTAACATAAGTTATTTGTAGTTCCCTCTGGCTCCCCAAACAATGTTACCTCACTTGCTTCCTCTCCTACTAGCATAATTGTGATGTGGAATAATGTACAAAAAATAGATCACAATGGGATTCTCATAGCATTTGAAGTTCTCTATGTTCCTTTAAACATATTTGATGGAGTACTAGCTGAAAATACAGTCAATGTATCATCCAACAATAGGAGCATTATGCTAATACACTTACAGGAATATGTAGAGTACAATATATCAATAAGAGCATTCACTTCAGTAGGAGCAGGTCCATTCAGTACTACTATAACAGGAAGAACCTCAGAAGATGGTAAAATGGAACTTGTACATTATAGCTTATTAATTCGTTATTATTCATACATTTTGTAGTTCCATCTAGCTCACCAAATGTTACTGTAATTTCTTCTTCTACTACAATCACTGTCATGTGGACTGATGTCCAAGAAATAGACAAAAATGGAATTATTGTAGGATTTGAAACTCGATTTACTCCTTTGAATACTTTTGAGGGAGTGTTAGTTCAAGGAATAGTTAATGTACCAGCTTCACGTAGGAGTACAATATTAAGGGGCTTAGAAGAATATGTGGAATACAATATAACTGTGCGAGCACGTACTTCAGTAGGACCAGGACCATATAGCTCAGTCATAATAGAAAGAACATTAGAAGATGGTAAAATATAATTTTATCTACTTTTTAACGCATTTATATTAATTTTTTTTTCTTTTCTAGTACCCTCCAGTTCTCCAAACAATTTTACAGTAATCTCTGTATCATCGACTTCTATTGGAGTAATGTGGGAGGATGTTCGAGAAATAGACGAAAATGGAGTAATAATAGCATTTGAGTTTCTCTACATTCCTCTCGACACATTTAATGGAAGACTAGTTCCAAAACTGGTCAATACATCAGCCTCTAACAGAAATGTTACTCTTAACAATTTAGAAGAGTATATCTTCTACAATATATCAGTCAGAGCCTATACATCTATAGGAGCTGGACCATTCAGTCCCTTTATAACACAAAGAACATCAGAAGACAGTAAGTTTTTTTTTTTTATAGTTCAATAAAATTATTATACAATGTGATTTATCATAATTATTGTGGTAATTCTGTCACAATTACTGTTATGTACAATTGTTAAAAAATAAAGAATAAAAAAAGTAACGGCTTGAAAAACAACACATGAAGTCTTTTTAACTTACAAGTCCGTTGCTCACATTATCATTAAAATCAAAGCTGGTTGCTCAAGTTAAAAAATACTAGTTTGTTCTTTTAAGAGATGAAGAGTTGATATAGATTATAAAAGGACACTCTTATGTTTTGAATGATTTTTTTGAGTGTTGGTTACAAACTTTTTTATTGCATGAAGCTATGATAAAAATGATTATATAGTAGTGATTAAAGAGATGATTACAACAGTTTTTTATTTCGAAATACTACCATACTTTTATGACTTTGCTATAGTAATCATGTCATTATTTTATTGAATCATTTCTAGTAATGCTATTAGAGCAATAAGAACAAAGTTAATCTAGGTAACACATGAATTATAATTATTTAAAAATTGAATTCTCAGAGATGCACTTTAATTAATATAAAATATTCACAATCGCCACTTAAATTGCTATATGCTTTAGTTTCATTATCTCCTCTAGTTTTCTTAAAGTAGTATAGTGTCTTCTCATTACAATACATGCACTGAAATCAGAATAGTCTACTTTACTATATGTGCTCAGAAGAAATACAGTTCACAATTGGAATGTGATGTGTTTTTAATTCTGAGTATAGTGTTAACAGATTTATAGCCCGTTACCTGAGCGACCATGCTTGTTGTCGAGTGCTATAAATCATATACAGTCCCCGGTATTCCCGTACGAAAATGTATTAGAGGGGAAAAGTTGATTTAGTTCGTAGTAACCACCAAATGTATGGGAATATGACCGGAGAGAGCTTTAAATTGAGCTATTTGTTATCAAAAAAGATAACAAATAGCTAAAGATATCATTGTGAAGATATCTAGAGTGGAATATATATATTTATTCCACCCTAGATATCTTCTCACAATGATATTTTTAGGTACATGACCCGTGAAATAACTCAAGATATTTCACGCTGTTATGTCACGCTGTACTGCGCAAGCTTATTACCCCTGTAGTTATAGCAACCAGCCAAACTTTTCAATTTTCTCTTGGTTATCAATCTACCTTCCTCTGGTGTACCCTGCTCTTTACCTTGCTCAACAGGGTTAGAGCAGCTGCTGAAATATCAGCTGGGTGTGTAGGTAGCCCCTACAACCAACTTTAAGGCGTGAGAGTTACCCTTCCTCTAGTACTAACTACAGTAGTGAAGATATCTAGTGTGGAATAAACCACTTATTACACTTGTCAGAATGTTATGGCTAGATATTTCACTCTCAGGCTTTATTTTCACTCACCTCTGGTTCGTGAAAATAAATTAGCCTGCTCGTGAAATATTTCACCATATCACACTCAGACTCATGTAATAAGTAATATTTATTGTGACCCGTGAGATATCTCACGATATCTCATGGTGTTATCTCATGGCTGTACTGCGCAAGCTTATTACCATTGTGCTATTCTCTCAAATCACTTCAATATTTTAAGAAACAATTAGCAAAAACAGAATTAGTAATCAATAGCTATTGTTATTTGTACTTTAACCCTTTCATTTTGGGCATGTAAAAATTAATTCTATTGTAAATGTTAATGAATACATGGTTATAATATATTGAATCACTTCATTAATTAACAATACCTTGATTCTCAAAGTTCCTTTTAGTCCACCAAACAATACTACGGTATTTCCTCTTTCTTCAACTGCTATTGGAGTAATGTGGAATAATGTCCAGGAAATAGATCAGAATGGAGTCCTTATATCATTCGAAATTTTATATGTTCCTCTTGAGACATTTAATGGAGTGTTGTTTTCGAATAAGGTCAATACATCTGCCTCTCATAGAAGTTTAAACTTAACACGTTTACAAGAATATGTAGAGTACAATATATCGGTAAGAGCATATACATCAGTAGGAGCAGGACCATATAGTATGGATGTGACCGTAAGAACACATGAAGATGGTAAATGTTATATATTGTACACATTCATTATAAGTTAACATAAGTTATTTGTAGTTCCCTCCGGCTCCCCAAACAATGTTGCCTTACTTGTTTCCTCTCCTACTAGCATAATTGTGATGTGGAATAATATACAAGAAATAAATTACAATGGGATTCTCATAGCATTTGAAGTTCTCTATGTTCCCTTAAACATATTTAATGGAGTAATAGCTGAAAATACAGTCAATGTATCATCCAACAATAGGAGCATTATGCTAACACACTTACAGGAATATGTAGAGTACAATATATCAATAAGAGCATTCACTTCAGTAGGAGCAGGTCCATTCAGTACTACTATAACGGGAAGAACCTCAGAAGTTGGTAAAATATACTGATAAAAATTTAACTTAACAATTCATTATTGATAATAAATTCTGTAGTTCCCTCAAGCTCACCAAATAATGTTACGGTATTTTCTACTTCTTCTACTACATTTATTGTGATGTGGGCTGATGTCCAAGAAATAGACAGGAATGGAATTATTGTAGCATTTGAAATTCTGTACATTCCTTTGAATACCTTTGAAGGTGTCTTAGTTCAAGGAATGATCAATACATCAGCTTCAAATCAAAGTGTAGAGATAAACAGCTTAGAAGAATATGTACAATACAATATATCTGTACGAGCATACAACTCTATAGGACCAGGACCATTTAGCTCACCAGTAACAGCGAGAACATTAGAAAACGGTAACAATTATTAGACAGACCAAATTATATAGTAATTATTCCCTCTGATTTCCCAGTTCCCTCGAGTCCTCCTTTTAATGTTACTATATTCTTCATTTCTTCTACTACTATTGGACTAATGTGGGATGATGTCCAAAAAATAGATCGTAATGGAGTCCTTATAACATTTGAAATTTTATATGTTCCACTTGAGACATTTATTGGAGTTCTGTTTTCTACTGTGGTCAATATATCAGCCTCTAATAGAAGTGTAATTCTAACTGGTTTACAAGAATATGTAGAGTACAATATATCAGTAAGAGCATACACGTCAGTAGGAGCAGGACCGTTCAGTTTAGCAATAAGTGCAAGAACATCAGAAATGGGTATAAAGTGGTCAATATGTGATGAATTCATTGTTCACCAAATCTTTTGTAGTTCCCTTTAGCTCACCAATTAATGTTACAGTATTTCCTTATTCATCTACTGCAATTAGAGTGATGTGGAAGGATATCCAAGAAATAGATCGAAATGGAGTAATTGTTGCCTATGAAATCCTTTATGTTCCTTTGAATCAGTTTAATGGAGTATTAGTTCAAGGAATAGTCAGTGTGTCAGCTTCAAATAGGAGTTCAGTGTTAAGAGGCTTAGAAGAATATGTACAATACAATATATCTGTGCGAGCACGTACTTCAGTAGGACCAGGACCTTATAGCACATCTATAACAGAGAGAACATTACAAAATGGTAGAGTAGTATTTATATTTTTTTTTTGGTCGCTTATAATATTTTTATGTATTTATCAGTACCCTCCAGTTCTCCAATCAATGTTACAATAATCTCTGTATCATTGAATTCTATTGGAGTAATGTGGGAGGATGTTCCAGAAATAGAAGAAAATGGAGTAATAATAGCATTTGAGATTCTCTACATTCCTCTTGAGACATTTAATGGAAAACTAGTTTCAGAACTGGTCAATACATCTGCATCCAACAGAACAATTACTTTAAGTAACTTACAAGAGTACGTCTTCTACAATATATCAGTCAGAGCCTATACATCAGTAGGAGTTGGACCTTTCAGTTCCTTTATAACACAAAGAACCTCAGAAGATAGTAAGTTCTGTGAAGTTTTAGACCAAAATTGTAATATGGTATGTCAACATTCTATATTTTATTCGACTATCATAATTACTGTGGTGTGCAAAGGTAGAAAATGTGAACAAAAATGGAATTTCTAAGTACTGTTTTAAATCTATTACTACATAGCGTCTGTACTAATTTATTTAGCTTTAGGATAACAATGATGTTTGAAAATATTGCAACTGCACAGCAAATAATTTGTTGACATAATCTATATTATAATACTTGTGACCGACCAAGGCATATGGCGAACTAGTTAGCTATCAAATGGTAGTTGAGAGAGGCAGATAAATAGATGAGCAACTTTTGTAAACTGGTACTGAAAAACAGAGTAAATATATAGTACAATTGTGAAGAAGGCTATATACCAGGCAAAGCAAATTCATTAGAAGCCAAGTACAACAATAAATGGAAAGAAGATGAGGGTGGCAGAGAAACAGGAGATCATATCTCTGTGATCCACGAAAGTCAATGGAGAGAGAAAGAAAATGGGACCAGGAGAGAGCAAGCGTGTCTGGGCTCATGGAGAGAGAGAGAAGCAGAGAAATATAAAGGTTGAGGATTAGGAGAAAAAGTGATGGAGGAAAAATTAATTCAGTAGGGCCAGGACCATATAACACACCTATAGTCCATGAGCCAGACAAAGAACGAGTATCATTGGGGGTGTAATTCTAACTTTGATTTTTAGTTACCCTGGTGTTTGTAATATTCAAAAATGTAAAGGTAGCTGATTATGACTATGGATGCATCTTTCAAAATGGCCGACACTTTTAAGTATATTTTTTTAAAAAAATCAATTGTTTATGTGATGGTAGGTTTATTTATTTCCATATAAAGATGTTTTGTAAGACATAGATTTTTTAAATAACTTTCAATGAAAAAATTAATTAGAAAATATAAATGTCCAATGAATTAAATATTTTAACACCATGGATTGTTTCAACATTTTATTGCATCCATAATTTAGAAAAGTTCTATTTGGTGGAGTGAAATTTAATACTGACTCAGATTGAAGTAGTTGTGTCAGAATCACTGTTATTACTCTCCTATTCGTCTTGAACTGTTTCCTTCGGCAAGTTTGAACCATCTTGTAACTTGCAAGCAAAATGGCACTTTTAGCCTGGATGCATGAACTATCTGAATAATGGCATCCTTGTATACACTTGCAAAACATTAGAATCAAATCCTTTCTTTGAGCTAATTCCCAACCACTGCCAGCAGAAGGTACAGGGACACTGGTAATTTCTTTTGACTGTGCTTCCCAATGTCTGTTTGATAAAATTGTGTAACATACACATGATAATTTTCCATAAAGAACGTCGTGAATTTCCAAATTCCTCTTCATATTAGTCCGGAGTAGATTCTTTATTGTGGAAGCATTTTTTACACCATCTGAAAATTAGTTGTTTCTTACATATTTAAAGAATTTAATGAAGATTTTTTTTCACATGGTTGATATTTCTTCAGAATTTTTCTTTGGTCTTGTGTAATTATGTAGCTAATAGTACGGCGCGTAAGCTGCCCGTTCAAAAATGTATGGGAAAAATCGCTCTTCAATTGAAATCGCACTGGGAAAGTGAAATAGCACGTAACTAATTAAAATACCTTGGTAACTAAGTGGAAACTAAGTGAAATACCTCGGTAGCTAAGTGAAATAGTATGGTTAAGTGCGCGCGCGTAGAGCGTTAACCTTGGAAATGTACAGTTTGAGTAGTTGCTAGTTGGGGACAATGTCATTCTTTACCACAGAACCTATACCCGTATTAGACAGAATTTTTTACAACAGATTAGGAGGAGTCGTATATTGAAAAGAAAATTCTAGCGGAAGCTAATCTTGAATTAAGGACATAATGAGTGAAAGATACAGTGTAGCTACAATTGCAAAAGACTTTTTTAAAAGCTGGCCTACTATTAGTGACCGGTTTTGGGAAAATCGGCCCAAACGCGTCAAACAATTTTTTTCAGTATCCCCTGGTAAAGCATTATGAGTCGATTTTTTTCGAAAAATTTTTTATGGCAGAAATGATAGACACCAGTTAGCTCTAGCTTATGCATTGTAAGCTCTGGCTGTGCTCTAAAACTCACGCTAGGAAGCTAGAAACACTAGCCGGTTGGACTCGTGTACGGAGCGTTGCTAAGAAATTATCGGCGGGTATTCACTAACAGCGGGAAAAAAACTGTAGACTATTCTACATAATCCCATACTCACGCAATTCTCGCCATCATAGTTTCTCAAGGAGCCCTGCATTAAGCCTTTTAGACTTCTTTCAACCTGCCCTGTAACAGGTTTATTCCATAGTGTCCCGGAGACACGCGGTAATAGTATACGGACACAAGGCATGCCACCTGACCTTAGCAACACCTTTAAGCGGCGTTTTTTTCGAAATCAGCAATAATAAGTTTAGCAAAAATACTGAAGTGTTGTAGTGCGTAGGGCGAAGACGTCTTGTGCTACAGCTTCCAAATTAGGAGAACGGCATCCCAAGGCCCCGTGCAACCTACGGTAGAATAAATTAGAAAACTTTAGATGCCGCGTTTAGGCCGATTTTCACAAAACTGGTCACATCAGTGAATGATAGCATGGGTAACCTGTGCTATTAGGGGTCAATAGCACGAGTAACGCAATTGAAATAGCACGAGGCAAAGCCGAGTGTTACTCCTGCTATTAATCCCGAATAGCACGGTTACTCGTGCTATTACTCATACAAGTAGTTAGTATGATAATGAACTACTGACTGCTATTTGCAGGGACGTAGCAGGGATAAGCCTTTACCCCACCCTTTCTGTGGGGGTGGGGCCTCCAATTGTTTTGGTCGTTTTAGGTCAAGGCCTGTCACAGCACTTGTGTGCCTTCCTGACAGCAGCTGCTCAGTTGCCAGGCAGCTGCTTCTCCCACACCAACTGCCACTTTTCATGGAGGCTGCACCCACATTAGCCTCCTGAGACTCACCAACCCCACAGGAATTAGGGCAAGGCGGTGGTTTAATTTTGCTGGCATTCCTACTGCCAGTACTTGTCTTCCCCAGCAGAGTGTCATTCTCAGTTTTGTCCATTTTGTGCCTCCTGCTGCCTTTGGCGCTATTCTGTAATGTTCCCGGTTCGGAGCACGTGCTATGCTATAATACTGATGCCATGCGTGCGCCTTCTGCACCCACTCATTACTCCGCCTACTTCAACTTTACCTGCCTGTAACCTCAGTACGCTGCGCTGAACCTGCTGTTACCTGCTGAGTCTTGTTCAAGGTGATTACCAACCACATTTACTTAACTATTAATAAGCCTTTATCCTCCCCTTTCTGTGGGGGTGGGGGCTCTGATTTTTTTGGCCATTTTGGGTCCAGGCCAGTCACAGCACTTGTGCCACAGACCTGCCCTTCCTGACAGCAGCTGCTCGTTTGCCGGGCAGCTGTTTCTCCCAAATCTTCTCTCAACACGGCCACTTGGAGAGCCCCGCCTGCTCCGACTTGCCCAAAATTCCGACCACACACCACTCTACACCCTAAGACTACCGTCCCTTCCTTATAACCACCCAGTGCTATTATTCCTATCCCCGCTCCCTAGTTTTCACACACACACATCCTATTGGCCAAATTTGTAGATAGAGATGAGACAGGCAGTACAACATACTCACTTCAGACTGCTGAGCCAGTTTCTTTGCCAGGGAGTTCTGACCACCTGCTCCTCTCCTCACATAGCCCTGGTACTCCCTGCTCTTCCACCTTCCCAGTGCTTTGATCTCCGCCTACGACGCCCCACTCTGAGCTGCCGCTGTGGCCGCTCCTATGCGGAAGCTGTGCCCAGAGATGTCGTGGCTAGCCATTCCAGCTGCCGAGAGCGCTTTCTTTACTTCGGCCACGAACTCCTGTCTGGTCAGGGCTTTGTCTGTCTCGTCCCTGAAGAACAGACCCGGACCGGCTTTCCTCTGCACCATGAAGCACAATACTGCTTCGACCGGGCAGATACTCACTCCCGTCCACACCATGGACACAGTAGCACCACGCCTCAGTCTGTTGGTCTTGGATTATTTTATGTGGACAAACACTACTCTAGATTTCTCCCGGTTGTCCACTCTGACGTCATCAAACGACAGGTGTGCCGTCTGGTAGAATCCTTCCCCATCTGGGGCCAATGCTTCCCTGCTCTGAGGCAGCCAAAGAAGCACATGCAGGCGGCGGCCCACAGCATCACTCCTCTGCCGCCGCCATTCTTCCAGACTGCTTGCATGGCCTTTAGGTGATCCAAGGTAACCGGGTTCCTGACGGCCGGGCTTGGTCCCTACACCACCCTGTGTCTGTCTATGCCAGTTCGAATCTGGCTCAGCTTTGCCATAGCTCCCCATTCCCCGAGTGCCCAAGCCCGCTTAATCTTGGCCTATCTGATGCCTGTCTGATGCCAGCCAGGTGGTATTTTATGGTAGCTGCCTGCACTCCCCCAGCTGCCAGTGACATCATGTAGCCAATGGCTTTTTCTCCGTCACAGACTGCAGCGTTCAGCCAATCCAGTTACATGCTTCTTCCAAGCGGCATTGTACCGCTTGGCAGTGTTCTGGGTTATACCTTGAGAGAAGTATAACTCTGCAGCACTCCCCACAGCTGCTCTGACCACTCCGCTCCCGTGACTATCAGAACTTCCACCAGTTCAAGAGGCACCTGCTCGGCTTCTGCTGTTACCTGCTGCATAAGTGAATGCCCCAATGATTGTCTATCACTGCCCTTCTGTCTTGATATGTTCGGAAACCAGGACAAAGGCACTGGATGACTCCAGAAATGCCAGACATCTCCTCAGGTGCTTGGCATGCACTTCCTTGCACGAGCTGGATCTTATTGTTGCCACTACAGCCATGTTATCACATCTTGCCTACATGGTGAGGTCCCGCCATTGTCCTCCCCACAATGCTGATGCCACTACTGTGGGCAGCACTTTTTAGGCATTATGTAGCTGATGCAGCTCTCTCTCCCAGTTCAATTGGAACCACCTGTTTCCGCACACTGCTCCACAACCCCAGAGGCCTGAGGCGTCAGTTGTGAGCACCACTTGAGGCTTCTCTGCTGCCATGACAACTCTCATCATGCTCACCCCATTCTACAGGACTCCGAATCTCCACCACCACTCTAAGTCTGCTCTGTCTGCTGCTTTCAGTCGCAGCCACCAATCCATCTTGGACACTGTCATACTCAAGTCTAATATTCTCCTCAGAAATGACCTCCTGGCTGGCACTGCCTTGCAGGCATGGTTCAGCAGACCAATGATGGACAGGCGGTCCCTCTTGCAACACTTCTTCCTGCCCTTCCATTCCCACAGCTTTTTTCTGAGCTCTTTCAGCCAAGGCAACCTGACCTCCAGCTTCCGAGTGTCCAGCTCTATATCCAAGAAGTTCAGCACTTCAGCCGGCCCTTCCTCATTCTTCGCATTCAACAGCATGCCGAGCAAGGCATGTGTCTCCTTGAAGGCTTCCATGGAGCGGGTGCACTCACCCGACCCAGCTCTTCCCACCGTTACAACGTCATCTATACAATGCTGCAGCCACCTGGCTCCATTTCTCCTAGCCACCCATTCCACTGTGTCCCCCAGCGCCATGAACAGCAATGGTGCTGATCTCAGGTCAAACGGCAAAGTCCCATCCACAAACACCTGTCCATCCCACTCTATGCTCAGGAGCCATCTGTCTTCTGGATGGACTGGTACATTCCTGTAGGCCTTACTTACGTCTGCCTTGGCTATTTCAGCCCCAACTCCCAGATTAAGAATTCGCTCCACCACGTCATCCATAGACATGTGCCTTACCCTGGCGAGCCTCCTATCAATGCCGTCATTGATGCTGCTGCCTTTTGGGGCTGACTGATTAACAACCAGTGGGATGAGCATCACGCAGCTCTTCTGAGACTCTCCCTCTACTCTCCATACTCTCTTTGCCTCCAGCTCTTCTCGGAGGTACTCGTTCACAGCCATTGAGAGCTTGGCCATGTTGTACATGATGCCAGACTGTCCTCTAGCAGTTACTGTGCTCTGATTATACCCCAGTCTGAATCCCTGACGAATTCCTCTAACCAGGAACTCTGTCCATTCCTTGTCCGGGTGCTCCTCCAGCTCCCTGCTCCACTCTTGCCACTTCAGTGGTGTGATCACTGCATCAACCCCCTCCAGGGCTGCGCTCCTCTCTCGACTGGATACTCTTTCTAGCTCCCTCAGCTAGTTCTTGAACCAGTAACCTGTGTCAACAGCACCCACTGATGACTTGTGTCCTCCCTTCTCATGTACCGAGTACGCTCTCACTCTCCCACCCCCTGTGTATCTACAGATATATATATATATATATATATATGTATATATATATATATGTATATATATATATATATGTATATATATATATGTATATATATATATATATGTATATATATATATATGTGTGTGTGTGTATGTGTGTGCTTTGTGTGTGTGGTGGTTTCCCAGACACATCCCCTTCCACCTAGTTTAGCTTGTGGTGAGTATAGAATAGAGGTAAGGCAGATGTACGACGCAAGTGCAATAAAAAACCCGAATAACCAATAAGTCATGACAGCTGGCTAAGCTAGTGTGTATGTAAATTTATTTGTTTATTTGTTTGTGAAGAGTTATTGCAATGGCTGTTGATCCTCCTTTCACCTTCCCCGAGCCAGCCCGCAGAGCAGACTCCCTGCTTCCTGCCTCTGGCTCTTTGCCTCAGCTTATCTGTGTCGCTGGGTGCTCACCACTGCATGCCGAGTAGATGTGGGAAAATCTGCACTGTTGCTCGAAGGTGCAGGCACCATTCTGCCTGTTAAATCAAAAGCAGGCCCCTGGCTGCTCTCTCTCTCTTCTCTGGCGCTAACAGTAGAGAGGATACATAGGGGAGAATTCTTAGTATCCTCTCTACTGTTTTCCTGGGAAGTGGTGGGAGTCCCTCTACCTAGTAACCTCATCTGGTTTCTTGGTCTCCTCCACTCAGTCCGTAGCTCGCTCCTTCGGAACGCTCAGGAGCAACTGCAGATGCCTGGCCACTGATTTGGCGCTGGCTTACCCTGTTCCACTTCTAATTCTGCTGCTTCGTAGCTCCTCTGACAACAGTACTCCCAATTCTACAGACATGAATCAAACAGACACATCACTGACATGCTGACCATCGACTCCCTCCGTCTGTTTCTCCCTGGGCCCTTTACCCTGTACCATGGCCAGCACCATGCTACCCTCTCATCCACCGTTCTGTTTCTCTCTCTCTCTTTTATATTTTAATAATTTTATTTTATTTATTTATTTATTTATTTATTTATTTATTTATTTATTTATATTTTTTTTTTTTGGTGGACTTTGAGCAATTGCCTCACATAAGGCTTTCCTCCCGCCACAGGGGCCGCCACTCTGAGGTCAAAGATCTGGCAATCCCCACACTTTGCATGAGCTTTGTAACTCCGAGTTAACACCGTCACCGTACACTCTTAAGGGTGCCCTGCCACCGGAAACCGAGGCGCATAACCGCAAATTGACTGTTTTTGCTATGTCTTTATATTCTTTTTCAGTGTACTGTGGGCTTACTTTGTTGTTACAGATGGAATAAGCACCAATAAAGGACTCCAGCAAGCAAAATTTGAAGACCCGTCTGGGACGGCGATACAGCTGTGCACACCTGCTACTATTTGGTGTTATTTCGAAGCGGCCGAAAGAACTAGAGTGCTCATTTTTTTTCCAGAGGTATCTAGCGGGCTTCTTCGCAACATTACAGAGCCATATTTCTAATATCTATATTCTTTTTTTGTAAATAGTAAAAATTTTTTGCCGTTTTACTCCTGCGTTATTCTAAAAAAATCTCTCTGTAACTTTATTCTAAGGGGGGGGGGGGTATGTACGCTGCTTGTGCGCAAAATTTGGATTCAATTCAATGGTACAATTCCACGAAAAATCGATTTATATTTTCAAGTTGACTACTGATTCGCTATTTTACCCTGCCCCCCATAACGTTGAGCTCCGCGAACACGCAATTTATTGGTAAGAGCATAATCAATTGACTTGTGGTAATTCTAAAAAGAGCCCATTTGTAAACAAAAATAAGAAATACAATAATGAGCCGTGAGATGGCCGTTGTAACTTTGGAAAAGGTTAGTCCCCGGAGCAGTCAAGTCTGAATACAAGGTTGGTGGAATAGTAGGAGCTGGTACCAGTCAGGATGGAGTTGGTCACCGTTGAGACAGAGTTTTAAGCTGCTCCAATGGCTTCACAAGTACAACCTCATTCCGTACCCTGAAAGTATAATAGAAGGATGCTATTTTGAGGTGACTGTTTCAGACTAGTACACTACAGTAATACAGGTATAGCTCGGCCCGTTTGTACTCCTGCTTCGCGGTAACCCGGTAGATTTTTTTGGCGCCAAAGTTAATTGATCCGCGTAGAAATTCAGAGCTGGCCTCGCGTGAATAGATTGTATGCGGGGGTTGGGTTACGGGCGGTTCTGCGGTATTATACTGAATGATTAAACGACCACAGGTCCCAGTGGCAGGGCACCCTTAACACACACCTGCCTGACATCTGACCCACTCCGTCCCCTTATTATTCTCACGCACCTGCATGGCCTCAGACTCACTGCTCTGAGTCCCCCTCTTTACTACACCATGCACCTACTTGGACTCTGGCACACTGAACTGAGTCACTCTTTATTCCTCCCACACACCTGCATGGTATCTGGCTCACAGCCCTGAGTCCCCCACTTTGTTCCACCACACACCTGCATGGTCTCTTCTTCAACTGAGTCATTCTTTCTTCCCCCCCCCCCCCACATGCAGCTGCGTGGCCTCTGACTCGCACTGAGTCACGCTTCCCCCCTATTTTCATGCAGAGTCAGTGCTTTGTCTTACCACACCCTAACTATGATCTGTGTTACACTGACTCCGTGCTGTCCCCCTACCTATTTGTATCCTAATAGAATGCTAGCTTCCTAGTCTTATTTTCCTTAACATCTATCCCCTTTTCTGTACACATACATGGCCTCTCTCCCTTCGTTTCCCCATTTTTCTTCCTTTTTTTTTTGATCCTTCACATATCCCACCTAGCTAATAAGTTTATTACGTTCCAGCGAGCTGAAATGGAGTGAGACTCAGGGACATCTGTACAAGCTACCTGGTAGCTACTTATCTGCCCCTGCTATGTCTCCCTCTTCCCTTTATTATTACCAAATGCAAGCCCTCAGCTCTGCCATTCCCTCTATCCACGTACCCTCTGATGAGGTGCCAGCCTCTTCATCGACTCCACTGCTCCCTGCAGTGTCCGGCCTCTTGGCCCACATGTCAAGAAGCATCTCCAACTTGCGCCCCTGCTCTAGCACCAAGAACTGCAGGTCTCCCACACTTAAGTCTTCACCTCCCTCGGTGGGCGAGCTTCCCTCAGCAGCCTTCAGCTTGCCCTTGCCCCGCTCCTCCCGCCTCTCTTGGCTTTACACTCCGCCTCGCTAATTTTGCTGGCATTTCTACTGCCAGTACTTGTACTACCCAGCAGAGTGGCATTCTCTGTTTAGTCCATTTTGTGCCACCTGCTGTCTTTGGCGCTATTCTATAATTGCCCGGTCCGGAGCATGTGCTACGCTATGATGCCATGTGCGTGCCCTCTGCACCCTCCCATTACTCCGCCTACTACAACTTTACCTGCCGGTAACCTTGGTATGCTGTGCTGAACCTGCCAAGAAAGTACTAGGGCTCCAAAGGTCCTAGTTGAACTGATAAATTCCTAATATCTTCAGTGGATTTTTTGGAGACTTTTAAAATGATAGCTATTGTGCTTTCAATTTGTACAAGAGATTGTGAAATGTGCTTATAACTAGAACTGAACTTGGCATAACTGATAAGAGTTGTCATTAAAGGTCCAAAAATACAATAAATTTTACTGAATTATAAGACGAATTCAAACAGAAAAGAAGTCAGCTGGTTTATTACTCTTGAGTTCAAAGAAGGGTGGGTAGTGTAAGCAATAGTGTAATAATAGAGTGAATGTTATTTCAAGTTGTAGTGAACGTGTCAGTCCTGAACATGTAACAATTAGAACGGCAGCAGTAAAATGATAGTTTAAGTAGCGTACCTAGTGCAAGTGTGCCTGAGGTGCATGAGACGTGTGAAAGTGGAAGTGACAGTAGCTAGTATCAGAAGTAGTTCCTGCGTGGAATTGTGTGATAGTAGCGTAAGTCCTGAACCCAGTGGAAGTAAGGCAGCAGGTGAAAATTGTAGTATGGAGAAGGTAGAGATGAAGGATGCTTCGGTATTGGTGAAGGTATCAGAGGTGAGGACGAGGAATCAGCAAGTGTTGGAAGGTAGCACTGTTGGTTCTTTGGTATTAGATGAGGAATAAGATGGTAACTTGGGAGCTCCGGTTGCGGTGAATCGTAATAGGAGGGAGGAATTTGTGAGTGAAATGAAGAGTGATCAGATGTTAAATAGTGTGAGAGTTTTAGCTGATACTTTTAAGATGGGTTATCAGTGGGAGAATGGCCTAATTTTTCACTTGAGTGAGGATGCTGTGGATAGCCCTAAGAAAATGTTAGCTGTACCTAAGAGCAGGAGAAAACAGTTATTGGACCTTGCCCATGATAGAGCGGGACATGTGAATTGTAAGAAAACCCGAGAACTCCCAGCCGATTCACATGGCCGGGTTTGGGGAGAGACGTCCAGCTATATGCACAATCCTGCGATCTTTGCCTCAGGTTCAACAAGAGTGGTAGTCCTGGTGCAAAGATGGTTGAGAGGCCAGTTATCTCGGAGCCATTCGAGAGTGTGGCCATTGATTTGGTTGACCCCTTGCCGAAAGGCAAGCGGGGCTGTCACAGCATTCTATCTTACATTTGTTTGGCCACCAAATGGCCAGAACTGATGCCCCCTTAGATCTGGGTCAGCAGTGGAAGTAGCAGAAGCCTTGACTGAGATTTTAAATCTGGGACAGCAGTGGAGAGGATCTGTATAGACTATAGGAAGCTCAACGAGCAAACCCCACTGAACCTTTATTACTAACCTACACTCGATGAGCTGGTTGAGAGGGTGGGAGGGTCTGGTCTGTTGTCAACTATCGACTTAACTAGCGGTAGTCAGGCTGGTTAATGTGAGCGATGCTCCAACTCTACTAATCAGTCAGACTTATCCTCACTTATCCCGTAATGCCTGTACCGAGTGTGCACCTGAGTAACTGCAGCAAAAACACTCCCAAGGTAGTCACCACTCAGTGGCGGCGGAACTGGCCCGGCAGACCCGGCAAGTGCCGGACCAATATTTTTCATAAGTGCCTGACCAATTTTTTCATAACTGTTTTTTCATAACTGCGTGACTATTTCAGTCTCGCCAGCGAGACTATTTACTTAACCGCTCTACGTCGGCTCTTGTAGCTCTTTATATTTCATGTGCATGCGCAGTGATATTTATAGAATAGAACTGGGTACAAAACTATATAACAATACTTACCAGTTGAATTCGACCAGAACTGGTATGGCATCCTGTGGCGACTCCAGCGGTAGCGTACTGGAGCAGTACTGTCCAGAGAAGTCAGTTAAGTTGCAAACATGAATTTATTAGTGGAAGTGAGCGCAGGAAGAATTTTTGGATCATTTTAACTTGAGCTAATCATTAATTTTCTTTTATTATTTCAAATTCAAATTTTAATAACATTGTTTCTTTAATACAAAGTGAGCTATGAAAATAGAAGGTATGAATTTGCCTGACCAATGAAAAAATGCTTCCGCCACCACTGCCACTAACTCAGAAAAAAAAAAGTCTTTTCCAAACTTGACTTATACAGAACACTGAATAAAAGAGAAAAAGTAAATGGTTAAAACTAGTAGGGGAGTAATAGCATGGTATCATGACAATGACTTGAGTGGCCTAAGAATGAACATGACAAAATGACACAATTTAGTTGAGTGGCCTAAAGATGAACATAATGTCTCAAACAAATAACAATGTCCACGTCCAGATTGCTGGCACTAAAAACTAATTATTTGAGACTGCGGCTGGACCAAGCGGCTTCCACCAAATACCGATGGAAGAGAGCAGTAGTAACCTGACGACGTTCGTCAGCCCGTTGGGAAAGTATCGTTTCTGGCGTATGCCCTTTAGTCTGAAGAACACGCCAGCAGTTTTTCAGAAAGTGATGGATAAGATTTTGTGTATGGTTAAGGATTGTTGTGATGTTTATATTGACATTGACGATGTGATGATTTTTAGCAAAGACTGGGAAACTCACTTGTGTGATTTAAAGAGGGTGCTGAAAACTATTGAGAGAGTAGGAATGGGAGGAAGTGCGTGTTTGGGCGGAAGAGGCTCAAATACTTAGGACATATTATAGGGGAAGGTGTAGTGACTGTACCAGAGTCTAGAGTTTTAGCCGTTAAGAACTATGGCAGACCTAAAACTAAACGGCAACTGAGGACATTCCTGGGGGCCATTGGGTACTACAGGATGTTCATGCCTGGATTTGCCAAGATGGCAGCTAATCTGACGCCATCAACTCATGTCGGGGTGCCAGTCAAGGTGGTATGGTCTGTGGAGATGAAGAGGCTTTTTCAGCGTTGTGTGATTCATTATGTGTAAATGTGATGTTATTTGTGCCTTCTCCTGAGGATCAATTTTAGTTGTATACAGATGCATCTGGAGTAGGTGTAGGGGCCTGCTTGCATGCTATTCGGAAAGATGGAGAATTTCCCATCGGTTTCTACTCTCGTCAGCTCCGTGGTGCGGAGAAAGGATACTCCGTCACTGAGTTAGAGACACTCGTCATTGTGGCAGGGATCAACTTCTATGACCGATTTCTATATGGCCAACACTTTGTGGTGGTCACGGACCATAAGCCTAGTACAACTCTATTGGGAAACTCCCATTTGAATAAGAGGCTCCGACATTTTGCCATGAGTCTACAGAAACGGGACATGAACATTGTGTATCGAGCTGGAGGTCAACATCTGAATGCAGACGCGATGTCTAGGAGAACTTGGGAACTGACTGACTCGCCATTTCCCCAAGTTGTCGAGGCTGTCTCTGAAGAACCAGCCTTAGGGGTGATGTGGGGAAAGGGCAGACAAGAGAGCAGAAAGGAGTACAGCCAAGAGGAGAAGAAAGAAGAAAGAAGTGAAAGAGGAAAAGAAAGATGAGAACAGTTGTGTGTGTATTTATTTATTTATTTCTAATTCCGTGTTGTGCGTTTATTGGATTTGATTTGTAATGTTGTGCATGATTTGAGTTTTACGTATTTTGGGTATGTACACTTGGGCACGTGGACTTTTGTATGCACGTACTTAAGAAAGTGCGCGCAGGTTATTGCTCAGTTTGTGTGTAAGTCAGACTTGATGTAACTATCTTTTTGTGTTGTCGTTTATTGTGATAGATTTATCAAACTATAGTTGGTTGCTTACGTGCAGCACTTGCCACACTTATTCAGGTGGCAGCGTACCTTATTAATCTATTCCCGTAGGACCCAGAGTGATAACAGTGGGCTCTTGCATGTGCGAGTATCAACAAAGCCGTAAGACCCTGACAACGACCCCACAATACTCACGTTCAAAATTTTGGTGCTTGGCGCTCATGGACTACTATAACATAGAGAACATTACCAAATCATAGAGTAGTATTGATTATTCACTGTTTAGATGCTTTTATTAATATTTTTTATTTCTTTTCCAGTACCCTCCAGTTCTCCAAACAATGTTACAATAATCTCGGCATCATCGACTTCTATTGGAGTAAAGTGGGAGGATGTTCGAGAAATAGATGAAAATGGAGTTATAATAGCATTTGAGATTCTCTACATTCCTCTTGAGACATTTAATGGAAGACTAGTTTCAGAACTGGTCAATACATCAGCCTCCAATAGAACTGTTACTTTAAACAATTTAGAAGAGTATGTCTTCTACAATATATCAGTCAGAGCCTATACATCTGTAGGAGCTGGACCATTCAGTTCCTTTATAATACAAAGAACATCAGAAGACAGTAAGTTGTGTAATGTGCTATGCTTGCAACTTGTTTTAGTTGTAATGCATAGCAATTTAGTTTTCCTAAAATATTTACATATTGTATATGTTCTGCACTTTTTATGAATTTGCAGAATCTATAGATTGTACTGCACACTCTGTTTGTTTATAGATTGTGTAACAATAATATAGATTGTTTTACGCATCTATAAATTGTGCAGCAAAATCTATAGATCTGTATAATTAAACTTAACACTTCTTCATTGGTCATACATTTTGTAGTTCCCTCTAGCTCACCAAATAATGTTACACTAATTTCTTCTTCTACCACAATCACTATAATGTGGACTGATGTCCAAGAAATAGACAGGAATGGAATTATTATAGCATTTGAAATTTTTTACAATCCTTTGAATACCTTTGAGGGCGTGTTAATTCAAGGAATGGTCAATACATCAGCTTAAAATCGAAGTGTAGAAATATACAGCTTAGAAGAGTATGTACCATACAATGTATCTGTACGAGCATACACCTCTATAGGACCAGGACCATTTAGCTTACCAGTAACAGAGAGAACATTAGAAAATGGTAACAATATTAGGCAGACCAAATTATTTAGTAATTATCCCCTCTACTTTCAGAAGCGTAATTCTAACTGGTTTACAAGAATATGTAGAGTACAATATATCAGTAAGAGCATACACGTCAGTAGGAGCAGGACTGTTCAGTTTAGCAATAAGTGCAAGAACATCAGAAATGGGTATAAAGTGGTCAATATGTGATGAATTCATTGTTCACCAAATGTTTCTGTAGTTCCCTTTAGCTCACCAATTAATGTTACAGTATTTCCTTATTCATCTACTGCAATTGGAGTGATGTGGAGGGATGTCCAAGAGATAGATCGAAATGGAGTAATTGTTGCCTATGAAGTCCTTTATGTTCCTTTGAATCAGTTTAATGGAATATTAGTTCAAGGAGTAGTCAGTGTGTCAGCTTCAAATAGGAGTACAGTTTTAAGGGGCTTAGAAGAATATGTGCAATACAATATAACTGTGCGAGCACGTACTTCAGTAGGACCAGGACCACATAGCACACCTATAACAGAAAGAACATTACAAGATGGTAAAGTAGTATATTATCTACTGTTTGGGTGTTTGTATAAGTAATAAAACGGGTAACCATGCTATTGGGGATTATTAGGATGAGTCATCAATTGTAATAGCACTCGGCTTCACCTTGTGATATTTCAATTGCTTTACGAGTGCTATTGATTCCTAATAGCATGGCTTTACCTGTGTTATTACTTGCTAATAGTCGGCCAGCTTTTTAAAAAGTCATTAGCTATTGTAGCTACACTATATCGTTCAATCACTATCTCCTTTAGAATTAGCTTCCGCTGGAACTTTGTTTTCAAAGTATTGCTCCTCCTAATCTGTTTAAAAACATTCCATCTAATACGGGTAGAGCTTCTGTGGTAAACAGTGATATTATATTTAACCAGAAACTACTCGAACTGTATTTTTTCCAAGGTTAATGCTGCACGTGTGAGTACTTACCTGTACTATTTCACTTTGCTACCGTGGTATTCCACTTAGTTTCCACCTAGTTTCCACTTTCCCGGTACAATTTCAATTGAACAGAGATTTTTTCCCATACATTTTTTAATTGGCAACTTACGCGCCATACTATTAATATTGATATTTTTCATTTCTTTTCAGTACCCTCCAGTTCTCCAAACAATTTTACAGTAATCTCTGTATCATCGACTTCTATTGGAGTAATGTGGGAAGATGTTCAAGAAATAGACGAAAATGGAGTAATAATAGCATTTGAGTTTCTCTACATTCCTCTTGAGACATTTAATGGAGAACTAGTTTCAGAACTGGTCAATACATCTGCATCCAACAGAACAATTACTTTAAGTAACTTACAAGAGTATGTCTTCTACAATATATCAGTCAGAGCCTATACATCAGCAGGAGCTGGACCATTCAGTTCCTTTATAACACAAAGAACATCAGAAGACAGTAAGTTCTGTGAGGTGTTAGACAAAAATTATAATATTGTATAGTCAACATGCTTTATTTTAATAGCCTACCATAGTTACTGTGGTGTGCAAAGGTAGAAAATTTGAACAACAATGGAATTTCTAAGTACCAAGAGTCTGTACCAGTTGAATTAGCTTTAGAATATCAATGGAGGTAGTAAAATTTAAAACTGTATAGCAAATAATTGTTGACATGATCTATATTATAATACGTGTGACAGACCAAGGCATATAATGTATTGATGACTAATTTATGAGCTATTGAGCTTAAGAGATAAGACTGGTTACCTGCTGAGGTGCAGGGCACACGAAGATACACTTATCAGGAGTATGCATAGTTACCGTTGGCTTTTACTCATAAAGTTGTGTGTGGCGGAAATTTGCAGTCGCGAGTGGTAGCCAGGCACTTTGCCCAGCCACGCCTCTCCGAGGTCTTGCTGGGGGCCTGCGCGCCTCGGCCATGCCCGAGGCACGCCCTTTGTGCAGCTGTCTCTTATCATTCCCTCTTTACTGTGTCAGCTGCACATACCCCCCCACACGCAACTACAAATTGTCACAGGTAGCCCTACGCCAACCTAGGGTACCCGGAGAAACAGCTCCCTCACTCTAAAACTCAATCCCCCTTCACTGCAAATGGGGTGTGGTGGGTGGGAGCTTCTCTGTTGCGGGCCCCAGGACCATTCCTGGCGCTCGCTCTGACAGCTCTTTCATTGCTCATTTCTTATTGATTCCAATTGATGCTCATTACACGAGGCCGGGCCCCTCTTATACCGCGTCACGTGCCGGCCTCGCCCACGGCCGTTTGGCCCTTCCCCTTTAACCGCCGGTAACCTCGGTACACTGCGCTACACCTGCCGTTACCTTCTGAGGTGCAGGGCACACGAAGATACACTTATCAGGAATATGCATAGTTACCGTTGGCTTTTACTCATAAAGTTGTGTGTGGCGGAAATTTGCAGTCGCGAGTGGTAGCCAGGCACTTTTCCCAGCAACGCCTCTCCGAGGTCTTGCTGGGGGCCTGCGCGCCTCGGCCATGCCCGAGGCACGCCCTTTGTGCAGCTGTCTCTTATCATTCCCTCTTTACTGTATCAGCTGCACATACCCCCACAAAAAACCCGCCAACAAGACCCCTCGGAGAGCCCCGACTGCTCCGACCCGCACACACGCCCACCGGCCCACTAGGACTGACTGCCTCCCACCCTCGTCCACACATACCAAACTAGACAAGAGAATCAATGGCAATAAACACTACGAATATAGTGGAACAGTAACAGACAATGTCAATAGGTCTACTTGGTCCGGCTGCTCTCCGCCGACCCGAACCTCTCAGTCCATTTCTTTGCCGAGGAGGCCTGCTTCCCTCCTTCGTCCCGAATGTATCCCCGGTATTCCCTACTCCTCCACCGGCCCAGAGCTTTAACATCGTTCTCCGAGGCTCCCCCTGCCGACGCCGCCGTAGCGGCGCCAATGCGGAAGCTGTGGCCCGAAATGTTCGCCTCGGGTAGTCCTTTCTCGACCAGTGCCCTCCTGACTTCGGCCACGAAGTCCCTCCTGGTGAGACCAGAGCCATTACCGTCCTTGAAGAAGGGTCCCGAACCCGCTCCTCTGTCCACCATGAACCTCAGCACGGCCTTGACTGGACACAAGGCGGTGTCTGTCCGATGTAGCGTCACCCAGGCGCCTTCCCTCAGCCTGTCCGTCTTGGACTCCTTTATCCTGACCCTGATCCAACGGGAACTCCTGTCACTGTCCAACTGTACGTCCTCCCACGACAAGTGAGCTCCCCGGTCGAACACCCCGGATTCCGGAGCCAGTGCCTCGCCTGCCCTGAGGTAGCCGAAAAAACACATGCAGGCAGCTGCCCACAGCATTGTTCCTCTTTGTCCCTTGGACGTCCAGACGTCTAGCATCGCTCTCATGTGGATCTCTCTCACCGGCTCCCTCGCGTGGCCCCTGTTGCCCCCCACGGCCTCCAGCCGAGCCAGACCCTTCTTCAACTGGGTCAGCCTGTCCATCTCACTCCAGTCCGGTGCCCTCATGCCAGCCTTGATCTGGGCCATGCGGAGACCTGCCAGGTGATACTTCACTGTTCCCTTTTTCATCCCTTGCTTGGCTAACAGCGCCACGTAAGCAAGGGCCTTGTCCTCCGTCACCGACAGCGGCTCCTCCCCCAGATCCTTGCACCAGGCCGAGTACTTACCCCACGCCGAGGCGTACCGCCTCTGCGTGAGGGGCGCTATCGATGCGTCGATAGCAGCCTCCACAACTTGCTCCACTCCTGCTCTGACCACGATTGATTCGCCCTGGACAGCACCTCCAGGAGCTCCCTCGGTACCTCCACCGGCTCCGACCTCCGTACCTGCATGGTGAAAAGAGCGCTGTCTAATCTGTCCCTAGACAGGTCGTCTGCCACCCCGTTGTCCACCCCCCTGACGTGCACCACCTTCACTGACACCGAGAGGGCCGCCTCCACGCATGCCAGGCACCGTAGCAGGTGCATGGACCACTTCTCCTTGCACGTTCCCGACCCGACGGCCGCCACCACCGACATGTTGTCGCACTTGGCCGTCGCCGCTCTTCCTTTCCATCGAGGTCCCCAGACCGCCGCTGCCACTACGATCGGCAGCAACTCCTTGGGCATGATGCTCCACTCCGCAGAACCCGGCAGGTCCTCCCAACGCAGTTGGAACCATTCCCCCTGCCAGGTTGCTCCGCACCCCCAGGTCCCGGACGCGTCCGAGTACATCACCTCCTGGGGGTTTCCGTCCGTTACCACTGTCTTCATGAGCGAGGTCCCGTTCCACCTCGACCCGAACTGGTACCACCATTCAATGTCGGCCCTCGCCTCCACGTTGAGTCTCACTCTCCGCTCTCCCCGCTTCACGGAGGATAGCAAGTCCTGGAGCCTCCTCTTGAACGACCTGCCTGGCCGCACCGCCTTGCATGCGTGGTTGAGGGACCCCACCAGCGACTCCAAGTCCCTCCTCTTGCACGATTTCATTCCCCTCCATCTCGCCAGGAGGTTGTTTAACTCTGACAATTTCTCCTGAGGCAGCCTCACCTCCAGCTTGACCGAGTCTATCTCTATTCCCAGGAAGGTCAGCACCGTGCTGGGTCCCTCCTCCTTGTTCGGGTCCAGCGGCATGCCCAACCTCAGGCACGTCTCCTTGAACACTTCCATGGTCCTCCTGCACTCATCGGTGCCTCTGCGCCCCACCGCCACGAAGTTGTCGATGTAATGCCGGAGCCACACCGCACCTCGCTCCGTGGCGATCCACTCAATGGCGTTACCCAGGGCCGTGAACAACAGCGGAGCCGACCTCAGGCCGAACGGGAGGGTGCCGTCCACGAAGGTCTTGCCTTCCCACCTCATTCCCAACAACCACCTGTCCCTCGGGTGGACGGGAACGTTCCTGTAGGCTGCCTTGACGTCGGCTTTGGCCAGCAAGGCACCCTCCCCCAGCTCCTGAACTCTACTCACCACGTCGTCCAGGGACGTGTACCTCACACTAGACAGGTCCTTGTCAATGCCGTCGTTGACGCTGTGACACTCCGGCGCGGACAGGTCCACTATCAACCTTCACCTGCCCGGTCGGCCCTTCTTGGGAATCACTCCAAACGGCGAGCACTGCACTCCCACGGTGCTCACTTCCCATATCCTCCTTTCCCGCACCTCCTTCTCCAGGTACTCTTTGATAACTTGGCCCCGCTGCGAGGCTTCGTACATTGTTCCACGTCTCTCTTTCAGCACGGCCTTGCTTTGGTCGTGACCCAGACGGAACCCTTCTCTGACGCCTCTGGCCAGGAACTCCACCCACTCCTTGTCCGGGTGTTCCCTCAGATCCATTTCCCACTGTTGCCACACCAGCGGAGTGACCACCTCCTCCGCTCCAGGCAGCACCTTGCTGCTCGGGCCCTCGGATCTCCTTTCCAGATCCACCAGTTGGCTCGTGTAACAGTACCCTGCAAAAGTGACCACCCCCGTCAGCTTTTGCCCACTGACACACCCTGCCGCCTTAACTACGTGAGTGCATGTGTGTCCCTACCACCCACTACCGCTGCCCTCCCCCCTAAATACCCGCAACCCACACCACCGTCTAGAGCTACGCGACCCACATGCACCCACACTCGCTCACTTCACCACAGGTACGCCCACTATTTACTATCTAACCCGTCCCCGCCCAAATTCAGGGAAAATGTTGATCAAAAGAATTCATCAATACATGCCCGACAATTGGGATACAGACAAAATAAGTACATGATCCTGGCTAGCTAACTAGGACGAGCTGGCTCTGTCCTTCCCGAGTCCAGCGCGAGAGCACTGGTAGACAGGGTGCTCCCCTCCACACTTTCTGCACACGTGCTGGAATTTGCATTTAGCTCCGTAGGAGCACTTGTCCGCTTCACTGTTGTACTTAAAACAGTGTCTCGATCCTTTGACCCCTTCGGCCCTCCTGCCGGACACTCCTCCGCCACCGACCGAACGTCTCGAGTCCCCTCTCGACTCCTCTCTCGTCTCGTTCGCGGTATGGACCACGTCCAGCAACAGCGACAGGTTCTCGACCTCCCACTGGACGTCGCTCTTGCCTGCCGCCTCCTGCCGGAACCTCCGGTCGTACCTGGCCACCTGACCCCATCGGTACCTTCTGGCCAACTTAAAAATGGATTCGCGGTAGGCCGCCAGCGGCACCCACATCTCGGGCTTGCTGGAGGCCCACGCCACCTGGAACAGGGTGAAGCAGGTGCTCCACCCTGACAGATCTGGAACTTCCTTGGGCGGTTTCCTTTTGCCGCCTCCGTTCTCGCCACCTTCTCCTGGACTGGCTCTCCAGTCCCCAGCCTCTCCCGGGCCGTCATCGAACACCGGGAAAAACGCAAAATCCACAAATGCTCCATCCTGGATCCTTTCCACCACCGTCGCCGGTAAGGGAGCCACATTTTTCACCAGGTGAACCACTTTCGACCCCTTCTTGTCGGCGCTCCCTCCTGCCTTGGACCCCTTCAGTCCGTCCAAAAGTTCCTGTACCAGAGGGTTCCCCCCTCCCACGACACTGGCAGTTGACTCCACCGCCCCTTTCCTTTTGGCAGCCGCCGCCAGGTCCGCCACCTCCTCTGTGATCACACACACAGAAGCAGAATAAAATGTCAAACATGGCCCACCCGAGTGGCCTTCCCTTTTATGAACGACCGTGTCCCCCATACCTGTGCACCACACATTCCGAGCCCACTCGACAGGCACCCCACCACGGGTGCGCTGTCCTCTTTGCTCGTCCTTGCACTAACAGCCGGGAACCCGGCATCCCCTTTTTTTTTTTTTTTTTTTTTTTAACTTATGGACGAGGCGCCCCCGCTGCCCGTACGGCCCTGCGCCCCGACCCCACAGAACCTATGTTACCACCAACGGGCCGACCCAGCGATCCATCCCACGCTGGGTCCCCACACCTCGTTTCCTGGACCCCTTGGTCCCCCACAAGCCTGAGACTGACCCAGCGGAACCAACCACTGCTGGGTCACCATCAATCTACCACGGCACCCTCCCCAGTTCGGACCTCCGACCTGGGCCATTGCCGACATAATACCTCCTGGCCGAGGCGCTCCAGGTGTCTAAACACCCGCGCCTCGATCCCCACTTGGGCCCCTTGGTCCCCGGACCTACTGGTCCCCACCAATATAGGGTGACTCACCCGGCAGAATCATCCACCACCGGGAGACCATCACCCACCACGGCATTCCCAGGGCGGACCACCGCCCTGAGCCAATGCCAACCATTGCGTGCTAGCTAGTGACTAGTGCGACCTACCCCCCCTGTACCCTATCTAGATCTACACGGAAGTCCAGAGCGCCCTTCCACAGGAGCGACTCCCTTCCCCTACCAGGCCCCCCTTTCACGTCGCCCACCACCCAGCGACTCGGTCCAGGCCCACCATTAACCATTCCGTGACACTTCCACCACGCCTACACCGGCGGGTCCCACAAGTCACGCCTCGGCCCCTACAGTGCGGACCTCCGACACTGCCCAACGGCCGCTCCTATCCTAACTACCAGCTACAGATGTCCCATGTACATGCAACCTACCTTGCCCCACTGAACGTCCCACTGGGCTGGGCCCACGTTCCTTACCACCAGGCCGCCTGGGTACCACCCCGGCCAACCATCCTTAATGCAGGTACCCAAGATGACTTCTTATCACTAACGCCCTCTATGGCTACTGCTAACACTCACCCACTGGACGCCCCTACAAAGTCCACTGATCTCGTCACGCACAACCATAGTGCGGAAGTGAGCGTCAGGAACGTTTGCCCTTGGCTAACCAGTCTACCAGCCCCACGTTCCTGTTCACAGACCACTCCGCTCACCCCCTCACTGACGTGCCAAAAACAAAAACAAAACTCCACTTCATACTCCAGTCCCCCCCCAGGACATACCCTTTCTCTCTGGCAACCTCTCATTGAATAACTTGAACAGAGCTGTCACCTGCTCCGTTAACCTTCCAATCCCCCTGGTATTCTTTTCCACCGCCGAGCTACCTCCCTCCACTACGTCGTCGACCTCGCCGACGTCCGACTCCTCACTCACTACACTGTCCTCCTTCCTCCGCTTAGGAACCGGAGAAGCTTCTCTGTTGCGGGCCCCAGGACCATTCCTGGCGCTCGCTCTGACAGCTCTTTCATTGCTCATTTCTTATTGATTCCAATTGATGCTCATTACACGAGGCCGGGCCCCTCTTATACCGCGTCACGTGCCGGCCTCGCCCACGGCCGTTTGGCCCTTCCCCTTTAACCGCCGGTAACCTCGGTACGCTGCGCTACACCTGCCGTAAACTACTGCTGAACTACCGGGTAGACCAAAATTGTGAGGCCAACTAGTTACCAACCAAATAATATTCGTGAGAGGCAGAGAAATAGGTGAGCAGCTTTTGTGAACTGGCGCTGAAAAACAGAGTAAATATATAGAACAATTGCGAAGAAGAAAATGTTTGGCTATGCTAAACTTGCAAAGGCAAATGTGTTAGTTACCAAGCCAAGTACAACAATAAATGGAAAGAAGGTGAGAGTGGCAGAAAAAAAGGAGATTAAATCTCTTTGATCCTCGAAGGTCAATAGAGAGAGAAAGAAAAAGAGACTAGGAGAGAGCAGTGAGTGTCTGGGCTCATGGAGAGAAAGAGAAACAGAGAGTTTGAGGATGAGCAGAGAAAGAAATGGAGGAAAAAATAAATTCAGTAGTGCCAGTGCCATATAGCACACCTATAACAGAGAGAACATTACAAAATCGTTGAGTATTATTGATTATTACCCGTTTCGGTGCTTTTATTAATTTTTTTAATTTCTTTTCTAGTACCCTCCAGTTCTCCACGCAATATCACAATAATCTCTGTATCATCGACTTCTATTGGAGTAATGTGGGAAAATGTTCGAGAATCAGATGAAAATGGAGTAATGATAGCATTTGAGGTTCTCTACATTCCTCTTGAGACATTTAATGGAATACTAGTTCCAGAACTAGTCAATACGTCAGCGTCCAATAGAACTGTTACTTTTACCAATCTAGAAGAGTATGTCTTTTACAATATATCAGTCAGAGCCTATACATCAGTAGGAGCTGGACCATTCAGTGCCTTTATAACAAAAAGAACATTAGAAGACAGTAAGTTGTGTAATGTGCTATGCTTGTAACTTGTTATAGTTGTAATGCATGGCCATTTAGTATTCCTAAAATATTTACATATTGTATGTCCTGTTCTTTTTATGAATTTGCAAAATCTATAGATGTGATGTACATTCTGTAAATTCATAGATTGTGCTACTCATCTATAGATTGTGCAGCACAATCTATAGATTTGTATAATTTAACTTAACAATTTAACGTAACACTTCAATATTGGTCATAAATTTTTTGTAGTTCCCTCTAGCTCACCAAATAATGTTACACTGACTTCTTCTTCTACTACTACAATCACTGTAATGTGGACTGATGTCCAAGAAATAGACAGGAATGGAATTATTGTAGCATTTAAAATTCTTTACATTCCTTTGAATACCTTTGAGGGTGTGTTAGTTCAAGAAATGATCAATACATCAGCTTCAAATTGAAGTGTAGAAATAAACAGATTAGAAAGAGTATGTACAATACAATGTATCTGTACGAGCATACACCTCTATAGGACCAGGACCATTTAGCTTACCAGTAACAGAGAGAACATTAGAAAATGGTAACAATATTAGGCAGACCAAATTATTTAGTAATTATCCCCTCTGCTTTCAGAAGTGTAATTCTAACTGGTTTACAAGAATATGTAGAGTACAATATATCAGTAAGAGCATACACGTCAGTAGGAGCAGGACTGTTCAGTTTAGCAATAAGTGCAAGAACATCAGAAATGGGTATAAAGTGGTCAATATGTGATGAATTCATTGTTCACCAAATGTTTCTGTAGTTCCCTTTAGCTCACCAATTAATGTTACAGTATTTCCTTATTCATCTACTGCAATTGGAGTGATGTGGAGGGATGTCCAAGAGATAGATCGAAATGGAGTAATTGTTGCCTATGAAGTCCTTTATGTTCCTTTGAATCAGTTTAATGGAATATTAGTTCAAGGAGTAGTCAGTGTGTCAGCTTCAAATAGGAGTACAGTTTTAAGGGGCTTAGAAGAATATGTGCAATACAATATAACTGTGCGAGCACGTACTTCAGTAGGACCAGGACCATATAGCACATCTATAACAGGAAGAACATTACAAGATGGTAAAGTAGTATATTATCTACTGTTTGGGTGTTTGTATAAGTAATAAAACGGGTAACCATGCTATTGGGGATTATTAGGACGAGTCATCAATTGTAATAGCACTCGGCTTCACCTTGTGATATTTCAATTGCTTTCGAGTGCTATTGATTCCTAATAGCATGGCTTTACCTGTGCTATTACTCGCTAATAGTCGGCAAGCTTTTTAAAAAGTCATTAGCTATTGTAGCTACACTATATCGTTCAATCACTATCTCCTTTAGAATTAGCTTCCGCTGGAACTTTGTTTTCAAAGTATTGCTCCTCCTAATCTGTTTAAAAACATTCCATCTAATACGGGTAGAGCTTCTGTGGTAAACAGTGATATTGTATTTAACCAGAAACTACTCGAACTGTATTTTTTCCAAGGTTAATGCTGCACGTGTGAGTACTTACCTGTACTATTTTACTTTGCTACCGTGGTATTCCACTTAGTTTCCACCTAGTTTCCACTTTCCCGGTACAATTTCAATTGAACAGAGATTTTTTTCCCATACATTTTGATTGGCAACTTACGCGCCATACTATTAATATTGATATTTTTCATTTCTTTTCAGTACCCTCCAGTTCTCCAAACAATTTTACAGTAATCTCTGTATCATCAACTTCTATTGGAGTAATGTGGGAGGATGTTCAAGAAATAGACGAAAATGGAGTAATAATAGCATTTGAGTTTCTCTACATTCCTCTTGAGACATTTAATGGAGAACTAGTTTCAGAACTGGTCAATACATCTGCATCCAACAGAACAATTACTTTAAGTAACTTACAAGAGTATGTCTTCTACAATATATCAGTCAGAGCCTATACATCAGCAGGAGCTGGACCATTCAGTTCCTTTATAACACAAAGAACATCAGAAGACAGTAAGTTCTGTGAGGTGTTAGACAAAAATTATAATATTGTAATGTCAACATGCTTTATTTTATCAGCTTACCATAATTACTGTGGTGTGCAAAGGTAGAAATTTTGAACAACAATGGAATTTCTAAGTACCATGTAAATCTAATATTACATAGTCTGTACCAGTTGAATTAGCTTTAGAATATCAATGAAGGTAGTAATTTAAAACTGTATAGCAAATAATTGTTGACATGATCTATATTATAATACGTGTGACAGACCAAGGCATATAATATATTGATGACTAATTTATGAGCTATTGAGCTTAAGAGATAAGACTGGTAAACTCCGGGTGGACCAAAATTGTGAGGCCAACTAGTTACCGACCAAATAATAGTCGTTAGAGGCAGAGAAATAGGTGAGCAGCTTTTGTGAACTGGCGCTGAAAAACACAGTAAATATATAGAACAATTGCGAAGAAGAAAAGGTTTGGCTATGCTAAACTTGCAAAGGCAAATGTGTTAGTTACCAAGCCAAGTACAACAATAAATGGAAAGAAGGTGAGGGTGGCAGAAAAAAGGAGATTAAATCTCTTTGATCCTCGAAGGTCAATAGAGAGAGAAAGAAAAAGAGACTAGGAGAGAGCAGTGAGTGTCTGGGCTCATGGAGAGAAAGAGAAACAGAGAAATAGAAAATTTGAGGATGAGCAGAAAAAGAAATGGAGGAAAAAATAAATTCAGTAGTGCCAGTGCCATATAGCACACCTATAACAGAGAGAACATTACAAAATCGTAGAGTATTATTGATTATTACCTTTTTCGGTGCTTTTATTAATTTTTTTAATTTCTTTTCTAGTACCCTCCAGTTCTCCACGCAATATCACAATAATCTCTGTATCATCGAATTCTATTGGAGTAATGTGGGAAAATGTTCGAGAAATAGATGAAAATGGAGTAATGATAGCATTTGAGATTCTCTACATTCCTTTTGAGACATTTAATGGAATACTAGTTCCAGAACTGGTCAATACGTCAGCCTCCAATAGAACTGTTACTTTTAACAATCTAGAAGAGTATGTCTTTTACAATATATCAGTCAGAGCCTATACATCAGTAGGAGCTGGACCATTCAGTGCCTTTATAACAAAAAGAACATTAGAAGACAGTAAGTTGTGTAATGTGCTATGCTTGTAACTTGTTTTAGTTGTAATGCATGGCCATTTAGTATTCCTAAAATATTTACTGTATGTTCTGCTCTTCTTATGAATTTGCAAAATCTATAGATTGTGATGCACATTCTGTAAATTCATAGATTGTGTGACAATCTATAGATTGTGCTACTCATCTATAGATTGTGCAGCACAATCTATAGATTTGTATAATTTAACTTAACAATTGAATTGTATAATTTAACTAAACGCTTCAATATTAGTAATATATTTGTTGTAGTTCCCTCTAGCTCACCAAATAATGTTACACTAATTTCTTCTTCTACTACAATCACTGTAATGTGGACTGATGTCCAAGAAATAGACAGGAATGAAATTATTATAGCATTTAAAATTCTTTACATTACTTTGATTACCTTTGAGGGTGTGTTAGTTCAAGTGTAGAAATCAACAGCTTAGAAGAGTATGTACAATACAATGTATCGTACGAGCATACACCTCTATAGGACAAGGACCATTTAGACCAGTAACAGAGAGAACGTTAGAAAATGGTAACAATATTAGGCAGACCAAATTATTTAGTCATCAATTGTAATAGCACTCGGCTTCACCTTGTGATATTTCAATTGCTTTACGAGTGCTATTGATTCCTAATAGCATGGCTTTACCTGTGCTATTACTCGCTAATAGTCGGCCAGCTTTTTAAAAAGTCATTAGCTATTGTAGCTACACTATATCGTTCAATCACTATCTCCTTTAGAATTAGCTTCTGCTGGAACTTCCTTTGCCAAGTTACTGCCCCTCCTAATCTGTTCAAAAACATTCCATCTAATACGGGTAGTGCTTCTGGGGTAAACAATGATATTATATTTAACCAGAAACTACTCGAACTGTATTTTTTTTTCAAGGTTAGTGCTGCACGTGTGAGTACTTACCTGTACTATTTCACTTTGCTACCGTGGTATTCCACTTGGTTTCCACCTAGTTTCCACTTTCCCGGTACAATTTCAATTGAGCATATTTTTTTCCCATACATTTTTTAATTGGCAACTTACGCGCCATACTATTAATATTGATATTTTTCATTTCTTTTCAGTACCATCCAGTTCTCCAAACAATTTTACAGTAATCTCTGTATCATCGACTTCTATTGGAGTAATGTGGGAGGATGTTCAAGAAATAGACGAAAATGGAGTAATAATAGCATTTGAGATTCTCTACATTCCTCTTGAGACATTTAATGGAGAACTAGTTTCAGAACTGGTCAATACGTCTGCATCCAACAGAACAATTACTTTAAGTAACTTACAAGAGTATGTCTTCTACAATATATCAGTCAGAGCCTATACATCAACAGGAGCTGGACCATTCAGTTCCTTTATAACACAAAGAACATCAGAAGACAGTAAGTTCTGTGAGGTGTTAGTCAAAAATTATAATATTGTAAAGTCAACATGCTTTATTTTATCAGCCTACCATAATTACTGTGGTGTGCAAAGGTAGAAATTTTGAACAAAAATGGAATTTCTAAGTACTGTTTTAAATCTAATACTACATAGCGTCTGTACTAATTTATTTAGCTTTAGGATAACAATGATGTTTGAAAATATTACAACTGCACAGCAAATAATTTGTTGACATTATCTATATTATAATACTTGTGACTGACCAAGGCATATGGCGAACTAGTTAGCAATCAAATGGTAGTTGAGAGAGGCAGATAAATAGGTGAGCAACTTTTGTGAACTGGTACTGAAAAACAGAGTAAATATATAGCACAATTGTGAAGAAGGAAAGGGTCTGGCTATAGTATAGTAGTATTGTTTATTACCTGTTTAGATGCTTTTATTAATATTTTTATTTCTTTTTCAGTACCCTCCAGTTCTCCAATCAATGTTACAATAATCTCTGTATCATCAACTTCTATTGGAGTAATGTGGGAGAATGTTCGAGAGGTAGATGAAAATGGAGTAATAATAGCATTTGAGATTCTCTACATTCCTCTTGAGACATTTAATGGAATACTAGTTCCAGAACTGGTCAATACGTCAGCCTCCAATGGAAGTGTTACTTCAAACAATCTAGAAGAGTACGTCTTCTACAATATATCAGTCAGAGCCTATACATCAGTAGGAGCTGGACCATTTAGTCCCTCTATAACACAAAGAACATCAGAAGACAGTAAGTTTTGTAATGTGCTATGCTTGTAACTTGTTATGGTTGTTAGCATGGCCATTTTGTATTCCCAAAATAATTTTTATTTTTAAAGTAAATCAGGAATGCATGATTTTCTACTTGAATATTATGTCAAAACAGGTAGCAAATTGTCTTGACAAGTTATTTCATATTGGCAATGTAGAAACGAAATGCAGGAAAATAAGGAAATCTGACTTTCTATATGCAAATAATCACATGCATGTATTATACTGTTACATTATTTGCGGGCAAGCAAAGCGAGCAAGATGCTATCATAGGTAACAAAATTGAAAATTGGGGGTGATGTTGTTTGTTTATATAATATGTTTGGACGTATGTATGTCTTTTTTTTTTTCTTTTCTTTGACTCTCCCATTTTTGTGTTTGCCTGTCCACTTCACTAAAGAAAATCCCTTAATTTATCGTTCTTTACCCATATCATTCAAAGAAATTGAATTGTTTACCATTTAAATTCTTTAGCGGTTGCAGTTAAAACTTGCAAACTAACCAGAGTTCATTTTTCATTCGAATTAGTAGTGGTGGTAAGTTTAAGCATAGTTGTCATAGCTATACAATAGTATTGTTCCATACCTGAAAAGCCATTATCCAATACTCTTAGAATGAAGGTAATTCTTGCGTTGATATGTTCGGTAAATATGTATGAGTGAAAGTGTTGTGCATTAGCTTACAAGAATAGCACAACGTAAATGTTTTAGTAGCAAGTAAGTGTTCTAGCTGCCTTTACATTGCTTTTTGGAAACTAAGGCAGTAAGCATGTCTTGGCTTAAGCCTGTGCTATAACTCCTCATAGATCCCTTTTTTCTTGTTTTGTTTTGTTTTTAAGTCAAACCGTTATGGAGAGTAGTTACTATGACATTGAAACCCCATTAACATATTTACGTAATTTTAAGACTCCACCATTTTTTTTGTCACTGAAGTGTTAGAAGTTTAAAATGATCACAGTCATATCTTATGTAATCAAACTTGGGATGCTTGCTCGCCATTTGTACTCAAGCACACCACTAGTGAATCTAATAGTTAGCTCAGTGTATAGTTATATTATATAGTCCTACATAATGCTTTTCATGTGCACATTACAATCACTGCATTCATCAGTTTAAAAGGTGAAAAAAAGAACAATTGGTACTATTATTACTTTTTGAAAAATAAATCCCTTTATATAGTAATTTTTCAATAACTGAATTGTCAATAGCATGTATTCATTTTTAAAGCTTAACTAGCTAATTATTAACTATAGCATTTTTCCATTCTCCTGTCTGTGTTTTTACTTCATTGGTGTACCATAATTTTTTCATAGTTCATTTCAGCTCACCAAACAACATTAATACATTACTTTTACTACGTTTGGTGATGATGTTCAGGAAATAGATCAAAATGGAATCCTTATAGCATTTGAAATTATTATTTGTTCCATTACCTCAAATGGGGAGTATTGTTTTTTCCACAGTGGTCAGTTTGTGGAATTTTTTCTATGCTAATTTTGATAAATTTAGCAGATAAAATTTTTCCACAAATAAATAGACTTTGAAAAAAGAAAATTTTGTTGGTCTATTGAGACCCATATGTTCTCTTACTTCTCTGCCGTTTTTACCCATGGTTTGTGGTATGAATACAGCAGAGCAGGTGATTGACAGGTTAAGACTAAGGGGGAAAGAATAAAGGGAAAACAAATAAAGAGGATACAATCGGTGCACTCCAAGAATCTCTCTAAGTTGTTAGGTCTGGATGGTACAATATTAAGTGTGCATAACTGCTCTGTTGGAGCATACACTTCAGTAGGTGCAGGTAAAGGGAAAACAATATAGTGCTAATAAGTGATGAACATTAATGTGTACGTAAAATTTAATCCTCATTATATTGTTGTTTATCACCATAGTACCAGACGACTTTCCTGCAATGGTCAACGCAAGTGTTACATCATCAAGATCGGTACATGTCCAATGGAATATGATACCTCATATTTTTCAGAATGGAATAATAACAAAATATGAAGTCACTCTTAGTACCAATGATGAAAACATAACAGAAGAAGCGGTGGAATTGAATATCACTGTAGGTGGTTTGATACCACATACATCTTATAACATAACAGTTAGAGCGTTCACTAGAATTGGACCTGGACCTTCTAGTACTCCTATTGTGATAATTACCATTCAAGATGGTATGATGATAGTGAACATTGTAAAGTTGTTGTTATATTTTATTATAATTTATTACCATTTTATTTGCAGTTCCTGGCCCTATTTCACAGCCTCCACAACTTTTGAGTTCTGATATCACTTCTCGCTCTGCAGCACTTTCTTGGTTTCAGCCCGATAACCCTAATGGCCTCATTACATCTTACACTATCACGCTTGATTTGTTATCCCAGATAAATTATGAACCTCAAGATTCTAGTACCAGGAAAAAAAGAGCGATCACTTCTGATCCAATCCATATCGATTGCATTCCTGGAGGTTTGAATGCTATCAATCAGACTTTTTTCACTTCAATGACATATATAACAGCTAGAAATCTAAGTAAGCAGCATATTATTTTTTTTAACAGATTAACTTTTTTATGAAATAATATTCTTCTAGCTCCCTTTGCACAGTATATGTTTAGTATCAGTGCATCTACAGTAGTCGGTATGGGAAATTTTTCTCTTTCACAAAATTTCACCACATCAGGAGAAAGTAAGAGTAACATTTAGCTATTATATATATGTATACTTTATGTGATATGCCTAGTTTGTCTTTTGTCCTAATAATACACCCAACTAGTTGGTATGCTTTATTTTTTTAATGTTACAGATTCGTCAGTAGTCCGAAATCTAAGAGCTAATGCTGCCAGTGCCACTTCTGTTGGTGTGATGTGGGAGAAGCCATTGTGCCCTAATGGAATAATAGATGGATACATGCTGTATTACCAGGAAGTTGACAACAACATGAACTTCAGGAGTGCTTTTACTCCAAATTTTATGGCAAATGTTGAAAACCTACTGCCATTTACTAATTATATCATTCAGGTTCAAGCCATTTCCCAAAGCAACAATACACAGTTATTAGGAGAAATTACTTCAACAACAGTGGTCACTTTAAGTGGTACAGACCGAGATATTACATCTACAGTTCCTGCATTAGGTAAATTTAATTTTGTGTATTTTTATTTGTTGCTGTCTTTTTTTTTTTAACTATCCTTTTTTTCACAGATCTCCCCTACAGTGTGGCTGGATTGGCAGTGGGTATTATTATCATCATAGCAGTTCTCATTGCTATTGTTGTAGCTATTGCCGTGGTATTATTTCGATACAGGTAAGTAGCTAATAATAGTCCCAAGAAGTCTAGGCATGTTATAGTCAGTTATTGTTCCTTCAGAGTTAAAGTATACTATTTACTTATACAACAACTAGTAAATTAAAGAATTCCATTTATTAATACCATCATAGGCGGGTTGTAAATCCTATTATTGTTAGTTGTCAGTGTTGTAGAAATTTAAAACACCAGTCGATAGTCTGACATGACAAATTCTAATGTAGTGACTATATCTACCTAGAGGTCAGTGTGGCTTTGTGGAACTAACTGGCAGACCTTACGGCTGACAATGCTTTATGCTAGAACTTTTAACTAATAAGAGAATGAGATACAAGTTTATAGAATCAAGTATGATACAGAACTAGTGATGGGTTTGAGAAAGAAGGATTTCCATCACATGACAACATATGAAATAAACTCTTATGTAGTAATATATTTTACACATTTCATTCAATACTGCATCAATAAACATGATCACTCATTCGTAAAGAGTCCACGCTGGCCTAGACTTAATATTTCACCAAATTATATATATATACATACGTATAGGTTACACTAAATGTGGATGTCAATAAGATATTTACATAATTGAGGACCAAAGGCCTGTGAAGTGTGTGAATCTCGCATCAACCAAATAGAGTGGTACAATTGACTTGAACTATTGTTCTAGGCTGTAGGAAATGCACAAAAACTAGTTAGGATTAGATAGATATGTAATATGTTTCTTATTCTGTGTTCCCTCTGACAGGTCTAGGTTCCATTTCTATGGTATGAACAGAAAATTAGGCTATGATATCAGTGCAGATCCTTCAGGAACATTTATTTCAATGGATCAGGTCATAGCAAATCCTGGATCTTCAGCTTTACCTCGCCTCTATGGTAAACAATACAAATTTTGATATGCCACATACTAATTCAGATATTGTGTTTTATAGGTACAGTGAATCCAGTAGCTGTAGAAGATTTTAGGAGGCATGTGACCACCATGCACTCAAATGATGACTACTTATTTTCTGAAGAGTATAGTGTAAGTGTTCGTGTTACAAAGCAAAAGCTCATATTAGTGTGGATTTCCACGGGTCGCTGTCGACTGTGCTGGGTCGAGGCTCAGCCTAGGTCAGCCTGAAATTCTGTTAGGTTGCTGTCACTAGTCCTCCGGACAGCTCTGGCAACGCTTGCAGGTCAGACAGGTAGCTAGCCAGCCCGGATCCCACCCAGTTAGCCAGAGATCACTTCTTATATTAAATATAAAGTATTATGTGTCATGAAAGGCAATCCAGGCATGCGTGCATTCAGTTTATATATTAGTTCCCGTGCATGCCCAGACGAACAAAACCACAAACGGGAAATGACTAAAGTAGCTACTACATAAATAAACCATACTCTAGACAAAACATAATATTAATTTGACTGCCATAAAAACAAAAATGCACAATCACAGAAGTAATTCTCTGAAGCTATGGAATCTTCATTCTTCCTTCTTTACCTCCTTCTCTTTCTTTCTTTCTCTCTATCTTCTTCCCTGCAGCAATGCCTCTCTCTGCGTAGGCCGGTCCTACAGACCCCCCTGCTAAGACCTGGCCAGATGGGCCAGTCTGATCAACCACACTAGGACAGGACTCCGCAACGTCATCCTAGCACCAGTCGGCTAGGGCTAGGGCTAGGGCTAGGGCTAGGGCTAGGGCTAGTCTTGGCGGCTGAGACCATCCACATTGCCATTGCAATGTCCTGGACAATACCGAATGTCCACTGCTCCATTCTGAATCGTTACCGCCAAACATATCAGGCGCTTGTTGAGATGGAACTTGTCAGGAGTGAGGCACATGCCTTGTGGTCAGTGTACACCGTCACCGACACACCGTAGAGATAATAATCAAAATGGATCGGGGCCGCCACCATTGCCAGAATCTCGAACTCAGTCACTGAGTAGTGATGCTCCACCCCACGAAGTTGGCGACTGAAAAATGCCACCGGAAGTTCATCCTTCTCTCTAAGCACATGTAAACACGCTCCCACACCTCCACCAGAAGCGTCAGTATGCAAAACAAAAATATCACTACGTGCACAGGCACAAATAAACAACACGAGCACACAAAAACTCACACAACAAACAAAATGCTGCATCCATCTCCTCAGTCCAGACGACCCGAAGTGGAGAGGAGAGAGCAACAGCTGGAGCCAGGAGAGTGGAGAAATGAGCAAAGCACTCCACAAACTTGCAGTAATATCCCACACTCCCTAGAAAGTGCTTCTTTGTAACCTTCGACTCAGGGACCGCAACTCGTCCACAACCAACCTAATGTCCTAAGTAGCTCATATACCTCCTCCCAAACTCACACTTCTTCCTCTTCACTTTCAATCCTGCCTTTCCCAAACACTCTATGACCTCTTGTAAATGCTTCAAATGATACTCCCAAGAATCACTGAACATAACCACGTCATCTATGTAATTTGAAGCCACTCTGGCCACCTGGGACAACACCTGTTCAATGACGGCCTGAAAGATGGCAGGCGCATTCTTGAGTCCGAATAGAATATGAACGTACTTGAATTTGCCAGCCGGGCAACTAAAGAACGTCATGTCCAGACTTTCAGGAGCTACCTCAATTTGGTGAAAGCCAAATGTGAGGTCTGACTTTGACAAAACTCTGCTGTACCAACTTCGTCTAGAATCTCTTGCAGAGACGGTAACCAAAACCTACACAATGGGGTTATGGCATTCAGTTCTCAGAAGTCTACGCACAACCGAATAGTACCATCCTTCTTCCTGAAAGGAACCACTGGGCTGGACCACTCAGCATCACTTTCTACTATAATGCCTTGGGCAAGCAACTTTTGAATCTCATTGCTGACAGCTGGTCGAATGCTCACATGCACTTGATGAGGAGGCAGGTTTACAACTGCACTACCCTCCTGGACAGCAATCACACATGAACCCACCTTGCACAAGCCCGATTTCTCAGAAAAACTCTCAGACACATACCGTAGCACTAACTTCATCATACCCATCACACTTGTCATCACGGCAATTCACTCTGGATAGTTCCTCTATTACTTTATAAGGCCCTTCCCATGAAGCTTGGAATGCACCATGAAGACCTGGGATTCTAAGTAACACTTTACTCCCAATCACCAGCTCATATTCAGACTTGTTCTTATTAAACTTCTTCGCTCTACTAGCACTAGATTCGGCCTCACACACAACCGATGATTCACACAGCATCTTCAGTCTCTCTATTCACTATAGCAGTCCTCAACCCAGCCCGCATACACTATGTTAAGAGGCCCTCTCATCCTTCTGCCAAAGACTAGGTCATGGGGAGAATAGCCTGTGTCTCTATTGGCAAACTGTCTAATTGCAAACAGTGCCATGGGCAAGAACGTTGACCAATCTAGACCACTGTCAGCTGCTTTCGCCAACATTGGCTTGAGAGTTCCGTGAAATCTCTCCACCACACCATTTCCCTGTGGTCTATAAGGAGACATGTGGATTGTGTCTACTCAAATGATCTCACATAGTCTCTTTGTAACTTTTCCCAAAAACACGCTGCCTCGATTCGAGAGCATTCTCAGGGGAAAACCAGTACGTGAGAAAATGGATACTAGCCCCTCCGCTACCTCGGAAGCCAAACCTGTTCTCATTGGTACATCTTCAGGCCACCTGGTGGCCATGCACACAAAGGTCAAAATGTACTGCACACCACCCTTGGTTTTGGGCAGTGGACCAACTAAGTCCACTGCCACAGACTCGAACGGCTCTGTAACTATTGGCCGCTTACACATCCTGGCTGTCCTGTTGCCTGATTTGTTAAGTCTGGTACACTGATCACACGACTGGACGAACTCACACACGTCCTTCCCCATACCTGGCCATGTAAACCTAGCTTTTAAGAAACACTTAACTTTCTTTACACCCACATGACCAGAATGGTCATGCGCAAGCCTCTATAACTTCTGTCTTCTGGGCTGTGGCAGCACCAGCCGACAGAGGATTTGATCAGTCTCGTCTACCATCTCATGAAACAACAACCCATCCTTCCACTCGTATCTATTCCTCTTTAAGTCTCCTAATTTTTTACAACTCTTTAAGCTATATCATCTTCCATCACCTCCTTCTTCAACAACTGCACATCAGATACATCTACCAAGGTCGGACACCCTAAGCATTCCAACTCGATTTCCTCACCACAAGCCGCAGCTCATTACTAACAACCTCAGCTTCTACACAATCTGCCTCACCCACTGAGAACCTGCCAGACTGACTGGCTCATCTGGGCCTTGAACCCAACGAGTCAATCAATGTCTGCTTTAACTCGTCGTACATGCAGTTGTCCCTATCAATTGTGGCTACTATCTGGGATGTGGACTTAGAGGAAAACTTCTGAAATAGTATAGCCTTAAAGTCATGTTGACGTACCGCAATGTCCTTTAGGTCTGCCTCCAGTTTTGCTATATATTTGCAATATCAACTCCGTCCTTATGATGAGCTAACCCCTGTACCTTCCTTGTCTGGTCTCCTGCCATATTCGTGGCATCAGCTGTTGACATAGCATGTCTCATGAAAACCTTGAACATTCTGCGCATTTCACTATTTGATAAAACACCATTGTCCTCATCCCCTTCACCATGACTGACCACTCCCCCAGTTGATCTCTCATCCACCCTCTTACTCACTCTGTCACGTCTGACTATCACACTCCCTGAGCCTCTATTACCCTCATCTGTATCTCTCCCTACAGTGCCTCTATCACACACTTCACTCTCCATCTGTTCATTCTGATCCCCAACTTCAATCAAGTCACTTAACTCATCCATTTCTTGTATAAAAATATTCCTGACTGTGCTTTCTCTATTCAACTCTGATCTACCACCTCTCTCTGAATTCTCACTTGCACTACCCAATCCGTACACCTCGTCCACTCTAGGGGACTCTACACTAGTCTCTATGGACAAACTACCACTCCCTTTGCTAATGGTCTCACCACTACTATGATCCGCTGCAAGGCCTGAATCCGAAGAGTTTGATCCTCTATCAGCATGCATTCAGTTTATATATTAGTTCTCGCACATGCCCAGACAAACAAAATCACAAACGGGAAATGACTAAACTAGCTACTACACAAATAAACCACACTATAGACAAAACTTAACATTTGACTGCCTTAAAAACAAAAATGCACAATTACAGAAGTAATTGTCTGAAGCTATTGAATCTTCATTCTTCCTTCTTTATCTCCTTCTCTTCTCTCTCTCTGTTTCGTTCCCTGCAGCAAAGCCTCTATCTGCGGAGGCTGGTACTACAATTAGTATAATATATGCCCTCCTATTCAACTTGGTGTTCAATTTTTTAATGAAACAGTAATGGGCTTAGTGAATGCAAGTTTAGCGTCATAAGCTTCAATGAAGTGCTTCAGTGCTGCTTCTAGAGGAAAATGACATAATATTTCTAATCGCCAAGAACTATGCAGGCATATGCTATAACTAAGTAATAAATAATTTTATTTGCAGGTCGTGGCTTAACTCTTGTACAAATATGTATCAAATCATAGTGGCTATACATTAACTTCAGTTATTATGATATTTATTATAATTTTATGTGACAAAACTTTATGGAAGAAATATAAATATCAAGGATGAATTTCATCATTAAATTAGTCTAATGAAAAGCACAGGGTTAAAGTGTGACACAAACTTTGATATTGCCAGAATATCAAACCCAAACCACATGATTAGATTATTTTAATTAAACTTGTGTTATCTTAGAATGTGGAGCCACCTAATCATCGACCAACTACTGAAGCAACTCATGCTCCCTACAATGCAGCAAAAAATCGATATGCAAATATTCCTTGCTGTGAGTAACCTTTGTTTTTAGAATGGGTGAAATAATTATGCATGTGTTTTGATGCATTTATATATATTATAGATGACCATTCACGTGTGCCTCTCTCTTTAATTCCTGGTAGAAATGGCTCAGATTATATCAATGCAAACTACATTAATGTAAGTGCTTCTCGTCATATTCTAATATTAATTAAACAAGTGGTTTTGTTAAAATAAAACATATTTCATTTCTTTCTTATCTAAGATAGCAGGTTATTTTCAAAACATAAAATAGTGTAAAATAAAACTGATTCGAGCATCAGGACAATGTATTGCGAATAATAAATATGCAGTATGATTAATATTGAACTTAGATCATTAAGAATAGTGACTTTTTTTGTTTTCATACAGCTTCAATTTTATATAAATATTTTGTCAGTTTTTTTAGTCGAGTGAGTGAAACTCAAGGGGATACATAAGATATTTAAAAACATATTACTTGAATCAATAAAGACAACTCTGGTATACACTTCAAGGCTTACAGAAATACAATAAATAGATATTGTAAGTATAATAAGTACTGTAGTCCTAACATGCACAGACTGAGGGTTAGCAGACAGTGTTTATGATCAATATAATAACAATAATAATAATCATAAAATAGAACAAGCACAATCTACATTATCATAATAATCATCATTATCAAATTTAATTATTATCATCATCATTATGGTCATTGTCACTGTCATCATCACATCCAAATAGTGATATTAGTAATGATAATTTCACAGGGTTACAAATGTACAAAATCATTTATTGCAACTCAAGGACCAGTTCCAGACTCAGTACCAGATTTTTGGCGCTTGATTTGGGAACAGAACATTCAAATTATTGTAATGGTCACAAATCTAGAAGAAAGAGGACGGGTAAGATCTCAAAAATCTAGTCATAATTCTGAACTAAAAGATATAATTATCACTTCACAATTTCTTTCTCAGACTTCTCATATTTTCTTTGATCCCCAAGTAACAGCCTAACTATTTCATTCTTTAAAAAAAAAACCTGTGAAAGAGAGAAAGTACATAAATACACAAATGACTGCCTATTTTATTGACTCTGTATAGGTAAAGTGTCATCAGTATTGGCCAATAGATAAAGTATCCATGTTTGAAAACTTTCGCGTCCAACTTCAGGAAGAGCTCATGTTAGCTGACTACACTATCAGAAACTTATCCGTACAGTGTGACCAAGAGAAAACTGAAAGAATAGTGACACAGTTTCACTTCACAGTGTGGCCAGACCATGGAGTGCCGGAACATCCCACCTCACTGCTGCAATTTGTGAGACGAGTAATGACAGCCAATGCTGACAGTGAACCACCAATCCTAGTGCACTGCAGTGCTGGGGTTGGTAGAACTGGGACCTTCATCACTCTGTATACCCAATTACAGAGGATACAGGCAGAGAACAATGTGGACATCTTCAACTTTGTCAGAAGCATGCGCTACAACAGATGCAGTATGGTTCAAACAGAGGTGAGATAATTAAGTGTTGTTGATTTCATTCAACTGAACTTTTGTAAAATACATTCCTCATACATATATGAATATTAATTTCCTGAAGTTTGTTTTTAACTCCAAGTGTCCAGCACTGCGGCCTATCATGCTTTATGACAAACAATTTAGGCTACATATGTATTGCTGTTGTAAATTGACCATAAATATTGCAGTCATATAATGTCAACAGTCTTTTGGCTGAGAGTCATTGGATGATCCTATATACCATAAATGTGCTCAATAGTCTAATGTTATAATTTTTTAAATCCAGTACTATGTATAAACAATATGACATGAGGTATCATTTTGTAATTTTTATAATAACTTTTTCTTAATTTGTTTCTTTTCACCTCTAACTCTTCCCTCTTGCTTTCCCACTCTTTCCTTCCCCTTACTCCCACTCTCCCCTCCCCAACCACATCTTCTGGTAGCCTCAATACATATTCATCCACGACTCATTACTGGAGGCCATTCAGTGTGGAGTTACAGATGTTGTTGCTCGCGGTCTCAAAGATAGATACCGTGTCTTGGGAATGGTTGATGAGTATGTCGGTCTGACCGGCCTGGAGATTGAGTATGATAAACTCGATACGACCGTTCACAGAAGGAATACCAAAAATTTTGGAAGTTTGAATGTCAATAAGCCAAAGAATAGATATGCTAACATTGATATGATTCCTTGTAAGTTATATTCATGGGTTTAAAGTATTTAAGCCTACATAGTTATGAGTATCAACATTTTGAAAATAAAACCATAGATGAATGAATAACATATGTATTTTTTTGTAGATGACAATACTCGTATACGGCTAAAATTCATCCCTGGGGTTGAAGGGTCGGACTATATCAATGCAAACTACATAGATGTAAGTGATTTATCTTTTATAATCCCAGATCTCACCCTATCTTAGAAGATAGCTATTGTAGTTTTTGTATTGTGACAGAGGAACTTTAAACTACTTAGGTCCTTCAGAGAGGGACACTATTAACTTAGTGTCCCCGCCTTGAGGGCAGGGACACTTGTTTGGAGCAGTCACTATGTTCTAAATTAGTTAGGCGCTGCGCAGCCGTCGTGACCTACCACTTTTAGGGTCCCTTCGAGGCAGCGCCTAACTATTATATATTTGAAATCAACGTGTTTGCAATAATTGTCACGTCATGTTATATTTAACCAACTCTCAGATTGTACTGCTATTAATTTATGAATTCAGAATAATTATACAGCCATTGAATTTAAAATTTGAAAGTAGCTAGCTATACAGTAAAGGGCAAGGCCAATAACTATTCCACCAGCCTATACTCCGTTATGCAATATTTTATGTCAGTTTACTTATTCTTCTGCATTAGCATTCCCATAGTTGCCATTCGAAGTGCAACAAGGTGTGAATATAATCTAGTTATTGTCAATAGCACTAACATATTTTATCCAAGACTCAATACTGTAGGCTATTTAGAGTGGAGTCAAAAATATTGTTGCTTGCGTGCTTGTTGTTGTTGATACTATTGACATAGTTTTGCTTTCAACTTTAACCATAATATTTCACTCAATGGTCTAATAAATTGTATTGCACAGGGTTATCTTCACAGAAAATCCTACATTGCCACACAAGGACCTTTACCTGATACATCAGATGACTTTTGGAGAATGATATGGGAGCATGGATGTGCCACAATCGTAATGCTAACTAAATTGCAAGAGAATGGCCGCACCAGATGTCATAGGTACTGGCCAGAGACAGGGGCAGGCTCATTCGGACATTATCAAGTGATCAGGCACAATGAAACTACCTTCCCTGACTATATTCTCAGAGAGCTAAGGATTGTGGACACCAGGGTAAGAATCAAATTGTTGGTGTAGTGTTTTGCAGATAATGAAATGGATTATTTGATAGTGCAACAGGTATTTATGCATGTGCCTTCCCCGATTAGAAAGCTAAAACATAATGTACAGTAAAACCTCTGAATAGTGACCACGTTGGGGACGGGACTTTTGATCTCTTCTCAGAGGTTGGTCCTTTCTCAGAGGGTTTTTTGTAAATGTAATTATTTGTGTTAAGAGTTAGGAAAAATTTAATTAAACATACATTCATTAATTGATGCATGTCTTGTTGTGGTTAACGAAACGGTGTCCTGATGACAAGCATCTTACAAGAAAAATTTTCTTCTGAAGTCTAAATTGCCTTCTTGTGGCTACTGGTAGCTAACTTAACTATTTCTCTACCACATTTATCTACTTTGATAAGGATGTGCTGCCACTGGAGATACATTTTTCTGTTATAATAAACTTTCCAGAATAAGGGGATTGTTTGAGGGGTATTTGCAATGAACCACGCCAGTCTTTATTGTGGTAGCAAGCCAGGTGATTTTTTCCTAGTAGCACTTGCTGTCCTGTGGATATTATTTCCTGCACTTTTTGTTCAGATTAAATAGAAGCATCAAATTTTCAGCGGGCATTTAGTAAAGACCTTTTGTCCCCAGACAAAATTGGATACTGTAGAAGTAATGTAGTATAGTAGTATGTTATTATTTTTATTAGCTTAGGCGTGACCGCAATCTCTCAAATTTTCAATAGGTGGGATCTCTGGTCGCTCGTAGATGGGCGAATGTATTTATGTTGAGCAAGATGGTACCGAGAAATTGGTCACTGGTCGGAAATAAGAGGTGGTTGCTTCTGGGAGGTTCTAAATGCACTATATTTGTTGTAGTTGCAATCAGGGGCGCGTGATTTGGTCTCTCCAGAGAGGTCGGTCGCTTCTCGGAGTGGTCGTTATAGAAGTTTTACTGTATTGATGAATTGTCTTGTTGCGGTAGTATCCAATTTCCCTGCTATAATAAAGCAATTTAATCTGACTGTTGCTGTAGTGATATTTGCCTTGATGTGTGTATGTGTGCATGTGCACGCTTTTATTTGTAGGACTCATCATCACTACCTGTCCGACAATTTCAATCCTTCTGTTGGCCTGAGGAAGGTGTGCCTGATACTTCGTCTGGTCTCATTGATCTTATTGGTCAAGTACAGAAGTGGCAGATGAATTCTGGAAACAGACCTATTGTAGTTCATTGCAGGTATGCAATCTATATTATAATGCACTGGTGAGTCAGTGACAACGACTGACAATGACAACGGAGTATACATTCATGAATAATTCATGAGCTGAGTTGTATGATGTAAAAAGTGTGGCATAATGGGTCGGTAAAGCATCATCAGTAATAGTTGAATTGTGCCAGGCCAGTAAGGACAACAGTGCCGAAATAGATTAGCCAGGTTGGTAAGGTGTCTTAACAATGACCGTGTGTGTTACTCATGGTGACTGAACAGGTTGGTATAAGGCTGCCTGTTGTGTGTAGTGGTGCCTACAGTGGTAAGAAGTATGTGAGAAAGTAGCAGAAGGATGTAACTAAACCAACTGGTAGAGGGGGTGGAAATACTTTATGCCATTTTCATTCCTAATTAGTACATCAAGCGCCACTGTGTGACGGGTACTTGCTGGTGGGTAATCAATATATATTTTGCAGTGGTGGTACGGGACGTACAGGCACTTTCATTGCAGTAAGCATACTTCTGGAGAGGCTGAAGACTGAAGGCATGGTAGATGTGTTTCACACTGTCAGAGCACTTCGCTTGCAGAGGCCAAGCATGGTGCAAACTGTGGTAAGTTAATCTGTAAATTAAAATTTCTTTCTCCCTTCATATGTTCCACATCATTCATGTATCATTCTCAAGGATGTCAATTTGCAACTTTACCAATTACTATAAACAATTTAGAATAGCCAATCAGCAGATAGCTTAATAATTATAATGTACTTTGTAAGCAAGTGAATTTCACAAGTGTATAGGATCATGAGTAATAATAATAATAATAATAATAATAATAATAAAACTGACAGTTTTTTAATCCAAATGCAAATTACTTGGTTATACACTTTTAATTAATTTGAGTTTGTATGCATAATGTTTCATGGAACTGTTGAATATGTTTGCAATTTGTTTCAGGATCAATATGAATTTTGCTACAAGACTGTGTTGGAATATCTGGACTCATTTGAACTTTATGCCAACTTTAAGTAATATTTTTTCTTACTTGATTAGATTATAATTATTTTAGTATCGTTACTGTACATCACTGTATTTTACATCACTTTTAGTGTAGAAAAAATCAACCTTTTTCCAACAATAGTGAAATCACTAGTTTTTAAACCATTTCACAAAGAATCATGATCATTGTAAATAATATAACTAATTCAAACATATCTTGCAGCACTTTTCACTAGTTCTTGTATTGTATTCTCGTAATTTCATTTACCCACACTATTTACCATGCATTTATATGACAATAATTTTAATTGACATTACTATCATGTATATAAAATAATGGAAATAAATACTGCAGATGTAATATTGAAATGATAAATACCAGTATCATGATGACTTAAAAAACAAAAACAACATACAACGAAGAAGAGATAAAAATAAAAGGCCGATTAAATTGATCACGAAGGTTTGAGAAAGTTGGCTAGGTTTGTATTTCTGAGTAAATGAGCAATGTCACTCATCCATGCTAGAATCTTGCTATCTTTGTCACGTCCACCTCGAAAACTAGACGAACTGACAATCACAACTAAAGTAACTCTCTGGTCCACTTGACCCATGTAGTAGGTGGTACGGATTTTCTATTAGGGAAAAAAAATATATATATAAATAAATAAATTTAGTATTCCCTTTACAATAATACAGTTATTCCATTAGTTTCATCTACTCTACCATTACAACCACACAATCGCCACCGGACTCACTATATCCCACACAATCTCCACTGGACTCACTATATCCCACACGATCTCCACTGGACTCAGTATATCCCACACAATCTCCACTGGACTCACTATATCCCACACAATCTCCACTGGACTCACTATATCCCACACAATCTCCACTGGACTCACTATATCCCACACGATCTCCACTGGACTCAGTATATCCCACACAATCTCCACTGGACTCACTATATCCCACACAATCTCCACTGGACTCACTATATCCCACACGATCTCCACTGGACTCACTATATCCCACACGATCTCCACTGGACTCACCATATCCCACACGATCTCCACTGGACTCAGTATATCCCACACAATCTCCACTGGACTCACTATATCCCACACTATCTCCACTGGACTCAGTATATCCCACACAATCTCCACTGGACTCACTGTATCCCACACAATCTCCACTGGACTCACTATATCCCACACAATCTCCACCGGACTCACTGTATCCCACACAATCTCCACCGGACTCACTGTATCCCACACAATCGCCACTGGACTCACTATATCCCAAACAATCTCCACTGGACTCAGTATATCCCACACAATCGCCACCGGACTCACTGTATCACACACAATCGCCACTGGACTCACTATATCCCAAACAATCTCCACTGGACTCACTATATCCCACACAATCTCCACTGGACTCACTATATCACACACAATCTCCACTGGACTCACTGTATCCCACACAATCTCCACTGGACTCACTATATCCCACACAATCTCCACCGGACTCACTGTATCCCACACAATCTCCACCGGACTCACTGTATCCCACACAATCGCCACTGGACTCACTATATCCCAAACAATCTCCACTGGACTCAGTATATCCCACACAATCGCCACCGGACTCACTGTATCCCACACAATCGCCACTGGACTCACTATATCCCAAACAATCTCCACTGGACTCACTATATCCCACACAATCTCCACTGGACTCACTATATCACACACAATCTCCACTGGACTCACTGTATCCCACACAATCTCCACTGGACTCACTATATCCCACACAATCTCCACCGGACTCACTGTATCCCACACAATCTCCACCGGACTCACTGTATCCCACACAATCGCCACTGGACTCACTATATCCCAAACAATCTCCACTGGACTCAGTATATCCCAAACAATCTCCACTGGACTCACTATATCCCACACAATCTCCACTGGACTCAGTATATCCCACACAATCTCCACTGGACTCACTATATCCCACACAATCTCCACTGGACTCACTATATCCCACACAATCTCCACTGGACTCACTGTATCCCACACAATCTCCACTGGACTCACTATTACCACACAATCTGCCACTCGGACTCACTGATCCCACAACAATTCCACGGACTCACTGTATCCCACACAATCGCCACTGGATCCACTAATCACAAACAATCTCACTGGAATCAGAATCCAAACACCACTCGCCCACGGATCACTAGCATACCACACACCGCCACTGGACTCACTATATCCCTAAACAATCTCCACTGACTAATATATCCCACACAATCTACACTGGACTCTATATTTTTACACACACAATCTCCACTGGACTCACTGTATCCCACACAATCTCCACTGGACTCACTATATCCCACACAATCTCCACCGGACTCACTGTATCCCACACAATCTCCACTGGACTCACTATATCACACACAATCTCCACTGGACTCACTATATCCCACACAATCTCCACTGGACTCACTATATCCCAAACAATCTCCACTGGACTCAGTATATCCCACACAATCGCCACCGGACTCACTGTATCCCACACAATCGCCACTGGACTCACTATATCCCAAACAATCTCCACTGGACTCACTATATCCCACACAATCTCCACTGGACTCACTATATCACACACAATCTCCACTGGACTCACTGTATCCCACACAATCGCCACTGGACTCACTATATCCCAAACAATCTCCACTGGACTAACTATATCCCACACGATCTCCACTGGACTCACTATATCCCACACAATCTCCACTGGACTCACTGTATCCCACACAATCTCCACTGGACTCAGTATATCCCACACAATCTCCACTGGACTCACTATATCCCACACAATCTCCACTGGACTCACTATATCCCACACAATCTCCACTGGACTCACTATATCCCACACAATCTCCACTGGACTCACTATATCCCACACAATCTCCACTGGACTCACTATATCCCACACGATCTCCACTGGACTCACTATATCCCACACAATCTCCACTGGACTCACTATATCCCACACAATCTCCACTGGACTCACTATATCCCACACGATCTCCGCTGGACTCACTATATCCCACACGATCTCCGCTGGACTCACTATATCCCACACAAACTCCACTGGACTCAGTATATCACACACAATCTCCACTGGACTCACTATATCCCACACGATCTCCACTGAACTCACTATATCCCACACGATCTCCACTGGACTCACTATATCCCACACAATCTCCACTGGACTCACTATATCCCACACGATCTCCACTGGACTCACTATATCCCACACAATCTCCACTGGACTCACTATATCCCACACAATCTCCACTGGACTCACTATATCCCACACGATCTCCACTGGACTCACTATATCCCACACAATCTCCACTGGACTCACTATATCCCACACAATCTCCACTGGACTCACTATATCCCACACGATCTCCACTGGACTCACTATATCCCACACGATCTCCACTGGACTCACTATATCCCACACGATCTCCACTGGACTCTATATCCCACACAATCTCCACTGGACTCACTATATCCCACACGATCTCCGCTGGACTCACTATATCCCACACGATCTCCGCTGGACTCACTATATCCCACACAAACTCCACTGGACTCAGTATATCACACACAATCTCCACTGGACTCACTATATCCCACACAATCTCCACTGGACTCACTATATCCCACACAATCTCCACTGGACTCACTATATCCCACACGATCTCCACTGGACTCACTATATCCCACACAATCTCCACTGGACTCACTATATCCCACACAATCTCCACTGGACTCAGTATATCCCACACAATCTCCACTGGACTCACTATATCCCACACGATCTCCACTGGACTCACTATATCCCACACAATCTCCACTGGACTCACTATATCCCACACAATCTCCACTGGACTCAGTATATTCCACTCAATCTCCACTGGACTCACTATATCCCACACAACCTCCACTGGACTCAGTATATCCTCAGTTAAAGGGATATCTTAAAAGACTTCAGTGAGCTCCCAACTGGACTAAACATTTTTAGACAACCTGTAGCTCATACTAAGCATTCTTTTCCTTAGCTGACTCAAACAAGGGTAGTACAATAATTACGAATGTCTCACTCCATGAATTCACTTAATACAAATACAGTAGTACATCCTACAATAACAACTCCAAAGTTCCATGTGGAGAAAATATTCAATATTTAAGCAAGCATCCGAAACACAACAAAAGTACAAAAAGTTGTAGCAATGCATGATTTCAACTTTCTTCTTCCTGCCTCACATCAATACACCAATGCCACCTGGCCGTGAGTAACATACAGCATAGATGTGCTCACTTACATCGTCATGTTGCTGGATGAACTGAGAACTGACGGACATTTGGTGCAACTTGGACATGATAATAGACACGATGTTGGCACGATGGTGGAGAAACTCAAAGTCCTAGATGGATGCAATAAGATGACACATTATACTGAATTTGTCTATACAATATATCCATGAGAAAGAGTAAATGCACTTTATACACACATACACATACAAAAATATAGCATTTGGTAACTTAGAAATTTCCATGTACTATTTCAACAACAACAACCACAACAACAACCACAACAACAAAAAAAGAGTAGTCTTATATACAGTAGACGACAAAATAAAGTTCCAAATTCTGTTGCGTAGAATGGCTGTCGCACGATTAAAAAGCAGGGGGGGGGAAACGATACGCCTCGATCAAAGAAATATAAAGAATCGTTTTTCCAATACAATGTTCCGATTTTTTTGTTTACAGGCTCCTGAGGTGGAACTTTTTGGGTTAAAAAAATTGAAGCCGTCCTATTGGAAGTTGTCTCGCGGAGAAGTGTTAGTTCGACCACCACACAGTTTTGATGTTTTCTTGATGTTAGGGTCTTCTCAGGCTTAGATTTTGTACTACTGGAGGGCCATCAGTAGTTACAGAAGACCTACGAAGTGTGGACCATGTTATATAGCTCTGTGCCCATCGGAACTTCGGTCTGCAGCTTTATTGCAACAAGTTAAATTTTGTACGAGTGTAACAGTAATGGTACATTCCTATAACCAGCTCTACTTTATGTTACAGTAGTCGTTCATTTTTATAACCTGCTCTACTCTATGTAACTGTAGTTGTACATTTGTATAACCGGTTTTACTTTATGTAACAGTAGCGATACATTTCTATAATCAGTTGCTTTTTTGCACTATTCCCGTATCATTTAATGGTCGATACAAGGTCTTAGCTTGCTGATATAGCTATAGAAGAGTTTCTAGCTAGAAAATATCAGTGAATCGACGGAAAAGCAACTTAGCCTTTTTTTACCGTTAAGCAGTAGTTCCATACCGTATAGTCAAAACGGTATGGAACGCAACGATAAAAACTACGGTAATTTTTTTTTTTACTGTTTTACAGCCATACTAGGAATGGAATTCAGAACTTTATTCTGTCTCCTACTGTAGCTAGTGTACTACAAGTGCATTACACTTACCTGTGGAGCATGTACCATGACTGGATAGGAGTTGATTCCAGAGAAGGATGGTCCGGGAGAGCCAGGGAAGTAATATTTAGGTCCTTTGAAGTCCGTGAGACCATTAGAGTCGAACAGCAGACACGCACACATCGCATTAGTGGCACGAATGAGAGATTGGAATCTATAGAATTCAAATATAAATGGGAATATAGTATTTTTTTGAAAAATAAAGAAATAAATTACAACAATTAAGTCAGCAAGTCTAAGCACTGACACCATAATTCAATCAGATGTGCTGTTCTAAGGTATTTTCAGCTACTCTAAGTATGACAAACTGTCCACACTAAAGATAGGATACCACAGAGCAAGGAAGCTGAGGTTACAATACGCTACCTACTAGAGACTATACATGTATACGTGTACTACATGTATAATGTATGATGATTAGCTAGACTATATTAACACATATGTGGTGACTAATCTGTCGTGTCCACAAAACATGGATGGGCACCACTGAAAATGGCATCTTTTAACACAATAGAAATGTACATATGAAATTGACCACACCTTACCAAAGTAAACAGATGATCACATTTGCCCCACTATACATGTACAAGTCAACAATCGTAGAAACTTGACAAGGATCACATGTTGAGTGGTCAAGAAGAATTTTGGCAGCATAATTTTATTTAACAAACATGTTGCACATTTAGTAAAATCTAAGTGCAATATGGTAAGGTGTCACGTTAGCATGAAGTGGAACTCGCTGGTTCACGGTCATCTAAAGACTAAGACCGCCTGTGGGACCAATAGTTTAAATTAATACTCTAGTCTTAAAATGGCTGAGTTAAGTTATTGAAGTACACGTGTTGTGAGTCAGCGTAATCTGTGGCCGGGTCTTCACAATCAACTCAAACTGTGTATATCTGGCATTATAATGACACACACACAAACACGCACTTATACACATCACTATACATATTTTATGTATACTATATCCTTGGTATGCATTATCTAATTATTCTGTGATGACAGCTCATTACCACGGACATTTGATCTCTGTAATATTTGGAAGTGTCTGTCTCGTGTGTGCGTTAAGTTCCTGTCACGTCACACTACATCACTGTGTTGCTAGGTCTCGTACAACCCAAATGTATTCCAAGGGTTTATGATGCTATTCGAGTCTATGGTTGTGTGTCCTTGTACTGAGCTAGCCTTCATAATACATGTGTGTATAATTGTGTGTGTGTGTGTGTGTGTACTGATACCATAGAAGGCTTCAATGTAACCAACACCTCATTGAGATACCATCACTATGATACACAAATATCTCAGACACTGTCAAAACAGAAATTCAAAGGGGATTCTTCATTTTTATATTCTTTTCAACGCAACAATCAATAAAAGCTAATGTCAAAACTAAAAAAGATAATATCAAATCAACAATCTCTGTCAACATACAGAATATAAAATTCAGGTTAAAAACAAACAAACATTCTCTACATCAGTGAACTGTAGTCAAATAAATATCAATTAGTTTCATTTGAGCCAGAAATAATCTACAGCAAGAAACAACCCACACAAGTCTCTTACACAGTAGAACCAACCACAGAGTGTGCATGTGTGGTGAGTGTGTGTCTGAGTGTTGTGTGTACGTGTGCATGTGTGCGTATGTTAAGTGAGTAAGTATCAAGCTCCTCACATAAAAAGATCATTTCAAACCTCATTGACAATGATGTACACACATACACACATATATACTTCTTTACTTCATCATTACTAGTAGAACCCAATCACAAGGGAGCACACACAGAATCAAACATTGCTGACTAATTTACTGCTATCATGTGCATAAATGTGTGCATGTGTTAGTGCATGTGTGATGAGAGACAGGGGGTGGAGCCTGATTCCTACGAGCACACGCTGTAAGAAACACGCATATCAACTCCATAGCAACCACTTTTTGTGATAGGAATGAGTTTGGCACTGTAATGATGCAGTTAAAATTCCACGACAAATTCTACAACTCACACACACACACACGCACACGTACAAGGTGTAGCAGACCCTTTTGATACACGAAGAAAGGTCTTGTGCCACATACAACACGATATACATCACCTTCAATTGTGTGTAATATTATTATACAAATGACTTCCTGACTGACCATCATGTGTGAAGTCTCTGGGAGTTAGAGTCAAGTCAGGTCTGAAGATAAAAGCATGTGTGTGTGTAACAGAGCAGGGCAGTGGCAGTAATCTAGCCTTATATGCATGTGTGTGTGTGTGTGTGTGTGTGTGTGTGTGTGTGTGTGTGTATGGATTACGTAGTGACTGTTTGGTTGTGTTGAAGGAAGAAGAGAGTGGAGTTAGAAGAAGAGAGTGGAGTTAGAAGAAGAGAGTGGAGTTAGAAGAAGAGAGTGGAGTTAGAAGAAGGAGAGAGTGGAGTTAGAAGAAGAGAGTGGAGTTAGAAGAAGGAGAGAGTGGAGTTAGAAGAAGAGAGTGGAGTTAGAAGAAGGAGAGAGTGGAGTTAGAAGAAGGAGAGAGTGGAGTTAGAAGGAGAGAGTGGAGTTAGAAGAAGGAGAGAGTGGAGTTAGAAGAAGAGAGTGGAGTTAGAAGAAGGAGAGAGTGGAGTTAGAAGAAGGAGAGAGTGGAGTTAGAAGAAGGAGAGAGTGGAGTTAGAAGAAGGAGAGAGTGGAGTTAGAAGAAGGAGAGAGTGGAGTTAGAAGAAGGAGAGAGTGGAGTTAGAAGAAGGAGAGAGTGGAGTTAGAAGAAGGAGAGAGTGGAGTTAGAAGAAGGAGAGAGTGGAGTTAGAAGA
>WLWD01002236.1_pt1 | contig 107512 bp, 89 predicted proteins | sample 6712731 | NCBI WGS metagenome assembly WLWD01 (sample SAMN12718690, study PRJNA576275) | sponge metagenome | isolation source: marine sponge | host: Mycale hentscheli | place: New Zealand: South Island, Marlborough, Capsize Point | collected 2014-11-01 | reverse complement strand
AGTGGGAGTGGCATATTATACTAGTGGGAGTGGTGTATCATACTAGTGGGAGTGGCATATTATACTAGTGGGAGTGGTGTATCATACTAGTGGGAGTGGCATATTATACTAGTGGGAGTGGCGTATCATACTAGTGGGAGTGGCATATTATACTAGTGGGAATGGCGTATCATACTAGTGGGAGTGGCATATTATACTAGTGGGAGTGGCATATCATAGTAGTGGGAGTGGCATATTATACTAGTGGGAGTGGCATATTATACTAGTGGGAGTGGCATATTATACTAGTGGGAGTGGCATATTGTATTATACTGTGTGTTCTTCAGGTCGGCTCATCAATATTTTGATCTCATTTATTTCTTCTGCCCAGATCGTTGGGAATTTAAACGACTTTGTGACATTGTGCACAAATTTTCCATGGACACTATTCAGACCAGAAGAACACATTTGGAGAAGGCTAAAGTAAGTTCTGGATGCATCTCATTTCTCTTTTATGCCATAACTCTCTCATTTAGAAAGCTGGTCAAGAAGCTCCTAAAAGGAAGTACTTGGATTTCATTGACATCTTGCTAGAAGCTAAGGTGAGCAAGTCACTGTTACACATATATGACAACTTCTATTTAACTTCCATTTTTTAGCAGTCATTAATTTATACATTTATTCATTGTATAATTGAATTGTAATATGCAGTTTATATATATATATATATATATATATATAAATAATACTTATTACATGAGTCAGAGTGTGATATGGCGAAATATTTCATGAGCAGGCTAATTAATTTTCACGAGCCAGAGGCCAGTGAAAATAAAGCCTGAGAGTGAAATATCTAGCCATATCACTCTGACAAGTGTAATAAGTGGTTTATTCCACACTAGATATCTTCACTACTGTAGTTAGTACTAGAGGAAGGGTAACTCACAGCCTAAAGTTGGTTGTAGGGGCTACCCACACACCCCAGCTGATATTTTAGCAGCTGCTCTAACCCTGTTGAGCAGGGGTAAAGAGCAGGGTACACCAGAGGAAGGTAGCTGCAAAACCGAGAAAATTGAAAAGTTTGGCCGGTCTAGTCGATATGAATTAATGCACATTTCCACTTGCAATCATTGTTTAAACTTGTCTCCTGTTACATATGGTTGAATACTGGGAAGGGGAAGCAAAACTATACTTAAAAATCTGGGGGTCATGGCCACTTGGCCGCCTGGTTCCTCTGCCAATGTAGTAATAAGTATTGTATTATTATGTTATAAATATTGTGTGTGTGTGTGTGTGTGTGTGTGTGTGTGTGTGTGTGTGTGTGTGTGTGTGTGTGTGTGTGTGCATATATATATGTGCATATAAACTTGCAATTATCTTCCTGGAAGGATGAGAATGGAGTTGGAATGACTGACTTGGAGATTCGAGCAGAAGTGGACACATTCCTGTTTGAAGGTCATGATACCACAGCCAGTGGTCTGACTTGGACCCTCTATAACCTGGCCATTCATCCTGAGCACCAGGACATCTGCAGGAGAGAAGTGGATGCCATATTTGACAAAAAAGATGAGATCACAACGTGAGTCAGTTGGGTGAATATGGATGAGAGTAATCAGCTTTGTATCACTAAATGTTCTTGGCAAAATAAATTCTCTTGTTATACTACTCTAAATTTGAAATCATGGGAATTGATCTAGCATGTGATATATCACAGATCTAGTATTCGATCATTGAATGTTGTGTTGTTGTTTTTTATGTTGTTGTTTTTCAACTTTCTTTTTGGAAATGGATGTCACATTACTACTCTGATGGGTTCTTTACTCACTATATAATTTTCTTCCTCTTCCCCCTTTTAGAGAGGACCTGAAATCGTTGGTGCATCTCAAGTATTGCATAAAAGAGAGTCTTCGTCTCTTTCCTCCGGTGCCAGCCAATGGGCGTGTCTTGACCTCTCCCACTGAGATTGATGGCCGCCTGATGCCTGAGGGTACTCCAGTTGTTGGCGATATCTACGGTGTTCACCGACACCCAGACTTCTGGGAGAATCCCGAGGTAAGAGAGTTTACAAGTTGATATGGAGATTGTCATTTTGTATTATACCTTGACAGGACTTTGACCCATTGAGATTCACGTTGGAGAGGTCCAAAGGCAGACACTCACATGCTTATGTACCATTTTCTGCAGGACCAAGGTGAGGCTATTTGGTTAGTTGAGTGGCATTTGTTTTTATTTTCTTACTTCCAACTTTGTTTGTTTGTTGTTGTGTTGGTTTTACATTATGTTCTTTCTATGACTTCTGAATCCTTTTTTAAGCTTATGTATATATGTGTGTTTGTGCTCATGTACCTAGAAATTGCATTGGGCAGGAGTTTGCTCTCAATGAAGAGAAGGTGGTGTTAGCGCACATCTTGAGGAACTTTGAACTGTCTCTGGATGAGTCTAAGCCCCCAGTAGAAAAGGATTACCTGCTCATTCTGCGGCCCAAGCACGGCCTTCATCTCAAGTTCAAGCTGCGTGAACACTGATGTGAAACATTGATGTCAATGCAGCTGTCAAGGATTACCCAGAGTGCCAAATTGCGAATACTCTTCTCATATTTTATAAATGATTATTTTTAAACAAATTATGTTGGAATGTTGAATCCATATCTCCACACTGAACAATTTGGGGCCTGTCTTTTCAGAAGATTGTTTGCTTTAATAGTTATAGCAATACATTTTCTTTTAATAGTTAGTTGACTAGCTAAATAGAATAATTTGCTCGTTAGGGAGTTCACTATTAGATGTTCCACTACAGTCATTTAACATTCCTTAGGGTAGCCAAAGTTTATTCAGAGAAGCCGAGCCCCGCCCACTAGTACTGGCATTGGCAGGCACGGGGGATGCGTAGGCGGCCGCCGGTATGAAAATTTGGCTCACACCCAGGCCGTGTGTGAGTAGTCTTAGTAGTGCAGCTAGAAGAAATGCGTATGTCTATCGAGTTTACCTTTTTAACTATCTCCGGCGCTATTCTAACCTCGATCTCTTCGTTTGAGTTCACGTCTCCCTCCGAAGTGCTGCAAACGGTCTCGGGGAGAATAAGAGGTGCTAACAACAGAACGGACAAAGATTTCATTGTAGGTGGTCTTTTTGCCATTCACAACGCAGCCACGGGAGGTGGACAATGCGGAGTGATAAGAATAGAGAAAGGTGTGGAGAGAATGGAAGCTATGCTTTATGCCATAGATATTATCAACCAAGATGAGAGCTTGTTACCCGGACTAGAGCTGGGCTATGACGTCAGAGACACCTGTGCCAGTGAGAATATAGGACTGGATGAGAGTCTTGACCTTGTTGTAAGAGACCAGCTGGATGCAGAGAGCTGTGAGAATGCATGCTTCCAAAATAGCAATTTTACAAAGACAGATCAAGAAGCCCCTACATTTGGAGTGGTAGGGGCCTCTAACAGTGGAGTGAGCGTGCCCGTGGCCGGGTTGCTCCGCCTCTTCACTACTCCTCAGATCAGCTATGCCTCTTCATCGGCACTCTTGAACAACAGGGACAGGTACAGCTACTTCTATCGTACAACTCCATCCGACACTCTACAGGCCAGAGCAATGATAGACCTGCTCCTCCACTTCAAATGGACCTACATCTCCACAATTTATTCCAAAGATGACTACGGTGGTCCCGGAATAGACGAGGTACATTTTTTAGCAGAAATGTACAACATTTGCATTGACTTAAATGAAGGAATTCTCGATTCTTTTTCTGGCGATCAATTCACTGACCTAGCTGAGAAGGTGATGCGGTCAAACGCACAAATCATTATTGTGTTTACAACTGAGAAAGATGCTGAAGGATTATTTCGAGCTCTTCAGCCTATATGTACCAGAAACTTCACTTGGATAGCTAGTGATTTCTGGTCAAAGTCTGGTACCATTCAAGACAGATATGTCTCCCTTGTGACGGGAATGATTGGATTTGCTCCTCAGACGGATTTTACTCCAGGATTCTTAGATTACTTCTCCAATTTAACGTTAGATAATAACATAAGAAATCCGTGGTTTGCAGAGTGGTACTCCAACATTGCAAGCTGCTCTGTAGATGGTGCTGGAATCCCTTGCAACAGAACTCAAATCCTTCAGCAACAACTTCAACAGGGGCAGCGATCGCCCCTGGTGATAGATGCTGTGTTTGCTTTTGCACATGCCCTGAGTGACTTTCTTGCAGACAACTGTGTTCACCCATTGCTTTGGTTTCGCTCAAATAGCACTTGCTTGGGTCAAGTGAAGGAACTTAATGGTGCAAACTTGCTGGACTATATACAGAGAGTGAACTTCACCAGTCCTACTGGCCATACTGTACACTTTGACGTCCAAGGCAACGCGCCTGGAAGCTATAATGTGGTCAATTTACAGAACGTGGCAAACAGTCTCACAGAGTCAGAGGCTTCTCTGGTCACTGTGGGTGAATGGAACAACTTCAATTCTGAAATCGGCGTCCTAAAGATAATGCCTTCTGCAGATATTCAATTCAGCTCCGATGAGCAAGCAGTCACTATAGTTCCTGAATCACACTGCAGCCGATGTCCGCCTGGCCATTTTCAAAGACAAGTGCTGTCCTCTTGCTGTGGGATATGTGACCCTTGCCTGGGGCAATCGTATTCAACAAACTATTCATCTATCAACTGCAGCATGTGTGGTGAAGAGTTCTGGGGAAACAATCCTCTGATAGGAAGTGACGAATGTGTACCAGTTAGAGAGTCATTTCTCCAATTCAGTCACCCGTATTCCATCATAATAATAATCATAGCCATAATAGGCTTGGCACTGGTTGCCGCAACTCTGATTGTGTTCGCAATAAATTGGAACAACTCAATAGTGAAAGCATCCGGTCGAGAGCAAATGATCACTCTTCTTATTGGGGTAGCCCTAAGCTTCGTATCTGCTTTCTTCTTTGTGTCTCCTCCTCAGTCAGTAATTTGTGGAATTCAGAGATGGTGCTTGTGGAGCTGCTTTTCCATCATGTTTGGAGCACTCCTTGTGAAAGTTGTGAGAGTGGCTCGGATATTCCTACACCCTGGCAGCATGAAGAAGATGGCATTCACTGGACCGTGGTACCAAGTCCTCTTCACGTCAGCCATTGTTGCTCTTCAGTGTGTCATACTTATACTCTCAACTTCATTGAACGTGCCAAGCGTTGTTAGAGACATTAGAATCGATGCAGTCACGCCCAATGCTCTCCCCACTGTGGTGGTCACATGCTCCCAAGAGCATATCGGGTTTCTTGGACTCTCGCTCGGGTACCAATCCTTGCTTGTTCTTCTCTGTACAATATTTGGAGTACTCAGCTTCAAATATCCAGAAAATTATAACGAAGCCAAACACATTGCCTTGTGCACCATTTCCATTTCGGTGATCTGGATTGCTTTTATCATCACTTATTTTGCCACTGTAGACAAACAAGAGCTGCAGAATATCACTGTCTCTCTCGCCGTGGTAACTACTGGATATGCTGTTCTCATATCGTCTTTTGGCCCTAGACTTCATCTCATACTTTTCAAGTCAAAGAGAAGTACTAAGTCAAGCAGTGGTATATCGAAACATGACTGCACTTCAGGGTTGAACTCACAGTATGTTCTGGAAAATACAGGTATGGAGGGGGGGAAAGGAATGGCCATACAGCAATGTATTTTAATTTTTTTTCTTTTGTCTGTCTTGTGTTTTAGAATACCAACTCTAACTAATGCCCATCCATGGAAGACAAACCCTTTCCCTGACACTCAGTCCAAGTAACATGTTATTCTTGCTCTGTTTATCACTATGTTATGTTTACCATATCAGTAGAAAAAAGTCAACAAGTTAGAAACACAATGTGGAAGACCACTGCACACATGCATAACTATGGCAATTCTGGACAATAGAGTATTGTTGTATACTACAAGTCTTTTACTCCATTATGTTTACCGCATATGTTTTCTTATAATATAATCGAGACATTTTTTTATCAAGAGGTCAATTTCTGCAAGGCTAATGTGTTTGAAATATATTCCAAAGGTCCTCAAAGTAGTACATTAGCTATGTTTTGACATATGTACAAAGTTACACATTACTTGTGCATATCCAGTGAATGGTATATCCTCAGGCACTCAATAAGGTTAGACCGCGCTTCAATTCTTTCAGTTTTGAAAATTGATTGGTGACTTAGTTTGTGTAATTGTTAAAGAATATAATATTACAGGCTAGCTGCAACACCCAACAAACATGAGAACAATCTTGTTTAAATGCAGGTGTGGTCTACCTCTCAATCTGCATATATTCCCCATAATATTATATTATGTGTTCTCTTGTAACATAATTGTTATATTATTGCTATATATAAATTGCATTTTTCTGTACCTGCTGATTCTTTTGTAAATATGTTTTGTTGTTTCTACCACAAGAACTGTATTTTACATGCAAAAAGCTAAATTAGAAGGTAATGCCATCAGTTGGAATTTACATTAGCCAGAGTGCATTTATTGATACGGGATTTAGGAAATAATGAACTGATAGTTATGTATTATGATGAACTCTAGCAGATGATAGTTGATTTTATTTATTAGATGAGGTCTAGCAAATGGTGTGTTGATATTTATTAAGTTCTAAACTGTGTCCAATAACTGCTACCCCATAGGAATATGAAGAGCCATTGGGTAAAAATACAATTCAATAGCAGTATGCTAAACCATTCACTAAAAACTCAACTCTAGCACAAACAACACGTAACTGCACAAACAACCCCAAATCAATTAACAGCTTTCTACATAATAGCAGTTTTTCTCGTTTTAACAGCCAATATTGTTAATTTAAACTTAACCCGACGTTTCGATGCCGAAGTCCTCTTCAGGGATCAACTGAGGTTGACATGTTACATGTTCATACAATCAATGTGGCTATCACCAAAGCTCATGCAGTCAATGTTTTCACAATCAATTAACCTGCTACCAATAGTTTTCCGTAGAGGAAATGCTTTAAAGTAAACAGGAATAATGTTAATACATTTGTTGCTTTTTAATGTTGACCTTTCAAACGGTGTACATTCAGTGTTTAAAATTGCAACCTAATGATGTCCACTTAAAATGTTTATTTCTACGACTTCAAGCAACTAACCATTGATTACTGGCAAAGAACCTTCAATAACTCAATACAAGTTCTACACTAATTGTTATGCGTTGTGTTGATATCAGTCTATACTGTTTACATAGAGGTTAAATGAAGGAATGATTGCTATGAAAATTGTGTCATCAACAGATACTGGTAGCTAAACTAACTTTAAACTTGGCCAACATCAAGCTAGCCAGCTGTACGTGACTTTCCCTCCATTGTTGAAGTATTAGGTACAATTTGTAATTTTATGACATATTGATATTTCTTGTGATGAGGTCAGGTAGATGATTAGTTAGTTATTCTGATGAGGTCTGTCTAGTTATGTTGGTGTTAAGCTTCACTAGAGTCCCAAGAACAAATCAATAGATGTCTGCCACATAAGAAATAATTAGTTCACACTTTTTCTTCATTTTACCTGTCATGGAGTAAGAGGTTTTGGTTGGGGAGGAGGAGGGGGAGGGGGGGGGGGGGGGGGGGGGGGGGAAGGGAGAGACGGTTGATGGGAAAAAAGTATAATAAGACCTTTTGATTCACATTTTATATCATTAAGACTGAAGTTTATTGAATCTTTTCATCCTCAGCATCCATGAGCAATTGTATTGGAGATTATTATCTCCTGCAAATCAAAGAAAACGTTTTATGTATTGACAAGAATAAGTGAGAATTACATTAGCTATACCAGATCACCAGCTAAATAGCTATACCAGATCACCAGCTAAATAGCTATACCAGATCACCAGCTAAATAGCTATACCAGATCACCAGCTAAATAGCTATACCAGATCACCAGCTAAATAGCTATACCAGATCACCAGCTAAATAGCTATTAGAAATTTTATAATTTAAACACTGTCTTCAAACTTGAGTGTAAGATATTAATAGAAAATTTGTTTGGTTCAGTCTAACATTAATTTAACAGTTGATTTATTGGTGAAGGCATTTTTCTATAGCTGCATTTGTGAAATCCACATTCCTCTGAATAGATTACATCTTTATAAAATTCTACAATCACATCTGAAACCGCCCTCTCCTCTGCTAAATATTTCTTACACTCTGCTAATTCATGTTCCATATTTTGCACCATACTGGCGAGGCTCTTGTTTTTGGCTAAATTGTGTATAATACATCATAAAGCTGATAGCTAAGGACTCACTGTTGGAAACTTCTAGTTGAGTATGTGTATTCTTGTACTCGTTTCTTCGTTGTTCAGCTTCTTTGAGTCTCTTCTTTTATTCAGCTACATTCATACCCTTACCAATCAAAAATATAGAATCTGTCATGAAATCCTTCCCAGTCTTGTTAATATCAAAGTGTTCAGTCATTTGACAAGCTTTCTCTTTCAAAGATTTCTGTCATGCAGCCACAAGGTATGTTTCTCTCTACGCTGAGGTCTGTCACTGTATCATTCTTTTTTTCTGTATAATATTTTTGGTAGCAAATTCTGATTATAGTTTTTGATTTATGGAATCCATATTTTCTTTGTTATCTTTTAGTATAAATACATAAGTTCCAACACATATTTGAGACTTTTACCTGCAAATATTGCATATCCTTCTTGCTTAGTAATATCTCCAGATGATACAGTGTGGTGGAACTGGCAGGCTGTAGAGATAACTGAGGTTGCTGCCACCACAACCATGCAATTAGCTAGCCTAGCCCTTTAATAGGCTCAGGATGCAATTAGCACAGTTGAGAATCTTCTCAGAGGTAGAGGTTTTAATTCTATTCTCAAAAGACAGACTGAGAAGCACATGCTCAAGCTGGTCCTTATTTAGAGAACCGGTCTGGGCATGTGCAGAGCATGCATTACATGTAAATGAAGTGGTAAGGGAAGATACAGAAATAAACTATTTTAACTGTTCTTGAGTTTGTGTGGTGGGCTTGTCCAGGTTAGTGGGCATGGTCACCACACCTCCCCCCTCTTTGAGGAAGTGGAGCTTCATCACTTGGTGAAGACGGCTTCTGTTGAAGCTGCTGTATAGACCAACCTTGCCTTGACAAGGCATCCGCAAGCAGATTCTTGCTACCTGGCAAGTATACAATGTTGACGTCAAACAGAGAAAGTCTTTCTTTCCATCTATGCAATTTGTTGGAGATAGGGGTCTTGTCCATCAAGTGGGTCAATGCTATATGGTCTGTATAGGCAACGAATTCTCTCCCTCTAAGATTGTAGCTGAAGTGTTCCACTGTGGCTAGCAGTGCTAGTGCCTCCAATTCCCGTTGCTGAGAATTTCGTTTCCCTGTTCTGTAATTGTCTTGAATAGAAGGCAGTGGGCATCCATGTGTCATCTCGAGAAACACACAACACTCCTCCAACTCCAGTTGTAGAAGCATCCACAAAGACACACAAAGCATCAGCTGGAGTTGGAATGATCAACATAGTGTGATGACATATACTGTTGATGATGTAATGAAATGATTCAGTGGAATCCTTGTCCCAATGCACAATGTGTGGTTCTGATTGCCTAGTGAGTGGTGATAATTTACTGGAATGCCGTGCAAATGAAGGTATGAATTTGGAGTAGAAATTCACTAAGCCCAGGAATGCTCTCAATTGTGGCTTTGTCTTTGGAATCTTGTATTCTGCCATGAACTCCACTCTTGCTTGTGGTATTGCAATTCCTCCCCGACCAACAATAAAACCAAGAAATTCGAAAGATGTGTAGAACCATGAACATTTGCTCTTTTTCACAGTGAGACCATTGTCAGCAAGTCTCTGCAATGTTGCAGTGATGTGTGTGATGTGCTCATGAAATGATGATGAATATATGATTACGTCATCTATGTACGGAAGAGCAAACTGTTCGCAACCAGCCAGCACCCTCTGCATGAGCAGCTGGAAAGTGGCTGGCGCGTTTCTTAATCCAAAAGGCATAACCGTATATTGAAATTTTCCATGTGCACAACTGAATGCTGTATACTGTTTTGATTCCTCCTCCATGGGAACTTGCAAGTTAATTTTAGACAGATGTGTGGAATTGCCAACTTTGGCAATGATTGACTCAATGGTCGGCATCAAGAATGGCTCTGCAATTGTGACCGTGTTTAGCCTCCTGAAATCACAAATTATTCTAATACCACCATCCTTTTTGGTGATGGGAATGGGTGAACTAGACCATAATGAATGAGAAACTTCAATGATACCAAGTTCCAGTAATGAATCAATTTCATTCTTGAACGAATCCCTGTGAGCCAGTAGTACAGTGTATGAGGGTGTCCACAGTGGGGTGGTGCATGACAATTTGATTGAGTGTGAGATGGCCTTAGTGATGCCAGGCTTGTCAGTAAACACAGTTGGGAACATGGACAATGTGCTGTCAAGCTGTGCTTGCTGCTGTTCATTCAATGTCATTGGCTGTGCTGTGCTACTTGTTGGCTCAGCTATATCTGCCTTCGTGCCATCAACTATGACTACTCTCATGACTTCCATGTTGGGAGCCTTCTTGATCTGTGATAGATGAATCACTTTGGGCTTGGCCTTGCTCTGCCCAGCTGGCACTAACTTGCAGTTAACAGGGGGCAGTAATGCTACTATGGTATATGGACCATCCCAAGATGATTCTAAACACTTGTTGAGTCCTGGTGCTCTCTTTAATACTGTGTCACCTACTTTGAATTGTGAAATGACTGTGTTTTCCATTGACAACCTATGTTTGCTGAGTTTGAATTTCAATGATTCCTTCACTGCTGTGGATTGTGCTGCTAAGTGAGTGTCAATGTCGGCAATGAATTGTGGTACATTGACTGTATTGTCTGTGTCTCCTGTCCACAATGATTTCAATGTGCAATATGAAAGGAGTGGGTTTGGCAAATGTACGCTCAAATGGTGTGTGACCTGTTCTGGAGTGTGGAATGTTTCTTGCATAGTGTAGCACCAAGTCCAATGCTGTGGGCCAATCATGTTGCTGTTGGTCTAGTGACTTTCTGAGCATAGCCTTTAATGTAGCATGAAATCTCTCCAATGTGCCGTTTGACTGTGGCCTATATGGGCTAGTCTTTATTCTAGAAATCTGTAACTTTTGGTAAAGCAATGACATAGTTGTGGATAGGAAGTTGCTGCCTTGATCTGAAAGAATTGTTAATGGTGTGCCGAAGCATGAAATAATGGAAAGCAGTGCCTGTGCTGTTTCAGCTGCAGTGTATGTCCTCATAGGGATAGCAATGGGAAAGGATGTGGCTAAGTCAATGCAAGTGAGTATGTACCGGAAATGACGTTTGGTAATGGGCAGTGGGCCTACCACATCAATGGCTAACTTCTCAAAGCGTTCAGTTATCACTTCTGGTTCGCACAAAGGTAATTTGGTGTGTCCCCCTCTATTGTTTAGCAAACATGTGTTGCATGACTCAATGTATGTGGTGATATCTTTCTTCATTCCAGGCCAAGTGAAATACTTGTTAATTAGTGCCCGTGTGGCACCTATGCCTCCATGCCCTAAGCCATCATGGGCTGCAACTAGTACACTGTGTCTCAAAGATGTTGGCACTAACAGTGCATGACTGTGATGATTCAATGTTGTGGTGATGCTCATGAGTATGTTGTTTGCAATGAAATAGACTTTGTTCCCTTTTTCTGCTTGCTCCCACAGTGGCTTCGGTGATGGGTCATCCCTTTGCAGTTGCATGAATTTCTCCCTTGTAACTCCATCAAATGAAAAATTTGGGAATGATATGTTTAACTGAGATGGTGTGACTGATAATGATGATTCATATGGTGGTGATGATGTTGATGAGTGACCAACCATGGGAACAGTATCCTGTGCTACTGTGGGCTCATTCTCATCCTGCGTCATGTCAGGTAGTGAGTGACTCAAGTGGAATTGAGTTGGCACCTTCAGATGCCTGTAAAGCTGGTGTGATCCTGTCTGCTGCTGCATCTTGTGCTGCCATGCAACGGGTCACAGCAAACACTGTGGTGGGTTTGGCCTTGATGCCATTGAGAAGCTCTAGCAACTTGGCTGTGCCTAGGTCTGTGCCTAACAATACTGTCTTATGTGGCAGTGATGTTTCAACAGCAACCCTGCAGATGCCATTGAGACCAGGCATGTCCACTGTCACTTCATGGATTTCAACTAGACTAGGTGCTTGAGATATACCACAAATGGTTTCAGTGCCAATTGGTTGTGAATTGTGTGGAATGAAATCTTTGGAGACTACTGAGCGTTTGCTCCTGAATCTAGCAAAATATCTGTGCGGATGTTGTTGACTGTGCCATGAGTCATGAAAGCTTCAGGTTCATCATGATTATTGAGGATGTGACCATTATCTGCATCAGTATGAGTGGGTGTGAATTCCATGATGTCAACCTTGCCAACGGACTTGTTGTTGCTGCTATTTGGCTGCCTTTGAGTGTGAGTGTTATGCTGTTGTGTATGAGCTGCTGCAGGTTGTTCAATCCTGACAGGCTGCTGCACTGGAGCATTCTGGCATGAATTGGCATAATGGCCTTGTTGCTTGCACCTATGGCAAGTGACCTGTGATAGATCAGTGTGAAACCTTCTATATGGCTGTGAAGTGGGCTGGTTGAGCAATGGTGGTCTAGATTGGTGAGTGTGACTAGGGTATGCCTGCCTTGATTGGGTGTGATCCATACCTTGTGGGGTGTGGCTAGAATAAGACTGCCTTGGTTGGTGATAATCGGTGCTATATCTGGCTCTGTGTGTATGGTTACTATGATAGTTGCCATGACTGGATGAATGTGGATGATACCCATATGATTGATGAGAGGTTGTATGCCTGGCTTGGCTTCCTGGCTTGGGACACAGAGAAGTACATTCCTGCAGAAAGGAATTGATATTGGGAAAGACTGTCTTACACACAATGTCTCTTATGTCCATTGGGAGTCCTGCTGCTACTGCTGTTGCTGCAAAATATTTTGGACATTTTGTCAATTGCTGCCTCTGACATGTTATCCAGGAATGGTATGTGATTGAGTATCACAGCAAACTTGTAAGACCACATGTGAAACCATTGTGTGATGGATTTGGTGCCACCAGGCCTGTATTTTAATGGGAATGAATTCAGGCACTCGTTCGGTGTGTAACCACCTACTGCCAACAGGATGTCTCTCATTTGATTGTAGGAGTGGCATCCTTCCACATTATTATAGTATGCTTCCTTGTATTGTCCTATCAGGACTGCGGGCAAGGCTCTCAAGTATTCTGCATGGGGTACATTGTTAAGTTTCAAGTTGTATTGGAACCTATTGAGCACAGCAAATATGTCTTCATTTTTTTGCATTATTCCCACTTGTTTGGCAAGAAAATCATATCTAATGTGAGCAGGCTGTGAATGTTGTGGAGGGGCTGTTGAGGGTGTGGTTGTTTTGGACATGATTTCAGCAAGCAAGAGAAGTTGTGGGTCTAAATCACAAGCTTTAGCTCTTTCAGACAATGATTTCAATTCCTCCAATTTTGATAGTGTTGGGCTAGTGGGCGTATTCTTGGATGCTGGTGGGTCTGGATCTTCCAATAATGGTGAGAGGATGTGGTCCTGCCTTCCCATGTTCTCAATTTCAACAATAGTGGAATTGCTTGTCTCAGACGTGCCTGTTAATGAATATGAAGATAATTCTGATGCCTCTGAATCTGAGAATTTTCTTCTTCAATATTTACTACTATTATTTTTCAAGTTGCTGTATTTTAGCTTGCAGATTATTAATTCCAGTAGGTAGGAGGAGTTTCCTAAAGTAGAGAATTTAGAGAGACAGATTTTAATTTCACCATATTTAATAAAGTCAAGAGCATACCTTGAAATGTGTGGAAATACATTCAGCATCTTTCCTTTCTTTTGTCAAAAGTTTTTAACCAATTCTTTGATTTTGTTTTCATATAGGTAGGCATGAAAGGTAACATTACCACTTCTTTCAAAATCTTTACAATTTATCTGCGCAATATTTAGTCTCATGATCATTAACAACTGATACATTTATTGCTGTAACAATAAAATTCCTACGAAGTTGTTATGCTTTTATTTTCTCACACCTTCTTTCTTCATACTTGTTTCCTTAGAACACACACATCGACTGAAATTCCATTGTTCTATAAAAATAAATTTATAATATGTATAAGACAACTGGCAAATGTAAATCTACACTTACACACACAAAATTCATAAATGTCTCCCAAATAAATATGATCAAAGAGACTTATATTTAGCAATCATCCTCAAACCTTGAAGAAAATCCACTATTGAAAGTTCCTTCATATTTAGCAGATACAGAATTATATTCATTGGTTTAGTTTATGAGATAATTAGCATTTGGCTTAAACAAGGAGAGTTGTGTAAAAGGGTGTAGCTGGGGACATATTTTATAACAAGTGTAAATGGTATGTGACAGTTTGGATCAGTTGGAATATATGGTACCTGGTCACTTCTAAATTGCATTGACTTGCACAACATCAAAAATGTGAGACATCACGCCATTTACCTGTTAATGGTTAATAGAAGGGGAAACAAAAACAAGCACAAAAAAGGGTAGGCTATAAAAAGAGAGAAAGAAGAAGAGATTGTTTGTCATTGATGTAGCTAATTTCAGCTGCACAAGATATTCAAGCGTACCGTCACAGTACTGCTAGATTCTATTCTGAGAGGTCATCTTCAATCAAGAAATACTTTGGCACACACACATGGCATTGATAGGAGCTAGACTTGATTATTCTATTATATTGCCCACAAAAATGAATTTTTAATATATTATAACTGTTTGTAATTGGGGCACTCATTTTAAACATGGTGTGGATCAAATTCTAGAGGGTTCTCTTTGCATGGCTACATTTTTTAATTTGAATAGGAGACGCTAGAGGCAGAGGCCATGCCAGGATTTTCTTTTCTATACCAAGACCTCCGGAAGGAGTTCAGAATGTGGTAAACAAGGCCACAGTTTCGCTTACGGAGAATAGCATTGAATTATAAATGTGACTAATGGGAGAAGAATTAGTGTGTTTTGGTACTAAAACTAAAATTAATTTTAGTTTACACCTAAAGCATTTTAGTAAACTAACCAGAACTAAATTTCACATTAGGAGATAACTAAAAGTCATGAGCTGATGAATAAAAAGAAAACTAATATATTTTTTTAATCAAAACTAAAATAATAACTAGCTACCGGTAACCATTTTAGTGAAATCACTGAAAGAAAACGAATGACCAGTGGTAACTCCAGGAAGCAAATCACTTTACCTAATCATTTCTTCGTAGCACCTTAGTAAATTGCTTGCCTAAGGCAAACTGTTGGACAGCAGTCTGCGGTTGCTCATTGGCTATTGTGGTACATTGAGTTTAGTTATTCATAACTGTGTGGTTAACTGTACCGGTTAGTGTGTCACTATGTTGTGGCTATTGGTGTTTCCTGTATCACCCATTTATACCAATGATTTGTGCTGTTCATCAGAACATTCAATTGAATAGTAATAATCCACAGTGCGTATTGACAATTAATAAACATCAATTACAGCAAGAACTAGCTATCTAGCCCAGTCCCCCCCCCCACCCCCCCCCCCTGTAGCAAACTAGAATTAAAATTAGTACATCAAAATTAAAACTAAAATTGTAGTCTTTGTTGAAAATAAGTACGTGTTCACAGTCATAGCAGTTCTTTCTGTAATAATAATAAAAAAATTAGACCTCCGCTGAAATGTTCCAATGTAAAGACGCTAGTCGTTGCTCTGGAAACCCAATTTATCGCACTGCGCAAGCGAGAGAGATAGGCCGTTTTATTGACATCCAGATGCCTTGATTTACAAATATTAGGTCAGTCACTTATGCTACAAAGCTAACTGCTAGCCAGAGTGCAACCCAAGTTCAATACTTTTTTCAAAGAATAGCTAACTACTCATGTGCAAAAAAGCAATTGCACTTCATAACAAAAAATAAGATCCAATTTAGCTATAATATAGTATTCCAGGTATGGCTATGTTAATTATGAGAGTGACAATTAATGGGTGTGGTTTGTCCTTGAAGCATTTTTTAAAAAGTTGGAGCCTTTGGAAAATGGACTCAAAATGGACACCATTTTCAATGTTGCTGAGTGTCATAATAACTGGTTCAGCTATATCAAAGACTTCGTGTACAAATAGCACTAAAATTTTTGTGATCACCTGAGGCTATGCATTTTGATTAGATTGCCTTACATTGTAGCTATTAACAACACAAACATATTCTCTAGTAGCTAGTCCAGTTCCAAACATAGAAATGGCTTAACATAATACAACTTTATAAAGCTAGTAAAGACGTACTTATTTAGATCAAGACTACCATACTAAGATGAGAAACTATGTATAGCTAGCTATTTATGGTAGTGTTTATATATGTGGCTGCTAGCAGTGGTGAAGGGAGATAGCTGATGGAGATTAAAGTGCACTTTAGTGTAACCATGGAACTGCATGAATTGGGTATTTCACTTCTGGACAAATAAATTGGAGCTACCCCAAATTCTCATCAACTTCCAACACACACACACACTTGATGATAACAAAACTGTAAACCATTTCCTACTTCACTTTCACCCAATCTGTAAAAAAATGTTGGCCCTTTCATAAAGTAATACATAATGTATACAAACCAGTAAAAAAAAAAAAATCAAAGTAGCTATTGTTTGAAGCAATAATTAAAGGATGATGTTTACTTATTTATTGCAGTATTTTGCTGTTAAGTCTGGGCTGTCATCTGTTTGCAAGTAACTGAACTTTAACTCTTCCTTGTTACCATAGAGGATGATTTGAAACAAGTAAAACATACTGCTACAAAATTCATAAACTTTCACTCAGTGATTATCGAATATTAATGGGTGTGTTGTCCTCTTTCTTCCACTCACCCCACTACCTCATCTACCCGACTCTTCTTCTTCATCATTGCAAGACTCAGGTCCGGCGATTATACAAATGACTTAAATTATAATATTGAAAAGCAATTACATTATTATTTTGTATAGCTAACTTAGCTAAGTGACAACAGCATCATACTAGCTAAAAAAATAATAGCTAACTAATGTGATATATTACGATTAAAATTCCTCAAATAGCAGACTCTTTCGATGATTTTGAGACATCACTTTTGCTACTAACATCAGATATTGAACCTACAGAGAGAGAAAGCATAGCATCAATTAGCTCCCAGTAGCTAGCTATTAGAGTGCTCGTTAGCTAATAACACTAAAAATAGTATTGTACATGATCACAAGGATCACATGACTCACCTGTGGCACCCATGTTAATTAAAGACTCCTTCAAATGCAAACTCAACACTGCGCTTTTAGTTTTGTTTATAGAATTTGCCTTCTGCCTTTTCTTGGCGAAAATAAGATAAATCTTGGGTCCAAAGATTGACAGCAGGACCGCATATCCAGTCATGACTACAGCTAGTGACACTGCAATATTTTGGAGTTCTTGAGTAGATTGAGTAGCAAAGAATGTAATAATGAATGCAATCCAGATCACCAAGATGGACATTGAAGACAGGGCAATGTACTTGGCTTCGTTGAAGTTTCCCGGATACTTGAAGCTTAGCGTCCCCAATACCGTGCAAAGGAAAATCAGTAAAGACTGGTACGCCAGAGAAACAACTACGATGCCAATATGTTCGTTCAAACATGTAAGCACAAGTGTAGGGAATGCATTCGGCATATTTGCATCAATCCTAACGTCTCTCACGACTTGAGGAACGTGGACCACCGTGGAAATGACCAAGATCAACAATTGAACAGAAATGATGGACAAAGTAAACATCACCTGATATTGAGGCTCAGTAAATCGTGGTTTCTTTAAAGTGGAGCTCCCCAAGAAAATCCGAGCTACTCGAATGACTTTCACTAGAAGCGCTCCTGACATTGTTGTGAAAGAAGTCCACAGCAGCCATCTTTGAAAGCCACATATAACCCAATGGGGAGGTGAAACGTAGAAAAAAGCTGACACAAAGCTCAGCGTAATGCCTACCAAAAGGGTCAACATCTGCTCTCTACCCGAAGATTTTATGATTGGATCCGTCCATTTAGCAATAAATATAACCAAAGAAGCACCAGCGCATAGCAAGCCAGAAAATGCAATGATCATGATGAGGATCGAATAAGGGTGAGTGAAACTGAGAAAAGACTCCGGTATAGGGACACAGCCGCCACTACCCACTAGAGGATTGTCCCCCCAGTACTCTGCATCGCAGATGCTGCAGTTCAGTAGTGCAGACAAGCCGTCGGAATAATACTGCCCGAGGCATGGATCGCAGATGCCGCAGCATGAAGATTGCACTCCCCTTCGAAACTGACCTGAGGGGCACTTGCTGCATTGTGATTCAGGAGCAATCAATATGATTTCTTTACTTACACTGCCTAACCCAAATTGAAATGCCAGAGGAAATAATTGCAGGCTGTCTCCACTTCTAAAGTTTGACCAGTCTCCCATAGTTTGCAAAGAAAATGTCTGCCGATCATTGCTGAGCTGATAATTTATAATATCATAGCTTCCTGGAGAGTTCCCCATGCTGTCAAAGGTAATGTTATTGCCTGTAGGACTGGTGAAGTTGACTTTCTTCACGTACTCTAACAAAGTGATTCCATTCAGCTCCTTCCTCTGATTGACGCAAGTCTTGTTCGCACTGAACCACTGAATTGGCAGATCACAGTTTTCATTCAGGAAGTCATTCAGAGCGTGTGCAAATGCATACACAGCATCTACGACTAAGGGTGCTTTCTGTCCCTGAACGTAACTGTCCAGTACTTGAGGGACGCTCTGAGTCCTGCTGCATGGCGTTCCAGTACTTCCATCGATGGAGCAGCTCAGGATGTTAGAATACCATTCCTCAAACCACGGATTTCTGAGGTTGGAGTCAAGAGTCAAGTTAGAGAAATAGTCGTGGAATGTTTGAGTGAACTGCGTCTGTGGAACAAATCCTATCATTCCAGTCAAAATAGAACTGAATGTGTCAAGAATGAGGAGAGATCGCGCCCAAAAGTCGCTAGCAATCCATGTAAAATTTCGGGAATAAATGGGTTGGAGTCGCTGAAACAGTTTCAATGCATCGTGCTCCGAGGTAAACAGGATTATAATACCGGCTTCAGAATCTTCAACTTTATGGGCTAGTTCTGTAAATTGCTCATCTGTAAAGGCGCTATCGATACCTTCATTGAGATCAATGCAAATTCCTTTCTCCTCAGCTAAAGCATGGAGTTCATCGATTCCAGGCTCGCCGTACGTATCTTCAGAGTAAATGGTGGAGATGTAGGTCCAGTTGAAGTGGAGGAGCAGGTCTATCATTGCTTTGGCCTGCAGAGTATCTGGTGGAGTTGTGCGGTAGAAGTAGCTGTATCTGTCCCTGTTGTTCAAGAGTGCCGACGAAGAGGCATAGCTGATCTGAGGAGTAGCAAAGAGTCGGAGCAACCCGGCCACGGGCACGCTCACTCCACTGTTAGAGGCTCCTACCACTCCAGATGTCGGGGCTTCTCGGAACTCTTCCTCTGTAGAGTTACTACCAATAGAGTTCATGGGACAACTCTCTACCAGCTTACTGTTGGCTATGACCAACTCCTTACTCTCATCCAGTCCAATGTTCTCACTGGAGCAAGTATCTCTAATGTCATAACCCAGTGTAAAGCCAGGCAATAAGCTGTTGTCTGCGTTTATAAGGTCCACGGCAAAGAGCATTGCTTCCATCCTCTCAAGTCCAGTTTCTTTCCTCACCACTCCACACCTTCCCCCTCCAACTGCAGGGTTGTGAATCGGGAACAGCCCCCCCAGCACAAAGTCTTTGCCATCTCTGTTTCGAGTTCCCCTTACTCTGCCATCTTCGCTTCTTATGACTTCCGATTGAGAATTGAAGCGAAACTTTGCGTCGACACAGACGAAGAGTAAGCCCACTAAAGCAAGCTTAGGCAACACCCCGACCTGCATTGCGGCCAGCTTCATTTGAGCTAGGGAAAAGGTTACGACTGTGGCTTCTCATTTGCGCACGCCCAGATTTACCGGAAATTTAGCGAGTTGACTACCTGTTTTGTTTTGTTTTGTTTTGCGAATGTGCCCAAAACACCATCTATTCCCAGTCCTACGGCCGTATCGGGAGAGATGTGCCTTAACAAACCTCGTAATTATTCAACCACTACATTCAGAAGTGGCTGAGTTTACCATTTATTTTGGCTAGTACCAGCTCCGTAGAGACAGTCTTTGTATTTTGCTGGAAGAGTTTCCCACATTGGGCAAGCAACATGCTAGTCGCAATAAACAGGCAACTAGATTATAATGATGACTTCATTTGTCCATCGCATCACTTTAAAGAACGATTTCCTTTTTAAATTAATGATTTCAATTTAATATTTAGAAAAATTGGTTGTCATGTCAGGCAAGTGATCCTGGGGTATAATTATCAGTGGCAGCCATTTTTCTTCATATTTTTATTATTATTATCGTAATTGTAGTTGTTGTTGTTGTCCTATTAGTTGTAATCATTTATCACTATCATGTTGTTCATACACAGAGTATATCCCATTGAAGTAAAACGGACACACCCTGCATATGTCAAGACTGAAAAAATATATAAATTTTTTGAAAAATGTACCATAAATAATGAGGTAACTTTCCTAGTTTTGATACAGATCCTAGTTTTGATTACAGACTGCATATATAAGACTATGGTAATATAAATTATACACTGACTGAATGGTGGGATGATCAGATCATAAATAACTGCTTCTATATTTGACTGATTTAATGCCAGCTGGTCGCTGATGAAAGGGGAGTGGTCTTGAAATGGTGCAAGTGGTAGTGGCCGCAGGTGCCCTGAGGGGAGGGGTGGATCTGATGCTGGGAAGACTCACTACTGCAGTACTTTGTAAAGCTCCAAGTGGTTTCATTCTGAAGAGAAGCACAAGAGAAAGGAAACACAGATGTGCACTCACATGCAAGCACACACACACACACACACACACACACACACACACACACACAAACAAAAAAACAAAAAAAACTCCAACCTATTTTGGTGTCTAAGAAAAACTTCTCCATTAAACTTTCAATCACAAAGTGTAGCAACAATAGCTACCTGTATCAATTAACACACAATGTCTAATTGTAATACTACTACAAATTTATAATTATGTCGTGTTTTTTCATTATTCTATGTAGTGAGAGTCATTGTTTGTTGAGCATTAGAATAATACTCCACCCACCAACCTTGATGACTCCTTCTTGGCTTTGCTCTCCTTTGGTAAAAGGCAGTGGTAATAAAACCCTAACAATATGACTGTTTTGCTTAGCTCGACTATTTTACGGCAGCAAACCATTTCTGCTATAGAGATGACATCAGACTTCTCTTTGAAGAGCTTCTCCCAAGAATTACTAATAATAATGCCAATAAAAATAAACAATAATTATAATAATAATAATAACAATAATAATAATAATAATAATAACAATGATAACAACAATAATAATAAAAGTGATAACTAGTGATATGCTACAGCGCAAATGGCGAGCGAGCTGGTCTGACTGAAATTAAACTTTGAATGCTAGCAGATATAATACTTCTTTGTTAGTTGAATGTTTTTTGTTTAATTTATTGTGCTATTCTTTAGCAACACACAACGCTTGTACACACATATATATATACTTGATCACTGGATATAACAGCGCAAGACTTGCATCATATTCTATTCCCGACTTGACAATTGGTTGATTTCCTCAGGGTAAGCAATCAATTTTTCTGAGACGGGTAAGGATCATTAGACCAAAGGATTCTACTTATCAAGCCGCCTTTCCAAAGTACACTCAGGGGAAAATGCTCTATTGTACCAGAGCTCTAGTAATAAAGCATCCCATTGTATTCTCTTACTGACTTAACTATTGGAAAATGGATTTTCTAGTAAGAACAAATTTGTTATGGAAGGCTTATAGCTAGGACAAACAGCGCATGCCAAGGTAACTTATCATTGCCACTAATAGAATAGAAAATGAACTCCGCTAAGTTTGTAAGACCTAACTGTGAACATCTGTCCTTGTCTCTATTTGTCTTTATTAACCCTCAGCACGCATGCGCGAGAGGGTTATAGTAGTCGTCCTGTCTGCTTGTCTGTTTGTCTGTCTGTCTGTCCGTCACGCTCTGATTTTGGAGATTACTGACAATTAACAATTGATTTAGGTATGAACTTACTCAGGACGAAGATTTAAGACCTTTTATTGTGCTACTTTTTTTTAATTTCGGGCTATTCATTGAGAAAAAGCGAAGCTTTCAACTCTGCGTAGGTACCAGCTTTTATGGGCAACGCCCCCTAGCGTCACGTCATAATCACGTGAGCAAATAATTTCTGCAGCCAGCAGTGTACTTAGCTTTATGCTCAGGCTCCTAAGCGTTACTCCGGGGAAGTTAACGGAGTTGAAAGAAGTGAAGTTTCGCGTTGAAAATGTATACAGGTGAGTGTTTATGGCTAGTTTAGCTTCTTCTCTTATGAAGACAGCATTTTCATTGGTCGAGCTATTTTGATACCTCATTAAAAATAGCTAACAGATTGCTTCTTCTTTTGGATGGAGATTATATTGTAATAGCTAGGTAGTGTTTAATAGCGCTGAGGGTTCGCACCTTTGGTGCTTCATTTATTTTGAAGTTTTTTCTCCAAAATTTCTTGCACCCACACTAATGTCTACATTTTTAAGTAGCCTCCGGGGGTTGACACACATAGACCTCTTTTGAACTTATATATATATATACCAAAATCTCAATTGAGACTCATTAATGAGAGTCTCGCTTCGCTCGCCCAACAATAATAACAACAATAATAATAATAACAGTAATAATAAAAATAATAGTAATTAATAATAATATAATAATTAAAATAATGATAAAATATTAATAAAAATAAAAACAATAATAACAATAATAATAACAATAATAATGAAATAACAACAATAACAATATAACAATAACAACAAATAATTATAATAACATTCAATAACAGCAACAAATTAATAATTGTTGCTGTTATTATTATTGACATATCTGCCTTACTCATTTGGTGCTATTGAAGTCCAGATTCCCAGGCCGCCACGGGAGAGCATAAAATTGAAGAGTTTGTTGAAGATTTGATATATACGAACTCTGCATAGATTGGTCTTGTGCCAGTAGGACTGAATGAGGGACTTGACTGTTTCTTTGAGAGGAGTGAGGAGCTGTCGACGCTGGTTACTGTCAAGAGACACCAGCCAAAAATCTGCCATCTTGGGGAAGTATCTTTCAAAATCAGGATTTAGCTGCCAATGTATAGAATATGCATGAATTATCAGTCACAGTGATAGCGATATGGTATACCATTGAAGTAACAACAAATAGTTGATAGCTATATGGTATACCATTGAAGTTACAACAAATAGTTGATAGCTATATGGTATACCATTGAAGTAACAACAACACCTGTACATAACTTTACACATGCGACATTTGAGCAGCTGCAACCATTCTCTAGAGCTAAAGATTCAACTCATTGTCTGCTTACAAGATATAATATTATGACAAGTTTGGGGAAATCCCTATAAACTGCTGCCAGTATTTGATGGCCTTTCTGGGATTATTCACTTGAAATTCTATAAATAATAATAAAAAGAATTCTCACTATTTCTAAATCTTTGGTAGATTCTTCCGCTGTCTTTCCTGGGTATGAAGGCTTCATTTCATTCAGAGCTATCATGATTCTCTGTGTGTGCTCCTCCTCCGCTACTCTGGCTGCCATTACCCGATACACAGCATCCATTGGGTTATTAGTTTCTAGAGACAGAGGTTGAAAAGCCATGTAGCTGGGCGTGGCAGTGGATGAGGTTGCTTGGGATGAAATGCCTGAACGCTCTTCTCCTTCGTACTGGGACAGTAAATTCACCAACTCAAATTCCTGAAAGAAATAACACAGAACGCACTTGTATTAACACAGAAAAAATACAAACTTACGATTTTTTCTACCACTGGAAATTATATCTAGTCATTCTATAGAGAATATAGTATATTTACATTCTCCACCTTTGTGTAAACAGCATGCCTTGTTGAAATTAAGACAGAAGATTTCATCTGTTTAAATTGGCTAGAGGTTAATTGTATGGTTTCATTTTTCATTCACTCCTCCCTCTTTCTGATATTGTTATTTAAATTCAGCTATGACAAAACTGCTCCTAGCAACTATTTGAATTCATAACAACTGGCACAGGCATACCTAACAGAAAAAAACTTGTATAAACTCTAACATCTATAATCCCTCCTAAACTCTCTCTCCCTCTCTCTCTCCCCCTCCCCCCCCCCCCCCCCCCCCCCCCCCCCTCCCTATCCCATTGTACTGGCTCAGGATTTCAGTAGCATACTCCAATAGCAGGAACAAGCTTCAAACAAACTCTTATACATTTGCAAAGACATTAACACAATATATTTCTATAGCACTATCACTTTCTACCAGTTAAAATGGACATGTAGCAGTAGATATCTGCCCAATGGTTATATTTTGTAACTGCATAATAGAGAAACATTCTAAGAATAAATTAAGAGTCACACACTATTAGAGTATATTGCTACATTTTTTTCTTGCCAACCTTCATGGACTGCAGAGCTTCTTTGCTCCCTCCAGTAGTAGAGAACTTACTCCCTAAATTATCAATTTAAAAACAACGAAAGAATGATGACAGCAATGTGTAAGCAAGGAGTCGGAGTCATACGTTGATCATAGTTATGACCACTTACCAGACAAGGTCAGTGTCACTGCTGATTCAGCTAGTCTCTTGTAAAGCTTAGCTTTGACCCAGTCTGTGCACGGGTAGGCTCGCATATATCCGCCCATCATCTTCTGCTCATGATCGTACTGCTTCTTCTCACGCCTCATTTGGTCCAATCGAGTTCTCTAATTAATTTTTTTTTTAACAAAAAAACAACAACTCAAACTTAAGTTAATTCTTTGCTATATTATGTAAACTATGAATGTTGATTATAATTATTTTCATATTTATTTCAACTAAAAATATACAATGCATACTGAAATTATCCTTCCTACGCATGCAAATTTGAAAAGTAGAGAAAAAATAGTACAAACTTTCAAAAAGTTCACCTTACCACTTCTTCCTTTCTTCTCTGATGCTGGTACACAGCAGTATCTTGCTCCTGCATAATAGTGATATGAGAGAATATTATAAATAGCATACATGTAGTTTGCTGCTAATGGGTTCATTAGAAATATCTCACCGAACGGAAGTCGAATTGAGTGAGAAGAGTTGGGGTACGAAACAAGCGTCTCATGCTAGCCTTTCTTCGTGAGGCATTGCCCCTTCTTCTATCTGATGCTCTGGAAATATGAATAGACATATAGGTGTGTACTAATATGTTAGTTTTGGGACATTTACTTAATCATAGTATACAGTAAAATATTTTGTCACAGCTTTGTTTAATTTAGTGCATCTACATAGAGTATAACACATAGGATTGTTTACAGCTCATGTGTAAATTCTTCTAGACTCCCTATTCTGGTTCCTTTAATAAAATAGCTCATGATGTTTATTTTAAAGTCTTCTCTCTTATACTTCATCTGCTTTTCTTGTTACATTCACTAACTTGATGTTTACGATGTTTAGGGCATCTCTAATCACTCCAAATTTAATCTCCAAGTCAAGTTTGGAGTCAGTGGCAAAACTCGGTCCTCTGTTTACCTGAAAAAATATATGACCAAATAAGTACAAAGAAATATACAAGCAAGAATCAACATTTTATATCTTAATTTTGTCAGCTAGCTAAATGATAATTCTCTTCCAGTTATATGTGTTGTGCATTATGCTTTAAAAATACTTTTTATAATTTAAAATTTCTTAATTTAAATACATAGCAACCACGTTGATGAAACAGCGTGTTCACCTCTAACAGCCAGGGATTGAGGCCTTCATCAAGAAGAATGTCAAATCCCAAGATTTCAAAGCACTGGCTCTTCTCATCTGCTCCTTTCCCTGGCCGACAGGCACTGTAAGAGTGTGAGAGCTGGGGGGATGTGGCTATCAAAGTCTTCACTATTATATCCTGTGAATACACATTCACCTCTTCATAAAAATCAAATACATCAGGAAACAGTAAAATGGATCATTTACAGCCACGTAGTTCTTTCTAAATAATTTGCTTGTAAACAACACAAGTCAAGCTTAACCTATACTGAATTGTATCTGATCAAAAAATTTCAAAGTTATGAATGAAGTGTCCAAACAAATGAACATTCTGAAATAATAGTACTACACTCTCACAATATAAATTTCTATAACACATCATTTCCCATTAGGAAAACTTACATTAATCTTAGCCCATAGCTCAGAGGCACTGTACCCATTGTTTACTAGCCACAGGTTAAAATATTGAATGGTGCGCTTGCTTCCCTGATCCTTCTCTTCACTGTGGTCAAATCTCTCGCTGTGTTTGTTGATGGAATAGTTGGTAAGGTGCATGAAATTCTTATCCTATTAAGTGAAAAAAATATTGAATGTTCATAAAACGTATGTAGTGCAATCATTATATTTTAGTCATGCATATATATTTTGTATTTTTTACTTTCCTCCTTCCCTCCTTCACTTTTGCTCATTTTCAGTTATGCTGATATTGAAATAAGCACAAGCAATTCTTACCAAGTTTCGTTCTGAGGGAGGTTCATATGGGAGTGTAGAAAGCCGTACCTTCATTAAAATAAAAGGCCATAAATAATAGTAACACTACAAGTAATAATAAAATAGCTCACCAAGCCATCATTGTAAACAAATATTCGGAGTGGGTTGCAGGAAGTTACAAGAACATATACTCTGAGATCTATTTTGTATCCATCCAGAAGAAATGGCTGTATAAAATAGTGTTTGAAGCAATGAACAACAATTTTGACCTGGATTTATTCATAAGACCAACAAAGCAAAACAAGTGTCAGATAATTAATGCCTTAAGAATAATTGAACAAAACAATTCATTCTAAAACCAGTAGTGAGTCACTATATAAGAGGTCGGCATGGCTTAAGGACAGCTGCATTCATGAATTCACTCTATGGGTAATAAATATCATACTATCTGTTGATTTGCCCTGTCTGTAATATTCACAGATAACAAAATATTTGGTCATACCTTCTCCAAATACTCCTGCACCACATAATTTTGATCCTTTGGAATACTATCAAGAGATTGGGTCAAAAAGATCCTGCAAAAGAAAACACAAGAATGCTTTCATGTTTCTAATATAAGTACAACTCAAATTGTACTAATATAATAGTCTTACCCATTTCCCATGGCTGCATTTGAAGGCTTGACAATAAATGTCTTTGCCTTTCTTTTTCGCTTACACTCTCTCGCTAGACAGTACAAAGAATGGAACTCTCCTGGAAGCACCCAAGTACGTGGCACAAAATTGTACTCTTCTTTGTGAAGACGAATAAGCCTAAGATAAAATGAAAAAGTTGAATGAAAACAGCTGATGGTGTTGTCTCTCTGAAGAGACTTACTTTTGCATGTTTCTTCCCAAAGAATCTTTTCGACAGATTTCAGTCATGCCTGGGAAGTGATTGATTGTCTGTGCAGACAGTGACATATCTTTGTATAAATAGGAAACAATTTTATTCATAATAATTACCACTTACCTGATAAGGCTTTAGTTCCAAGTATTTCTCTGTTGGCACAGCAGAGTCTATCCATAGAAGATCACTGCACAGTGTAAATATAAGATGTTAGGGGATGAACAAAAAGTAATATGAAAAAATGATTCAGTCATTTCAAGACTAAACTATAACCTGGATAACCAGAAATTATGGTTGAATTGCACTAATAATTTGTGGCTATAGGTGCCCTTCATGCTTATTCGCAATCACTTTCATTAAAAGTGCTTCTTATATGTGCTTTCATGCCTAAATCTTGACCATTTTGCTAATTACCAACACCATTTTACACCTGCAGTATTCTCACTTTGTCTTTAACACATAGTCACACTTACCTGTCAGCAGAGCTTGACTTGGTGACAGACATCCCTAGAGTTTCAGCCACCATGCCAACTATAACAAGAATTAATTAATTCATGCACATAAAAATTTGATTTCCAAATCTTTACTTTTTTTTCATTTTAACTAAGCTAGAATACTAACCTACAGGATATTTCGTTCCTGAAACGTTAACTACCACTGATCTTTCCTCAGTTATGCTATTTCCATCTTGATCTTCTAGCGTTTCCCCCTCGGCTATGCACCTCGACTGAGCCGTGGACGCAGGGCGATGCCTGGCCAGGCTTTTCGCGAGGCTACCGGTAGCCATTTGGCAAGCCGAATGAGATATTTGCCTCCGGCTGGCTAGTGTGTCTCGAACCATCCCAGACATGGGTCTGATATTCATTGGTACCCAATCACGGCATGAATGGCGTTGAAGCGAGTCTTGAGGATTCACTAGCGTGGGAGGGGCTATCCCAGATTACCGTAACGCTAACTGTGCGCATGTGCGAGGCAATTACCCGACAGCTCTGACTGTGGGCGGCACGGCGATAGCGGAGTGGAGTCTAGAATAGAGAGATACTTTACCCAACTACCGCGGGCACACTTTTTTTTTGTTTGCAAGTTCTTACTTATGAAATTAGCTAATCACAAATTGAGTGGCAATTAATCGTCTAACATCTGTAGCCCCAAAAAATGGATTCACTGAGGAGGCTATTAGTGAGCTAAATTCCTGTAATTTGGTGTGGAGTGTTCATACCCCAAAGTTTACTTCAAAACCTGTTAATATACTATCATGCAGATCAAAGCAATTTATTATTATAACGTTGCTTTTCAAGCATGAATTTTGTGTTCAAGCTAATAATTGAGACTCATTTAGGAAGACCAAATTGATAGGGAGAAAATGATTCAAGCACAGTTGGTTAAATATACAAGAACAATGCAAAATGTCAGAACTGAATGTGTGTGTGTGTGTGTGTGTGTGTGTGTGTGTGTGTGTGTGTGTGTGTGTGTGTGTGTGTGTGTGTGTGTGTGTGTTCAGAAACTTGCTGATGTTTACAGTTTTGATTACGGGACCTTTCTTCAGAATAAACTTGAGGAAATCAACTGTTTACTCTTCCTAAATGATGGTAATTAGTCTACATTGTCTTAGCACGAGTTTGATTTAAGGGGATTATTTGTGAGTTTGTATTTTAATATATAATGATATATATTATATATACACAAACAAGTTGCTTATGGTTGGGTTGCTTGCAATCATTGGGTACTATTAATGTTGCTATTCCTTCGTTAGTCTCTGAGTAATCCCAAAACAGAAGTTAACCAAAACAACATTTAAACAAAGCCAAACACTGTCAATGTATTGATGAACCATCTGAGTAGACAGTCTACCCCAATGCCACCAGAATGAACTGAACTATACCAAGTGCCTAACTGTACCCAGAATGAATTGTGCTCAGTGGCCATCCTTCAGAGTAGAATGGAACTGCTATAAGAAATGGTATTCAAATATAAGTTGCCAAGAACCTCACAACACACAATGAACTACACCCACATGAGTCAAAGAAAATAGTGACCAGTATGCAAACAGGAGGGGGAAAAGAGTAGAACAAACCCAAGATGAATTAAAATGGAAGGGCATGTCATATTTGGCAGGTGAATAAATACGAATGTATTACATGATTTTAGTTTCAATTTCTTTAGGCTATTCTGACGGTACTTCTAACAGAGACAAAGGAATGTCAAATTCCTGCATAAGTGAAACCAGCTCATCATCGGCACCATCAAGCAGCGCTGCCTCCGGGGGGAGTGGAGACGATGTCATCATCGGGGGGATGTCGTCCGACTTGGTAAGACTGCTCAGCTTCCCGGCTGCACCTCGAATAGCACCAAACAGTTTCTCCGAACGATTGGTATTAAGTACAGGAGATGAATTCGCAGATGAGTTGGAGGAAGACTTTGACGACCCTTGTCTTGACTTACTTACTGCGCCTCCAGGAGATTTAGAAAAGAGGATTCTCACCACCGGGGCAATTTGTGTAATATCCGTGCCAGAAATAGCCGTACTGCGATACACACGTTCTGGTGACCATCCATAATCAGAAAATAGATTAAGCACAGATCCTACTGCGATGGGTCGGTCACAGAACCAACCAAAATTGTCCCTCTTCTTTTTCTCCACTGGTATCCGGTGTGATATAAATGACAGAATCTCATAGTTAACGTCACCAGTGATCCTCACACCTGAAGATAGAAACACTTCTGCAGTGCAGTACTTCAGCAGCTTTACAGGAACGTCTGGTGCCAAATTGGCGTTTAGAGCCACAAACCATTCGTGAAGGCAGTCTTCAGTGTCTGCAGCGAGATAGTACACTTTCTTGCTCTTGTCTTTGGTGGTGACAAGGGCCATGCAGTGCTGCTTTCCAGAGCGGTCCCCTATCTTGCTAATATCTTTCACTTCCTCCAAATGGATAACTCCCTGCGGACTGGCGTCCTCTTTCTTCACGAAGTAGTTCACAGTCTTTCCCTGGAGGCGAAACCAACGGTTCTGCCATTTGCTCCTGGCCGCCCCACCTTCTTTCATAAGCCAACCTTCCTTAGTCACTTGTCTGCCATCCGTGCGGAGTTGGTTGCTTCTGTTAGACATTACACCTGTGCCGCCAACTTCTCTCAGAGCAGCTATTCAAGTAAACAGTTTTCTTTAGTGTTATGACTATGTACTACTACGCTGCGAAATGCAGGTTTATAAAGACAGGAAATCCTGTTTAAAAGAAACGCCCACAGGAAACAATTAAACTCTGACCCGAAATTCTTGGTCTGCGCTGTCAATGAAATTGCTTTTAAGACTTACTACTCTACTGGGTTACTACTGCTTTGATTGTTGGGTCTACTCCCAGGACGAAATCTTTCGGAGTACCTATGTTGGTATGGAGGAGTCCAGACCCGTAGCTAGTCCCACCAGACCTAAAACTAAGTCAACGGATTCTTCCAGAAATGGAGCGAGTAGAGCGTAAGTTTTTCTCTAGCTGTGTAATAGTTATGGAGTGAGTGCTATAGTGAAGGGTACTATACATGGCATTATAGACTCCACAAACTATTTTTGCAACTGAGGAGCTGTCGTGTTGTTACAACAGTACCTTTTATGTTTTGTGAATAAGGTGCTCTCTGGCTGTTAGCTTGGGCATGTTATATTTCTCAGGTCAAAAGGCATGGAAGAAGCTCCTCATCCAATGACAAGCAAGGTATCTCAGCGCCCACAGAGAAGCTCTCAGCCTCATAAAGCACTGAAGAATGTGCCGTCGGTGAGTGTGTTTGTTTCTCTAGTAGGTGTGTGGGTAGATGGAATCTGAGTGACAGAGGGCACACAAATACAAGATGGATTATTTAAGCCATGGGAAAGTTGTCTAAAATATACAACACCATCCATTATTCAGTGACATCCTTTTTGGGTTTTAGTTATGCTTTCATTCCCATTTTTTCATTCTCATTCCAACGTGTGTGTGTGTGTTTCAGGCCCAGTCCGCTGACGCCAGCTCCAGCAACTTGATGCGAGTCCCTGGAGAGATTCCTCGGCGCTCCAAGAGCAACCCGGGCCACTTCAACTTGATGAACATGAACATGTCCTTGTCCACCACGCACATGAGTGGTCAGTCTTCCGCTCCTCATTCTGCTGTGCTAGCGTCTACAGTGACCAAAATTCAGCCGCCAGTTCAGACTACGACAAAGGAATCACCTTCCATGCTAGCCTCGTCTCTTCCAACGCAATCTTCGACCGGTATGACCGCGCCTCCTTCGGCATCACATGAGCTCTCTCCGAACCTCCCCCATAAGGTGACAACGTCGTCTGCCCAGCACACCGCGAAGAAGCCCCCACTGGCTTCCCACATCTCTGTCCCCGCCCCCCAGCCGCAGCACCTGGACGGCCCGAGGCAGAGGATGCTGGACCGTGCTAACAAGGCACGACTCTACTTCTTGAGACAGAGTGGACCAAACAAGTTCCTTATAGGGGGAGACTCATATGACAGTCGTTTCCATGTCAACATTGGCCCTCAGGTACGAAGTTGCTTGTTCGTAGGTATGTGTGCTGCCAACAGCAATGGCTACTAGCTCACTAGAGCTGAATCCATTGGGTGGTGTCCATTGTGTTATCAACTGGCTAGGGAGAAGGGAGGGTTAATTAATTTGGAGGCTTTTTTATTTTGATATCAACTGGCTACTTATAAGTGGGGAGAAGGGAGGGTTAGTTAATTTGGAGGCTTTTTTGTTTTGATATCAACTGGCTAGTTTGGGGAGAAGGGAGGGTTAGTTAATTTGTAGGCTTTTTTTGTTTGTTTGGTTTTGTTTTTCAGTTGTTTAGTAATACGTTTGTGTATCGTTAGGCATAAGGCACCCAGCATCCTGGAAGCTCAAAAATGATGCTTCTTTTAAACTAAAGAAGGTATTCAGGAGTCGTCTGGGTGCATAGAGCTTCTTTAGTCTTTGAGCTGAAGTATTCTTGTCCCCTCTCTTACAGACAGGCTCCCTGATGTTTCTTTACGCCCTGTAGACTTGAGTTTTATTAAAACTCACTTTCTCATGGCTATCGTATGCAATGCACTATATTATTATTCAGTACTACTTTAGGGTGTATTTTTCACATGGGCAAAGCTTTTATCGTAAAGTTTAACTTGATGTAAGATCTGCCTTCATGCTAAAATCTCTACACACTCTCTGAATACTATCTCTCAGTCATGGCGGGTAAGAGGAAGAGTACAAACACCTCACTACTCAGTCTTATCATCTTTGCAGTCTTAACTGAAGTGTTTGTTGGCTAGCATTTGGTAGTAAGTTTATCCAATAGTTTGTTTGAATCTCTGTTGTGCATGTTGCTATGAGGTCCATACGTGTGTCGTGGATCAACACAGGCTGATTTCTTGCTTACCTTTCGTGAGTTTTGTTAGTTCTTTAATTTGCCACAGCATTCCATTTGCCGTGCCAATAATGTATTAGAAATGGTACATTTTTCCTCGAATGAGTATTTTTCAACCAGCCGGGCGGGCAGGCAATGGGAGGGGCGGGCAGGCAATGGGCGGGGCGGGCAGGCAATGGGCGGGGCGGGCAGGCAATGGGCCGGGCAGGCAGGCAATGGGTCCGTCTGTCAATGGGCAATAGTATCCCAAAATTAAGCATTTTGAGATCCAATCTGTGAAAATTTTTAAAACAAGCTGGTTTCAACTGATTTTGGTAGGTTTGGGTGTCCAGATTTACAAAAAAAAGCTAGGTCAAAAAGGGGGCGGGGAAAACTTTTTAGAGTTCAAAAGGTCATCGACCTTGCCCAAAATCTTAAGTATCTCAGCAACTAAATACCCCACATTATTGATCTTGGTATCAAACTGCTCAGATATTTGTACCATGATTATGGAGAGAAAAAAATTGGATCATTATATCCAGTATTTCCCTTACCAATGCTGTTCCTATAGACTACATGCATGCTATTTACTAAATCTCTTTTTAATTCTTGGTTTGACACAAAGTATCACCAGTCCAGATTTTACCTTGGTAGGAAAATGAAAGAAATTGATAAAGCTTTGTTGCGCATTAAATCCTCTTATGAATTCCAGCGAACTCCTAGGTCTATACATACTTCAAAGTATTGGAAAGCATCTGAATATCGGGCCTGGCTTTTGATTTATTCTATTCCTGTACTATTGCAAGTGGATTTTCCAGCAGACTACCTATATCACTTCTCATTGCTAGTTAGTTCCATTCATATTTTACTTGGCTGCAATATATCTCAACAGCACCTACAAATAGCTCATTGCATGCTTGCCAGATTTTATGAATTAATGCCAATTTTGTAACCCTCAAACCATGTGTTCATTGAACTTTCATAGTTTGATACACATGTGTGAGTTTGTCCGTGATGGGGACCCTTGTGGTGCTATTCAACGTTCGGATTTGAAAACTTCAATGGATTTCTGAAGCGGCATTGTCATGGAACAAGGAATGTCCTCCCTCAACTCATTCAGTCTGTTAGAATGAGACAAGCTCTGCCTCTTCTCAAGGATAGACTGGACAAGAACGAGAATTCTCAAACAGTGGACTTTCTCAACAGAGTCACTGGAAAGGTAGATAGGAGATCTTTTGATTTGGGGAAAGTAACAAACAAAAATCTCTGTGTAGATGAAATAAAGGATGTGCAGGAAGCAGGGTTTTCCATTGAAAACCACGTAGTTCCAGTTTTCCCTAGGTACAGGCAAGATGGTGTAACTTATTCAGTAGCAAGCAAGCACAACTCTAGAAATAACTCCATTTGTAAATTTTATAGACCAGTATGTGGTAAAGAAGAATGGTTAGGGTCTATTCAGAAGTTTTGCTTAGTCAATGGTAATCCAATTGTCATTGTGTCTATTTTTGACAATACTGATGAAGAGGTACTGGCAATGCCACAGTCACAACATCGACATTCACTAAGTGAAGATGTTTACAAGGCAGCTAAATTGTTCAAGTTGTTTGGCTTTAAGGTGAAAAAGCCATCTTTATCTAATAAATTAATAGCAATTTCACCAACAGACTTGGCTGAGAAGTGTGTCCACATTCCAGTTAAATATTCACCTCATGACATTATAGTAACTTTGCCAAACAAAGTTGAACACCACTAATTCAGTATCTTTTGTCTCTCCATTTTTGCCACATTTTTGGACTTTTTCAACCTCACATTTTTTTTTCTTTTTTACATAGTAATCATCTTGACTCCTGTAATCGTTTAAGTCAAACAATGATGGTTTATAGCAGTTCTTCATACATGATGCTTTTTCGTAAATGGGGGAAGGAATCTGAATCACACAAACTAAAATTATGTACTTTACCTATTACAATATTAATATAGGCAGAGGAACGGTCTAAATGATTGAATTCTAAAAGTATACACAATAGACCACTACAGGCCGTAAAAGCAAAGAATTAAACTTACAAACATGTCATGTGGACTGTTAATAAGTCGATATACTTTCTAGGTGACTCCAGTGGATATGTATATGTCTTTCTTTAGTCTTACAGGAATTTGTAAGATTTTACACACAACAAAACTTATATAATCTCAACCAGTTCTTGTAAGAACTTGCAGGAATTTATAAGGTATACTACATGATTTATTTCTTAACAAAACTTACAGAATCTTAATCAGTTCTTGTAAGAACTTGCAGGAATTTATAAGGTATATTACATGATTTATTTCTTAACAAAACTTTCAGGGGGGTGATCCAGGGTTCAAAATGTACGGAATTACCCAAGGAGGAGCCAAAAAATAAAATTGGACATAAAAGACCAAACCTTGACTTCCAAATAAGGTCAAAGGTCAAAAGTATCATTGAAATGACGTCTTTATATCCCACAATGTCAAAGAATCTGATTATAACTTTTACTATGACTAAATACATGTAATGTCCATTTCCTCCTCTTCACTGTCAACCTCCTCCACATCCACTCCATTGCTACAGTGTCCACAGCACACACCGCATGCAGACACACGTGACATGCCAGCTCTCATGCAGCTGCATTTCCTGCTTTGGCACTGCCTCTCCCCTTCCTTCCCAGCAAAAAAATCCGTAAGATCTTGTCAGATCTTACAGGATCAGTAGGATCCTTTAAGAATGGACAAGATCCTATTTGTACTAACAAGATCTTGCAAGAACTGATAGATTCTGAAAGTTTTGTTAAGAAATAAATCATGTAATATACCTTATAAATTCCTGCAAGTTCTTACAAGAACTGATTAAGATTCTGTAAGTTTTGTTAAGAAATAAATCATGTAATATACCTTATAAATTCCTGCAAGTTCTTACAAGAACTGATTAAGATTCTGACATCTTCCGTTGCTGAGATACAATTTTATATACAATAGGCCAGGGTTAATGACCTTATAAGGTAAATTCCCCACCCCCTATCGCACCTAGCTTTTTTTTGGTAAATCTTGATATCCATACCTACACAAATCAGTTGAAACCAGCTTGTTTTAAATTTTTTCACAGATGAAATTTAAAATGGGGATACTACAAGTCTAGTTCCAGCGGAGATGTTTATGGTCCTTCCATATTGTGGCAACTTTTACAGCAAGTTACATGAATTTTACTGAAATTTGTGAATTCACTAGTGCACACTCACACACGCTCACACACACACACGCTCACACAAACACACACTCTCTCTCTCTCACACACACACTCACACACACATACACACATACACACTCACACACACATACACACACACACACACAAATACCTAAAAACGAAAAGAAGCATTGTCAAGGCTTGCAGTTGGTGGCATATTTAGTGAAACAAAAAGTTGTGTTTATAATCTGAGGTTACTGACCATGTTGAGGCGCGTATGTGTGTGTGTGTGTTGCCGAATGTATGGCGGGAATATTCATATACTAGAAGGAGGTTAGCCCGGTTAGGATTGACATTTTGCTGCCCTCCCCCCAAGATAATTGTTGCCTCCTGAAAATAATTTTCACCTTGAAGAAAACATTAGGCCCCTAATTTTTTATCAATTTCGTGGAAATAACAACCCACGCCCACCTACTGTACCCACCCACCCACCCTTGAATTTTCGACCATGTCAAATTGACCTCCCTGAAATTCCTTGTGTGTGCGTGTGTATGTATGTATATCTGTATGTATGTGTGCATGTATGCATGTGTGTGTGTGTGTGTGTGTGTGTGCATGTGCATGTATGCATGTGTGTGTGTGTGTGTGTGTGTGTGTGTGCATGTGTTGAAAGACTAACTCCCGGTTGCTGAAAGGTTCCATATGATATGATGTTATTGTGTCTCAAGTTACAAAACAACTACTGGAGCTGCTTAAGCTTGTTAGGATTCTGTGTTTGTTTCTGTGACAATATACCAGCCACATTTTGTTATGGGGGCGGAGGAAAGAGTCACTCAGAGTGGCTGCTACAGCTGCCGCACACACATACATACATTAACACATGCATGTATGCATGCAGGTTTGGGCATGTGCATACAGTAGGGAGGACTGGGGCTCGAGTTGGGGCACGTTGAGATGACCGTTGGTAAATTAATTAATCACGTCAGTGAGTATACTTGCATGTTACTACGGCTCTGTATCCCTGGCCGTTTGGTGGGGCAGTGATTGGATGCTGGGACGTACATATGTACGTCAGGCATACTGCTGCCGACGTGCAGTGACTGAGGGGCTCATGCAGATCAGTGATAGCAGTAGTATAGTCTTAGTGTTTGCTGTTAGCTCTTGCAACATTTCATAGTTCTTTACAAATCTCAGCAGTCACTAGTAATGAATGAAACACTGCTATATGATGCAGCAAGATGTAAAGGATGCAACTGCATGTAAGATGTGTTAATTAGGCAGCATTTAGGCTTGACGTGAACGTGTTTCCACACACAAATTTGACATTAGCTAGGCTTGCATCTGAAACTTTGGAACCACTAAAACATCTTATCTTTGAAATTTTTATTTACTGTTTTTTAAGGTTGTTTATACTTCTATGACGTTTTCTCCCAGAGATTTCCTAATTACCCCATATGTTCCCTCTTACAATTTGTGGGAACTGGATTCAACAAACAATAGACTAATAATTTGTGCTCTTGTGTTCTCTTTAATACCAGAGCAGACTTTGTATCTGGTTGCTAGTTAGGAGCCTGCCTGACTTTCAGGTGAGACTGCTCTTGGTTTTAATTGTACATCATCACTGTAAGACCAGCCAGCAACATTTGTGGCTAGTTTGGAGCCAGGCTGTTTTAAAATGGGATGGCCTGTTTTAAAATGGTCCAGACCATTTTAAAATGGGCTTGTAGTTTGAAAATGGTCTGTAACATATACACTAATATCGGTTACACCACGACGTGGAGGTTGGTACGAGACTTACACAACCGGGGCCCTAGAATAGCCTGTACAGACCGAACACTGAGTGGAGTAACCAGCTGGTACCATGACTCTAGGCTATAGCAAACACACTAAAACAAAATTTTTATTGAGTGGTTCACTGATTCACCTCCTAGGAGGTGGGTGTGGAATATATTCATTGCAGAGCAGTCTGATTGGACGGTTTGAACATACCGTGGTACAAATATATATATGCACATACATACACACATACATACATACATACACACATACACACATACATACACACACATACATATATACACATGTACTTACATACATACATTTGCATACATAGATGGTTAATTATTGAAGGACAAAGTTTATCTTGAGTCCTGTCTTCAGGTCTCTGGCTGGAAACCTCCAGTTGTGGTTTACTAATTGGTTTCAGTTTCAGCACTAGTTGCCATGGCGATGTGTAGGCAGATCTTGGACAGTCAAGTGTGCCTGTCTGGTATAAGATGATGATATGAATTGGTGAGAAATGAAGTACACACAATATATTAATAGGAGTGGACTCACTCTATCAGGTTGTGGACTAGTTAGCCTCAGTTGTCATGGCTTCTGGCTCTTGCTCAGTTAATCTCCATCATTTACAATAAGTGCAGTCTTGTTTCCCCTCTACCTACAGTTCTGACTCAGTGGGTGTGGCTCCTAAGATACGGTTGAGCATGTAAAATGAAGATTCTCTCTAACTGTGTTTGTGTGTGTATGTTTGTGTGTAGGTGTGTAGCTGTAACAAGACTCACTGTATCCATCTTCTCTTTGTGATGCTGAGGGTACTGAAAGTGAAGCAGAGCAGTCCCATGTTGTGGGCCAAGACACTCAGGAACTATGAGGTAGGTCGTATGATCATTCCCTTATGTCATGTGACAATTTCCGTATGTCTTGTGATGACCATTTTATTCTGTCATGTGACCATTCTCTTGCATTATGTGACTATCTCTAGATTTATATTGTCGATCCACTCAACTTTTCTTTCGCTATGTGACCACCTGTGATGTCACGAGTGTCTCTAGAGTCACGTGACTACATATAGTGTCACGTGCCTACATATAGTATCATGCGACTTTCCTCTATTGTCGTTTCATTTAGTGGGTGACTATCGAGTGTTGTAGACTGGGCGTAGTTGGGTCTACATAATGATCCTTCTATAAAGAGGAAATGGGTATTGTTAGTGTGTGTATTCTATACAGTATGTATGCACATGATTACAATAATGATTAGTCTTCATCTCTCCCAACTTGCCTCTGGTGTTGTCTTTTAAGCGGAGTTTGTCAAACTCTGTACTCACGGCCTTTGAAGTTCTACGAATGATGGAATGACCCAATTAATGGGAAAGATACAAGATGACCGTCTCATACATATATTGTATTGTAATAATAGTACATTTTCTTATTCTAACAGCCAATATTATGTTAATTAACACTTAACCTGATGTATTGATGTGTATATGTGACCGTCTACAGGAAAACCGGGCACAACGCGGCGTGCGTAAATATCGAGAAAAGATCGATCGATTTCTTAAAAATGTATTGTTTCAAGCCGACGGAAGGGAACGGTTAGGCCTATTATAGTGGGAACGACTTAAGCTACGACGATAAAACTTGGAGAGCTCAATATCTGGATGCCGACAACTCTGTAAGTGCAACAAAAAAAATTTTTGAAGGGTGCCGCGTTGTGCCCGGTTTTCCTGTAGACAGTCACATATTATGTTTTATTGTGAACATATTAGAAGAACTCAACGCAGTGGCAAATTTATTGCATTTTTAAGAATTACTTTGAGCTATACAACACCAGTGTCCACCATTTGTGGTATTCATTGAGCTTTTTTGAAATATTGTCATTTGTGAGGGAGGGTACAGATTTAGTGTTTGGTGTATGAATGGTAGGTGTTACTATATGCCAGACACTCTGAGGGTACAGATTTAGTGTTTGGTGTATGAATGGTAGGTGTTGCTATATGCCAGACACTCTGAGGGTACAGATTTAGTGTTTGGTGTATGAATGGTAGGTGTTGCTATATGCCAGACACTCTGAGGGTACAGATTTAGTGTTTGGTGTATGAATGGTAGGTGTTACTATATGCCAGACACTCTTGAGTCACTTCCTAATTTACTGTTTCCTCGTGTGCCGAGAGTTTGTTCAGTGGTTCTGTTTCTGTTCAACAGGTGGAGAGTTTGTTGAAAGAGTTCCAAGATAGAGTCAATCAGAGAACTGCCACTCCCAGGAAGTCTAAGAAGAAGTTTGACTTCCTTCGTCGTAGTCATGACGGCAGCACGAGTTCCAGTGGGAGGAGCAGGTCCGGCCGGTCTACACCCGGAGCATCAATTGATGAGTTGTCACCTCCAATTAGTCCTGGAGGGGAAGGAGGAGAGAATGAAGAAGAGAAGGGTGTGTGTGTGTGTGTGTGTGTGTGTGTGTGTGTGTGCGGGAAGGGGGGTGGGGTATATTTGTGTATCTGATCTGATTATGCAAGTGTGTGGATGTGTTTGGGTGTGTGTGTGTATATGTGTGGATGTGTGTGTATATATATGTGTGTGTGTGTGTATATATATGTGTGTGTATATATGTATATGTGTATATATTATATGTGTGTACATATATATGTGTGTGTATATATATATGTGTGTATATATATGTGTGTGTGTATATATATATGTGTGTGTGTATATGTATTGTGTGTATATATGTGTGTGTATATGTGTGTGTATATGTGTGGTTTGACTGAAGGGAAGAGTTTGTGTGTGCGTGTTTCTCTACGTGATGCTCTTTTTTTTTTTTTCATGTTTAGCAACATCTCATGGAAAATTGTCTGAGTTGCCGGCAGCAGCGGAGACCCACGGGGAAGGGGCGTGGCCAGAAAGGGAGGACAACGAGGGTGGAGACAGTGATAAAGAAGAGGATGTTTGCCCGATATGTCTGAACGAGTTGGACGAGGGAGAAGACTTGCTGATATGTCCGGGATGCAGCAACCATCTGCACCAACACTGCATGGACATCTGTGAGTGGGGTGTGGCAACAGGGGGTGTGGCTAATAGAATACATCTCACTTGAATGTACCAATGGTAGGCGTCCCATTCTTTTTTATTTTTTAAATGCTTGGATCGAATTATGATATATTAATGTTGGGTGTGGGGGCGTTTGTGAATGGGCGTGTCATGGAGTTGGTGTTTGGTGTTCCAATTAGCGACGCACCGATATCACATTTTGCAGAAATTGGTTTTCTGATACTTGTATTCTACTGCTAAAGTTACATCGTATGAACGGTGACTTATTATACATTGGCTAGTTACAAAGGGAAAGGGGGAGGGACTAGATAAAGTGGAGACTGTTTTTTTTGTTTTTGTTTTTGTTTTAATTGTTCAGGAATAATTTTGTGTACCACAAAGCATTGCCGCTCTGTTCATAGCTACTTGCCTTGGAGGGTTGCATATTGAGTGAGTAATAACATGCCTGTCTGAGCTTTAGGCAATGTTTAGATATGGTCCTGGGTATGGTATGGGAATTTTAGCTGGGGGGGGGGGGGGGGGGGGGGGGGGGGAACGTTAGTGATAGAGGGTGGAGCTATGCAGTCTTAGATGTATACAGGCACTAAAATTTACACAAACGGATAACCAAAAGATTTAAATTGTCCACATTTAGTAGTAGTCTGCACAAACTAAGGAGATGAGATAAAGAACCAATTATTTGGTCGACACGTACTATGTCACTTTGGCATCCGTGATGAGAGTTCAGGGAAGAGTTGATCTGAAACGGACTGAGTATCAGTGTATATAGCTCGATATCGGCTGGTGGCAGTGATTGTATCGGTACCACTTGAGTGAAATCACGTGGCTGCATTTGTAAAAGTTGACTTAGAGGGACCTCATCTCTTTCTGGTCCTTCAGTCATCCAGGCGCATACGGTACGATAATTTAGCTAAACTTGGTCCTTTCTCTGGTTCACTTCCTTTTAAGGCAGTTTTAGTGACTCCTTTTCACTGATGTTGTTTTGAAAATGGTGAAGAATTAGAGTGAGTGAAATCTGAAGGAGATCTTTCATTTCGTCCTCGAGTTTGAAAACCTGTATACGATACTTATGATGTTGTCTGTGTGAAGCAGGTGTGTGAAAATACCGCTTTTATCACATAGTGGTGTTTGTATTGCTTGATGGAACACATCTTTACAAACACATGTACACACACATATCTTGCAATACACGCATACACTGGCAAAACACACATGACGTAATACATATGTGTATTATAATAAACACATGCACTTTAATACACTCACACACACACACACACACAGGATAAAATGTACACTCTTATATGTACGTACATGCAGCAGCCGAAGATTGGAAATGAGTGACCCCTACCTGCCAGGCAACAGCTGCAATTATTGTTGTTAGTTAGGGACATGTAGTTTAGCCACAACAACACAAAATCAACTCACTCTGTTTCCCTTTCAAAATTAGCACAATGAATGCAGGACACACGCACGCACACACACACATGCACGCTCATACACATGCACACACATACACACATTCATGCATTCACGCACTAAGATGGCTTCTCCACTAAACCAATAGCTAACACAGTGTTAAGGCAGGATAGAGTTCAAAGTAGTGCAGCGCCGTCTCATTACGATAAAAAGACATTTATGTATTAAGATATTCTATACAAAATGGGTTGTGACTGTATCTATGGCAACCTCACAGGGGCCATGGAGGAGAGGAGGAAGAACAAGAACAAGGTGGTTCACTGTCCTGTGTGTCGTGCCAACTGGCCTCTCTCTATCATGCCTTCTCCTTCTGGCACCTTCGCTCCTGACGCCATGCCTGTTAGCGTGCCTGTGGCGGGGGAAGCTGCCAAAGGAGGAGGAGTGGGTGTGGTTTCGGGGGGAGTGCTCAGCGAGGAGAAGACACAGTTGCTGATGTCTTTGAAAGAGGTAAAGGGTGGTCAGGGTGTGTGGGAAGGTGTGAGACTGACGTGTAAATATAGTCAATATTTAATGCAATATTTCTGGGCTGCTTAACTAGTAGTAGTAATAGTAGTAGTAGTACATGTGTGTTAAGATGTGTGTAGCATATATATGTGACCGTCTACGGGAAAACCGGGCACAACGCGGCGTGCGTAAATATCGAGAAAAGATCGATCGATTTCTTAAAAATGTCTTGTTTCAAGCCGACGGAAGGGAACGGTTAGGTCTATTATAGTGGGAACGACTTAAGCTACGACGATAAAACTTGGAGAGCTCAATATCTGGATGCCGACAACTCTGTAAGTGCAACAAAAAAAAATTTCGAAGGGTGCCGCGTTGTGCCCGGTTTTCCTGTAGACGGTCACATATATATATATATATATATAATATATACAGTTGAGTATGTCTCTACCAGATATAGTTAGATCCAACGTCTTGTTAAACCTAATTGAGAGTGTGATGTTTATTAAACCACGACTAGTTATACCAACGTTAACAAATTTAGAAAGTGGAGTTAACGACACGACAGCCTTTTAAGTGAGGACCCTTAAGATGTATTGGAGGTCCATGGGGTAAGAGATGTCAGTTCATATGAGTTTTTTCCTCTCTGAGTGCTGACCTTCTTCATACCAGAAACAGTAAGAGATTTGGTGAATCTAATAGTCTTGACCGACTTAGTTTCCATGGGCACATGAAGTCAATAGTTACATAAGAGACTTATAACTTGCAACCAAGTGTTTGTAGTGATAATTAAAGGGGTAATTAATTAGAGGACAAGCTGATAATGAGTACATGTGGGCAGTTATTTTTGTCCTAAGTATATCGAGTATGGACAATGAAGTTAGAAACTATCCATGACGCTGGTGATATTTTATGCTAGGCTTATTGTTATTATTATTGTTGTTGTTATTATTGTTGTTGTTATTATTTATTCTTCCCCATCGTGTAATGTGTAGGTATTTGGAAACTCGTCTGGATCTTCTCGCATGGACTTGCTGTTCTCGTCCGACTGGAGGGCCAGAGAGACGGCACTCAACGACATAGCTCGCGAGGCCATCTCTCTCCTCCTCCCTCACACCTCTGCCACTGGAGACCACACCCTCTCCAGTATGAGCATGGAGTCGTCTATCGGAGGTCGTGAGACTCCGCCCAGAGTGGAGTGTCGTAGAGTGCAGGAGGTGTGTATGGACGTCATCAGGCACTCGTGCGCTGACTCAGTTCTCAAAGTGTTCCTCGCTGCGTTGGTGAGTTGTTTGTAAAGGAGGTGTGGTCTGTTGTTGTTTATTGTCTGGAATAGTTGAAAATATATGTTCAGTTAAAGTCATCAGATAACACCATTACTGTTGTTATTGGCTCTGTGTAAAGTTAATGAGCAAAAAAAAAATTTTTTTGATAAAATTTTACTTTCCCCTTTTTGTTAAAAATTAATGCAAGTGTTTTAATATAAACCACTTTACTGTAGGAAGCCATGCCATTGCTCTACTCACACTTTATGAGTGATTATTTTCTGTAGGATCTTCTGAAGGTAGTCCTCGTCTACTCTCCGTGCCCCACCAGACATGACTGTGCTGCTCTGCAGGAACTCATCAAACCCGTCATCTCCTTCCTGCTCACCAGATGTGCTGACGCCCAGAAGTGAGTCCTAGATAGAAATGGAGGCAAGGCAATCTATAGCACAAATTCGCCTGTCACGCCCACGCCCACCACAGCACACGCCCACCACAGCACACGCCCACCACAACACCACTCACCACAATAGTACAAGCCCTTCCTTATGTGTTGAAATATTTCTACTAATTGTGCTAATCATTTTTGTCTTTTTTTTCCTTCTGAGTTTAAAATTTTGTTCTTCACATCGTATTTATATTTTTTTCTGCAGGCGAGTGAAGGAGTGCTCCATGGAGGCAGCACGGAACTTATGTTTGGGACAGGATGGCCCTCTGAGCGTGGGTTCAGCCAGGGGCCACATGAGCATGCTCCAAACCACCGACCTCCACTTTGTTTTGCGTGTAGCATTTTCTGGAGCCGACAGAAGTGAGAATAGTTGGCGATGGTGGCTCGGGAGACTCAACTTCCTGGACAACATCCTGTCTCAGTTTTCCCAGGAGTTCCTTCAGTGTGTGATCAAGCCTCCTGGGGGATCGCTGTTCGACGATGGCGAAGATTCCAGCCACAGCTCTGGGATGGTCTCTCCGTCTGACTCCATCACCAGCAGTGCGGCTACTTCGGTTATGAGCGAAGCTGTTAACGACTCAGAGGTAGTAAATTCTGATGTGGACAGCACGATTCTGAGAGCGGATGAGCTGGAAAATTTGTCGGAACAGTTTTTGAGAATGGACGTGTCTTTAAACGTCTCGGTCGGCTCTCCGCCAGGCACGACTCTGCCTGGCTCGCCCGAGTTACAAACAGCAGTGGAAGGGAATTTGCTGATGCAAGCGTGGTTCTTTGCTGCCCGTGCCACTCACATTACTCAGGGCAAGCTGGGCCGCATGCCAAGGCGGGTTGTTATAAAGATCGCCAAGGTGTTGCGGGACGATCCATTATCGCTGGAAGTGGCACATACGGTTGTTGCCCAGTGCCACAGAACTCATGCTGAAGGTTTGCTTGATCGCGTCCTCCAAGCTAGGGAAGACAGCAGCCGTAAGAAAGACGCTAAGGAAGGGCAAGGAAGAGCCCAGTCGAGCAAGGTAGAGAGAAGATTAGACATGGATGCTGGCGAGGCTAAGAGAGTGAAGCTCAAGAGTCCAGTTCGTTCAGCTGCTCCGAAGGCTTCCAATGCTCCATCTGAGGTTTCTGACTCCAAGTCATTCCTCCTCAACGTTGTTGCTGCGCCTAAGGTTCGTAGCTTATCTCCTTCTGCTCTCACTGGCTCCACCCCTCCTCTGTCGTGTTCCCCCATAATGGCGAAGAAGAATCTGCAGCATGAATCAGCGGACAATTCCTCTGGCGGGTCTTGGATGGAGGACGATGCATTGAGACAGGAGAGGGGCGTGGCTGGAAGTTTGTCAAGACCGTTGAGTCAATCTGACAGGAAGAGAATGTCTCGGCAAAAGAGTCGATCGTCAGTCAAGAATGTGGGTGTGGCCTCCGATGATTTTGTGGAATCTGACGAGAGTTTCCGGTCGGCTTTGTCTGATTTTGATCCTGATTGCTCCAGCGAGACTGTCGTTCTCCAGGAAGCGCTGGAGAGGGAGAGAGAGGAAGGGGAGGGGTCTAGTGGTAGCCATGACAGCAGGAGGTCTAACGGTCGGGAGAAGCAACAATCGAGCGCTAGTAGCAGTAGTGGAGGAAGTGGTGGGCGTGGTCAGGATGTGGTGGGCCCTGTACCAGGATTTGTGAAGTCAACGTAAGCGTGTGTGTTTGTTGTGGTAGTCAGTGTGTGGGTGGAGAAGAGCAAGAGGAGGTTTGAATACTCAATTTGCATTTGATCCTTCAGTAGATGTTGATAGTGGATTTCATTCACTGCATGAGGGGAGGGGGTGTGTCCTCGGGATTGTTGAATAAAATGAAAATACTATGACATTGGTTCATTCAATTTGTGTTGCCTTTTTCCCACTGCTCCTCCCACTCTTTGTGCCACTCAACTCTTCACATTACCTCACTCATTCTGCCCCTCCTTCTCTCAGCTACCCCCACCTTTACGTGCGTCAGTCTACGGCTGACTCTGTCTTCAGCACGGACTCCACTGATACAGACAGCAGTTGGGGCACGTTCGCGTGTAAACGCAACATTGAGTTGGAGGAGGCGGAGGACCTTGCCAGAGTGCGGTCCATGGAAGTACAGGATGTGCCACACCCATCCTTATCACTGGCTCCATTCACTGCCGAGGTTTTGATACACGTTCAGGCCAGTGGAAAGAATAGGGACGTAAGTTAGTGTGTGTGTGTGGCATGACATGAATCTTTACAAAGGAGGTAACCTGTGTCCAATATTTCATAGCCTTTAATTTCTCAGAGTATCTTCATCGGCTATAAATTTTGTCTTATAACAAACTTTAAAAACCTTGGGTTTGGTTATATATAAAACATATACCGTTTACAAAAGAGAGGAGGGTTCTTTATTAACTATTGGGCATGTCCAGTGAGACTACATAATTCACTAACCATCTGGCTGAATGAGTTTCAGTATGTGATTGATACTTTCTTCTTTCTCTCTCCCACATTTGTTTGTCTCAGGAAACTGACCAGGCCTCCGGAGGGAAGCCCTACCTTGAAGGCGTGCATTGGGTAAAGGGCAAGCTGATAGGCACCGGAGCTTTCTGTTCGTGTTTCTTAGCCAGAGACATGGAGAATGGTACCATGTTTGCAGTCAAGCAGGTGGGTGGGTCGGCAGGAAGTGGGAGTGGCTAGGTTTGTAGCCAAGCAGGTGGATCGACAGGAAGTGGGAGGGGCTATTTTACTTAATGGGTAAAGATATTGGTGTAGAATTGTGAAATACATGCCTGTCACTGTAGACATCCTTTACCCATTTTCATATGTGTTGATGTTGTTGTTGATCTTTGTCTTCATTCTTCCTAATTAGGTAACGTTACCGGTGTTGACCTAGACACAACTGCAGTAGTTGTGCTCAAGAAAAGTCAGTGCAAGCAAATGTTTTCTTTTCAATGTCACCTTGGCAACTGTTGTTTACTTTGTCAAGAGACCAATGAGATACATGCTAAATGTGTTGGGTTTTTTTATGTCTATTGTTTTTCTTTTCACTATCCTTTTTTTTTTTTTTTTTTTTTTTTTTTTTTCCTCTCTCGTCCAGGTCAGTTTTGCTCGCAATACCGAGTCCCAAGAGGCGGAGGAGCTGTCCAGACTGAAAGACGAGGTAGCCATGTTGGGACATATCAACCATCCTAACATCGTGCGCTGCCTGGGGGCGACACAGCACGACAGGCACATCAACATCTTCATTGAGTGGATGGCTGGTGAGTGGGCGGGTGGGTGAGGCTGGAACATGCGCTGTGGTGGTGGTTACAGCTGATCACATGATAATAGTAGATAGTATAACTGGTCATGTGACTTGTTATATCTGCTCACATGCTGGTCACATGACCTATCAAAGCTGAGCATATGACCTATTAGAGCTGATCATGTGGTCGCTTAAGTATGTAGATCTAAATATGTGATCAATCAGGATTCTATCTGTAAAGTTTTATTTGGGTTGGGGTGGGTGGAGGAGGGGCTCCATATATGCATAAAAGTTTTCTTTATTGTGTGAGTAATTAGCATGAAATTATTTTGAGTTAAATCTGTTAATTACGGGTTTAGATAATGACATACTGCTACCATGCAATATTATTAAAGGGGAAAGCTGAGAATTTTGGGGAGGGTGCTGCAAAGTTTAGGGGGAATTCCCCTTTCCCCATGCTAGATTAAACCCTGAAGTTGTGCTTTTATCTTGTGATTGTCACGTGATTAATCACATGACCACTGCAGGTGGATGTTTGGATCAACTGCTGCATGATTTCGGAAGGTTTGGAGAGAGTGTGATATGCAACTACACCAAACAAATCAATCGCGGGATCGTGTTTCTGCACGAGAAAGACATCATTCACCGAGATCTCAAAGGTGAGGGGGTGTGGCATGAACTTAGAGTGAGGAGGCAAGAACGGTATGGGATGGTAAAGGGAAAGTTGGTAGTGTTAGTAAAGGAGAGTTGGTGGTTGGTAGAGTTCAGGTGATGTTGGTAAGGTGATGGGGGAGTTGGTAAGTTGACGGAGATGTTGGTAAGGTGACGGAGATGTTGGTAGGGTTATGGAGAAGTTGGTAAGTTAATGGGGAAGTTGGTAAGAGGAGTAAATGATGTTGGTAAGGGGAATCAATGTGGTAAAGGAGGATCTGTGGCATTGGTAAAGGGTGGGTCAAGTTTAAGGATTAGCAGTTGAGACTGGAAAATATGGAAGAGATTGTATGGGAAAACAGCCTGTAATGAGTACAGCAAAGGAACTGTTTGGCGAGGTAGTGAGCATGAGCTGAAACCCCCCCCCCCCCCCCCCCCAACATTTCATACGCGTGTGACTTATGGCCAATCTTATGGTAAAGGGTTGTGCATGTTTTTAAAGTATTTATATAATCCACATGTGCACACATATTAGGTGGCAACGTCCTTGTCGATTCTACGGGTCAAAAGCTTCGCATCGCTGACTTCGGTGCAGCTGCCCGTCTTGCCACGCACAACACTGGTTCTGGAGAATTCCGGAACATGGAGGGAACAGTGGCCTTCATGGCCCCTGAAGTGGTAAAGGGTGGCACTGAAGACAAGGCAGGGTATGGTAGGAAGTGTGATGTATGGAGTGTTGGATGTGTGATCATACAAATGGCGACTGCCAAACCTCCCTGGACTGGCACCTACGACCCCAAAGTCAAATTCCAGCTCATCTTTAAGGTGATGTTGTTGTTGTTGTTGTTATTGTTTACACTTTGAAGATGAAAATGATAAATACACACTAAACTACATTTAGGTGTCACATTATTGTGCACAAACACATACTCTGTTTAAAATTTTTATTTTTCTTACACATTTGTTATCCATCTAGGTTTTGAAAGTTTTATAGCCATAGCTTCAACCGTTGCTGACGTGTGCAACTGAACCGTTTAACCACAGGCTTCTCTAATACATTTTTTAATGTTTGCATGTGCTCCATTGCACCTGATTTTCCCGTAGACGGTCACATATGTAGAAGCAAACCTTTCGTGTGTGTGTGTGTGTGTGTATGTGTGGTGACCTTGTACTCTAACTGTAACTATTGCCTTTCCCTTTCTCTTCAGATTGGACAAGCTACTGGTCCTCCCCCCATGCCTGAATTCGTCAATCCTGCTCTCAAGGACTTCGTCCTGAGATGTCTAGAAGTCAACCCCAAGGACAGACCTACCTCTGCAGAGCTTCTGCGACATCCTTTGTACCGTCTATAGACAACCTTTTACATGCAATTATTTTCCATTTTTTTCCGACTTATTTGTCAATTGAATTATTTACCAGTCACTAATCAGGGACTCTTCAAAAGAGATACATTTTCCTCATCATTCATGTCGGCATTTATTATACGTTACTTTGTACACAATATTTAATAAATATGACCACAACATTCCACGAAAGTACTTAGAAGAATACCCAGTAATTAGTTGTTGTTGTATTTACTGAAACCAAAACTTGTACTTGATTCAAAGTTGCTAAAGCATTTATAAGTTTTACTAAAAAGAAAAGCATCATCATTGTTGTTTGTGTTACAGAACATTCACCACTCACCAAATACACTCTGACATCATTGTTGGTGTGAATGAACTTCTTAAATTCGTCAGCTTAGCTTGGATTTATGTTCTGAATTTGCCAACTTTTTGTGCTAAATTTCTTGTGCAAAAATTGACAAGACTGTAGAGGTTAACAAGCTAGTTTTCAACACATTATACACTAATTTGCGATTATGGTTGTCAATGGACTCTTGGCAGTGTCACCGAGTATATCCGACAGTTATATACTATAAGCACTTGTTGGGTACTTCATATGTGGCAGCAGGCAGAATGCAACGAAATGATGCTTGCTTCCCTGAATGGCAATGGTTGGATTGTAGGACATCAGAGCATTGAAATACTTTGGGATACAGCGGAAAACATCCAATCAGTGAGGCAAAATGTGAAACTACTCATGAATGGATGTGGTTGCAAGTCAGGATGTAGAACTGGAAGATGTGGCTGTAAAAAAAGTTCCAGACTTTGGTGCTGGATGTCGCTGTACCAATTGCCAAAACACACAAGATATTGTACACCAAGAAGAAGATGAACTGGTCAGAATTGAAAGGTAATTTTTTGATGTGTGTATACAATGTAATTATTTTACTATAAAATTATTTTATACAATCATATTAAAACTAATCTATATTAAAATAAAATTAAGTTTCAATGGTGAACAAATAAATCAGTGGAACACACACATATAAAATCTATTTATTGTGTAGATACACTACCTTAGATGAAGAAATTGACCTTCTGATGGAAGACATATTTGGAGTTGATCAAATTGAGGATCAAGCAGATGATGACAGCAGTGAAGGTGAAAGCGACTGTGACAGTGTTGAAGATGTGGCAAGTGTCAATTTTTTCGATAGCATCACCGATGGTGAAGATGAAACCAGTAGTGATGATGACTAAACACCATAATTTTCTCCCATTTTTCTTTCTTACTTTTGTGATGTTATTTGTTTTTGTCTTTTTTTTTTAGTTATTATTTCACGGTCACATCACTTACTCAACAGAATTAATCCTTCAGTTACATTTTTATTTAATGTCAAAGAACTGTTATTTAATATAGTCATGTTATGATAACCTTATAACATTTTTAGTATGACCATAACTTCTTTATATTAGACATGTGTTCATTTAATATCTTTATGAAGCTGTCTCATTATAGTCTATATTTACACCTCTACAAAATAACCTTACATTCTAAGAACATGCTTTAAATTCTCAGATATGATAGTTCTACCTTAAATAGACAAGCACTTAAATTATGAGAGCAAAAGAGAGGTCAGGAACGCTGTTTAATAGTGACTAGTTGAGGCTATTCACATTTACTGATCGAAACGAGGTTCAGAAAGAGCCATCTAAATAGCAGTAGATAATGGATACTTAAGTAGCAAAAGGTGGATATTAATATGTAAGAGTTATTCTTTAAAATAATGCTTAGTTGAGGGCTTACTAGGAATATTTTCACAAAATATTAGCCTTGAAAATCGGCTTACAATTCTCTTTATTCCCGGGTCAGCTTACCAGATGACGTAATCCTAGTACGCGGTGCAATAAAAACCGGCGTTTTCTGGTGGGTGGCGTAACGACTGTAAACTACACTATTGTTATTCAAACTACTACAATAAAGTCGAGTTGTTAAATTACGCATATGCGGTAAAGGGTTTCAATGCCACAGTAACCACTCCCCTCAACTGTTTGAATTGAAAAAGAAGCAACAAAATCAAGTCGCGGTATTTAAAATTTTCTTTGTGATATTCTTAATAGTAGTTGTAACGCACAATACTTTCACACAACTGAACATACCTACACAAGACTTACCTTCGTGGTTCGTCTAGTGGACAATGAATTTTCAAGTAAATACTGTTGAGTAGGGCTTATAATTGTGACAAATAGCCCATTAACTTACCACCGCCACTAACTCGAATGGAAACGGAGCTCCCATAAGTTTTTGAGTTTTAACTGCACCCTCAAAACAACTCAAAGCTGTAAACAATTCAATTTCTAAGGTGATACGGGTAATGATCGCTAAACCGGAGGATTCTGTTTAGTGAAGCTTGGGACGGGGTCGAACACGGAGCGAACACAAAAATACGCGAGGGTTAAAGTACAAAATGACATACGTACGTCCAAATATACTAGTGATGTGCTCTAATAGCACAAAATAGCGAAGCGAGCGGTGCATGTTCCCTTCAAGAGTAGTTGAGTCTACAGCTGTATCAAGTTGATTGGTACCGTAATCCTCAGGAATAGTCTAATAAACTAGTGATGTGCTTGAGCACAAATGGCGAGCGAGCCTAAAGACTATACTATTGATTTTGACTTCTAACACTGAAGCTACTGGAAATATGGTCCAGTATATAAATTTAGCATACAGGGTAAAGGGATTTCAGTGCCATAGTAACAACTCTCTGCAACTGCTTGGAAGGAAAAAAACAACAACAAAACAATACACGTTATTTAACATTTTCTTTAGCTAAGTAGTGGTTGTAACACACAATGCTTTGACACAACTGGACATGCACCTACACAGACTTACCTTCGCAGTAGTATAGTGGACAATGTATTTTCAAGTAAATACTGTTGCGCACGGCTTATAACCATGACAAAGATCGCATTGACTTACCACCGCCACTAACTCGAATAGAAATGGAAGTCCCTTAAGTTTTCAAGTTTGAACTGCACCGGCAAAAGAATTCAAAACGGTAAACAATTCAATTTCTAGGGTGATACGGGTACTGATCGATAAACCAGAGGATTCTGTTTAGTGCAATTTGGGACGGGGTCGACAACCGAACTAACACAAAAACGCGAGGGTCAAAGTACAAAAATGCCTTACGTACGTCCATACATATATACAAATAAACTAGTGGTGTGCTTGAGCACAAATGGCGAGCGAGCCTAAAAACTATACTATTTTTATTGACTTCTAACACTGAAGCTACTGAAAATAAGGTCCAGTTTTTAAATTTAGCATACAGGGTAAAGGGATTTCAGTGCCATAGTAACCACTCCCTGCAACTGCTTGAATTGAAGGAAAAAATAACAACAACAAAACAATACACGTTATTTAAAAGTTTTCTTTGTGATATTCTTTAGCTAATAGTGTTGTAACACACACAATGCTTTGACACAACTGGACATGCACCTACACAGACTTACCTTGGCAGTAGTCTAGTGGACAATGTATTTTCAGGCCTAAAGACTATACTATTTTTATATGAATGATTTGACTTCTAACACTGAAGCTACTGAAAATAAGGTCCAGTTTTTTTTTACTGATTTAGCATACAGGGTAAAGTGATTTCAGCGCCATAGTAACAACTCTCTGCAACTGCTTGGAAGGAAAACAACTACAACAAAACAATACACGTTATTTAAAGGTTTTCTTTGTGTTATTCTTTGGCTAAGTAGTGGTTGTAAACACACAATGCTTTAACACAACTGAACATGCACCTACACAGACTTACCTTCGCAGTAGTCTAGTGGACAATGTATTTTCAAGTAAAATACTGTTGCGCAAGGCTAATAGCCATGACAAAGAGCGCATTGACTTACCACCGCCACTAAGGATTCTCAGAGCTTGTTAATTGAAAAATACTGGAGCTGTGAACGCTTTACCTAACTAACGTAATTAAAAGCGCGGGCGAAAACAGAGGTCTCACGTACCCCATAAACAGATAAATAAATAAATATATATAGCGAAATCTCGATTGAGTTACCCCTGATAGTGTCTCGCTCGCTTCGCTCGCTCGCCAATAAATAAACGAGCAGACTCTTTTTACAGAATAATAGGACAGAATTTACATCTAACTGTAGTGTACAGTGTAACCCTTTCCATTCTCAGTTAGCATCAGAGAATCTAAAGTCTCTGATCCCAGATTAAACTAACAGAATTACCTGAATAAACTTCGAAAGCAGTGGCAAAGAAGCGCAGCTTGACAAAGACTTCACAATTGTTTCAAGAAGAGAGTAGCTGTAAACTTTTTGGTTGAAACAAAGTTGCGTCTGCAGCTGGATTCTCCGCGCCCGTTAATTGAAAAATACTGGAACTGTGAACGCTTTACCTAACTTACGTAATTAGAAGCGCGGGCGAAAACAGAGGTCTCACGTACCCCATAAACAGATAAATAAATAAACTAGTGGTGTGCTTGAGCACAAATGGCGAGCGAGCCTAAAGACTATACTATTTTTATATGAATGATTTTGACTTCTAACACTGAAGCTACTGATAAGGTCCAGTTTTTTTTTATTTAGCATACAGGGTAAAGGGATTTCAGTGCCATAGTTACAACTCTCTGCAACTGCTTGAATTGAAGGGGGGAAAAAACAACAAAACAATACACGTTATTTCAAAGTTTTCATTGTGATATTCTTTAGCTAAGTAGTGGTTGTAACACACAATGCTTTGACACAACTGGACATGCACCTACACAGACTTACCTTCGCAGTAGTCTAGTGGACTATGTATTTTCAAGTAAATATTGTTGCGCACGGCTTATAACCATGACAAAGAGCGCATTGACTTACCACCGCCACTAACTCGAATAGAAAAACTGCACCCGCAAAAGAATTCAAAAGGTAAACAATTCAATTTCTAGGGTGATACGGGTACTGATCGATAAACCAGAGGATTCTGTTTAGTGCAATTTGGGACGGGGTCGACCACATAACTAACACAAAAACGCGAGGGTCAAAGTACGAAATGACATACGTACGTCCATATATATAAATAAATAAATAAATAAATAAACAAACATCCCCGATTTTCGATTGTGTTACCCCTGTAAGTGTCTCGCTCGCTACGCTCGCTCGCCAATAAATATAGCGAAATCTCGATTGAGTTACCCCTGATAGTGTCTCGCTCGCTACGCTCGCTCGCCAACTAGTGGTGTGCTTGAGCACAAATGGCGAGCGAGCCTTAAACTACACTATTGTTAAATGATTGATTTTAACAACACTCAAGCTACTAAAATAAAGTCGAGTTTTTTAAACTAGTGGTGTGCTTGAGCACAAATGGCGAGCGAGCCTAAAGACTAGACTTTTTATTGACTTCTAACACTGAAGCTACTGAAAATAAGGTCCAGTTTTTAAATTTAGCATACAGGGTAAAGGGATTTCAGTGCCATAGTAACAACTCTCTGCAACTGCTTGAATTGAAGGAAAAAACAACAACAACAAAACAATACACGTTATTTAAAAGTTTTCTTTGTGATATTCTTTAGCTAAGTAGTGGTTGTAACACACAATGCTTTGACACAGCTGGACATGCACCTACACAGACTTACCTTGGCAGTAGTCTAGTGGACAATGTATTTTCAGGTAAATACTGTGCGCACGGCTTATAACCATGACAAAGAGCGCATTGACTTACCACCGCCACTAACTCGAATAGAAATGGAAGTCCCTTAAGTTTTCAAGTTTTAACTGCACCCGTAAAAGAATTCAAAACGGTAAACAATTCAATTTCTAGGGTGATACGGGTACTGATCGATAAACCAGAGGATTCTGTTTAGTGCAATTTGGGACGGGGTCGAACAAATAACTAACAGAAAAACGCGAGGGTCAAAGTACAAAATGACATACGTACGTCCAAACATATACACAAATAAACATCCCCGATTTTTTCATTTTTACCCCTGTAAGTGTCTCGCTCGCTACGCTCGCTCGCCAATTAAGTATTTGCGGTAAAGGGGATTCAATGCCATAGTAACCGCTCCCAGCAACTGTTTGAATTGAAAAAGAAGCAACAAAATCAAGTCACGTTATTTAAATTTTTCTTTGTGATATTCTTAATAATTAGTTGTAACGCACAATACTTTCACACAACTGAACATACCTACCATTATCTTCGTGGTTCGTCTAGTGGACAATGAATTGTCAAGTAAATGCTGTTGAGTAGTGCTTATAACTGTGACAAATAGTGTATTAACTTACCACAGCCACTAACTCGAATGGAAACGGAGCTCCCATAAGTTTTTGAGTTTTAACTGCACCCGCAAAACAATTCAAAGCGGTAAACAATTCAATTTCTAAGGTGATACGGGTAATGGTCGCTAAGCCAGAGGATTCAGTTTAGTGAAGTTTGGGACGGGGTCAAACGCCGAGCGAACACAAAAATACGGAGGGTCAAAGTACAAAATGACATACATATACGTCCAAACCTAACAAACATCCCCGATTTTCAATTGTGTTACCCCTGTATGTCTCGCTCGCTACGCTCGCCGATAAACTAGTGGTGCACTGGAATAGAGCAAATGCATGGCGAGCGAGTAAATATATGAGTATAGGTAAAGATGATTTGTGAGGGAAATCGCTAAATAATAGCAATGATTAGGCATGAAGAGTTAACAACAACAGAATTACCTGGATAAACTTCGAAAGCAGTGGCAAAGAAGCGCAGCTTGACAAAGACTTCACAATTGTTTCAAGGAGAGAGTAGCTATAAACTTTTTAAGAGAGTAGCTATTAACTTTTTGGTTGAACCAAAGTTGTGTAAGGCAGTGCAGCTGGATTCTCCGCGCTCGTTCGTTAATTGAAAAATACTGGAACTGTGAACGCTTTACCTAACTTACGTAATTAGAAGCGCGGGCGAAATTTTTGAAGTACGCATACATACCTATAATATATATCTGAAATCTCAATTGAACACGACTGAGAGTCAGCTTCGCTCGCTTCGCTCGTTCGCTGAATAAACTAGTGGTGCGCTCGAATAGCGCAAATGCATGGCGAGCGAGTAAATATATGAGTATAGGTAAAGATGATTTGTGAAGGAAATCGCTAAATAATAGCAATGATTAGGCATGAAGAGTTAACAATAACAGAATTACCTGAATAAACTTCGAAAGCAGTGGCAAAGAAGCGCAGCTTGACAATTTGCCATTCAGTCTTTCGCCAAGAAGAGAGTAGCTATAAACTTTTTTGTTGAAACAAAGTTGCGTAAGGCAGTGCAGCAGGATTCTCCGTGCTCGTTAATTGAAAAATACCGGAACTGTGAACGCTTTACCTAACTTACGTAATTAGAAGCGCGGGCGAATTTTTTTGACGTACGCATACATACCTACATATATATATATATCTGAAATCTCAATTGAACACGACTGATAGTCAGCTTCGCTCGCTTCGCTCGCTCGCTGAATTAGGAACATTTAATGGCTTTTCAAAAAGAACGATTTTTTACTTTGCCACCTGTTTCTGTTTTGTTTTAGCTCTCCTCCTCCTTGCCCTGTCTTTTTCATTACTTATATCTCTCCTTACTAATTTTTTCTTCTGGAGTTTCTAACGCCCTCAAAGCTCTTGACCGAGCGTTTCTAACGTTTTGTCTCTCTTTCGCAGAATTTGTTTCACTGGGCATCGCTACTTCGTACGGCGGGTAAACAAAACAAAATGTTGCTAAGAAGGTTGCCCGGCCCGCGCAAGCGCGTAGGAGAAAATGTGCACACGTACGCCCACGCAAGAACAAAAACAATTCCTAGACCTAACTCAATCGCGGACTCATTAGTAAGTCAGCTCCGCTCGCTTCGCTGAACTGTGGTGTGCTTGAGCACAAATGGCGAGCGAGCCTGCCTAAACTACAGTATTGTTACTACAGAATTTATATTTTAGCTTAATTCATGCAGAACTGTATAATAGCAGTAGCAAACACTAAATACCAAATTACACTCTTAACTGAGTAATGGTAACTTCTGTAGTACTAGTGATGCGCTCTAATAGCACAAAATAGCGACTATTCCTGAGGATTACGGTACCAATCAACTTGATACAGCTGTAGACTCAACTACTCTTGAAGACACTGAAAATGCAGCCACACCATGTGAACAAGAAGCTAATATCCCCACTACTTTTTGTACTGCAAGAGTATTTTGTAGCCACACCAAGCATGCATGGAATAGCTGCAATTACAGGGGACATGCATCGCTTCTAATAAATAAATTAGGAACATTTAATGGCTTTTCAAAAAGAAAGATTCTTTACTTTGCTACCTGTTTCTCCTCCTCCTTGCCTTGTCTTTTTCATTTCTTATCTCTCTCCTTACTAATTTTTCTTCTGCAGTTTCTAACGCCCTCAAAGTTCTTGACCCAGCGTTTCTAACGTTTTGTCTCTCTTTCGCAGAATTTGTTTCACTGGGTATCGCTACTTCGTACGGCGGGTAAACAAAACAAAATGCTGCTAAGAATGTTACCCGGCCCCACAAGCGCGTAGGAGAAAATGTGCACACGCAAGAACAAAAACAATTCCTATATATATATATAGCGGACTCAGCTCGCTTCGCTCGCTTGCTGAATTAGACTTGAGCAATTCTGACTATCTCAATTACCAGTCATTCTTGAACAAGCTCTCAGCTACAAAATAAATAGGCCAGCATTATTTTTGTAATATTAGCCAACAAATATGGAATTACTACATGCCTCAATTTCCTGAATATTGGTAACTTCTGTAGTTACAAATTTAAGCTATTTTGACTATCTCAATTACCAGTAATTCTTGACATCAAGCTCTCAGCTATAAAACAAAAGACAATTAATTTTAGCAAACAAATACAAAATTACTTTCTTACCTCATTTTCTTGAGTAGTAGTAACTTCTGTAGTATCAAATTGAACCCATTCTGACTATCTGAATTACCAGACTCTCTTGAAAACATGCTCTCAACCCAACTATAAAAAAAGAAAGGCCAGAGTTATTTTTGTAATTTTAACTTACAAATATGGAATTAAGTACTTACCTCAATTTTCCTCTAGTAATGGTAGCTTCCTCAGCATTGTTATACGGTATTCTGACAGTGATAACTTCTGTAGTATCCAATTGCAGCCATTCTGACTACCTCAATTTGCCAGTAACTGATGAACAAGCTCGCAGCTCTACTAAAAAATAACATAGCCAGAGTTATTTTTGTAATTTTAGCTAACAAATATGGAACTACGTACTTACCTCAGCTTCTCCCAAGTAATGGTGGCTCCCTTGGTTTTAATATTTAGCCGCTCTGTCTACCAGTGGCACTTGACAACCAACGAGCGATATTTAGCAGCCCCCCCCCCCCCCCAAAACGACTAGGTTTTTCAAATTACGTTTGGTAAAGGGTTTCAATGCCATAGTAACCGTTCGCAGTAACTTTTTGGGACTTGAAAAACAAGCGCTTCTAAGGAATTATCTCACAATTTGGAGCCCAAGTTTCAAGTAAGACTTGCTTAAAGCTGTAGTATTTGGCTATAAAAAAGAAAGGCCAGAGTTATTTTTGCATATATAGCTAACAAATATGGAATTACGTACTTACCTCAGCTTCACTGGAGTAGTAGTAGCTTCCTTAGCATTAATATTACGGCATTCTGACTACCAATGGCTCTTGACAACAAACAAGCGGCACTCCGTATCCCCCCTAAAACGGCGAAGTTTTGAAATTACGTTTGGAAAAGGGTCTTCAATGCCATAGTAACCGGTCTCAACAACTTTTTGTGTCTTGAAAAACAAGGGTTTTCGCCGGAATTTTCTCATACTTCAGAGCTTAAGTTTAAAGTAAGTTTAATGCTGTAGCTTCAGAATAAACTGGGGTCAAGCCTAAAAAGCCGAGTTTTTAGGAGAAAAGTTTCCTGCGCGCGCGTTTAAGGGGCATACGTACCATCCATATACACCCATATAATATACATACTAGTGGTGTGCTTGGGCACAGATGGCGAGCGAGCCTGATAGTTAGGTTACATAAAACTAAGTTTTGTTACTGTGTTTTAGATTAGTTCATGCAAACACTATTATAGCAGTTATGACCTTTTATTTCAGCAAACAAATACAATATCACTCTCTTACCTGATTAATGGTAACTTTTGTAGTATCAAGCATCTGCCATTCTGATAATCTCAATTACCAGTAACTCTTGAATAAGCTCTCAGCTACGATAAAAAAATAAACCAGTGTTATTATTTGTAATGTTAGCCAACAAATATGGAATTACTACTTACCTCAATTTCCTGCGTATTGATAACTTCTGTAGTATCAAATTTAAATTACTCTGAATTACCTCGAATTCTTGACAAGCTCTCAGCTACAAAAACAAAAGACAATCAATTTTAGCACACAAATACAAAATTACTTTCTTACCTCATTTTCTTGAGCAGTAGTAACTTCCGTAGTATCAAATTTAAGCCATTCTGACTATTTGAATTTACCAGTCACCTTTGACAACAAGCTCTTAGCTACAAAAAAGAAAGGCCAGAGTTATTTTTGCATATTTAGCTAACAAATATGGAATTACGTACTTACCTCAGCTTCCCTCAAGTAGTAGTGCTTCCTTAGCATTAATACTACGGCATTCTGACTACCAATGTCTCTTGACAACCAACAATCGGCACTCCGAAGTTTTGAAATTAAGTCTGGAAAAGGGTCTTCAATGCCATAGTAACCGGTCGAATCAACTTTTTGTTTCTTGAAAAGCAAGCGTTTTCGCAGGAATTATCTCACACTTTTGCGCTTAAGTATAAAGTAAGGCTTGCTTAATGCTGTAGTTTCAGAATAAACTGGGGTCAAGCCTAAAACATTCTATTAAACAGGTACAGCGTCGAATGAAACTGTTTAAACAACTTCCTGTTAACACTTACGGCTGCCACGCCTCCGTGGTCCAACCTTGCCTTCTCAATAATTGTATAAGGGAAGTACTGTGTAATTGTCTTCGCTCTGCGTCTGGAGTGTTGGTGCTGTGGCGTTATATGGTGGGGGTAGTACAGTGCGATTAGAGACTAGTTCAGCTACCCTTTGCAAAATTCATTGTGTCTGAAGTCTCCGTCGTCTTGCCTTACCTTCTCCCGCTATTGTGCTAGTGTCGCTCTAGTGGACACCTCAGCGCACCTACAGATTAGTGATATTCATAATTTTCTGGTAGCTCTCTCCCACGAGAGCTCAGCTGTGCCATGGGAAGGTCTATTCTCCTGTTACTGGTAGCCATTCAGTTCTTTTTCATACCAGGTGAGTTTACTCCATATTTAGCACGACCCTGCCCTGTCACCAAGCCAAAGCTGTTGTCAAAACCTTACTCTGTTCTTGTTTGGAGATGTTGTCATTTTATTTAGAGTTATTTATAACTCTGCACAGCTACACACACAGCAATAGGTGTGTTGAATTGATAAATAGAGATCCATTATCCCAAATATCATTTAACCAGTTGACTGATTTGTTTTGTCTACTGCACGAGAATGTCTTACAGCAGAGTGATTGTTTGCTGGTGTGTAGTGTGCTTGTGTTCCGTGTCAAAAACTAGTGGCACCATATCCAAGGAAAGAAAGAAAACTCGCACAAATTGTATTGATACTTTTACACATTTTTTTTTTCCTTTTATACATTGTGGAAGGTTGTTTATTTCGTTGCAGAAAAGGAGCAATTTGTTTTCTCTGTTTGTTTCTTGTGTTCTGATTTGGTCTATTGCAAGAGGAAATGATGTAAGGTATGGAATGTTGATGGGCAAACATAGGAGTGATGTGCTAGAAAGCTAAAGTAGTACAGCTTGTATGGTGGCCGGAATAAACTTTCTTATCTTATTTTTGCCTTATGAGCTGCTTGCTTGAGCAGTCAAAGTAGCACAATTTGATACCTGCTGGGGAAACAAATTTTTTGTTATTTTTTTTTTTAAGAATGTTATTTATTATAAACTGAAAGTGCTTGAGTATCTTAAGACTACAATAACAGATGTCTCTATGGTTACTTGAAGGTCTTCCCTGGGTGAACGTAACAAAGCAGTAGATCTGCAAGTGGGAGGAGCAGTGGGGGGAGCATGGCTCAGTGAAATTATGTTGATTGTCTTCGCTCAGTGCAGTAGCCATAACTTCTCTTTGCCAATTTCCCCCATTAGTCTGTGTGTGTGTGTGTGTGTGTGTGTAAATGACAGAAAGAGATGATGACTTGGAACTTGTATTCCTTCTCCTTTGTATGTCGTTGTAAAAAAAAAAATAACACAATGACCAGTGAAAGAGAGAGACTATATCTTGGGTATATAAAAATGGAATTTTATGACGTTATCTTTGCACTGTTGACAATTGGTCCATATAAATTTGTGAGTACTAAGTACACACTGATCTAAGGAATTGAAATGAGACGATTATAATTAAATTGTTATTTATGAAGTTCTGTGGATACTTTTTGTTTTGTTTTTAGTGGGGATTTCTTTTATGAAAAAGGGCAGAGTTTGATAACACCTAGTTCAATTTTTTTTTTTTTTTTTTTAATATATTTACATGGAATTGGCAAATGGAAAGTAAGGTCTCCTGAGGCTCTATTCTTGCCAGATTTTCATGTCTCTTCATATGATCTTATTTACGACTGTATGCCAAAATTCTATTCCAGGCTGAATAAGTGAAGGGCTCGGTTTAAATGAAATGAATTGACTCTGCATTCTATACAATGCCAGGGATTACTCATTTAGACTTGATGAATTGGCGGTTTGCTACCTCACTAATGGGACGTCCCAGGCCACCTATTGTGGAGTCTGTTGTTGTTGTTTTTTGGAATTTATTTATTGACAATTTATTTATTTATTTGGGTATGAATTTTGGACTTACATGGGAATATTTCTTGTTGTACCTTGTGGTTTTTTTTTCCTTCTTATTTTTGGACTATTCCTTTGAATTGCGGTATGTTCCTATTGTTATTGGTAGCTTGAAGAGAAGTCACTTCTAACTTGTCAAAACATTCAGATCTGGGCATTAGTTACCCAGCGCCTGTTCTCCAGGGGCACAATCACTAATCTGAGTCCTGATTGTTTCTTATGTCCTCTGATCTGAAATTATATACCACTTACTGCTGGGCTTATCTCCCACCACCCACTGTTTACTGCTAGTCTTCTGGTCTTCACTTACCAGTTACTGCTGTAGTAGAGGCGGCTTCATTACTACTACACCTGATTGGTGTTTCATTCTATACTACTACACCTGATTGGTGTTTCATTCTATACTACTACACCTGATTGGTGTTTCATTCTATACTACTACACCTGATTGGTGTTTCATTCTATACTACTACACCTGATTGGTGTTTCATTCTATACTACTACTACACCTGATTGGTGTTTCATTCTATACTACTACACCTGATTGGTGTTTCATTCTATACTACTACACCTGATTGGTGTTTCATTCTATACTACTACACCTAATTGGTGTTTCATTCTATACTACTACACCTGATTGGTGTTTCATTCTATACTACCACACCTGATTGGTGTTTCCTTCTATACTACTACGCCTGATTGGTGTTTCATTCTATACTACTACACCTGATTGGTGTTTCCTTCTATACTACTACGCCTGATTGGTGTTTCATTCTATACTACTACTACACCTGATTGGTGTTTCATTCTATACTACTACGCCTGATTGGTGTTTCATTCTATACTACTACTACACCTGATTGGTGTTTCATTCTATACTACTACACCTGATTGGTGTTTCATTTGTGGGTGTTAAGCTCAAAGAAGAACTGTTTGAATACTGTGCAACTTGTTAAGTATGGCACCTTTATCACTGCTACTTCAAAGGTTGTTTTAGGATGGTCTTGTTTTGGTAACAAGTGACAGGGAATCATGAAGTGTGTTAGTGTTAATGTACGTGGTATTCGAGATAGCCCTTGAGATTGCTAAACACCATGGACTCAGTTAGAATAACAAATAGCATTACTTTCCTGAGGAAGTATGTACGTGTGTGTGATTATTTTTTTTCAGTTAAGATTCCAGGCAGACTATTGTATATGACACTTTCAGTGCATTTGCATACTCAGATTTATTTGAAGCAGGGACGTTGTGGTGTTAAAGGTGTGGCCACCAAGCCATAGCTGTTTATCTCATTAGTGTCCATGGTAACCACAGTGTTTATTGTAGTATCCTTAATTAAGTGGATAGTGGTTGGTATGGCCACTGTTATGAATGGCTGTGTGGGGGAAAGATGTAAGGGTGAGGGCGTGGCAAATGGAGGGTTTGGCTTGTACCTTCCCATTTTTGCCCAGTTCTTTCACTGGAAGGAATTCAATCTTGAGATGTTAACTTTTTTTTCACCATTTTCTCTGTTCCTCAATCACTATTCTCTTGGTGGACAAAAGGAGGGTGGCTTTAGTGATTACATGTGTTTGTTTTGGGTCAAAAGTAACCCACTGATGTTATTTTGTGGGTTCCTTAACAAATGTACCAATTCCCTCTCCCTCCAGTGCACTTGCCTCAGGCAATCAGTTTGAAGACTGAAACTAGAGGTCGTCTACTACTACTAAACATGCAGAGCTGTACTTTATGTCTTTTATTTGATTTTGTAATGACTTACTATATGAAACTTCTTATACATCATTACTTACAATTTCACTATCCCTCCTCCTCCTCTCTCTCTCTCTTCCTCTCCCTACCTCCCTTCTACTTTTCCCTCTCTCTCTCTCTCTCTCTTACCTTCTACACTATACCTACTCTAGGCTTCATACAAATGCACGCACACACACACACTCATGCTATGATTGCACTCACTCTTGTGTGTTTCTGTGTTCCACAGGTGGTCAGACGGAGCTGGTGGTCCAGCTTCTTGGTGCAGCCAACTTCCTTGCTAACCCAGGAAACATCACGGTTGGCTTGGCAACAGATTTGGCGGTGGAAGTAGAATGTACCAGCATGTCTGATATTGGATCCTATGAATGGAAGTACAGGAATGGGACTAGTGTGTCAAACAGTTTGCAGCCTTTTGGCATTAGCCAAGGAGTGGGCGGAGTTTTGCGAGTGTATCCGACATCCCAATTGATGGAGAGCAACAAGTTCATCTGCTGCTCTTCTGATGGGGAAGCTCTCAACGTCACCTTCAACCTAGGTGGGTGTGGTCTTCGTAAGTGAGGGTTTAAAGGATCGTTGATTATGCATACACTTGCACACTTTACCCGTTAGCAGACTAGTAAGTGTGTCTGGACTTTGTACTGTAATGGGTGTGGCCATTGTCTTACCACCTCGTACTGTGGTGGGTGTGGCCATTGTCTTACCTTCCCGCTCACCTGTGCTTAACACATTATCTTAGTGACACAGTTTGTGTAAGGTAACCATGGAAATTGGGATTTATGCTTTCCTAGCTCACAATGTTGCTTTTGCATTGGATGTGATGTGGGTGTGGTGTCAGCAATTGCATGTATGTATGTGTGTGTGACTGTGATGTGTGTGTGTGTGTGTATATGCATGTGTGTGATATGTGTGTGATGTGTGTGTTTGTGTGTATATGCATGTGTGTGTGTGTGATATGTGTGTGATGTGTGTGTTTGTGTATGGTTGGGCATCAAACGGATATAGGATCTCGCAGTACACCAGACCTTGGCAACACTCCATCATAACGAAGCAGAAGAGCAGGAGGTGGCGGTGCAGTGAAACGCTGTAGCGTAGGTACCTTTACTTAGTTACAGGTGTTGTGTTTGTGCTCTATTCATCTTCACAAACGCCAGCTCCATAGCTGGTCATGTGTTGTACTCACAACTCGTGCACAAACTGTTCTGAGGTTTTCTTCTTCAATGGAGACAGAGTACATCATGCATGTACATCCTTCTGTTATAGCCTCTAGTGCGTGTTTTCTGCAGGACTGCACGTTCTGTTCTTTCTGAATTCTATCTATATTATAGCATGGAGTTCCATGTTTTTTAACTTGTACTCTGCAGTTGATCTGTAGTTTGTTTTTCTTCTGCAAGTCCTTGATGGAATGATAATTTATTCTTACACTCTTTAGGAAGTTGGGAACACATAGCTACCTTGTTGTCAGAATGCCATGGCGATAGTGGCCCGCGTCTTGAATGTTGAGGTGTAAATACTAGAGTGTATTGTGAATGAATCTCATTGAAAAATACTCGACAGAGTTTAGTGGAGAAAGGAAATATGGTGTGTGTGTGTGTACACACACACACACGCATGTGTATGTATGTGTGTGCACATGTATATGAGAGTATGTGTGTGTAAGTGTTTGTATGTATGTGTGTTAGTTTTGTGTAGTGTAGACACCTTGTGTTGTAGTGAAATTTAAGTAATTGTTTATTTTGGATCCAAAGAGTTTGGAGTCATATATGAGAATGGGAGGATTTTATCGTTTCTCAATTGGAGTCCGAACTATTTAATAAACATGTCCAGAGTGTGTGTGTGAGTGTGTGTGTGTGTGTGTGTGTGTGTGTGTGAGTGTGTGTGTGTGTGTGTGTGTTGTTTGTCTTAGTTGGGAAATACGTATTGTGTGAATTTGATGTAATTGTGTTTATTAGTGCCGGAGATGTTACAAATACGTGTGAATAAATAAACATCTAATAAATCCATGTGTGTGTGTGTATTACGTATGTATGTACACGTGTCTAATGGAATATGTTTGTGAGTGTGTTTTAGTGTGTGTGGGTGGAGTTCGTATTGACTGTATAGGATACTACTTATTCACGCATGCGAGCACACACACACACACACACACGTTGACGGTTCTCAGTGTATGATGTGTGTGTGTGCATTTGTATGTGTGTATATTTTTGCATGTGTGTGTGTGTGTGTGTGGTGTAAAGAAGTTAAATGTGTCACTCTATAAATTCTGACCTGGAGATTTAGTTAGTTGGGGAGGTGGGGGAATATAGTCACAGTCAGACCTCTTGATGAATGGTAGGGGTCACTAGTGTTTGATGTGTGTGCTGGTGTGGTTGTGTGTGGTAACAAGGCACTCTTTCTAGTGCTTGTCCCAGTCAATACAAAGGAAGGACTCCTCTCGTGCTGCAGTCTGCCTTTCCATGTGTGTGCTTTTATTATTACTATTTCAGTCAATGACATCTTCTTCATATCATCTCCTCCATCTTCCATGGAGGTCAAGCTCACCGTCGACCTATGCGTGGTTCCGGACATCCCCATGGCAACCGTCGGTGTGGTGACCAATGAGAATGGTTCGTTCTGCGAGGTGGAGACCAGGAGAGGAAACTTTCGCAGCATCAACGTCGTCAATAGCAGCATGGCAGAGAGTGAGTCAATGAGAAGAAAATTGGAGGGAAAATTTAGGTTTTAATTATTTAAATAATGAAATTATATACAGAGTTGAATAAAGCAGGTGTTCAGCCACAGTTTAATGCATGGTCTCAACTGTAAGTCAGTTACCAAATTAAAGTTTAATTTCCGAGCATGCATGACAGTATTCAGAGTGTTTCATTGAAAATTGGATCGTTTTATTTATCATTTATATTTATGAATGGTATTAATGTGGTACCTTAAAATGCTTGGGGGTGGTGCCTATTTCTCCTAAAAATACTGCTCTTTAGGAAAAAACCCAGTTTATTTGGTATCACAGTAAAGTCTTATTTTAGGGCAATTATTTCCTAAAAAAATGTTTTCAAGTCACAGTAAGATGTAATGAGTGTTTTATATATGGCATTGGAGACTTTTTACCTCTTTAAAACTGAGTCAGTTCTAGCAGCATTGAGCTTGCTGCCAGGAACAGAGACACGAGCTAGAACTCAACTGGAGGTAGATTAGTAAATATGTCTTTATGTTGATGTGTTGCTTGAGGAAGAGAAACATTTCTGGGTATGAATCTAGTAAATGTTCTTACACTATTAGTAACATAACTAGACTGGCTTCACACCCTAGTAATACTTCATGTATTATTTTCTTCCCTCCGCGCCCCCCCCCCCCCCCCCCCCCCCCCCCCCCCCCCCCCCCCAATCACTTCACCCTATCATTAAGCCACATAATGAAATAACTACGAATACATTGACTTCACCTAGCTGCAGTATCAGTTCTGTTAGAAAGAGAGAGAGAGAGAGAAGAAAGTGTTACTTAGTAGCTTGCTGACCACTCGTTGAAAGGTGTGAGTATTTGGAATGTGGAATGGATTCTTGGAGTTGTTCTTAGCTTCCTGGGGTCATAAAGGTCGTCTTAATTTTAGCATTTGTCTGTCAATGCATGTCACATAGAATAGAATTGGCATGCATTTTGACATGGGAATGGAATTAGCCAGTATTGGAATGAAAGTTGAGGTGACTTTGCCTGGTTAGTAATCTATGTTCTATGTGCGTCCATGCTATGTATACCTTCCCCTTCGAGATAAGTTGAGTGAATCCATTGCAAGTCTCTGTATGTATGTACGTGTCTTCTGACAAGACCTTCACACCTTCAAGCCGAGAGACAACTTGCTTTCTTCTCTATTGCTGTGAACGTTTAGTTTTTGTTGTAGTTTTTGTTATTATTATTCAGCGAGCGAGCGAAGCGAGCGAAGCTGACTCTCAGTCGTGCTCAATTGAGATTTCAGATATATATATATATATATAGGTATGTATGCGTACGTCAAAAATTTCGCCCGCGCTTCTAATTACGTATGTTAGGTAGAGCGTTCACAGTTCCAGTATTTTTCAATTAACGAGAACGGAGAATCCTGCTGCAATGCCTTACCAACTTTGTTTCAACAAAAACGTTTATAGCTACTCTCTTCTTGAAACAATTGTGAAGTCTTTGTCAAGCTGCGCTTCTTTGCCACTGCTTTCTAAGTTTATTCAGGTAATTCTGTTATGGTTAACTCTTCATGCCTAATCATTGCTATTAATTAGCGATTTCCTTCACAAATCATCTTTACCTATACTCATATATTTACTCGCTCGCCATGCATTTGCGCTATTCGAGCGCACCACTAGTTATTATTATTATTATTATTTTATAGAAGTCTACTAATTGGCCTTCCCTTTAGCCTTGACACTTTCTGATGGATAGAAATAATAGTAGTAGTAGTAATAATAATAAGTAATAGTTAGAGCATAAGCGCTTGGGTACTGGTTCATTTAGTGCACTGAAGCCCAAGGGCCGTAGGCCAGAGGGCTTTGTGCACTAAATCCAGAGGCCTGCCCAGTTTCCACTAGCAACTTTGTTTATCAGCATTTTCGGTGTCAAGCTTCAATTGAAGGCGCCAGAAAGTTTACTTTAGCAAGTTTACTTTAGCATTGTAGCTGCCAGCTGTTATCTCCAGATCTAACTCTACCTGGGCTGCTCTGCAGTAAGCAGTAAAGCAGCTAGCTATGGTAAATTCCTGTGGTATGAGAGCCGCAGGAGAGTTATATGTTAGGGCTGGTCCCGTATAGGTGGATATGAGAGAGTAGTAGACCCTCCCATATCCGGCCTCACATAACCTGCTCCCTGCTTTATCCAGCCTATTCTATTAAACTAAAACTCAAAAATAGCAATACCCCAAGGGTTGTTAGTATGCACAGTTCATATACCTAAAGGCAAAAAATAGTGCACACTTACCAAGTTAGTACACCTAGTAACAATATAGCAACTGGTTCTAATAATAATAATAATAATAATAATAATAGTAGTAGTAATAGTAGTAGTAGTAGTAATAATAGTAGTAGTAGTAATAGTAGTAGTAATAATAATAATAAAAGTAATAATAACAATAGTAGTAATAGTAGTAGTAATAGTAATAGTAGTAGTAATAATAATAATAACAACAATAGTAGTAGTAGTAATAGTAATAGTAGTAGTAGTAATAATAATAATAAAAGTAATAATAACAATAGTAGTAGTAGTAATAGTAGTAATAGTAATAGTAGTAGTAGTAATAATAATAATAATAGTAATAATAATAATAATAATGCAGTTTTTCTGTTTTAATAAGTCAATATAATGTATAATTAAAACTTAGCCCGCTATTTTGACTTCTATTTCAACTTATTAACTGAATCAATAACAATAATAATAATAACAATAGCAACAACAACAATAGTAATAATTATTATAATAGTAATAATGCTACCATATTGGAGGGTTTGATTGCAGGTCATTAGTGGATCTTTAAAGTACTGTATATAATACAGTTTATTGGAGGGAGCTCAGCTACGTGTGTATTGTACGTGGAGTTGGTGTTTATTGTCTGTGCTCGTGGTGTGCGGATGAGTTTATTGTACGGCAGTTTATGTAACGTGTGAAGTGTACATACCACATGATCTGGGTGCACACAAACATGCACATGTAGTGTGTTGTTATGGCGATGAATGAAGCGCCAGTGGTGTGAACCCTGGGCACATCTTATGCGCCACATTAATTAATAAGCATCTCACACAGCCTTCTTCAGTCTTGACTTTTAATTAGGAAAAAGATGGACTTAATCCATTGCGAAGTCAATGTGAATGATTGAATGAATGAATGAATGAATGATTGAGTGAATGATTGAATGAATGATTGGTTGAAATAAATACTAAAGGCATACATGATGAGGTGTTTACCAGGAGTGTAGCCTTCCTAACTAACTCTGAGAATCCTTGCTGAACTAGTGATTGTGCAATACTTGCTTATGTCATGTGCTGTTTGCTGGTGTTTGTCTCTAAAGTGTTGCTAGTGGCAGTAATTCTAGAAGCTTATTCTCTTTGATATTGTCAAGGAAGAAACTATGATAGCTGATTATGTTACACTCTCAAGTTGTAGTGCTGGAATGAGAAGGAGGGGTGGGACGTGCAGGGCAGGGTTGGGCGTGACTTACAGACATGGAGGTGTGGCTTGTTGGGTCTTATTTCTCTCTCTTTATTTTTTTTATTTTTTTATTTTTGAGCTCTGCTAATATCAAGTCTAATATACTATTTGTTATAACTGGATGGCATGCACCTTGTTCTCTCACATGAAACTAATTTTCACATACTATTTCACTTCTGAAGGTCCAACCAGAAATACTCTCAGACAAGGAATACCAATTGTCTAGTCCTACATATGTAACGTTTGATTTACATGTTTAAAATACACATCTGTAAAGAATAGATAAGGGAAAATAACTTCTTTTTCACATAGTGAAGGTGTTCACAGCTCCACTATATATTCCCCCTCCCCCCTCTCCTCTCCCCCCTCTCCTCCCCCTCTCCTCCACTGAGAGTTTCTCTGCTTGCGTCAGTCACTACAGAATAATCTCATAGAAGTATGTTTGTGTTTGTTTGGTTTCACTGTCCAAATAGTCGCCATATTAGTGCATGAGGTTGAGTCTGCCCCGGAAGACATGAATGGCTTCATGTATTACTAGGGCTCACCATGTGTCCTGTTCTTTTGTCAACACCTTACCATGTGTCCTGTTCTTTTGTCAAAAAAAGCCATTCCCTAATGTACTTACAAAGTATCGTGAACAACAAGTGTGTAGATGAATGCAAGTGTGTAGATTGGTTGGGACGGTATTAGATAACCCATGCCCCATGATCTCACCACTTGACATGTTTAGCGGAGTGGGGCCCCTTGGTACGGTGTGGGTGTCAAATTATCGCCTATAAGCCGAGAAGTTATCAAGTTTCTAAACGTTTTCTACAGTTATATCAATAATTGGAGATAAGAGCGCCATATTGAAAGAATAGCATTAAGATAAAATCATTGATTGTAAAAAGAAACACAACAACAATAACACAAGTAAGCTCTCCTGTACTACTTGCTTTTCATTCCAGCTATCAATCTGAACGTGACGATAACGAGTTCTCCCGAACTGGTGCTGGTAAGGGAACGGATGTCGGACGTGCAGCTGGGATGTGACGATGATGATCTGTTCCTGAACGGCACTCTAGTCGCTGGAAGAGGAGTTGGTACGGTGGGGCAGGAAGATGCTGGGATCTATCAATGCTTGTCCTCCCTGGATGAGAGTACCACTGCATTCCTCTATGTCATAGTTGCATGTGAGTAGTCTGATTCCGGTTATTTCATACATTCATTCATACATTTATTAATTCTATTATTTATTCACTTTTTAATTTTTATCATCAATTATTTTTATTTATTTGGCCTTTCATATTCTCGAAATTCAATTAAGTAGTACTTACCTGTATGTTAATTTGTAGATTAACGTGTTAGTTCACTTCAATTTCCATTCTTAGTAATTTCATTGAATCATTTTTTCATTCATTCATTCATTCATTCATTCATTCATTCATTTTCCTTGTCTTCATTCCTTCTGTCTCCTCATCTTCTTTCTTTCAATCCTCCATATGTTCACTCTGCACGTCTATAAACTTTTACTTGTTTGTTTCTGTTTCTTTTAGTCCTGGACACGCCCAGCATAACCACACCCATTACCAATATCACTTTCGGAGTGGACACGGATAACATCACTCTCACCTGCTCGGTTGAAGGCCACCCTTTACCTCGTTTAACTTGGACCTCAGAAACTGTACAGAGTCATTTCCTCTCGTCAACACAATCTGCAACGGGTTTTATGGAGCGTGCTCAGTCAACTCTCACCCTAAGTGCAAATTCTCTTCCCGTCGGAGATCACATGATCAACTGTTCTGCCGGTATCGATGCTGTGAACGTAACTCAAACATCAGCGCAGGCCCTAGTGAGCGTAGCTCCGCCCTTATTTGATAATATCACCATCACAGCGAATCCGGTAGACGTGGACTTAAAAATTCAAAATTTCACAACAATCATCTGTACAGTTGAGTCGAGCTTGGAACCAATGTTTGAGTTTTATCGTGATGGAATGGAGATTGCAGGAGACAAGCCGATGTTAGTGAACGGTGTCTATTCGTCTCAAGCCACCGTGGGCAGTCTCACTGTCGGAACCGTCAACGTATCTTGTCGTAGTTTCCTAAATATAACTGACGCCCCTCCCCCTCTGGCAGTCAGCATATGTGTGAATGTAACGGTGTTGTTTGAAGACATATCGATATCGACATCTGTCTCTGACGTTACCCTGGGGGATGGCCTAAATGAAGTGACAGCAACCTGTTCCGTTGAGTCGGGTGTCACTCCTATCTTCAGGTTCTTCGTGGACAGCTCAGAAGTTTTCAACGCCACGCCTCCAACCAGCAACAGCAGTCTGTACTCTTCTTCCGTATCCCTCACTACGGCAGACTATTTCCGCGAGGTTGGTTCCAGGGTCATATCCTGCATCAGTTCTGTACCGGGCGACAGTCTGTCGGCCAACACGAGCGTGACAGTGGGTGTGGTCTTTGCGAATTTGTCTCTTGTGGATGACGCCGGGGGGGAGGTGGTAGTTTCAGACCCCCTGGATGGCAATCTGACCTTGACGTGCTCTGTCTTATCCAGCTTGATGCCAGACTTCGCGTGGACCAGAAACGGCAATGTAATAAATAGCTCCTCTGCTATGGACATCTCCGATGGTTTCTCCTCCGTTCTCGTCATCCAGGAAGGTGACCTCCGCCTTCCTCTGGAGAGATTTGAATGCTCTGCTTCCCTGAATATTCCAGGGGGTGGTGTGGTGAATTTCAGCGACGTTGCTGAGGTCAGCGTTTCTGTTAATTTCACTGATATCCTCATATATCCGCAAGATGTGGTCGTAAACGTCACGGGCATGTCGATCGACAGTCCAACTAGCGTGGTCGACCTCACGTGCAGCGTGGCAACGAGTCTCCCACCTGTGGTCGCGTGGAGTCGTAGTGATGGTGTGACAGCTAACGGGACGGCTGCGGTGTTTGTGGGCGGAGGGAAGGTGGAGTCCACACTGACGGTGAATGCAGGGGAGTTCAGAGGTCGTGTGAATTTCACTTGTACTGCTTCTCTGCAAGAAAGCCTGATAAACAACAGCATCGTTGCCACAACAACGCTCACTGTCAATGGTAAGTCAGTTTAAATTGGAGAAGCATAGATTATTTTGTCATCTGAAAGAAAGAATAATTTGTAATGTATACATATGACTTTGCATTTTACTATTCTGTATTGTATGTTTTTTCTTCCTCCCATCCCCTTTCCAGAAAATCCTGTAGTTACTGAAGCTCCTGCAAACATTACGATTGCCATTGCCATGGAAACTGTAGAGCTGACATGCTCTGCCGAGGGCTTCCCCACGCCCTCCATCATGTGGCTCAACAGAAGCTCCAACGCCTTGCAGTCCGACGGTACATTCAGCATCAACAGCTCTTCCACTTCTAACAGGTTCTCTGTTCCCACGGTGACCACCAGCACTCTCTCCTTCTCTGCCGGTGATTCTCGCGCGGGGAACAACTCTCAGTTCACGTGCGAGGTCGGCAACGTCTTGGGCAGGTTCCACGATATTGTCACAACTCTACGAATAGCTGGCCCTCCCAATCCTCCTGGGTCCTTCAGTGTGTCTAGCATTACGTCTAGCTCAGCGACATTTTCCTGGACGGAGCCTTTCTCTCTCGTCAACATCACCGGATACAACCTGACATTTCTTCAAGTGGCATCCGATTCCAGTTCCGTCTTCCAATCAAAACCAGAAAGTCTGGAACCTGATCAGCTACAGTTTACCTTTTCAAAATTTCTTCCCTTTAGCAATTACTCTGCATCCCTTACTGCGAGCAACAGAGCTGGCGAGAGTGTGTTCACGGAAATTACATTTGTCACGGAAGAATCAAGTGAGCCTAACTAGACTGTAGACATAATTCAATAAATATTATTATTATTATTTTATTATTATTATCATCATCATCATCATCATCATCATCATCATCATCATCATCATCATCATCATCATCATCATCATCATCATCATCATCATCATCATTACCTTCGTACTATTATTCATTAATTAATTTGTTGTTGTTATTGTTTTCTCTAGCCCCGGGTTCACCTATAAATTTGACCTCGGCTGCCAACCAATCCAAGTCCATAGTTCTTGCATGGGCGGAGCCTCCCCTGGGCCAGCGCAACGGTATCCTCTCCGGTTATGTCGTAGAGTACTGGGCCCCTGATGTACCCACAAAGATGATTAACTCCTCCGTTAACATCATCCTCATCAGCCAGTTGCGCCCCGGGGTGACATACTCGTTAAGAGTGGCGGCTTTCACAAGAGCCGGTAGAGGTAACTTCAGTGACGACATCCAGCAGATGACCATAGCCACGCCTCCTATGATACCTGCTGGCGGGTTTCAAGTGGATCCTGATGACTCCACGAGTACTACCACCTTCACCGTCACTTTACCCGACATAGCGTCTAATGAGTTCAGGTGAAATATGGACTGTTTATAATTGGCATTTTTGTTGTTGTTATTGTTGTTGTTCCAGGGCACGGTGTATGCGATATTTGCTGATGCAGCAAATGAATTCTGTTTGTTGTTTTTTAAAAGTATGGTTTTTTATAGTCTGTGGAAATGCAGCTGTTTTATGGAAATGTTTAGGGCAATCCTAACTATTTCTGACATTATGATTCATAAATTATACCTGTAATTTAATGTGCTTTTTTCCCCCATTGATTACCGATAATTTATTGTTAAATACTTTCTACCTTAATTAATTGTAGCTCATTGTGTGTGTGTTTCTCTCTGTTTCTCACCTCCCAGCCATTACTGGGTGATAGCCATGAAGGTGAACCAAGACTTCAATCCTGCTACTCAGAATCCTAAGCAGCAATTTCCTTCCAACTCCTCCTTCACCTTCTACGTAAACTCCGTCCGCTTCAACGAGCCGTACATCGTGGCCGAGATAAGCTCCGGTAATTACCAGATGGCCAGACGGTTCGTTATCGGGAGCAACGGGTCAAACATGTTCAATGATAATAGCAAGTACTTCAATGGACCTTTGACCAGTAACACCAGGTACACGGTGTTCGTGTGGGGCTTCGCTCCTGTGCCGCAGGTGAGGGAACGGGGATGTGTAGGTAGGTGGGTGTGTCCTCTGGAAGAAATGTTTTTAATTAGATGTAGGCATGCATGCTTGATTCTATTCCATACATCCATTCTGTATGAGATCAGTGGTTACTTTACTATAATCGAAACCAGTTCTATGCACATACATACATGCATACATACATACATACATACATACATACATACATACACACTTTGAGGGTTACAGTCTACACATTTTGATCTTGTAGATCTCAACAATATTGTTGATAGTTTTTTTTTTTTATGTTGTCGTGTAGAGTGGAAGAGCTAAGAGGGCGGTGGCTGTTGCTCCAGATCGCCAATACGATTCATTCAGCTCCAGCTCTTTCCTGCCGCCTGTAACAACACAAGGTAAAGGGTGGACAACAACAAAAACAGCAATGAGTGTAATTCTTGTGGTAATCACTGTAATTATTGATTTCATCTAATAGTTGTATGTTTCTGCTATTGTCATGCTTACACAGCTTTTATAATATCCCCTTACCGATTATGTTTGCCAAACATGCACACGCACACACACACATACTGAGTCAGTGTTTGCACCGAGACAAATAGCTGAAGATACATCTGGTAGCTATTCTGTGGATACTGGTTGTCTCTATGACATCATGTGACTGTCATGTGACTTTTGTTTCAGCTGTCGGTAGTGGACTGAGTGGCGGCATAATAGCAGCCATTGTCATAGTCATCATCATCATCCTGCTGATACTCGTCGCCATAGCAGTGGTGGTCTGCATTTTGTGTGAGCGATGGCGATATTCTGCTGAATTAGGACCGCCCCCTTCTAGGAAGGGCTCCATGAGACTGGTGAGTGGGTGTGGTGTGAAATACGTGAATGGGTGTGGCCATGAGATATGTAAGTGGGCGTGGCATGTGAGCCTGCGTGACGTTCCGCTTGAGTGGCGTGGAATTATAACAATTTTTTGTGTAGAAGTGAATGAAATTATTCCATTAGTTACGTGTGCCTGGATAGGGGGGGGGGGCGGGACAGATCCATTTTCAAGAGAAAGGCCTTACATATTTATGGGTGCGGCAAAGTGTGTTTGTTGTTTTGTTGTTGTTTATTCATTTTGTTTGTTTTGATCTGTAACTTCAGCGAGACAATGAGATCATCCGAGACCCTCTGAATTCCGGGTCCTTCCAAGTGAAGCGAACTAGCACTCTGAGGTCTTCCTTCAGAGCTGCGGCCGGACTCACTCTCAAGAACAGCAAAGTAGAGGCAGAGCTGGAGGACTTAAACCCTGGTGGGTGTGGGTGTGGTTATTTTATTCTTTAAGCACTGTACAAGAGCAACTATTTATGGCATATGCCTATAATGTGGATGTTGACTGTCGTGGTGAAATCTGTGGATAGGATAAATGTCATGATATTACATCATGTGATAGTCACATGACTAACATGTGACATCTTGGTGCTCAATAAATAAGATATTTACACTGGAGGTTATGGCTTGGTATTCTCACTTTCTCACTAAATTCCACAGCAATAGGAGTGTTGCTAAGGCAACTATTGCATTTCTAACTAGTTAGCAGTTTATTCTGAAGTGTTTGTATTTTCCTGTTTATGATTTGTTTGTTTGTGTTTATGATTCTGCAGATGATGCCAGACTGCCCATCAAGGAAGCTAAATTTGCTGCTCATGTTCGGTCTATGCACAAGAATACTGACCATCTTTTCTCTGAAGAATACGAGGTATGTAATATAATGAGGTCATCATATTAATATTTGCTGAGTCATCATTTTAGTATATGCTGAGTCATCATGTTAATATTTGCTGAGTCATCATATTAGTATTTGCTGAGTCATCATTTTGGTATATGCTGAGTCATCATATTAATATTTGCTGAGTCATCATATTAATATTTGCTGAGTCATCATATTAGTATTTGCTGAGTCATCATATTAATATTTGCTGAGTCGTCATATTAATATTTGCTGAGTCGTCATATTGGGTGCATGCAAGTTCTCTTCATTTATAGCTTTGTTGTACTTTGACCTTTAGATCATCGGCATCAAGTCTCCCAGTCTGCCGCACATCCAGTGCTCTCTCCCGGCAAATGTCAACAAGAATCGCTATGCCAACATCAACTGCTGTGAGTTACATAGGTGGGATTCTGTAGGGGGGTGGGTGTGATCCTCAAGTAGAAATTCTTGTAAGAAATTGCAAGATATGATTTTTCAACATATTCAATAAAAAAATAATTTACGTTATTGACAAATCTTACGTGGATAATCTAATAATACAGGTTCTTCAAGGTTCTGTAGTTCAAATTTCTTGCTATTTCTATATAAAATCTTACAGACTTAATCACGCTAGATCATAATATGATCTTGCTACCTCCATTCTAAATTTGAATTATTGGTAAGGGGTGTGGTCAATCCATTCAGTTCAACTATAATATCTTATTTCAGACTGCTGTCATGGACTAGTAGAATCCTTCACTTATTATATGAGTTAGGGGCAGTCGTGTGAAGCTAGTTCTCATTAGGGACTTGATTAGCCGAGAACACTTAGCATTAGACACATCCAGTGCACTATAGTGTGAAGCATTGACTGTTTGGTTTTTTAACAGATGATAATTCTCGAGCCGCTCTCCAAGGTGACCTGGATGTGATTGGATCAGACTACATCAATGCTAACTACATAGACGTAAGTGCCACTCGATAGGCTTAATGGGTGTGGCTAGTGGGTGTGGCTAGCAGCAAATGGGTAGGAGGAGCTATAGAATTGGAGGAGGTTGTTGGGTGAAGAGAAGGGAAAGCGGTAGGTGAAGCTAATCTTTACGAAGAAGACACAGGAAAGTAGTTTAGAGCCAATGTGCTGCAGAAATGTAGTCTATGGGTGGAGTTTGGAGGCGGAGTGTACAATAAGTGACATTTATGGGCATCAGAAGGTGCAAGACTTGAAATGTTATTTTCTTGTAGGGTTACCAGAACAAGTGTGGCTACATCGCAGCCCAAGGTCCACTGGCAAACACAACTCATGACTTCTGGCGGATGGTATGGGAGCAAGAGAGCTGCTGCGTCATCATGCTCACCAACCTCGTGGAGAAGAGTCGGGTAAGGATGGACTTAAGTTGAAACAAGAAAATGGGGTAAAGGGGTAAGAGAAATTAGAGACATTGAGTGATAAGGTGAGGTTAAATTGAGAGGAATAGTATTAGGGTATAGTCAATTGGGAGATGGAAATTAAATGTGTAAGGGATGTGAGAGAAGAGGGATTGGAAGGGGGAAAAAACTTACTAGAGGAGTGTACAAGAGAGACTAACATAAGTCTAGGAAACATGTGTACTATGGCAGTCATGTCTTCCTGCATGTTCTAAGATATAATTGTCACCGTTCTCTCCCCTCTCTCTCTCTCTCTCTCTCTCTCTCTCTCCAGACCAAGTGTCACCAGTACTGGCCAGAGGTGGGGAGCATGAACATGGGAGATATCACCATCACTCTCATCGAGGTCCAGGACCTCGCCTACTACACCATCCGAACCTTCAGAGTCACACGGGTGAGTTACGATGATCGTCCTTATGGTTGTTTCTTAACAACACAATTGGAGGCAGTACGTCCAAGTGTGATTTGATGGACTAAACATTACTATGTGTATCTATCATGAAGATGACACAATTGAAACCTATACCAATAAGACTTGGTAAGGTGTGGTCATTACATTGTAACTCCTGTCTTGCAGGGAACTGAAACAAGAGAGATTAAACAGTTCCACTACACTGGCTGGCCAGACTTTGGAGTCCCAGACTACTCGAGTCCAGTTATCGCCTTCATTAAGAGGGTGGAGCACTATAGACGCACGACAGACGGCCCTGACATTATCCATTGCAGGTGAGCCTTACTCTCTCAATCTCATGGAGTCTATTTTAATATTCCATTTTGTTTTAAATTGAACATAAAATTTGTTCAACTTATGAGTGTTTCGTGTGTGTGTGTGTGTGTGTGTGTGTGTAGTGCTGGTGTGGGGCGCACAGGTACTCTTATTGCCATCCAGTGTATGATGCACATGCTGGAAGAGGAGGGACAAATAGACATCTTCAACTTTGTCTTGGGCATGAGGCACCAAAGAAACTACATGGTCCAAACAGAGGTGTGTGTGTGTGTGTGTGCATGTGTGTAGGGAGGGTAGTATTTGGAATGGGCACTTCATGAAATAAGAAGATAGAGGAGTGTTTTTTAACTGATGTATTTGACGGTCTAGCAGTAGCTTTACGCTGTCATCTGTGTTCCATTCTTACTGATTGTGTTCCATTCCTCTTGTTTGCATTCTTGTCTCGTTCATGTTCTATTCCTGTGATTGTGTATTCCATTCCTGTTCTTAGTGTTCCATTCCTGTTATTGTGTTCCATTCTATATTGTTCCATTCCTGTTGTTTGTGTTCTATTCCTGCTGTTAGTGTTCCGTTCTATTTTTTCCATTCCTGTTATTTAGTGTTCCCATTCTATTTTGTTCCATTGCTGTTGTTTGTGTTCCATTCCTGGTGTTTGTGTTCCATTCCTTTCATTTGTGTTCCATTCCTGCTGTTCCTGTTCCATTCCCATGATTTGCATTTTCTGTTCTATTCTTACAGAGGCAGTACATCTTCATTCACGACACTCTACTGGAGCACATGCGGGCAGGAAATACTGAAGTCTCCATCCAGGACCTCCGAAGGCGGTACAAGCAGCTGCAGGAAATGGAACCTGGAATGGAATGTAGTCACATGGAGCTAGAATATGATGTGAGTGGGTGTGGCCTGAGTGTGGGCATGTCTTGGTTGTGGGCGTGGTTGGTTTTACTAAAGTATAGTTGTGATTTAATTGTGGGTGGCGTATTGCAAGTCAAGTATGTGTGTGTATGTGTGTGTGTGTGTGTGCAGAATCTAGCCAATTTGGAAGATATAGACAAGTCTCAATATCACCCCGCCCAACTGTCCGTCAACCTTTCAAAGAACCGCTCTCCAGAGATCCTGCCATGTAAGTGCAACTAGAGGTCAATAGGGTCAAAGTAATTACTAGAGGTCAATAGGGTCAAAGTAATTACTAGAGGTCAATAGGGTCAAAGTAATTATGAATCCTTTACTTCTTCAGACGACAAATATCGTGTGAGATTGCTGCTGCATCCTGGAGTGCTCGGCTCCGACTACATTAATGCCAGCTACCTGGACGTAAGTGGATAATGATGTAGCCGCTAATTCAACCCTTTACCATACAAAGAAATTGTAATCCAATTATTAGTAGTTGTCCGTACCTATTGTGTTGCTAGAGTAGCACATGACAGTCATGTGATTTTTTTCCTGTGTATGTTTGTGTCCTGGTTGTTGTCAGGGTTACCACCGGAGGCATCAGTACATCGTTACCCAGGGTCCCATGAGCAGCACGGTGACTGACTTCTGGCGGATGGTGTGGGAGCATCGCTGCTCCTGCATTATGATGCTCTGTCCTCTCGAAGAAGATGGACAGGTAAGTTAATACAGTCATTTTGCTTATCTTCGCATCCTAATGATTGATCTTAGTTCAGTTTGTTGATGATTGTTAATTTATTTATTTTCCAATGTATTGTTTACCCTCAACGTGTGCGCGCAAGAGGTTGTAGTAGTCAGCATGTCTGTCTGTCTGTCTGTCTGTCTGTGTGTGTGTGTCTGTCTGTCTGTCTGTCTGTGTGTGTCTGTCTGTCTGTGTGTGTCTGTCTGTCTGTCTGTCTGTCTGTCTGTCACGCTCTGATTTTGGAGATTTCTGATTTGATTTAGGTAACTCAGAATGACAATAGTAAGCATGAAGCTGTCAGCTCCATGTGGGTACTGGTTTTAGTGGGTCACAACCCTTATCAACTTGAAATCACACGAGCAAACCATTTCTTGCTTGCTGCGTTAGTTTTGCTTTATGCTGAAAGTTCATTGAAGTTTTAAACTATATACCGGTGAGTGTCTCTTGCATGTTTAGAGATTCTACCCTTATGAGTGTCTCTTGCATGTTTAGAGATTCTACCCTTATGAAGGCAGCGTTTACAGTTACCATTTTCATTGCTTGAGCTATTTTGATACCTGATTAGGAAAGCCAAATTTATTCTTTTGGTCTGAGAAATGATTTTGTAATACATGTACCTAACCAAGTGTATAGAACCGCTGAGGGTTTGCACCTTTGGTAATAATTTCATTCCTATTTCTTTGACAATAATTTCATTCCCATTTCTGTGATAATAATTCATTCCCGTTTCTATTATAATAATTTCATTCCAATTTCTGTGATAATAATTTCATTCCCATTTCTGTGATAATTTCATTCCCATTTCTGTGATAATTTCATTCCCATTCTGTGATAATATTTTCATTCCCACTTCTGTGACAATAATTTCATTCCCACTTCTGTGACAATAATTTCATTCCCATTCTGTGATAATAATTTCTGTCATTTTATTATTTCTTCATTCCAGGAGCAGAGCGTGTGTTATTGGCCGACGGATAAAGTCCGGCAGCACGGGGACATGTTCATTGAGCTGGTAAACTTGAGCAAGTTCCCGTCTTACACTATGCGAGAGGTGGCCATTACCAACACCAAGATCAACGAGAGCCGCACTATCAGGCACTACCACTACGACAGCTGGCTGGAGAACCACGCCCCCAGCAGTGCCACCGAACTCATCGACCTCATCGGCGTGCTGCAAAAAACACAGAATAAAAATGGTGGAGGACCGATCATCGTGCACGATAAGTGAGTGCGATGATGACTGAAAGAGCTCCAAAAGCTGGCCACATGATTGTTTACTTGTTTGTTTGTTTGTAGAACTGGTATCGGGCGTGGGGGGGCATTCGTGGTGTTGAGCTCAGTGTTGGAGCAGCTCAAGGTGGAAGGTGTCATAGATCCTTTCTTTACCATCCATTCGTTGAGACAGCAACAGCCGGGACTTGTCACTAACTTAGTGAGTCAATGCCACTTCTGAGGTGTAATAATGGTAGTAGTGGTGTAACTTCTGAGGTGTCATAATGGTAGTAGTGGTCCGAGAATTCACCATAAAAGAAAGCTATAACTTCCAAAGCTTTTAGGCATTATGAATTGATGAATAGATTAATTAAGAAACAATTGAGCAGCTTCCTTTGCCACCACATGTTTGAGTGTTACTAAGTATTAAATGTACATATTGACTATTGACGTCTGGTTTAGTTTAATTCACGACGTTTCATACGATGTTGCTCTATCTTCTTGAGTGGAAATACAACTAAAATGTCTGACGAGTTGTATTTTCACCTGAAGAAGATCGAGCAACATCGATTGAAATGTCGTGAACAGACATCAGTAGTCCGTAAATTTAATACTTAATATTAGTTATACCATGTCCAGAATGACTCTGCAAAATCATGCTTGAGTGATTTGCTTAATTAGAACAATCTGGTTTTATGCCTGAGGGAGTAAGGTATTTAGCATTAATATTTATATCAAGAAGTATCAAGATTACATAATCTCCCCCCTAAATAAATATATTGTATTCCATTCACAGCAGACTTATGTTAATTCCAATGATGATAGTTAACATTTTCATTCCATTCCATTCTCCCTATTACAGGATCAATACAGGTTCTGTTATCAAGCAGTAATGGAGTTCCTGGACTCATTTGACCACTATGCAAACTTCGACTGACTTCCTTCTGAGAAATAGTGACTAAAAAAATGTTCAAATTAATAATAATATATTCTTCAACCAACACCCGAACTAATTGTTGTATTTGCACATTCAATGTGGAGGTGACTGCAGGAACACTCGATTATTGTACCATATTATTATTATTATTGTTGTTGTTGTTGTTATTATTATTATTATTTTGTTATGTATATTTTATTTTTATTCATTGTGGATTCTTGAATATTCAATGTTAAATTGAAGGATGACAACTTTCTGGGGGCTAATGGTATACAACAATTGGATAGTGAAAGAAAGTGTGAAACTGCTATCAGATTGAGTGTGATTGATACATACATAATTTCAGAAATCAGCTTTTCCAAATCCCGATTTTTTAGTGGAAATTGGGAAATCCAGTTTTATCAAAAGCTGAAAACTGATACAATCTGTAAGTTGAGCATTCAGCTTTCAGTTTCAGTTAAGAAAAAAGCTAATGGCCAAAAACTGCTGCTAGCTGACCAGACTTGAGAAACACGCAAAGCTAATTTCTGAGTAAATGCTCTTCGATTTTCAGAATCAGTTCAGCCAAAACCTAAAATTGGAATACAGCTAAAAGGTGGTGAGGGCATACTTCTTTGCAGCTATCCTGCCAAGTTCACTTCATTTATAGTTTTAGAAACTAGTTCACTGCAAAACAGAATAGCTTTTTCAGGGCATTAAGCTTTTAGCTTGTTTTGTGGAACAAGAATCAACTTTGATGGTGTCCCAATCCATGGATTGGAACACTTTACCATACCTCTTAGATGAAGTCTGATGACAACAGTCTCTATCCATGTGGAAAGGGGAAAAAAGTCTCGATAATTCAATGTCCCAAGTGGAGGTAGTTGACATAAAAATTTTGCCTGAAAACCATAAAAAAACATTTTATTTGTTGTTTTATGTGTTTCATAGGAAAACTGAACCTGAAAGTTTAGTAAAATGGATGTTCTTCTATCTACAAGTCACAATGATGATGATAATAATAAAAATATGCTAATGCAAAAAATAATAAATTTTTGGCCATTAGCTTTTTTCTTAGCTGAAAGCTGAAAGCTGAATGCTCAATTTTCTTACAGATTGTAAATCAGTTTTCAGCTTTTGATAAAACTGGATTTCCCAATTTCCACTAAACAATCGGGATTTCGAAAAGCTGATTTCTGAAATTTGAGACGAGTAAATCAGAAATCAGGTTTTCATTTTTCTGAAAGCCAATTGGCTGGTACTAGTTACTATTACGGCCTATGAATACACACTCGTTTGTGAATGCCACCAACTCACTCCTCCTCTGGAGAGGAGGTGATTTCAAACTTGACTCCCTGAGACCTGGAGGGCTCCACAGAAGTGAACTGGTCCGCCAGTCTCTCCTGATGATACCTGCCATCTGGAGAGACTGCCAACTTACCCACGCTGTGAACCTTCGGCATACTGCCTCCTTTTGACCCCAGCCTACCCACCAACCCGCCATCCTTGGAACAGAAGATGGCTGCATCGTAAGCATCGTAATCAACCAGGTACTTGTTGAACAGCCGACTCCTCTGGAGCGTCTCGATGGAGGACATCGTGTGGGGGATTAGCCCCGCCTCCTTGGTGGGCTGGTATGGCAGATCTTTAGCCGACCTGTCCCGTCGACAAGTGCTACTCTCTTTAGATTTGTTCAAATGAACATTGATCTAGATGCATGGAGATAAGTACAGCACATGAAACTGCTGCTGAGGGAGGAATGGGTTGCCTACCAAGTGGTCAGAGAGATTGAGCATGGGCTGGAATTGGAACTGGTTCCACGGGTGGATCGGGTTATAGAAGCTGTAGTTGATCCAGTGAGGGAGGTTGTAGTATTCCTGGTTGTCCATGGAAGACTGACTGAAGAACTGTTTATAATACAGTATGGAGCAATACACAATTATTTCATATTATGACGAGTCATACAAAGACAAATCCAGAAATGTTTTTCATTAGCACGAACTTACCTTGAACAACGGCACAGCATGCAGCGGTTGCTGTGACAACGAGACTAGATCCACACCCACTCCTGAATCTATGATTCTTTCTCGGGTCATCATTGTCAGTTCGCGTTCAACCTGAACGTTGATACATACGTACGTATGTATGCATGTATGTATGTATGTATGTATGTATGTATGCATGCATGCATGCATGTATGTATGTATGTATGTATGTATGTACGTAATAAGTATGCATGTAGTAATTCAATAGTCGCAAAGAATCCAAATGGCAAGCTATTGACTAATCTTGTACTTAACACACTATTACATAATATCAGTCATAATCACACTATTACACATAACTGAAATGTTGTTGTATACATTGGAATACGAATGTAAACATATAAATATACTTGACAGTTTGCAATTCTCACTCAATGCATCATTATAACTAGTTGCATGCAGTTAAGTTAAATGAACTCTCGTGTTGCACAAGGCGTGGCCTCACCTCAAACACTCCCACTCCAGGCGTCACCAGCACTATCTGCTGCCCAGTCAACTGGAAGTTACAGTTCTGGAAACTCTTCTCATACACTGCAACCAATGGTGCAATAATAGAGTAGTATCACACACACACACACACACACACACACACCACTAATTAGACTGACCGTTGACTGCCAGGTTGATGGCCTCCAATATGTTCCCTTCACTGGCATGGGAAATAATTGCATCTATCACAAACACACGCCACATGTAATAATGTAAAACAAGCTGGCACAATCGCATGTATTTTAATAGGGTAAAGGGTTCACAACTACAGGCATAATTGGGCAAGTGAAGCAGGCCCCTCACAAACTCATCTCATTTAAGATTTTGGTAATTACAGTGTGGCAAAATATTTCAAGAGCCAGAGGCGAGTGAAAAATAAAGCCTGAGAGTGAATTATCTTGCCATATCACTCTGGCAAGTGTAATAAGTGGTTTATTCTATGCTGGATATCTTCACTGCAGTAGTTTCTACTAGGATTGATAACTCATGATGTAAAGTTGGCTGGCACTCGCCCTTTAACTTTAGCTGAAAGCTGAAATGGACTCAAAAAAATCGTCTTTCAGCTGAATACCAAGCTAAAAAGCTGACAGCTGAAACAGGCTAAAACTATGGGGCGCCAAATGAGACAAATTGCCGCCTTATACTATTAAGATCTCCTATTTATAAATTGGCATTTCAATATGTATATTGGAACTCCTATTTGTATAAAGAAGCTCCTATTTGTAAATATAAGCTCTTATTTACAAACAAGAGCGCCCTATTTGTTAATACAACCCCTGCTTGTAAATAGGAGTTCTTAATTGTAAATAAGTGTTTCTATTTGTAAATAAGAGTTACTATTTGTAATTTAGAGCTACTATATCCATATAATAACTCCTAATTACAAATAATAGATCCTATTTATAAATAATAACTCGAAGAGTACTTCATTGGCAATTTGTCTCATTTGGCGCCCCATATAAAACAACGCAAATCCGTATTCGGGTTTCGGCGGACAAATAGATCAAATTCTGATTTCACCCATAAAATTCGGGATTTGGAAAATCTGGTTTCTGAAATTCAGAGGAAATAAATCAGAAATCAGGTTTTCATTTTTCTGAAAGCGGATTGGCCAGATAGAGCACTCACCACTCCCATTACCCGTGATCGATTCTGACGCTTAATAGTCTGGCGTATCCAGACCCTTTACCTAACCGCTACGCGGTTCTAGAGGCATGTGGTAGTGTCTATCAAATTACATTTACGGCTCCTGCATGCATGCACAGTTTGATGCTATGACGCGCTGACCCAAACACAACCGCGTAGTATTCTGCGCAGGCGCAACAATCACCAATATCATGCGACAGTATGACGGGAACGCGGGCTGGCTCCGTTATGTACTTTGTGGTAAGATGTCCACTCATTTCACCGAGGCGTGCCTAGGAGACGACCAAAATACTTCTAGTTCCGACCAAAATACTTCTAGTTCCACCCAAAATTGAAGCGCCTCAGCCGCATACGTGATTTACATAAAGTTGGTGCATATACATAGAGCTGGGGAAGTTACTCTGCACACTCCAAGAAATAACACCAAATATTCTGTTCGTAGCAGTAAGGTTTTCGAATTTAATACAATTACAAACTACGGACGCACTTAAGGAATATGGTAAAGGTCGTTGTGAGCAAAAAAAAATGGGTGTGGCGCGGGGGGGGGCGCAAGTTTTACTCCGTAAAAGGAAGAGTCGCGCGGTTGTTGTTGTGCTGAGAAGGCCGAGGTCATTTCGTTATCGTTTCAGCATGTCTCGGTCTGCCGAAGATCTTTCCAAAATCTTGGGAGAAAATGAAGAGCGACTTTCAAGTTGGTGTAGAAGTGATCCTGTGGCACTCTCCAAGAAGTTGCTTGAGAAATATATTCTCTCGGACAGTCTCTTGGACAGGAGCAAGAAGTACAAGTTCTTCGAGTCCCTGGACCACAGCAGAGTGGACCCACAACTACAGGTCAGGTACCTACTGAGACTAGTTTCTGAGAGGGTCAGTGAAGATGAAAATGTGTGGAAGAACTTCAGGGCACTCCTGAAAAAAGAAGAAGAAGAAATGCATGACTATCTCAGTGAGTTAACTAGTGATGGCGATACTGAGATATGGTATGACTGTCAGAGTGAGTTCTCAAGTGTTGATAGTTCTAGTTTATGTACTCCATTAAGCAGTGAAGATATTCCCTGGATATTTGATGTGTTAAAAGAGAGGAGACATAAGTGGGAGCAGCTAGCTATACCCTTAGGCCTTACAGCGGCTGAAATTGAAGACTGTAGAAGAAATGATAACTTCATAAGTTTAAATAATGTACTCAATTATTGGCTTGCTAAAAGGATCGGCACATCCTTGAGATTTACCATGACCACTCTCTTATCAGCACTGAGGAGTATAAGTGAAAAGTCTGTGGCTGAAAAGTTAAGAGATCAATGCATAAAGAAAAAAAAGGGTAACTCTACACATAAAACAGAAGGTATAAATGCTAGTCTCTCTCTCACACACCAAAGTTATGATGTAAAAGTAGCTGATGGCAAGTCCACACTCCTCCATGTTCAGGCTAGTCCAAGACAGTCAGTGTGTTACCAGTGGAAGAAAGATGGCCAGTCTCTAGCCAATAGCTGCACTTACTATGGTGTCAATGAAGACATACTAGTAGTTAGCCATGCCAGTCAGGGAACAGAAGGAGAATACACATGTTGTGTGAGCTGTGGAGGCAGTGAGAAGTGTAGCAACAAGATCACCTTAACTGTACTCTACCCTCCAGCTAAGAAAAAATTTTTAGACTTGTACTCCACACAGAAAGAAGAAGTACCACTAGACTCATGGCCTCCGGTAGGTACCAAGTCTTTCATTAACTTGTCTATAGTTGAATCCTTCAATGAAGAAAGTTACATTGATTTTGATGAGGATAATAGCCATCAAATTAAAAAGGAATATAGTGACATATTTGAGCATTATAAGTCTCGTTCATTAATTGTTGTTAAGGGACATCCAGGTAGTGGAAAGACTACGTTAGTAAAAAAAATATTAAAGGATTGGTGTAAAGGACTAGCACTTAGAAAAGGGAAGCTTGTGCTTCTTTTAACTCTTAGAGATATCAATAGTGAAACAACACAAAAAACCTTGTCCAGCACAATTAAATCATTGTTGGTTTGCAGTGAGGAAGATGCAAAAATTATTTGTAAAGAGATAGAAGCTACTAACGGAGAGGGAGTTTGTTTTTTAATAGACGGGCTGGATGAGTATCATGCAAGAGAAAAGTCTTTTATTCATCAGCTACTGGAAAAAAAGTATCTTCCTCTTTCTATGGTAATTTTAACATCTCGTCCAGTAGCCCTAGATAATATAAAAGAGAACGTTGTAACATGCAAAGTACAAGTGTTAGGATTCAGTAAACAGCAAATTTTCGAATATATAGACAGTTTTCCATTTGCTAGTTCATCATATGACTCGCATGTAGTCACTACTTACCCGACTAAACTAAAAAAATATTTGCATAGTCATCCCAATGTGTTTCACATGTGCTACTTACCAGTCCATGCAGCTATGGTTTGTTATCTTTTTAGATGCCATAAAGGAAACATTCCAAACTCACAAACAAAAATATATGAACAATTTGTTTGCTCTATTATCTTACGTCATCTCAAACGTCATGACTCTGAAGCACGAGTGCCTTCACTAAAAGAGCTGAGTGGTCGACCGAAAGATCATTTTGACAAACTCTGTCATCTTGCATATAACATGACTATCAGTGGGAAACAAGTAGCTACTTTAGATGTAGTGGATGAAGAATTGTGTGAATATGTTAAAAACAAGTCAAATGAGTGGTGTCTGGGACTAGTTACTATTGATCACATAGCTGAGCTCTCTGGTATTACTGATAAATACTCGTTTCTTCATTTAACAATACAAGAGTTCTTAACTGCTTATTACTTGACTGGTTTGAAAGATAAAGGACAAAAGGAAATACTTTCTTGTCATTCAGTTATATCTTTGCCATTATTTAGATTTTATTGTGGGCTATCGCCATCTCAATACTCATCTGATATTAAAAAAATTACTCGCCGTTTAAGTGGTACTTTTAACATTGAAGAAAGCATTGTATTATGCATTGGTGCATTTGAGTCTCAGCAGACTGAATTTTGTTATACAGCAGGCAAACATTGTTCAGGATGTTATGACAACTACTCTAGTGTAACTCCATCAGATCTCTATGCAATGAGTTATGTCATACTGAACACATTTTATCCTGTTAAAGAAATAATTCTTACTAGCTTGTACGGTGATTATGATTATACACACTTTTTTGAATGTATTAACAGCAAGAAGTTTTCAGACTTAGAAAAGTTAGATCTCAGAATTGGATTGCGTTATGATGAAATTGTAGCAGTGGCCGGTGTGCTTAGAACGTCTATCAATCTTAATAATGTGAATTTAGAATTTCACGAGATAAATTGTGACAGTGCAGCGACTTTTACCACTAATCTCCAGTATATTACAAATCTAAAATTTTTAAGCATTACGTGTAATTCTTACATGAATAATGGCATCAAAACATTGCTCAGTGGATTAAGTCACCTCAAAAGCACCCAAATAAGTTTAGATTTTATTAATTTGGACTATGATGGAGTGCTTGAAGTCGATTGTGGTTTATATCACTTATCTAATGTGTACCATTTACAGCTGACAGAATGCAACATTTCTGATGAAGGGCTTAAAGTGTTAACTGCTCCTCTACATTCTAGTATAGTTGAACTTATTTTATCCAACAACAATATTACTACCAATGGAGTACTTACAATTATCATACAGGTACATTGTCTTACTAGCCTGGAACTTCTGGATCTATCTAATAACAGTTTTGGTTCTGAGAATGCCATTGCTTTAGCGAATCAGTTACCTCAACTCACTCATTTGAAGACATTGTTTCTGTCTCACATTGATTTGGGCTCAAGTGGAGCAATAAGTCTGGCCAAGCAACTTCATTTACTTACAAGTTTGAGCTGTTTGGACCTATCATTTAATGAAATTGATCTTAAATCTGCAATTTCGGTAATAACTTCTTTAACTAAGTCTCCTATATCATCCTTGTATCTCAATAATAGCACTGCACTCAGTACCATGGAAGGTATACATGTAGATGGTCTAGTGTCCTCTGAAAATGAAAGTGCTGTCACTAATTTGAAGGCTGCAATACAAGGTCTCACGAAAAACCTAAGTACACACGGTATATAATTCTGTAGCAATACATCTACTAAAGTATTGCCGATAGTGCTAGCTACTTGTTTATTTTAGTTTCTTTTTAGCTGATAATCATTTACTTGTTGCAGTATAAACTTATTGGCCAATATTTCGCACTCCTTGTAGTATGGAACAAACCTGTACAGTTTCATAGATTTTCTCGTTGAAAACCGGAAGGACATGATTATCATGTGGGATTTTGTCAGCAATCAGGAGCCAATTCAACAAGTAAGTTGTGATTGTAGTTATTTAACAAGCTGGTGATGATATGTGAAGCTTTAATTTGTAGTTAAGTGTTTTATAGTAGCTATTATAACACTTAATTTATTCTGAATTAACTGTACCTGAGTCACCCATTGACTGTGTCCCCGTAAATGATCAAAGAATCCGTATAGTGCAGGCATTTTGATGTTAATATAATAATTATGTCCTTGTATATTGATTCTACCTGGTGATTTCTACAGTTGCTTCCCTACTCTAAACACAGTATGTTCCAAGTGGGAGGCAAGCTGTAGAACCACCACATAAATGCCAGTCAACTTGCTCCGAGCATCTCGTATCTTCACGTTTGAGCCACCTCCAGGTGTAAAGGCTAACCTGATTCGCACCTTCAGTACTGTACCCACTACTCGCATGTGCAAGGAGCCTCACGAGCGTGCTCGACTTTACTTCCTACTTGCCTGGCTGCATGCCATGATCCAGGAGAGACTCCACTATTCACCGCTGGGATGGACGAAGAAATACGAGTTCAACGAGTCAGATTTGAGAATGGCGTGCGATACTGTCGACACCTGGCTAGAGAGTGTGTCTCAGGTGGGTAAAGGGTTGTTGCTGTGTCAATGTAGTAGTAGTAGTAGGTGTGCTACATGCAGTGACGAACCTCAGGTGTGACTAGAGTCTCTGATGGATCAGATGACGAGGCAAACCTTGGCTGTGTCTGAGCATGTGTTCACATGATGGTGTTGTTGTTGGTAATTATATTAAATTTAGCCTGCCAAAAGATTACATTAATATTTTGGGGTTGTAGATAATTGGATAATTTTGTTGCAACAGAACTTGTATCAAGAAGGTAGTTTTTTTCCCCCTCAATTATAAATTGATGCTATAGGTTATCAAGTATGTTTGATCAAACGCGGCTACTATTCAATTCAGTTTGTGTTTTTAAGAGTGGCATTATAGTGGTTGTCCTGCGATTATATAGTGTTTTTAAAGACTTGTCAACATTTACTTTCTTATCAAAATTCAGTTGAGGCTCCAGTGCACTGGTATATGATTTAGTCCCAGTTATTCTTAGAATGGCTACTCAAAAGCAACTATTTACTTCGTGTAAAGTGGAGTAGCCACTTAGTTTCACATGGAGCATATAGGGTTTAAGGGTTTAAATGGCATTTTATGTTTGCTATGGAATCAAAGAATGTTAATTATTACACCAGAATGAGATGATGTTTTTTTTAATCTTCATTCTGCTATCTAATCAGTGACATTATTAGCATGCAGTGACGAACCTCAGGTGTGACTAGAGTCTCTGATTGATCAGATGATGAGGCAACCCTTGGCTGTGTCTGAGCATGCTTAGTGAAATGCAATAGCTCTAAGCATATTATATATTTACTCAAATTATTTTAAAAGTTATGTCTCTTGCTGCCTGAGCATATTTTACATTGCTTGTGGTGTAGGGTCGTACCAATCTGCCGCCTGACAAGGTGCCGTGGAGTGCCATGAGAACTCTCCTGTCCCAGTGCATCTACGGTGGACGTATTGACAACGAGTTTGATCAGCGTCTCCTGAATTCTTTTGTCAATCGACTGTTTACGGCCAAGAGCTTTGAATTGGACTTCCCTCTTGTGAGTAGGATAGATGGCCAGTCTGGGAAGAACATTGTCATGCCAGAGGGAGTCAGGTATGTGAAGATAATGAACACTTGGCTAACCTGAGAGCAGTGAAGAACATTTGGTGACTAGAGTCTCTGAATGTGTTCATGTGACGAAAAAACCCTTGGCTGTCTGAGCTCTCTCTGCTGTATTATTATTGTTGTTGTTGTTAATATTGTTGTTGTTATTATTGTTGTAGTTGTTTAAGGGTTTTGTATTTATCATGGTGTGTGTGGTATTATTTATAATTCTAGACGGGAGCAGTTCTTGCAGTGGATAGAGAAACTGGCTGATACACAAACTCCATCTTGGCTGGGGCTTCCTAACAATGCTGAAATGGTCCTTCTCACTAACAAAGGTAGGATTGTCTCTGTTCTTAAAAAATGAGAAATTGATTGATATTTCATGTCATTTCCCCTTCAGCTGTGGGTGTGATTGCTCATCTTCTGAAGATGCAAAGTTTAGGAGATGACGATGAGTATTTTGATTCAGTTTCCACTTCAATATCTGCCACAGTGTAAGCCATTGGTCAGATCTATATCGGCTAGTCAAGATGTGTAGTGATTAGATGAGTACTGATTGGAATAGTTCATTCTTGTATATATATAGTAAGCAATCCAAGGACAAACTTGAGCAAGACGGGCGGCCATCGTGGATGAGGACTCTGTTGGTGACCTCCAGTGACTGGTTGAGTATGATCCCTCAGGTAAGGACTTGTTTTGGTGTGTGTTATTGTGTAACCATTAGATGTGTCTGTCTTTTTCATACAGGATCTAGTAGTGCTGAAACGCACAGCGGAAAACATTAAAGATCCTTTGTTCCACTTCTTTGAAAGAGAGGTAAATTCATACATAAGTGTTAAATACCATAACGATATTTAGCTTGTAATACGAAAGGTAACAGACGAATGAGTGAACTAAACTACATTTTAGGGACCTATCACTAGTTTTGATCGTACATTGTCTTCTAATGACAGAGTTCGCAGTTGTCCCTGAAGCAGTAATTCTTAGTTCCGTATACCATCATATTTTAAAGTATTCATGTATATTTGGTGATGACTTTGCAGGTAAACTCTGGCCATCGGTTGTTGATGACAGTGCGGAGAGACTTGGGTGACATTGTGGAAGTATGTCAGGCCAGGAAAAAGCAGACCAACTACATCAGAAGCCTCATCAGTGACCTCACCAAAGGTGAATTCCTTCATTTACTATTTGTTCGTTTTCACAGATTTATTATGATGCCATTGTGACAGGTATTATACCCAAGAATTGGCATCGCTACACCATTCCTGCTGGGCTGACTGTGATCCAGTGGGTGGCTGACTTCACTGAACGCATCAAGCAGTTGCAATCCATTTCCAAGAGTGTGGAAGATGGAGGCTCTAAAGTTCTTAAAGGTTTGTGCGAGTACTTAAGACAGTGTGAGTTACTTAAGTTTGTGGGAACAATAGGTGAAGTACACAAGTTTTAGTTATTGTTGTTGTTTTTTGTTTGTTTTTTGTACTTTGTTTTTTGTTTGTTGGGTTTTTGTTGTTGTTGGTTTTTACATTTTTGTTATTTTTGTTTGTTGTTTAGAACTTGAACATCTGGCTCGGAGGTTTGTTCACCACGGAGGCTTATATCACAGCTACTAGGCAGTATGTGGCTCAGACCAACAACTGGTCTTTGGAGGAGCTATATTTGGATGTGAGTTCACTTGAACATGTATTACTTCTTAGTTCTCTATTTAATCATTTCTCCCTCCCCCATTAATTAGGTGAAGATTGATACTAAAGGTCCTATCAATGACTGCAGCTTTGGAGTCACAGGTTTGTTAATCCTATCTCCAGTAGTATTCCAGATTCAACAGGTCTTGTTCGATTAGGTCTGAAGTTGCAAGGAGCTATTTGCACTGCCAATACTCTGTCTCTCTCTGCTACTATTCTGACTGAGCTTCCTCTGTCTAGCTTGGAGTGGGTCAGGTAAGAAGACTGTTTAGTGAGCAATGTCTGGTAGATTTAAGGAGAGTAAAGCAACTCTCACATACAACGTATGAGGTTTCTAAAATACATATAGGTTACTACAGATACATGGTAGTATACATCGATATGGCTGTTGACATGTTGATTTGATTTGATTTGCTGAGGCACACTGCTTGTTAACAATTTGGTTTTACAGTTTTTATTGTCTTGTATTTTGATGCAGGGTTGATCCCAAGAAGATGCATGAGATGGCAATTGGAAAAGTATGTTATCATTTTTTTGTTGTGATTATTGCACTTATGATGGTGTCAACTGTTTGTTTAGGTGACACTTCCTGTATATCTGAACAGCCATCGCTGAACTATTGTTCACACTGGACTTCAAGTCTCAAGGTGTTACGGAGTCATCTGGACATTCCTATTATGAGAGGGGCGTGGCAATACTACGCTCACCACTGTAGAATCAAGAACTATAAATGAACTTGCTGTTAAAAAAACTGTTGCATTTGATTTTTAGATTTAGTATTTTAGTAGAAATGTAATTATACTTGTTTGATTACTTTTACTTAGACCTAGTGGAGTAATAGATTATAAATTTCTGAGCCCAACCCAAACCACTTCCTCTGTGATTTAGATGTTCAAGCAGTTTTGTTTTTTATTACAGTGAACTATGCGCATGCTAATTAAACCTGCGGTAACTATATCAGGAGCGTTGACACTGACTCCGTTGAGGCGTATCGCAAACTGTTAGTCGATCGTTCTCATATTGAATGATACGGTCATATTTCGATTGTTTTTTCTGTTAATGTTGGTGCTAAATACAGGTTGGTCATTTTGATTTTTTTTTTTTTAATGTAATTTATGTTGACTTGATGTAGAATTTATTTAAATGAAATATCTATATAAGGATGATTATGAGTGGGCGTAGGCCCCTGGCGGTAGTGAGTGGGAGGAGACACCTGGTGGTAATGAGTGGGCGGAGACCCCTGGTGGTAATGAGTGGGTGGAGACCCCTGGTGGTAATGAGTGGGTGGAAACCCCTTGTAGTATAAATAGGTGGAGCTCCCATGTAGTAAGGAGTGGACGCACGCAGGCCCCTTGTAATAATAAGTGGACGGAGATCCCTTGCAATTAGGAATGGATGGAGGCCCCCCTGTAGTAGTGAGGGGACAGAGGTTCCTTGTAGTAAGGAGTGGGCAGAGGCCCCTGGTAGCAATGAGTGGGCGGAAGCCCCTGGTAGCAATGAGTGGGCGGAGGCCCCTGGTAGCAATGAGTGGGTGGAGGCCCCTGTGTAGTAATACGTGGGCAGAGGCCCCTGGTAGGAGTTAGTGGGCGGTAGGCAGAGGCCGAACACATACACGCACACACGTGCAGGTACATGCAGACACCCAGGTACAGATAGACAATATATAAACAAGTTGGTATAGGGGTCCCAGCTGTGAGATTTAGTGATATGACAAGTGCTGTTGTTTTGGCTAGGTGCAGAGCTGGGGGTTGGTGTGGCCCCAGAGACGATTGCCAGTCTACGGCTTCCAGCTTTCTCCAGGGAGAAAGACCTGGGTGAGAGAGCTCCCCAGTTAGAGGGGCACAGGCAGCCCACTATGCACATCTTGGGAAAACACGATCGGGAAAAAATTCACGCAAGTAAGGAGGTGTCCCCCATTTGTCCTTAGTGAAGTATTACCAGTTGTCCCTGGTAAGTTAGTGCATCCAGAAAGGAGAATATGTGAAGATTGCTGAACTCCTGAAGGACAACGTGGAGACGGAGAGGAGGAGAGCTACAGCAAAAGATAGTGGGAAGACTGGAAGAACCCATCATAGAGAGGTGCCAGATTTTGACAGCTGGCTCCAATGTTTCCGTGTGTATGCGGCAGTGGTGTGTGCAAAGTACCCATGGAAAGCCAGGGAGTTGTGGGCTTACCAGGCCCTGATGTTAGCCGAATACAGGAAGTGCGGGGGGACGGGGCTGGCTCCTGTATGACTCAGCCTTTCACCAGCAGATTACCGATTTAGAGTCTGTGGACTTATCAAAAGTAAATCAGAGTCTATATGCAACTACTTTCCTGGCTTACGAGAGGAAAGGGCAGTTCTGCAACAGGTGCATGGCATTGGACCACTCTCAGGTAGATTGTGCACTACACCCTAGAAGGGAGGTGCCAGTGGTCCAGATACAGGAACAGAGGCCAGCTTGTAGCAGAAGAGACGAAATGCAAGGAGACGCCAGGAGAAGAAGGGGTCGGCGAGGTGCAATGTTATGCCTTCAATGATAGGAGGTGCTCCCTTCCTTACTGCTGTTTCGACCATGTGTGCTCAGTGTGCGGAGGCAATCACCGGAAGTCGGTGTGCCATACCCGTGGCATGGAGAGTCAGCGGGCAGACAGGAACATGCCAATCCCAGCCAATAGCGAAGTGCTGGGAGGTTCCCATAGAGGGCTGTAATAGACTGTCTTAGTGTCAGCATGTGGAGTCAGTGCGATTAAACAGACTTAAAAATATGTTGTGCACGTATATATATTATTATGTATACAGATAGATATTGGTAGATTATTGTGATGCTGGTCAAAATATATATAGCAGGCATGGGATGGGTAGTAATATATATATAAACTAAACAAAAAAAGCGGGTACGGGATCGTTGCTGGAAGCGGGATAGGAAATGGTGGGTTGGTAAAGGAATGAAAAGGCAGACCAGTTTGTAGAGTGGGTGCGGGTCGACAGCTAGGGAGGGATTGTTGGGGACGACCCGGGTACACATAATAAGGTTAGGGCTGTAATGATCCGCATCAAGTCACTATTGGAGTGGGTGTATGCTCGCAGGGGTCATCCGAGCAGCAAGGAGGTACACCTACATGGAGCACCTCGAAAGGCTGGCAGGGAGGAAGCCGCTCCGCCTGGTGACCATGCCAGGGGAGTATCAGGTGGTGGTGATGCCACTGGGATGGTGGATGTGGGACAAGCGACTGCAGTATCACCCAGACCTGAAGTTTCGGCGATACATCATCATGGGGCTAAAAAAGGGCATCAGAGTTGGCTTCCACTACGGCGTAGTCATGAACGTGTCTGCCCAGACTAACATGCTCTCAGCCACCAGGTAGTGGACGAGTATCTGGACAGGAGGGTGGCAGGCCCGATAGATCCCACTGTCCAGCCAGGGATCCACATAAACAGGTTTGGGGTAATCCAGCCTGGAAAGTACAGGCTCATTGTTGACCTAATCATACCTAGAGGGCCACAGCGTGAATGATGGGCTGGAGCCTGAATTTGCACGATGAAGTACACCTCCATAGCTGTAGCAGTGGCCAGAGTGATGACACATGGAGCGAGCACTAGTTAGGCGAAATTCGATATTGAGTCAGCATATTGAATCGTGCCGGTGCACCCGGATGACAGGCCCTTGCTGGGCATGAGCTGGTGAGGAAAAGTGTACATAGACAAGGCCTTGCCGTTTGGTCTGAGGTCAGCACCAAAAATCTTCAGTGCAGTGGCCGATGCCATGCAGGGGATTATAGAACAGCAGGGAGTAGAGATGTTGCATTACCTTGATGACTTCATGGTCATCAGCCCATCACAGGGAGGGTGCGAGGAAGCCCTGGCCAAGGCCTTGCAGGGGTGCCAGGAGCTCGAGGTTCCCATTGCTATGCAGAAGACCGAGGGCCCATCAACAACTACGACTTTTCTGGGAATCGAGCTGGACACAGTGGCAATGACACTGCAGTTGCCCAGGGAGAAAGTGAGCCGTTTGCAAAGAGAGATCGATTGCTGGTCTCAAAGGCGCTGCTGTACCAAAAGGGAGCTACAGTCATTAATTGGCATGCTGCAGCATGCAAGCTGTGTTGTACGACCGGCCGGAAGTGTTGGAGAGAGGTGCATATCACGGTGAAAGAGCTACTGCCAGTGGTCATGGCCGTCGCAATCTGGGGACACCAGTGGAGTAAAAGTCAGTGATGTGTCAGTGTGTTCAGGTCTAGCTACGTGAACAAGGAGAAGTCTTTAGCAAACAATAAACTAACATGTGCTACATCAACTTATTATCATCTATGATCCTTCCAGAACCACCACAAACTGTTCCATCCAATATATATGCACTGTAAGTTGTCTTGGGAAAATTAGTCCATCATAAGTCAAGCTCAGTGAATGCAGACCGTGTTACCTGCTAGTGGCTTGTTGCTGTGGTTGAGTCCTACCATGCCGGCATAGTATCCGGTTGCTCGCCACACACTAGCCGCGGGGCGTCAACTTGCTGAAGCTGGGTGTAGCTTATGGTGGGCTCTGGTCCTTCGATCCCGTACCAACCTCCAGCTCAGGGATTTCCGACCCCTGAACAAGTGTGATAATGCCGCAGTGGTGGCAATCATCAATACAGGAACCTCGCAAGAACGAGAGTGGGATGCACTTAATGCGAAGTGCCTTCTTCTTCCTAGCCCGGCACGATATCAGAGTGTGGGCTGAGCACCTCCCAGGGGCAGAGAATAGAAGTGCTGATGCTCTTTCCAGAAATGATTGTCCCTCCTTTTTGTTGCAGAACCCAGGAGTTCAGCCCAGGCCAGTGACAATCCCACAGGAGCTAATCAGAGCACTCATCTTAGAACGCCCAGACTGGACATCTTTGAGCTGGACAGAATTGTTAAAAGTTTGTTCCCGAAAGGCCTGGCTGAATCAACACAGCGAGTGTACAGGTTGGGGCAACAGAGGTATATCACATTGTGCTCAACATGGGGTCTAGTGGCAGTGCCAGCTTCGGAGGCTACACTGGTGTATTTCATGGCACAATTGGCAAAGGAGGGCCTGAAGTATAGGACAATGAAGGTGTACTTGTCAATGGTAAGGTACCTGCACATCACGGAAGGATGTGCAGGTACCCATTCCAAAATCCAATGTGTAGACTACAGTACACAGTACACACTTCAAGGGGTGAAGAGATCAGAGGCATATAGAGGCGAGACATCCAGGACAAGGTTGCCAATAAGAAATTCCCAGGAAGATGAGAGCAGTCTGGCAGAACGATAGCCACAATCCAGGTAAGATGATGCTGTGGGCGGCAGTCTGCCTTGGTTTCTTTGGTTTTCTCAGGGCGGGCGAGATGACAGTACCGAGTGATGACCGTTTCGACCCGACAACGCATCTCACACTAAGTGATATTGCTGTATATGTCTCCTGGAGACTGGAAGTGGTGCGAGTCCACATCAAGCAGTCAAAAACAATGCTTACACTACACAAAAACGCTAGAAGGGAGGATACTATCAGCCAGAAGGGAGGATACTATCAGTAGTATCCTCCCTTCTGGCATTTAGTATCCCTGTGCACTCACTTGAACAACACTATGCTGGATAGAATGCCTACTTCACAATACAAAAAGGGGTCAGTTATGTTCTAATCATCACTAGATCACTTAGTTTCCGTGCTACTTATTTCACTTGGTTCGTGCTACATGATTTCCAATGATATGTTTTTCTGCCGACATCGGCAGTATTTCTAATTTTCAGCCTATACAAATTAAGTACTTTTCCCGTGCAATTTCAATTGAACAGCGATTTTCCCCATACATTTTTGAATGGGCAATTTACATCGCCTTACTATTAATACAATACTTATTACATGAGTCAGAGTGTGATATGACGAAATATTTCATGAGCAGGCTAAAGTATTTTCACAGTCAGAGGAAGTGAAATAAAGCCTGAGAGTGAAATATCTAGCCATATCTGCCCAATGTAATAAGTGGTTTATTCCATGCTATATATCTTCACTGAAGTAGTTTGTACTGGGATTGGTACCTCTTGGTGATTCCAGGTAGTGGAAAGATGACACTAGTTACATAAGGTAGTGAAAGACGACACTAGTACATAAGGTAGTGAAAGACTTGAGTAGAGAAATTTCACTCAGCAAAGCTAAGTTGGTGTTTTTGATAACTTCGCTGCAAAACACAAGAATATTTGTCATGTATTCTCAAGTCAATCTCTCACAATGAAAAGGATCTATGATTGTTCTGTAAAGAAATAAAAGAAGCTAACGGAAAGGGAGTGTTTTATAACGGACAGGCTAGACGAGTATCATCCTCAGGATGATGACAAATCTCTAATTTGTCAGCTACAACTCAATAAAACTTTCCTTCCTCTAGCCATGGTCATTGTAACATCTTGTCCAGTTGCCATAAAAGGTTTAAGAGAAGAAACAATTACACACAGAATAGAAGTGTTAAGATTTAGCAAAGAACAAATTCTAGAGTATATAGACAGCTTTCCATTTACTATATCATTACAAAGAATTTACTCGTTCTACAATATTGTGTCATCTCAGACGTCATAACTCGAAAGCACAAGTTAATTCTCTGGGCGAGCTAACGGGCAATACAAGGGACTGTTTTAAGAAACTCTGGCATGACTGTTAGTGGGAAACAAGTAGCTACTCCAGAAGTAATGGAAGGTGAGCTGTGTGAATATGTTGAAATTTTGTCCCTTTTAAGTACTTCTTCACAGGTGATATTTTATTTTGGATTAAAGCCGAATAAATCAGTAATGCTAAATCTTTGCCAGTTGAACTTGATAATACATCATGAAACCCCTTTTTTATGTCAGTGTGCGTTAGAAACCCAACGAGAACTTGAATCCCAACAAGAACTTGAATCCAATATGGTGGCATCTGCTGCAAAGGTGCATACAACATACCGTATCCTACACCCTCTGACCTGAATGCTGTCAGTTATGTCATATGTAATACATCTCATTCTCTCCCAGTTGTTGAGATAGCACTCAGTAATCACAATTTTTTCACTGGTGCTGATTTCCTGCTGAATATTGGTAGGATTGATTTGAGTAACTGTGCAGTATGGAATTGCAATGTAAAACTGGATAATAAGGGAAATCTTGCTCTATCTTGCTTGTTAAGATATTGTACTACTCTTAAACATGTTTTGTTATCATTATATGAGAGCTAGATCAAGATTGTGCTAAGGCTATTGCAAAAAACTCTCTCCTAGTAGTCAAACACTGGCTTTCTTTGTTTTCTTCGCATTGTGGCATCCTGTCACCATGTGAAAAAAAAATATGAAGTGGCATCACATTACTACTCAGTAGATTGACTCCCCTCATATACATTAGGGTGCACATTTATATTGTGAGGACAGCAATTCTAGTGGAACACCAGAAATTGGCAGTGCTCTACAGCTTTTCACTTGTAGCGGTCTACGACATTATGCTTGAGGCAATTTAATATAGACAAAGCTGCAGCAACAGCTCTAGCCAATGGACTGCATACTAACTCTTCTTTGGAACAACTAAATATATCTAATAACAGTGTTAGTAGTAGAGGAGTCATCACTTTACTCAATGAAGTGCATTGCCCAACTAAATTGTTATGCTTGTTTATACCTCATAACAATATTGGTTATGATGGTGCTACAGTGTTAGCCAATCAAACGCCATACATTCAACAGTTAGACTTGCTGCATCTATCGGATAACAACATTGGTAATGAAGGAATCAAGTGTTTAGCCTATCAACTGCAATATCTCACATGGTTGGAATGGTTGTATCTATCCCAACGCATTAGCCAATCAGTTTCAACATCTGGCACGACTATCATTGTGTTGAATCTTTCACATAACAATATTGGCTGTGATGGTGCCACAGCTTTATCTCGTACATTACAAGGCCAGAGGCAGCTATCAGAATTGATTCTGTCGTATAATGGAATATGTCATCATGGAGCAGTGAACTTGGCCAACATATTACTCCATCTCACTAGATTACTGCGTGTTTAGATCTATCGCATAACAACATTGACATTAGTTCTGCTATATCTATAATTGCTGCATCAAAAAGTTCTTCATGTCTGGTAGAATTCTTACTCAACATTGATACTGAGGATTATGGTACTGGTGGTATTCATGTAGAAGGTTTAGTGTCTCCAGAGGACAACACTGCCATAACTAATCTAATGGACGCTGCTAGACATCCTACATTACAAAGATATCTATCTACATTTAGGATTCAAATCAGTCTTCATGTAGCCTTGATGTCTACTATTTGATCGTGAAATTGAATAGTCATATGTTTTTGGTAGCTATTGTGGCTTTCAATTTGCTTCAAGAATTCTGTGGTAAACTTACGACTATTATTGCTTGTAATTTCCTGTTTGGTTTTAATGGTCATTATCATACTAACTAGCTACTATAAATCTTGTGCACTTTAATGATTGATCTTTTAGTCTTAAAACTACTGTCATGTTACACAGTGACAGTGTAGTAGTAAGAATACTACAAATTTAAACACAGCTATGTAGCTATGTATATTTCTTCATCTGCTTTTGTTCGGCTAAGTCTCTCTTGTCTGCATCTGCATGGAATAACCCAGAATGTATCCTCTGGAGTTAACTAGGAGTGTGGCTGTGCAGAGGATGGCCCAGGATATACACAGATCTGCCAGCAACATAACTGGAAGTTAGGAGGTCTACAAGTGGTGGGTAAAAAACAAATTCACATTTGATAAAGTTTTGTAAGCTATGATGACTAATGAAGGTGCAGTGAATAGAAAATTAAGAAGACTACAGAAAAAAACGATTTCTGAAAATCCTTTTACACAAGCAACAGGAGGTCCACACCCACCACACTTTTGCACACAAAGAAAATATCCACAAACATCATAGGGTTTCTAAGTTTGAATAGTTGAAACTGGAGTATATAACTGGAATAGTGTCAGAGCAATGCAATATCTAATGAGGACAGTGTCTTCTTCATTTGCTATACTGAGTTAGACCTTAATACGCATGAGTTATCTACCTAGCTACTCCTGGAGCAGATCCAGATGAAACTAGCTAAACTAAATTGTAGTAATGCTGTTCTACTTTTATACATAAGGTTATTATGAAGTATAAATCAATATAGCTGTAGCCAACAGCAATATTACGTATGTGTAACAAATTAAAATATCATTTCTATTACTCAGTAAATCAACACTTGGGATAATTATGTAGTTGAGTCCATACATATCTTCTCTATGGGTTTCAGTAGTACTTCTTTAGTGAGCTTATTCATTCATGGTGCTACATAAAATGAATGGCCCTTGTTTCAATGTGCCAATTGAAATCTAGCCTCTACACACCACAGCATAAAGTGATTCCAGTGGTTGCTTTGACTTGAGCTTCATATCCGGTTAAAGTTCTTCCAGACTGACTTTGACCTCTTTTAACGTTTCAGTGAACCTTAGAAATAACCAACTCAGGCCTTCTTTCTCTCAGGCAGTCTGTGACAATGGGCGGAGTGATTAATTGACCGCTAAAGGAGCGCGCGCATTGTTTTGACTATAAAGATCATCGGTCGCTATAAAGCCCCAATCTAACCACATCCTCCTGGCTCGCTGGTTAATAAAGCACTGAATGACCGAGGAGACAGGCCTGGAGTCTGGAGTGTAGGGAAAGGATCTTGCAGTTGACTTGTACCTGTCGTGAGGGCCATTAAGTAATCGGATGGGCCCTCCCATTGTCAACGGAATCGACGACGTGTCAAAAAATGGCCCTAAGACTATTCATATCTTCCTGGGGTTCTTCTTTATCGTCAACTTCTGCCTGGGGATAGGCGTTCTGGGAATCCCATACGCGTTCTTCTACAGCGGCCTTTTAGCGGCGATCCCCACGCTCCTAGTGGTCTCGGTGGTGAGCTGGGTCAACGCCAACTACCTCCTGGAAGTGATGGCCAGAGCTCAGGTAAATCATTTAGCTGGTTAGCTTGATAGCTGTAACATATTCTCAGGTGTAGAATTCTCTGTAGTGGGTACTGGTATAATTCAGCTTTTGTTTGTAAACACTTGTTTGTAAATGCTCCCGTTTCATTTAGGCCCTGAAGTATTTATGGAAGGATAATGCCTCGCTGTTGAAGCCTAAGGATTATGTGACCAAGCATCCAAAGTTTGAAATTACCGTCGAAAGGAAGTTTGAGATCGCAGAGCTGTGTGATATGTTCTTCCACAGGTACGTCAAGTACTTGTACCTGGTCATCCTCAGCATGCACGGCTTCATGGCCAGCTGGTCGTATGCCGCGGTGGCTGGGTCCGCCTGGGCCATCAATATACCATTCAGGCACTTTGGAGGGACGAGTCCTTGTAGTGATGATGCTTTCCAGCATCGGTTTCTTCCCGATGGAGGATGCCTTTACTCATATTACTTTTGTCTGTTCATGTTTGCTGTGATAGTTGTGACTCTATCAATGCTGGGCTTGAAGGAGCAAGCTTACTTGCAGATGCTTCTTGGACTCATGAGGTTCCTCACAATAGCAGCCATTGTGATTTACTGCATCATCCGGCTGATTCAGGGAGGGAATCCTTGCGATGACATACCGGAAAAACCTAACCTTTTCGCAAATGCTTCCATAGCAGACGTGAAAGAAGTTGACGTGAACTTGCGATCAGTGGTGTTAAAATTTGACCCCCGGGGATGGGTTGTAACCGTGCCTGTGTTCACATTTTCGTTCCTGTTCCACACTGGTATCGCATCTCTGACGCATCCCATCAAACAGAAGGCCTACCTACATTACGTTGTCATGGCCATGTTCATCTCCTCTCTCATCTGCTACTTCAGCCTGGGAGTGACTGTGTCCCTGTGGTTCAGGTCAAACATCCAAGAGACGTGCACTCTGAACTGGGTAAGACCAATAAGAATGGGAGAGGTTCTTCTAAGGGGCTCTAATATGTTGTTTTTGTTGTTGTTATTGGTTTTGAATTATTAAAGGCAATGTTTAGGTATCCAAACCTAAGGTTTTCTTCACTATTTTGATAGAGTTACCATTTCACTTTTTTTTTTTTTTAAAGATAAAGCTAATTTGACATATTGCAATTGTTGCCTCTGGCAATAATGACTATGAACAGTAATAAACATCTTATGAGGACTTGCTTATTTTTCTTCTGGCAAAGTTGTGAAAGTGTCATGAAGTTTTCTTAAATGACACTGTAGCATCAATACGTGTGATTATAAAATGGTAAAGTGTTGCAGGAGTTGGTTGGCGTGTCTTGAGCATATCTGCTGTGTTGCCCCACTTACACACCTGTCTCCACTTTCCTTGTTGTCACAACTCCTGATTTTCCCACTGATCCATTCCTAATCCAGGGCCATTACAATTTGCCAAACATTTCCTACAAAGTTTATGTTCATAAAATAGTTTGAATCTGGTGTTTACTTACACTAGAAGAATTACTTTCAGTTCAGCCTTCAATGGCCAGGCCAGCCCCAGCTGGTCATCCATTACCTTCTTTCTAACTAGAGATAGAGTGATAAGAAGTTAAGTTGTCAGGTATCATTGTTAGGATACTGATGTTAGATTTAGAATAGATTATAAATAGCAGGCCCGGATACTGCACATGTAACTAGTGTTGGGTTATGTTTACTTCTGTATATAAACTGTCATGAGATGCTTTCTTGGCAGTGGTTTACTACAGTGAGCCTCTGATAGTAAACTCTCTAACGAGAAATTGCGTCTATTAAGTGAACTTTCCACTTGCCCCCTCTAACAGAAAATGTTTTACTTTACCTCTTAAAGTGAACAACCTCTTATTAATGAACTGAAAGCCATTTCCCCAAATTGTTCTCAGTCTGATGGTTTACTGTAGATATACCAGAAATAAATTCAATTCTTTTCTTTCTACTTTTTCTCTGACTGAAAGGGAGAGGAAGGCGGAGGAATAGGTATATGTAGAGGAAGTTGTAAAAGCATTAGCATTTTTTCAGAATTTCTGCTTTTATCTTGTTCCAAACTTGTATACTCATTGACTTCCAACATTTCTCTGCGATACTCTGAGACCACATGAGTGTTCAGGATGACATGTGGCATGTGATCAAACATAACTTCAACACACATGTGTGTTACTGTGGTTGGTCTAGTTCGGGTACACAATATGGTTGATTTCACTTGGCTATGAGAAGACATTTTCTAATCATACCTGACAGGTTTTTACAGCAGGACTAGCTAACCTTTTAAATGTTTTAACTGTATTACGTTAAATGCCTAATTTATGTATATTAAATCTAGAGTTAACTGGCTTATCTAGTGATGTGCTTAATACAGTGTACTAACTTGCTTTTCATTTCAAAATTGCACATGAAAGTTTGTATTAGCAAACATCTGAGCATCAGTCACCATCGTAGTGCCACCTAAATGTAACTCTTGTACCATCTTGTTCTTGTAGTCTGTCTCTACAGCAAACTGATTGCCATTTGTGTTTGTACCATCTTGTTTTTCCTTTCAGGCTGTCTTCATCCGCTCCCCCTCTGCTAACCTCGGCCTCAAGATATTCTCCTACTATCTTATTTTGTTTCCATCTCTCGACGTCATCAGCGCTTATCCATTGATCACTCATACAGTCGTGAACAACTTCTACATCCTCATCACTGGGAAGGACACGTCTGAATCTGACAAGACAGCCAAGAAAGGTTCCTCCGAGGATGAGCCGCAAAGACTCGACTTCAAATTCTTTCTGCAGCTAATTCTCAGGTTTATCGTGGCACTCCTCCCCATCACGGCTGCCTTTGGAATGGCTAATCTTATTTACGTCTTAAAGTACACAGGTCTGGTTGGGTTCATGTGCTTTCTCTTCCCGTTCAGCCTCCAGGTGCGTTCCATCTTTATGTGTCAGAATGAGTTTTCTAAGTATCGCCAA
>WLWD01002072.1_pt1 | contig 108039 bp, 52 predicted proteins | sample 6712731 | NCBI WGS metagenome assembly WLWD01 (sample SAMN12718690, study PRJNA576275) | sponge metagenome | isolation source: marine sponge | host: Mycale hentscheli | place: New Zealand: South Island, Marlborough, Capsize Point | collected 2014-11-01 | reverse complement strand
AGAAAATGCATTGAAGTAAACAGGATGTGGCTTAGGGCAATATTTTTCCATATCACCTGTGTTCATAGTTATTACGTTGGGTTATTACGTCCCCCTAGGTAAATTTCTTGTTACCAAGGTATTCGCCCATGAGCAGTACCTAATAAATTTATTATCCATTGGATACCCGAGAATATCACTCGTCTGATTGGCGGTATTTACGCTCGTGCCTGCGGCACTCGCGTAAATACCAAGCCTACAGACTCGTGATATTCTCCTGTATCAAATGAATAATATATATATATTAGCTAAGTGCTTCGCAAAAAGTGAAAAATAACAAAAAACAACTTGTATACTCAAAAGAAAACAAATGAATATTCACTAACCTGGTTGTAATCTGGTGTTTTTTGTTTTAGTATGCACTCTGCAGCCTGTAAATTATATTATTTTCCCAACTTATAATCTCGAAATGCATATTTAAATTAGCTGGATATTATGTGATACGGTCTGTACTTACTTTCAGCGCAAACACCCCACAATCGTGTAAATTGCTCTGTGATGGGTACTCCTATATACATGAATTCAGAAATGCAAATAATAATAACAATCACCAGTGGCACAGCACACATCAAATTACAAAACAAATATGCAGTTTCCAGCCACTCCAACTGAATGACATGTTGGTTTCCATCACAGAACGTTCATCTATGAAGTCCCTATAATAAAAACAACAATGGAATGAACACCTCATAATTTTTTCCTTTGTAAAAAATAGTAGGAGCTACATGATTCTTTGAATTGATGTCACATTTGGAATTCCTTTTAAGGAGTCAGCATAGAAGATAGTTCTCTGATTAAAATGTACTACCTGCATGTACATAGTAATGGTAGATGTTACAGTGAGCTACAAATTAGGTTCCCATTGTGTAAATGACCTACCATCATTGTCCAGTGATTATCATTACAATGAAGTGGCACAATCCATGCTTGATATGACATAATATCAGTCTGTATCAAATGAACCATTAATATAATTTCTCCCAATATAAACTTATTTACCTTTCCAAATATTTTACTGGTAGCACCTTTTGGTCCATATTTTGCAATTAAACCCAAAAAATAAGATGACATTGCAAAAGACTTGATACCCTTGTAGGAAATAAAGTTCATTTTAATAGTAGAAACCAGTAGGATATATGTTGTAACTTACATGGCATTTAAAAATGCCTTGAGTCATCAACAAACAATAGGCATTAATAATCTATATGATATTAAATGTCAATAATTGTGAACTCAAAAATAATATTTTACATGTATAAGAAAGTTTACCTCATCATTCAACCACAAATCTTGATTGTTATCATTAGGAGTTACTTTGAGTCTCTTGAGACTTGATCTTGATATTGTTCTTACTATTTTTCCACGATTGACAGACTCACAGGAAATTTTAGAAACAATTTCTGCCTCATTCCCCTCACACAAAGCAAGACAGTTTTTAACATCTGTTTAAATACATTCCAATTTTATCATTATGATCATAATAGGTGTATGCCTTCTAAATGTCAGGCTAACCTTCTGTAGTAGGTAATTCTAATAATAACTGCAACCCTAAAACAGGTAAAGGTGGTAATGTTTTGTTTCTCTTTTCTGTGCTTGGCAAGCTCTTTTGCAATATTGTATTCCATGAAGTTTGGTCCTGTTTATGATTTCTTAACAAATCAAGAAGCTTTACTTCCGCTTCATACTCATCATCCTTTTCAAAAAACAGCATGTACGGTTTTGTTTAAAGACAATGCTGTCACTGACTTTTGTAATCTACAGACAACAAGTGTATTGGTAATGCATTCAGAACACATAAAATTATTCTCTTACTGAAGTATCACTTAAGCAAAACCACTGTGTGGCTACCTTCACAAAAGCTACATAATGTCCGGTATTTGCTGATTTCCCACGGTGACATATGAATGACTTGAGGGAATAATTTTGAGGTGCACCCTATGAGAGAGAAAAAGTGGTATTATTAATATTGATCACAAACAAGCAAACATTGCTATGTACTTCAGTGGTAGGGATTCTTAAGGTAGAAGAATAGGTGATATCATCATCAATTTTCTTAATTTCACCCTCATCATACTGAAATCTAACAGATTAAAAGCTCTAGTTAAACACACATTTCATAATAATAATCTAAAGTACCTTAGTAAATGGATAGTAAGAAAATTTGGTGCTTTGTAAATGTGATCAGTTATGAACTGATCACATGTGTTGTTACACCTGAATATAAAAAATGAAATTACTAAATTTAGTAAACAACAACTTAAGACAAGCATACCTTACACAAGTGTATGCTTGATCACTACCAAGCAACTGTGGCTCTTGTGCCACTTTAACACAGCCTTCCAAGTCTGAATCCTGTTGTTAAACACAGATCAAGTTCATGACTGGCCATACAGCCGTTTGATGTAATTATTACACTACTACTTATTGGGCTATCATAAAAGAAATAATTAAAGAATATGTATCTGTGTGTATAATATATATCAATATGTGTAATCTACTTTTTCAATAGCATCTATAAGTATTTGTAATGTGAGAGGAGTTAAACTGAGTTTTATTACTCTCATGAACAAACTATAGTTTAAAATCCTGTGGATATTTTTAATAGTATAATGTGAATATGATCCCACAAATGGATGAAACTAAATCTAATATCAGTGCAAGAAGGTCCTTTAGTTTTGTTGTGTAGTGTATACTATGCATAGTTCTGGTGTTAAACTTCAATAAGTTTAGCTTCAGCCATGAAAATAAGATTCTGAAAACTCTGACATAATATAATACATCAACATTTTGACGGTGCACAACTTTTCAAACATAAACTTTTCCCAAAATATTCATATATCACTCGCCATTTAAATTTCACTAAGCTAAACTGATCGTCTTTCTCTTCATTTCGGCATGAAATTAATTATTAGTAAGGAATGAAGTTGAAAGAAGTGATTGTACACACTTACACTAATTGCAAGTTCCAGAAACTTTTCTGTTCGATATGTCGCCAAAGTGTTTTCACATCCCTTGCATTTGACTATCACAATAAAAATATTCTAGTAAGATAAAGAAGATAATATTGCACTGTATAAATAAACAGCTTACTCTCAAGTATTACTATTTGGTGAAGCTTGAAACTAATTGTTACTTACTTGAATTCTGAAATTCAATATTTATCAAAGTTTCGAGATCCAGTGGACAGCCTCTTCTATAGTAATACAGTACAATACAGTTCTTAGCTGAAGCATTTAGCCCAATAATAACTAACGTCCTGATTCCTGCCATTATGTAATCAAGAAAATTAAGAAGAAATTCTTGAACATCATTTTCTGTGTTTGGAACCCAATTTGGAAGTATATCTAAGTAATTCCTTATTAAAAACGATTTTGAGTGAAAGTGTATGTTTAAAACCTGGTAATTCATCATATATTTCTGTCGGTGAAACAATTCCTCCTTTTTTTGTTGATTCTTCAAGCAACAAAAGAGACTTTAATACTTTCATCTCACCTACAAAATTTAAAATTTCTTCTATTTTTATACTTTTAGTACATCTTCCACACTCACCGTAATTTTTTTCATTGCCACTCTTGCACAATTCACTGCATTTCTGCAATGTGCTGGTTAGCTTGGAAGAATATAGCAAGCACTGAATACCACTATTCATAAAACAAGTATTGCCAAGGTTGACAAGACCAACTGGCTTCTTTTCAGTCATATCTTCACTGAAAACCAGTTAAACAGCAAGCACATACACCCCAAAAATATAACATTTTTAAAACCCTGTATTATTTGGAACGTTGCTTCTACAGGGTGATGGCGCCTTAGCTATGGCTTCTGGTTTTTCCAATGCAGGTCAAAAGACTAAGATCAAAGGTCAGCAATGGTCCTTGGCAATGTTCATCCCGGGATCGGATCGACAATGTTCGTGCAAGGTCAAAGGTTGGCAATGTTCCTGTGGCAATGTTCCTCTCAGGTCGTGGCAATGTTCCTGCGGTTAGACGCTTCTTAATTCAAGAGCTTTGTACGGTTTGGTAAAGCGTCGTCACATTATGAGCTTTAATATAATGCTGACTAAGCAAACAGTAGAGACTCATTAATGTCCTTTGACCTTTACTGCGCTATCTTTTTGCCTTCTATCAGGGATTAATTATAGTATGAGAAGGAATATACGAGGGTAATGTAGTGCTATTTGAATGCATTTTTTCGCAACCACCAGGCAAGTGCTGAATGTAGCTTTTCAGTGTTATCATTTCGGTATAAAACATTCATTTAAATGTTGGTGTGTGGTAGGATTCCAAATAACCACTGCAATTCATGCTTGACCATGTAAGTCTTCCCTTGCAGTGCTAAACTTAGGAATGCTGCATATATTTTGTAAATGGACATTGATTCAAGATTGTCACAATTCTGCTCATAATACTCAAAAGGCAAAAGGCAAAGGAAGCTTGTACCTTAACCTGAAACGCTAAAATATATACCTGTCTAATACTCCATAACAAATTGTCAATATATTTCCTAATTTGGGTATCAAGGATAAGGTCAATTCTAATTCCTGGTGCTACTGCGATATTTCCTTTTTTTATCATGCTTTATTTTGTGTCACTTTTTTCAGGCTGCCATAGCATTAACTCATGGGTAGTTGGCTTTACCTTATGTATTATACGCTAAATTTATATTAAATTTAAAAAAAGAAGGAAAAAACCTGACATTTTAACTCTCTAAATGAAAGCCTGTCTGTGGTAAGGGTTTTATTATTTGGTACCAGTGTACTTGTTGAGTATTATGGTACTCATAACTAAATGTTTTGACCTAGTCTACTGGAGAAGTGGATTTGATCAGTATGCTGTTAAATTGATTATATATTTTCCTTATGTGATGGACCACTTACTACCAGTGTGTCTATCGAATGTGAGGCAAATGACCATAGTAATGATCAAAGGAGCATTACTGGACATTGTGAAGACGATTTAGTTGCTGATCAGTCAGCTGGTACCTCAACAACCTTCATCCTTGAAGAGGAACTTCTTTTTGCTCAACGTTTGGAAGAAGGATATGACTTGGTTGATCCTAAGTACACAGAATGGCTCAAATACAATGTTCCAGAACACCACAATTCCCTGGCTGTTACAACACTCACTGAATTGCCTACTCAAATCACAGTCACCACACATTCAGGATCCACTACTCATGTCACAGCAGATGTCTTTAGCAGGTACCACACCCCTGGGATCAAGTTCACACATCACAACAGATGTAATAGCAGGTACCACACCCCTGGGATCAAGTTCGCACGTCACAGCAGATGTAGCAGGTACCACACCCCTGGGATCAAGTTTGTCGTCACAGCAGATGTCTTAGCAGGTACCACACCCTGGGATCAAGTCAGATGTAGTAGCAGGTACCACACCCCTGGGATCAGTTCACACGTCACAACAGATATCGTAGCAGGTACCACACCCCTGGGATCAAGTTCACACATCACAAGATGTCATAGCAGGTACCACACCCCTGGGATCAAGTACACGTCACAACAGATATCGTAGCAGGTACCAAACCCCTGGGATCAAGTTCGCACGTCACAACAGATGTCATAGCAGGTACCACACCCCTGGGATCAAGTTTGCACGTCACAGCAGATGTAGCAGGTACCACACCCCTGGGATCAAGTTCACACATCACAACAGATGTCGTAGCAGGTACCACACCCCTGGGATCAAGTTCACACATCACAACAGATGTCGTAGCAGGTACCACACCCCTGGGATCAAGTTCACACATCACAACAGATGTCGTAGCAGGTACCACACCCCTGGGATCAAGTTCACACATCACAACAGATGTCGTAGCAGGTACCACACCCCTGGGATCAAGTTCGCACGTCACAACAGATGTCTTAGCAGGTACCACACCCCTGGGATCAAGTCACAACAGATGTCGTAGCATGTACCACACCCATGGGATCTAGTTCGTACATCACAACAGATGTCTTAGCAGGCCACACCCCTGGGATCAAGTCACAACAGATGTCATAGCATGTACCACACCCATGGGATAAAGTTTGCACGTCACAGCAGATGTAGCAGCAGGTACCAAATCCCTGGGATCAAGTTCACACATCACAACAGATGTCGTAGCAGGTACCGCACCCCTGGGATAAAGTTTGCACATCACAGCAGATGTAGCAGGTACCACACCCCTGGGATCAAGTTCACACATCACAACAGATGTCGTAGCAGGTACCGCACCCCTGGGATCAAGTTCGCACGTCACAGCAGATGTCTTAGCAGGTACCACACCCCTGGGATAAAGTTTGCACGTCACAGCAGATGTAGCAGGTACCACACCCCTGGGATCAAGTTCACACATCACAACAGATGTCGTAGCAGGTACCGCACCCCTGGGATCAAGTTCACACGTCACAGCAGATGTCTTAGCAGGTACCACACCCCTGGGATAAAGTTTGCACGTCACAGCAGATGTAGCAGGTACCACACCCCTGGGATCAAGTTCACACATCACAACAGATGTCGTAGCAGGTACCACACCCCTGGGATCAAGTTCACACATCACAACAGATGTCGTAGCAGGTACCACACCCCTGGGATCAAGTTCGCACGTCACAACAGATGTCTTAGCAGACCATACCCCTGGGATCAAGTTCGCACGTCACAACAGATGTCTTAGCAGGTTACCACACCCCTGGGATCAAGTCACAAAGATGTCGTAGCATGTACCACACCCATGGGATCTAGTTCGTACATCACAACAGATGTCTTAGCAGGGCCACACCCCTGGGATCAGTCACAACAGATGTCATAGCATGTACCCACACCCATGGGATAAAGTTTGCCACGTCACAGCAGATGTAGACAGCAGGGCAGGTAACAACAGCCCTGGGATCAAGTTCACACATCACAACAGATGTCGTAGCAGGTACCGCACCCTGGATAAAGTTTGCACATCACAGAGATGTAGAGGTACCACACCCCTGGGATCAAGTTCACACATCACAACAGATGTCGTAGCAGGTACCCACCCCTGGGATCAAGTTCGTCACAGCAGATGTCTTAGCAGGTACCACACCCCTGGGATAAAGTTTGCACGTCACAGCAGATGTAGCAGGTACCACACCCCTGGGATCAAGTTCACACATCACAACAGATGTGTAGCAGGTACCGCACCCCTGGGATCAAGTTCACACGTCACAGCAGATGTCTTAGCAGGTACCACACCCCTGGGATCAAAGTTTGCACGTCACAGCAGATGTAGCAGGTACCACACCCCTGGGTAAAGTTCACACATCACAACAGATGTCGTAGCAGGTACGCACCCCTGGGATCAAGTTCACACGTCACAACAGATGTCTTAGCAGGTACCACACCCCTGGGATCAAGTCACAACAGATGTCGTAGCATGTACCACACCCATGGGATCTAGTTCGTACATCACAACAGAAGTCTTAGCAGGTACCGCACCCCTGGGATCAAGTCACAACAGATGTCATAGCAGGTACCGCACCCCTGGGATCAAGTCACAACAGATGTCATAGCAGGTACCAAGCCCCTTGGATCCCTTTCTCACATCACAGTCCCTATGGCCTCTGGATCCACTATACTCAGTTTCAGTAAGAATTAATGCTGTCTAATGAACAATAGAACTTCAAATCTATGGACTGACTATAAACAAAAAAAACAACAACAGGAAACAAAATTCACTCATTTGTCTTTGTAACTGATATTTCAGGGTTCAACCTCCATTTCAGTTTGACTCCTGCCATTCTACTAAAATATCCTTCAATATTTGTGGTAGTAATAATTTTTTTTTTTTTTTTTTTTGGTGGGGAGGGGGGGGGGGGGAGGGGGGAATTTCACTTTACATGCCTAATTTCTATTTGTGATGTTACATACCTGTATTGTTTAACTTTCTAGGTACCACACCCACTGGATCACCTCCAGTCAGAGTCACTGCACAACGTGGATTATTGATTCCTGGTGCAGTCACCACATGTACTGGAGTTGCGGTTACCATGCCGGTTCCATGGTCTCCTTCAGTTGCAAATTCGAGTACTGTATCACTCACCAAAGTTACACCTCCTGTTGCTTCCTCAAATTTACGTTCACCATTCACCAATCTATTGAATTTACCTGTGGTAAGGGATTTACTACGATATCATCAATGACGGGTTCAGCACGTGTTCTAACTAGCGATGAGTGTTGGTCACTTTATAAAGTGAAGGAAGAGAAAAAGAAGTGTGAAGCTGAGAAGGAAAGCGAAAACAGGAAAGAGAAAGGGGAAAAAAAAGAAAAATAAATAGAACAAAGAAGAAAGGCTGAGGAATGAATTCGACGAACTGAGGAAAAGGAAAAGAAGCGAAAGCAGGCAGAGGAGGAGAAAGCTAAGAAAAGTTTACAACACAAAGCTGTGACAGGCAAGAAACGCTCTCGAGAGGTCACTACTGAAACTTCAACAAATGAAGGACATTTGAATTTAGTTGAAGGTGGGAGCAAGATTACAAGTAGACGTACTCTGCACAAGAGATCAAAAGTTACAATGGACAGTAGCATATTCACAGATTTATGTTGTGTCTGCTTCAGTTCTTTTGAAGAGTACGAAGGAACGGGCAGAGAATGGCTTCAGTTCATCTGTTCAAGGTGAATTCATGAAGACTGTGTCGTACCAAACCCCAATGGTGAAAATAAACTTTGTCCCATATGTTGAACTTTGATTTGTAGCATTTGATCTTTTCATTTTTTTGTAAGTCTTTTATTTTTTTTCTTTTCTTGTTGGCATTGACGATGTTATGTGCAGAACGGCTGACCCTCACCTTTGAACTCAGAGTGCGGCCGATCAAATGAACTTTGAACCTTAAGCACATGCGCATATGGCTGACCGTCGCTCTGCGGGGCTGACCATTTGTGTGCCGACAGACCCACCCCAAGCAGCACCTCAATCATGCTAGTACATGATCACTTGGAAAAATAGCTGTGGGTACACATCAATATTTTGCAACTGTAGTTTTATAATTATAATACTTGTTCACACAACAATCAAAGGGTGTGGTTTCAATTTTGGGTGTGACTGCTTATTCTAAAAGTTGAATCAAATGTTATACTGGTGACACATATTCTTAAGTCGACAGACCACAACTCCATAAAGTGAATGGAGCAAACTACATGTGTATGTATCTAGTAGCGACAGTGAGAGCAACATACAAGTACTTTTACTGGGTCCATGCATCTCACTCGCCTCCTCCTCCCTTCCCCCCTCCCCCACCCCAATTTGTTCATAGAAATGTTTCTCCAATGTGTTAGAGTAAATGGTAGCATTGTATTACTAGTTAAATACAACTTAAGCACGATCGACGTGATGACTCGAGGCAGCACTAAGAGGTCACTAACTGAAGAAACCTTGAGTACTATGTTAGTCAACTTTATTCTGAAAATGCAGTTTGTTTGTATGCTAGTATAACATTCCCAATGCCATTGACAAAATACTAATGAACTATTCCATAAAAATAAAATACTGTAAATTTCCAGTATGAAGAAGCTCTTAAAGAGTTGGATTATGACAGTGTCAGTGATAAGTTTAGTTGTCCTCAATGTTCCAGTAGATTTTACTTCAAACAAGGATTGAATCGTCACTGGAAACGTATCCATGGCAATTCCTTGGACACTCTTGCATCTCAAACCTGTAACAAAGAAGGGAAAGTAATTACATGTTACCAAAGGTCCAGTGCTCCTTTCAGGAACACAATGCTGTTTTCACTACAGTACAGCACAGCACTTGATGTTACACTGCTCATCTCTACTTGATAAAGGTCTCAATAATAACCATTAAATAGGAATGCTTAATTAGAAAACTAAATATACATTATGAATGTAAGAAGGAAAAAAAGCAAGAAAGTACCTCTTACTAAGATGAATGAAAGAGACCACAATGACACTTTATATACTACACACATGTACATGTGTAAGTGTATACAATAATATATGAGTTTGTACATGAGGAAACAGGTGTGACGAGCCCCACAACAAAAACTTTAATTTGTACAGACATAGCAACAAAAGCTCTACAATTCACTCATGGGCTGATACAATAATTTGTAATAATTGAAACTATCATTTCTCAATGATTTTACATGCCACAGTTGTTCATGTGTGTGCATGTGATACAGAGAGTACCAGTACTTATGATTGCAACATTGTGCTCATATCTATCAGGATCCTGTACAAATGGCAACAAAATGTTGGATGGCTTCACTAAACTTTGCTCTAATTACAAAAATGGGGTGTTGCTTGCCAGTCAGAAAGTATTCAGATGGACTCCTCTTTACAAACAATGCAAAAGTAGTAAATTTAAGAGCAATGCAAACAGTGGTGTAGGAAGATGATTCTGTATGGGTGGGCTCTAAGTAGTCTCGCGTACCCAGACCCTTTACCAATCGCTGCGCGGGAAAAGGGTCTGGTAGACTGACATTGAGCAGTTTATTCTTGCTTAGTCAGCAAGTGGTTAACTGTGGTTCAATTAGTGTCGTTAAATATTTTCAGGCACGTGAATTGGGGAGGGGGGGAGCTGGGCCATTTTAACCAAAGAATATATAACAATTATAAGGGTAGAGTATTGAAACAAGATTGTTATAATAAGATAAATAAACTGAGGTGGAACACATCACTGATGATGAAGAATCCGCGAACATTCTCACTAGAGAGATTCAAAGTGAAGATTCAATCCTATCTGATATACAATACACAAGGTGTTGTGGATCCTTCTAAAGATCAATGCCTACTTGCAATACAAACTAAATTCCAACTACAAACGTATCAGCAATACTTACACACAGTAGTCTGTATTGAATTTACATTCAAAATAACTAAAATTTATATATGATTTTAAATGAATTACGCTGGTGATTGATGAATACGAAGAACATAAGTTAATATTAACACGAAATCTTTACAATTTGTTACTATTATTATTAGCCCTCAGTGTGCATGTACAAGAGGGACTATCCAGCAAGTTGAGGACTTGATCCCAGCGTAGTCTATTGACACACACTACACCAAGCAGAACAGAGTAACTAGTGCAGTGAAGACCGGTATGGTAGCATCAGAGTTCCAGTAAGAACAGTCAATGACAGTGTTCTAAGTGATAAATATAAACAAAAAAATGGAACATCGACGATGCACGACGGTACACGAAAATAAGAACAAATAAGCATGCGTGAATACTAATGATGAAATAAAATGTAATGTTATAGTTGTTCTGGCAGTCAGAGAAAACATGAAGCTGTTGGCTTCACATGGGTACTAACTGTTGTGGAAAAGGTCCCCCTATCGTCACGTCGTAATCATGTGAGCAAACAATTTCTTGCAGTTTGAGATAGTTTTGCTTAATCCTGAGAATTTAACAGAGAGCGAAATAAAGATAGATTGTAAAAGATTCTACCAAACTTTCTAATCAGTACAAAACATCAGAACCATCTTTACATAAGTATTTTGAAGAATACTACATATGTTGCACTTGTAATACAAGTAACTAAACTATTGGTCGCTCAATGTAATACACGTACATTACATGTTATTTCACAAAAAAGGGCAATGTGCTACAGGAAGATATGAAAGATACAAGACATGTTTGCAGTAACATTTTTAACACATGGTGGAATTCTAATATTAAATTAATTTGCTTCCATCAGCTCAAAGAATACACAGGCAGCGAGAGAATAATAGGCAGTGAGCCTGAGAATACTAGGCAGTGAGCCTGAGAATACCTAGCCAGTTAGCCTGAGAATACATAGGCAGTGAGCCTGAGAATAATAGGCAGTGAGCCTGAGAATACTAGGCAGTGAGCCTGAGAATACCTAGCCAGTTAGCCTGAGAATACATAGGCAGTGAGCCTGAGAATAATAGGCAGTGAGCCTGAGAATACATAGCCAGTGAGCCTGAGAATATATAGGCAGTGAGCCTGAGAATACTAGGCAGTGAGCCTGAGAATACCTAGCCAGTTAGCCTGAGAATACCTAGCCAGTGAGCCTGAGAATACATAGGCAGTGAGCCTGAGAATACATAGCCAGTGAGCCTGAGAATATATAGCCAGTGAGCCTGAGAATATATAGGCAGTGAGCCTGAGAATACATAGCCAGTGAGCCTGAGAATATATAGCCAGTGAGCCTGAGAATACATAGCCAGTGAGCCTGAGAATACATAGCCAGTGAGCCTGAGAATATATAGCCAGTGAGCCTGAGAATATATAGCCAGTGAGCCTGAGAATACATAGCCAGTGAGCCTGAGAATATATAGCCAGTGAGCCTGAGAATAAGTGAGCCTGAGAATAGGCAGTGAGCCTGAGAATACATAGCCAGCTGAGAATATATAGGCAGTGAGCCTGAGAATACATAGCAGTGAGCCTGAGAATATAAGCCAGTGAGCCTGAGAATACATAGGCAGTGAGCCTGAGAATACCTAGGCAGTGAGCCTGAGAATAATAGGCAGTGAGCCTGAGAATAATAGCCAGTGAGCCTGAGAATACATAGCCAGTGAGCCTGAGAATACATAGCCAGTGAGCCTGAGAATATATAGCCAGTGAGCCTGAGAATATATAGCCAGTGAGCCTGAGAATATATAGCCAGTGAGCCTGAGAATGCATAGCCAGTGAGCCTGAGAATACATAGCCAGTGAGCCTGAGAATACATAGCCAGTGAGCCTGAGAATATATAGCCAGTGAGCCTGAGAATACATAGCCAGTGAGCCTGAGAATATATAGCCAGTGAGCCTGAGAATACATAGGCAGTGAGCCTGAGAATACCTAGGCAGTGAGCCTGAGAATACCTAGGCAGTGAGCCTGAGAATAATAGGCAGTGAGCCTGAGAATACATAGGCAGTGAGCCTGAGAATACCTAGGCAGTGAGCCTGAGAATAATAGGCAGTGAGCCTGAGAATAATAGCCAGTGAGCCTGAGAATACATAGCCAGTGAGCCTGAGAATACATAGCCAGTGAGCCTGAGAATATATAGCCAGTGAGCCTGAGAATATATAGCCAGTGAGCCTGAGAATACATAGCCAGTGAGCCTGAGAATATATAGCCAGTGAGCCTGAGAATACATAGGCAGTGAGCCTGAGAATACCTAGGCAGTGAGCCTGAGAATACCTAGGCAGTGAGCCTGAGAATAATAGGCAGTGAGCCTGAGAATACATAGGCAGTGAGCCTGAGATATATAGCCAGTGACCTGGAATACATAGGCAGTGACGGAATACAAACAGGCAGTGAGCCTGAGAATACTAGCAGTGAGCCTGAGAATACATAGGCAGTGAGCCTGAGAGAATACTAGGCAGTGAGCCTGAGAATACATAGGCAGTGAGCCTGAGAATACATAGGCATGAGCCTGAGAATAGGCAGTGAGCCTGAGAATACTGCCAGTGAGCATGAGAATACATAGGCCTGAGAATACTAGCCAGTGAGCCTGAGAATACTAGCCAGTGAGCCTGAGAATACATAGGCGGTGAGCCTGAGAATACATAGGCAGTGAGCCTGAGAATACATAGGCAGTGAGCCTGAGAATACATAGGCAGTGAGAATACATGGGCGGTGAGCCTGAGAATACATAGGCGGTGAGCCTGAGAATACCTAGCCAGTGAGCCTGAGAATACATAGGCAGTGAGCCTGAGAATACATAGGCAGTGAGCCTGAGAATACATAGGCAGTGAGCCTGAGAGTAAGAAAATAGACATGCAGCAAGAGTGAGAGAATAGACAGGCAGAGAGCCTGATCGTGTGAGAATAGACAGGCAGCGAGAGTGAGAGAATAGACAGGCAGAGAGCCTGATCGTGTGAGAATAGACAGGCAGCGAGAGTGAGAGAATAGACAGGCAGAGAGCCTGATCATGTGAGAATAGACAGGCAGCGAGAGTGAGAGAATAGACAGGCAGAGAGCCTGATCGTGTGAGAATAGACATGCAGCGAGAGTGAGAGAATAGACAGGCAGAGAGCCTGATCGTGTGAGAATAGACAGGCAGCGACTGTGATAGTGTGAGAATAAATAGAGTGAACGAGTGAAGGGCAGCGTGCCCTGCATAGACACTTTCAAAGGGGCCCCGGACAGACCATCACACCTTTATTTGGTGGAAATCTAACTATATGTACTAGAACTGCCTACCCATGCTCTCTATAATGCCACACTGGCAATAGTGTAGTGTGGCTTATGAGTCCCAAGACACATCCAGCACTACAGTTCATTCTCTAATCTCTCTCATTATGTAACCCCTATTTGCTCCGCCTCCCTTCTCATGTAACACTCTCATGTCAGCATAAATATCAATTACAGCATGCAACCTGACTGATTCAGGAGTTTCCAAACTTTCGAGAATACTGATCACTTTGACAGAGCCAATCTTGGCAATACGGCCATTACTAAATACTGCACATAGTTACTAACATGCAATGGACAATGATGATCATAAATTTTTGCATGAAGGTTCGAATAAGAAGAGTGGGAGCCGGCAATGCACCCCACAACTGTAACGAAGGCCTACGCCTGATCATAACGAGGGTTGGCAGCATGATTTCGTGATTTAGAGATTGCAACTGTTGGGTAGAGTAACAGCATAGAACTAGAGTCCAACTCTTAACATAACTGTACTAGTTAAGCAAGGCAAATGGACCAGCAGCATGCCCATGTATTATCGAGCCATAGAACTCCTATTTTCAGCTGATTGCATCAATGAAGGCCATTCACCACTGATTGATGATTTAGATCCTATTAATCCAACCTGACCTACAGAAAGCTAATTACATAGAGTACAGTAGTGTATATCTCCAGCCCCATACTATTTAAATAATACCACCACTGATGAGCAGCCATCCTTAGAGAGCTAATAGTGCCGGGTGAACCAGCCATTCTGGCAAGGAAGTAACAGGTAGCTACTATGCTTAGGCTACAAGCACTGAAAACAGTGGCTATCAGGACTAATGTACTTGTGCCCGGGTGCCATTGCTCCACATGTGACACCCCACACGTGATCGCTTAGCCGAATGGTCGCAGTATTTGCAGGTCCTCTGCCGACCTTTACCTGGGCTCGGGTGATGTGATGGTGGGCTTAAAATTTTCTCGTTCTAACAGCCAATAATTATTTCAGCCGAGAATGACTGAATAACCACTAAGATATTTCATGGCACATGAATTATTCAACTCAGTCAGCCATATAGAAATACAACACACACAAAAAGTTAGAGCAGTCTTATGTCACATGATATACCACCTCATTATGTCATCTATTGTTTGTGGTCTTCCCAATATTAGTGAGGGGAACTGAACAAACTACTTAATGTCAGCCTACCCGCCGCATAGCAGTAGGTAAAGGGTCCAGTAAAGCGATATTAAGTATGACGTGATCAAAATAGATCCTAAAGCCTGTCAGGAATAAATAATGTGCTTATAAACTACAAGCCAGAGACACAGATGGATAAAATTTGAAAAATTGTTCAGATGTGCCCACACTTGACTGCCATTGCAGGGCTCCTCTAAAAGGTTCTAAAAGAACTAGAACGTTCCGCAGACTGGAATATTTTTAGAGATGTTCCAACTGAGGGAAACCAAGCGTTCTACTTGGTACAGCTACAGCTGGTAATTTAGTGATATGAAACTCATTACAACTAAATGACAAAACTGACTAACAGAACAGAACTTATTATCCTACATTTAGACTCATTTTTATGTAGAATACATGGAGGTATAACCTCCTAACTAGAACTGAACTAGACACAGCTGATGCCAATGCTACTGAAGGTCATAGATTACACAAAATAAAGTTAGCTGAAATAATAGACATCTTCCAACAGAACAGTCACAGGATCATGTGTTACTGCATTAGTCACTCCTTGTTATTGCAATAGTGTTCCCCAGGAATTAAATCGGCAATTTTTGGGAGGCACAAATTCACTTAGGGGGAAATCACAGGTTATATTGCATAAGATCAGCCTTCAGAAACTTGCCAGAGTACGGACTAGCATTCAGATCACTAAGATTATCAACATCTTGCGATAGTACTGGTCTCATATACAGTGACATCTGATTACATTACTTGACGTACATATTTACATGTATATTTATTGACACAAACACACACACTTTTGTCCTAGGTGACCACAACAAGCTAGCCAGAGCCACTAATTGCTCCGAGTGTTGGTGATACCTTAGAACACTCACCTTGCCATCACTTCAGCAACAGGTAACTCTATGATCAAATGTTGACACTTCTTGAGCCATCATTCACAGCTAGTCTAAGTCAGAGACATCGAAAGCAGCTTCACCCACTCCATCCCACTACAAGGAAAAGCAATAGAAAAAGAAAACACACTGAAGTGAATAAATGCAATCATGAAATTCAACTTATGCTCTGCAAGCTGATCCCACCAAGAAATTGTTAGATACAGTTTATCAAACTCTAGCTGAGAGGTATAGTCTCTTAAAAATATTCACTAACACGGCGGTTCTGGATCTCTAGATTGGAGTCAGTTGTAACACAACAAGAGGTAGAGGCATGCATGAACATATACTGTAGTATAATGCAGAAATAGAACGGTCAAGACAGTGTGGTAAAAAACCACAACAACATAAATTTTAGAGGTTAGTGACAGGGAAGAAACGTCAGCTCTATATATTATAGAAGAAACATTCCTACACAGGAAACTAGTTGCACACAGTGGCATACACTACTAATGAATGACAGGATTCAGTTTTGATCAATACTCATTCACTGATTAAAAATTTAGGTATCACAAGTTACGACCAAGGATGAAGTGATGGTAAAATAACTTAATTAAGTATTACATAAAGATTCATTATTACTACATAAAAATATACAGCTTCATACTAAAATATATTTATTTTTAATTTCTGTAGTATCTGTAATTATAGTTCAAATGTTTCGGCTCCATGTAGCCTTCATCAGTGACTTTTTAAAAGTGATAAAATAAAATACATTTCTCTTCCCATCCTATTTTAATGTATAAAGTAAGGTTATAGAAAAACAACAACTTTGTTTCAACACAGAATAGTATGACATTCACTTCTAACATTCAAATAAACTGAATCAAACCTTCTCTTGCTTGCTGCTCTCACACTCCTAGCACTCTTTCTATCATTACAGATTCATCACTCCTTCCTACTAATACCTGTATTAGGTAGACATCTATTGCTACTGGACTTAGTACTGCTTGATTATACTGGCTTTCCTGAGGCTCCATCATTACTTTCTACAGTTCTAACCCTAAGGAAAACGGCTGCACAGGTAGCTAACTATCTGTCCTTACTTTCTTCTTCTCTAACATGGCTAAATTCGCCAGAAGCTTTTAATAGCCTCAAAGGTTGTAAAACAAGAAACCGTAAACTCCTGATCGAATGGTACAAAAAATTGGTAAAGGTTACATAGCAAAAGAAAGTTTTAGCCATTGTCAGAATGACCAGTCTTTTAGACGTCTTTTGATTACCGTATGTCACATATAGCTTTAATATTGTATTTTTTATGATTCTTTAAAGTGATCAACTTCCGTGGCTGCATTAATGCGGCCGCAATTGTTTTTGTTCCCCATTTAACTTCAATAAATCCACCTGATATGAATTCTCACTTCAAATAAATGCTTCGCCCAGACATCTTGAGAACTAATGTGGAGTTGTTGACTGCAGCTACTTACAGTACTTACAAATTTCTATATACATAGTGAAGGCCTACTATAAAAGACATCAGCTGTGTTCGGATATCGATATAGAAGCCGTTGACTTCCATCCCATCATATTTATACTTGATTATTAAAGGTCAAACCACTAGTCATACCTAAATGTTTTTATTAATCAAACATTTAGGCTGCTATTAAAAAAACAAACATTGAACTTTAAAGGGTAACTGCGGTGAAAAAAAAAAAATTCTGCAAACATCATAAATAATACTCTTATATCATGCTAAAACATGGCCCAAAACCATTTGACCCAAAACTGAGTGGATGCTTCAAAATAGCACCTTTATTTTCAGCTATTTGGTTCATTAATTTTCACTTCCTGTTGTGGGCGTGGCCTCGCGATGACGAGGAAAAGGTTTCCTGTCTACCCACATTGGCTGGACACTATGGATCTGAGAGTGTTTCTAGCAGCCATAGCTGTGCAGAGAGTGATCCCAGCAGTTCTGAGGTTAGCTTAGAATATGATTCCTCCTCCTTTACATCTGAAGCTGGAAGTAGTTCTGATCCTGAAGTGCTTCCATTTATGTATGAGCCAGTAGTAGCCTCAGCTAGTTCCCATAGTGAAGCTGAAGAAGACAGTGAAGACAGTGATTCTGATGAGGGTGTTCACCCCAGGCTTCTTAATTTAGATTGGTAAGTTAGTCACTACCAGCTATTAGTGGATATACCAGTACATGGTGTGTGTGTGTGTGTTCTCAAAGGTGTTCATGTGGAAATTGCATAATAATGCCCACTGGAGTAGAGTGTGTCTGTTGTAAAGAAATCTCTAAGATAGTGGATAAAACTACTTCAGAAGGAGTTGGATGCATAGTGCTTCATCCTGGATGTCAAGTCCCAATGAACTTTCACATAACTAGCTGCAGTCACTATGACTGTTGCATGTTTTGTAATGTGTGCTCTTAGCAACTAGTGCCTGTTGTGTGTTCATTTGTGTTGTGTATTAGTTACGTGTCTCCGTTATTTTTATGTCACTTTTTCTATGGGCTGAGCCCTGGATATATTTACCCTAGTGCCTAGCTCAGTCACAGAGTGTTTTCTCATGAACCATTGCTTACTTGGATAAGACAAAAACCTAAATTTCTCTGGTTATTAGTCAGGTTGGGCAAACCGGTAGAGAAGATTCTCCTAGTGTGGTTTTCTCAGCACTTGGGAGTACCTGAGCAGCAGAGGAGACCCACATTTGGTGGCAGCGGCTAGCAAAAAAATTACCCACACTCAGAGAGATTAAAATGTCAGGTTCTGGGAAAGAAAAGAAGACTCAAAAAGGAGGTGCCAAAGCAAAGAATGTTAAAGAAAGGGAAGAATTAGATGAAGAGTGGTCTGACTCAGGTTCCATGGCTTCAGATGCATCTACGATAGCTGGTCCAACAAGTGAGATTAAGCAAATGGAGTTACTACAAGCTTCAATGGCACTCATGATGGAAGCTATGGCAAAGAATGAAGCTTACAGACAGGAGGAAGCCGTATTGAGACGTGAGGAACTGGATAAACTTAGAGAAGATGCTAAATTAGCCAAGATGGAGTTAGAAGCTCAGAAAGCAGCTCAGTTTGCTCAGCATGAAGCTGAGAAACAGCATTGGGCTAAAGTAGGAGGAATTATGAAGAGAAACATTTTGAGATATCGGAAGAAAACAGAAAGAAAAGAGAAGCATTGGAGATGGATTTTAATCAGATACGAGAGAATGACAGGGTAAAAGAACGTCAAGATCGAATTAGCAGAGATATTGTACAGCAAATTCCATTATGGGATGATAGTACAGATGCTGAATCTTACCTGGAAATGTTTGAATTGGCTATGGAAGAGGCTAAGCAACCTGAAGATTACTGGGTTCTAACCTTACGGAAGCGTCTTACAGGAAAAGCCTTGGCCACATATCAGGAGATCTCTCCGGGAGCCACATCTTCATTTGCTGAAGTAAAGTCTGATATTTTGAAGAGGATGAGTGCAACAGTTGAGAGTGCAAGGAACGTGATTTGGCTTCAGAGGCCTAGACTTGATGATAATTTGGAGACATATACAAAGGAATTGATGACATCTATAAACAGACTAAAGAGCACATGGAAAACACCAGAGGATGCAGCACACGAGTTATTTGATGGAGTTAAGTTAAGAAGCCTGGGGTGAACACCCTCATCAGAATCACTGTCTTCACTGTCTTCTTCAGCTTCACTATGGGAACTAGCTGAGGCTACTACTGGCTCATACATAAATGGAAGCACTTCAGGATCAGGACTACTTCCAGCTTCAGATGTAAAGGAGGAGGAATCATATTCTAAGCTAACCTCAGAACTGCTGGGATCACTCTCTGCACTGCTATGGCTGCTAGAAGCACTCTCAGATCCATAGTCCAGCCAATGTGGGTAGACAGGAAACCTTTTCCTCGTCATCGCGAGGCCACGCCCACAACAGGAAGTGAAAATTAATGAACCAAATAGCTGAAAATAAAGGTGCTATTTTGAAGCATCCACTCAGTTTTGGGTCAAATGGTTTTGGGCCATGTTTTAGCATGATATAAGAGTATTATTTATGATGTTTGCAGAATTTTTTTTTTTTCACCGCAGTTACCCTTTAATAATCAAGTATGTTTATACCTAGTCAAACAAATATTATCCAAGAAATCCCATCATATTGAACTGCTGCACACTAACCACTGTCAATACGATAAATATATCTCTGGCCAACTCTTAGACACACTTCTGAGGATCTCATGGCCCATACTGATTGTAGACAAGTTCAACACCCTATTATCCCTACCATCATTAGGGCTATTCCGGCTTGTCACCCAAGGGGGAGCTAAGTTAGACAATGTGAATGGGAGGGGGGGGGGGGGGGGGGGGGGGGCAATCGACATTAAAGTTAATCATGCAATACACTTTATAAGATGTAATTCTGTGTCAAGACTTAGAATAAAAATTTCCCCCCTCTCTTTTTTTTTTTTTTTTGTATTATTTATTTTTCCTACTTAGCCTTACACCTTAGCCACTGTCATCATGTATACCACCTGTTAATTAAAAATTGCTAGTACACTAATGGGAAAAAACAACAACACAATCTCACTAAAGTACTAGGGAGGTGGGGGGGCATTTCATTAGTTACAGTGGCCGAGTGTTTAGTGCCACTCCTGACGATGATATGGAACACGTATATGAAGAAAACCAAAATGAAACAGATTTTGAGTTTGTTCATGTTAGTGATTTCTCAGACTATTCCTTGTCAGATGGCGTATTGTCACAACAAATTGCCCATTCAAAAATGTGTGGGAAAATCACTCTTCAATTAAAGTCGCACAGAGAAAGTGAAATAGTGCGTAACTAAGTGAAATAGCACGGTAACTAAGTGGAAACTAAGTGAAATACCACAGTAGCTAAGTGAAATAATACGGATAAGTGTGCACGCATGCAGTATTAACCTTGGAAACGTACAGTTGGAGAGATTCTAGTTGGAGACAATGTAATTCCATATTAGACGGAAATTTTTCAACATTTTAAGAGGAGCCATAGGTTGAAACCGAAATTCCAGAGGAATCTATAATCCTGAAATACAAAGATAGTGAGTGACTGATACAGTGTAGCTACAAGTGCAAATGATTAAAAAAAAAGATGGCCTACTGTTAGCGAGTGATAGCACGGGTAACCTGTACTTTTGGGATCAACAGCACTCGTAAAGCAATTGAAATAGTACTCGGCGAGTGCTATTTCAATTGCTTTACGAGTGCTATTGATCCCTAATAGTACTGTTACCCGTGCTATTACTCATACTATAATAATATAAAATTGTATTCGATAACCCACACTTTCAGCAATGAATTGGCAGCAGAAATGATTAGTTCAGACAGTTACATGCTTTACAAGTTTGGCGGGGAGAGGTGTTTAAAGAAAACTCTGTTTGTTTTTTGTCATGTCAAATAATTTGCAAAACTCCTAAATATAATTCATTAGCTATCTATTAAACACTACACATCACAGTATTTAGTACACTTACTTGTTATCACATAGCATAAGTGAATTCCTGCTGTGCTGTTGCAGTCCTCTTCTCCTTTATCATCACTCACAGGTAGCACAAATGCAGCCTAGCCAACAACGAGCAACCAACCTAACGAACCACCTCCTAAATCTATCTTGCAGGGTCACCAAGGACAACTTTCCACAAAGGTCGAAGGTAAAGCTAGCAACAAGAGCGCGCGCAAAGACATCATGTGAGGTCAAAGGTGAGGGTCAGCCGCTTCCGATTGTTTCTAAAGAAAGACGTTATGTGCAGAACGGCTGACCCTCACCTTTGACCTCACGCAATGTCTTTGCGCGCGCTCTTGGTGCCAGCTTTCACCTTCGACCTCTGTGGAAGTTGTCCTTGGTGACCCTGCAAGATCGAAGTAGGTGGTGGTTGGTTGCTCGTGGTTGGTTGCTCGTGGTTGGTTGCTCGTTGTTGGCTAGGTTGCATTTTGTGCTACTGGTGAGTGATGATAACGGAAGAGAGGACTACAACGGCAGGAATTCACATATACTGTGTGATAACAAGTAAGTGTAGTAAATACTCTAATGTGTATAGAATAGATAGCTAATGAATTGCATGTAGAGCTAGTGAATGACAGATTATTTGCCATGACAAAAAAAACAGAGTTTTCTTTAAGCACCTCTCCCCTCCCCCTCTTGTAAAGCATGTAACTGTCTGAACTAATCATTTCTGCTGCCAATTCATTGTTGAAAGTGTGGGTTATCGAATACCATTTTATATTACTAGTGTGAGTACAATAGCATGGGTAACCATGCTATTAGGGATCAATAACACTCGTAAAGCAATTGAAATTGTACTCGGAGAGTGCTATTTTGAATGCTTTATGAGTGCTATTGACCCTTAATTACATGTGTATCACTCGCTAATAGTAGGCCAGCTTTTTTTTTATCATTTGCACTTGTAGCTACACTGTATCAGTCACTCACTATCTTCGTATTTCAGCATTAGCTTCCTCTGGAATTTCGTGTTCAGCCTACAACTCATCCTAAAATGTTGAAAAAATTCCATCTAATATGGGTAGAGCTTCTGTAGTACACAATGACATTGTCTCCAACTAGAATCTCTCGAACTGTACGTTTTCAAGGTTAATGCTGCACGCATGCACACTTATCCGTACTATTTCACTTAGCAGCTGTGGTATTTCACTTAGTTTCCGTGCTATTTCACTTAGTTACGCACTATTTCATTTCCCCGTGCGATTTCAATTGAACAGTTATTTTCCCCATACATTTTTAATGGGCAATTTCGCACCATACTATTAAATTTAGAAATTGTTAATTTGTTACCTACTGAAAACATTATGAAAGGTAGTAATGAAGCACATTCAATAACTTAACATGAACAAAGTCAAAACATGTTCCTTTTTGGTTTTCTTATCCATATACATCTTCCATGTCATCGTCAGGTAAGATTTTTTGTGATTACAAACATGGCAGTAAACACTCAGCCACTGTACCTAATAAAATTCCTCCCCCCCCCAACCTCCCTAGTACTTAGTGACATTGTGTTGTTGTTTTTCCTTTAATGTACTGGTATTTTTTTAATTAACAGTGGTATACATGATGAAAGTGGCTAAGGTATAAGGCTTAGTAGGAAAAATAAATAATACACACAAAAAAAAAAGAGAATGGGGGTAATATTTTATTCTAAGTCTTGGTACAGAATTACATCTTATAAAGTATATTGCACGATTAATTTAAAATATCGATTGCTGTCTAACTTAGCTCCCCCCTGGGTGAAAAGCCGGAAGAGCCCTAATGATAGTAGGGATAATAGGGTGTATTGAACATGTCTACAATCAGTATGGGTCATGAGATCCTCAGAAGTGTATCTGAGAGTTGGCTAGAGATAAATTTATCGTAGTGACAGTGGTTAGTGTGCAGTAGTTCAATATGATGGGATTTCCTGGATAATATTTGTTATACTAGGTATAAACATACTTGATATCAAAGTTCAATTTTTTTAATAGTAGCTGAAATGTTTGATTAATAAAAACATTTATGAATAGTGGTTTGAACTTTAATAATCAAGTATGAATATCATGGGATTGAAGTCAGTGGCTTCTATATCGATATCTGAACACAGCTGATGTCTTAATTTACTTGTAGGCCATAGAAATTTGAAAGTGAGTAGCTGCAGCCAATTAGTTCTCAAGATGTCTGGTTGAAGCATTTTTTTGAAGTGAAAATTCATATCAGGTGGATTTATTGAAGTTAAATGGGGAACATAAACCATTGTGACTGCATTAATGCGGCCACGGAAGTCGATCACTTTAAAGAATCATAAAAAAAAATATACAATATTAAAGCTTCAGTCATTCTCAGCTGAAATAATTATAATAATAGCAAATTTTTCTCTTCTTAGCAGCCAATATAGTTAATTTTTTGGACCATTCGATCAGGAGTTACGGCTCCTTGTTTTACAACCTTCGAGGCTATTGAGCTTCTGGAGAATGGCAAATTTAGCCATGTTAGAGAAGAAGAAAGTAAGGACAGATAGTTAGTTACCCGTGCAGTCGATTTCCTTAGGGTTAGAGCTGTAGAAAGTAATAATGGAGCCTCAGGGAAGCCTGCACAATCAAGCAGTACTTAAGTCCAGTAGAAATTGAAGTGTACCTATTACAGGTATTTGTAGCAATTGAAAGTGCTAGGAGTGTGAGAACAGCAAGTAAGGAAGGTTTGGTTCAGTTTATTGGAATATTAGAAGTGAATGTCATACTATTCTGTGTTGAAACCACTTTATTTACCTGTATAAAGTTGGATTTTTTTCTATAGCCTTATTTTATACATTAAAATATGATGGGAAGAGAAATGTATTTTATTTTATCACTTTTAACCCTATCGACGCTGACTTTCTTCAACCCTTCGGGCATCTTTTAGAATTCAAATTTAATTTTTGAATTTCTACCACAAAGCAACCATAGCCTTATAACAAGCAAAATATACTTCTAAAAGCCTGAAAATGAACCGGAACAAGTCCATCTTACAGGAAGTTTCGAGGAGACTGAGGAACTAACCCAATCAGTTGCTCTCGATGTCTGGTAGGAAAAACTTTATTCATATTCTTCCAAGACGCTAAAGGACTCTATAGGCTTCATACTTTCTATTCTGAGTGTTTGAAGTCCGTGGGCAACAAAAAAATTGGGTGCTCGGCATCCTGAAAATTCTTGGTAAAAAATATTTCTTGATCTTCCAGTTTCAGACAATTAAAAAAATACTTAACCTGCCTGTACAGGTTCAATATTTTTTAAAAGGAAGTATAACGCCTACTTTATGTGTAAAAAAGAAATGACGGTTTAAATCTAAAATAGAATTTTTTTTTTAATTCAGAGAACGCGGACCTGTTCTCGCCCACATATATGCAGTTATGGCGTTGAAAGGGTTAAAAAGTCACCGATGAAGGCTCCACGGAGCTGAAACGTTTGAACTATTATTACAGATATCACGGAAATTAAAAATATATATATTTTAGTATGAAGCTGTATACTTTTATGTATGTAGTAATAATGAATCTTTATGTAATACTTAATTTATTTTACTATCACTTCATCCTTGGTCATAACTTGTGATACCTAGTATTTTTAATCAGTGAATTTGATCAAAACTGAATCCTGTCATTCATTAGTAGTGTATGCCTGTGTGTGTGTGCTACTAGTTTCCTGTGTAGGAATGTTTGTTTTTTCTTCTATAATTGAATTATTCAGATGTTCAATTTCTTATATGATATTTCCAATGAATGCAATTTTTTTTCTTTATGCTGGTCCACCAAATTGAGGCCCATGTGAAATATGCACTGTCCACACATCGGGGATTTGCAACTGTTGCATTTTCTTTATCTTCCGCTAAGTTTATCTAATTTAGGATAATGAATTTTTTTTTATTATAAGGTCTATCATTTAGATAGAGCTGAGATTTCTTCCCTGTGGCTAACCTCTCAAATTAATGTTGTTGTTGTTTTATTTTTTACCACACTGTCTTGACCATCTATTTCTGCATTATACTATGTGTTCATGGATGGCTCTACCTCTTGTTGTGTTACAACTGGCCAATCTAAAGATCCAGAACCGCTGTGTTAGTGAATATGTTGAAGAGACTATACCTCTCGAAACTGTTTCTAACAATTTCTTGGGGGGATTAGCTTGCGGAGTATAAGTTGAAATTTCATGATTGCATTTATTCACTTAAGTGTTTTCTTTTTCTATTGCTTTTCTTTGTAGTGGGATGGAGTGGGTGGAGCTGCTTTCGGTGTCTCTGCCTTAAACCAGCTGTGAATGATGGCTCAAGAAGTGTCAACATTAGATCATGTATTACCTGACACTGCTGTAATGATGGCAAGTGAGTGTTCTCTAGAGTGTGTTTGTAATTATTGGTTCCAATAGGTCTACATTACTAGAATGTATCACCAACACTCAGAGCAATTAGTGGCCTGGCTAGCTTGTTGTGGTCACCTAGGACACAAGTGTTTGTGTGACAATAAATATACATGCAAATGTGTATGTCAAGTTATGTAATCAGATGTCAAGTGTATATGAGACCAGTACTATCGCAAGATGTTGACAATCTTAGTGAGTAGTCAGTCATTCTTGGCTGAAATAATTATTGGCTGTTAGAACGAGAAAAATTTGCTATTATCTTAGGGGTTTTACCCACACTAATTAAGCCACAATTAACTACGTGATGAGTGAGCAAGTTTACGGAGATGTAGCCCACCATCACATCACCCGAACCCAGGTAAAGGTCGACAGAGGATGTGCAAATACTGCGACCATGCGGCTAAGTGTTCACATGTGGTGTGTCACATGTGGAGCAATGGCACCCGGGCACAAGTACATTAGTCCTAATAGCCACTGTTCTCAGTGCTTGTAGTCTAAGCCTAGCAGCTACCTGTTACTGCCTTGCCAGAATGGCTGATTCACCGACACTATTAGCTCTCTAAGGATGGCTGCTCATCAGTGGTGGTTGTTGTTTTTTTAATAGTAAGGGGCTGGAGATATACTGTCTGTACTCTAAATAATTAGCTTTCTGTAGGTCAGGTTGGATATATAGGATCTACATCATCAAGCCACCACCTCATTGTGAAATCATCAGTACCCGGCTTATGGCCTTTCATACACAATAGATACTTACAGATGTAATCAGCCGAAAACAGGAGTTCTATGGCTCGATAATACATGGGCATGCTGCCGGTCCATTTGCCTTGCTTAATTAGTGCAGTTAGGTTAAGAGTTGGACTCTAGTTCTGATGCTGTTACTGAGAGCATGCTGCCAACCCTCGTTATGGTCAGGCATAGGCTTCGTTACAGGTGTGGGGTGCATGGCCGGCTCCCACTCTTCTTATTCTAACCTTCATGCAAAAATTTATGATCATCATTGTCCATTGCATATTAGTAACTATCTGCAGTATTTAGTAATGGCCAGACCCTCTCACGGTATTGCCAAGATAGGCTCTGTCAAAGTGATCAGTTTTCTCGAAAGCATAGAAACTCCTGAATCAGTCAGGTACTGCGTAAATTGCGATTTTTGCATGAAGGTTAGAATAACAAGAGTGGGAGCCGGCCATGCACCCCACACCTGTAACGAAGCCTATGCCTGACCATAACGAGGGTTGGCAGCATGCTCTTGTGATTTAGAGATTGAGACTGTGGGTAGAGTAACAGCATCAGAACTAGAGTCCAACTCTTAACCTAAGTTAAGCAGGCAAATGGACCGGCAGCATGCCCAACAAGAGTCTTGCTCTCCTAACACAGCCATCTGAAATTGCAGGGCTCCTCTGAAAGGTTCTAAAAGAACTAAAAAGTTACGCAGACTGGAATTTTTTAGAGACGTTCTAACTGGGGAAATCAGGCGTTCTACTTAATGGTACAGCTACAGCTGGTAATTTAGTGATATGAAACTCATTACAACTAAATGACAATACTGACTAACAGAACAGAACTTATTATCCTACATATAGACTCATTGCTATGTAGAATACATGGATGTATAACCTCCTAACTAGAACTGAACTAGACACATGCCAATGCTACTGAAGGTCATGTAGATTACACAAAATAAAGTTAGCTGAAATAATAGACATCTTCCAACAGAACAGTCACAGGATCATATGTTACTGCATTAGTCACTCCTTATGACTGCAATATTGTTCCCCAGGAATTAAATCGGCAATTTTTTGGGCGGCACAAATTCACTTAGGGGAAAATCACAGGCTATATTGTGTAAGATCGGCCTTCAGAAAATTGCCGAGATTGCCAGAGTATGACTACTCACTAAGATTGTCAACATCTTGCGATAGTACAGGTCTCATATACAGTGACATCTGATTACATAACTTGACGTACACATTTGCATGTATATTTATTGTCACACAAACACTTGTGTCCTAGGTGACCACAACAAGCTAGCCAGAGCCACTAATTGCTCTGAGTGTTGGTGATACATTCTAGCACCTTATATTACAAACACACTCTAAGAACACTCACTTGCCATCATTACAGCAGTATCAGGTAACTCCATGATTAAATGTTGACACTTCTTGAGCCATCATTCACAGCTGGTCTAAGTCAGAAACATCGAAAGCAGCTTCACCCACTCCATCCCACTACAAAGTAGAGCAATAGAAAAACAAAACACATTGAAGTGAATAAATGCAATCATGAAATTTCAACTTATACTCTGCAAGCTAATCCCACCAAGAAATTGTTAGAAACAGTTCGAGAGGTATAGCTAGTCTCTTTAAAATATTCACTAACACAGTGGTTCTGACGTTGCGCAACCGACATTTTCACAATCACTCCACCAGAACCAGAACCAGAATGGCTGAGCCTACTAACTACGTCTATTCCTTTTGACTATGTGCCAGTCGGATTTGGAATACGTGAAAGGACCAGTCATGCAGCAGTTGTGGACCTTCCTGCTCCGTCTCGCTATTCTAAAAGCTTGACTTTTACACAATACAATCTCACTAAATTTCGTGACTTACTAAAAGAGGCGGGTAACTTAGTCTCTCCCTACAACTTAAGCAACTTTATCTCTGATGGAGCTGAATTGAAAGACTGGATGACAAGTAATGTAATGGGTAGGGTTAGATATTTGGGGATTTTTATTCACCAGGAGAGATCACTTCAATTACCTGATCCTTGGCCACTTCCCTTGGAAACCAGTAAGACGATATCCTTGTAATTGAGGTGGATAGCGGTGGATTTCAATCGACTGTTTTGCAACTAACAGAGGCAATTCTCGCACAACTAACCTGGCTAAGGAACAGGAATGACCAAAATAACATTTTGGGAGGGATTTTATTCCAAGTCGGACGAGAGGTGAAGGTGTTGTGAAAATTAAGGTGAATTGGAGTGATTCTAAATTCAAATTTATTGTCACACACACCCCGATAGAATATGAGAATGTGCCAATGACAATTTCTAACAGTATTATTGAAGCTGTGGATCGACTAGACTCTCTACAGCATACTCCTAACCAATTTACAATACCCTTGAGTAAAACATTTATAGAGCATGAGTTCGGAAGAAATGCTGTTTAGGTTCATTCTTAGTCTCGCGGGGCCAGACCCTTTACCAACCCTGATCCCCTGCGTAGCGGATCAGGGTTGGTAAAGGGTCTTGCTCCGCGAGACTAGATCATTCTTCACTGTCGGTCGTTATCAGCAACCTGAGAGAGAATAAAGTGTATAAAAGATGTTTATGTCCTACAGCTCTAATCTAACCTTTTTATAAGTAAAAGTTGATGGTTCTTCCACCAGAAGATATTCTTCATGAATTAGGCTATTTTAAGTTTAATTTGCTGAATGGACCTATGACACGAGCTGAAGTGAGACCACATCTGTCTGCATTTGTTTCTTCGGTTTTTGCGGCATTAGGCGAATTGCATGGAGCTGGATATGCACATTTGGATGTGAGGCTTGAGAATATATGCTATAATGATAACAATGAAGCAGTTTTGATTGACTTGGATATAGCTCAGCCACTTGATGAACTAGTAGAAAGTAATCACTCCAAATCATTGATGTATCCTTTCAACCAAGTATGATGAAGGACATTATCTAACTTGGCAAAGTGATTTATGAGAGAACTCGGCTCCTCCCTTTGCTCTTGCATGACAGAAAAAACATTTGTGTTGGTATGTGCGTGTGTGTGTGTGTGTGTGTGTGTAACCACAATTCAATATTAAAATGTAAAACAATGAGATTGTACACAAAGGGGTGGGGCTTAAATTTAACTGTTTGGGAATATGCAATACCTGTAGGAATAGCAGTATATTCTTGCAGGAATCTATCTATCAGACCTGCAAAAACAGGTTCTAATTCCAGCAGGAAGGATCTATTTCTGTTGATTGTTCAAATTTGTTGCCACCCCATGTTTTGGCAGCACACTTTACATGACATAGCAAGTTTGTGTATAATGTGGCTAGGCTACTAAAGCAATAGAAACTGTTTTTAAGTTTTTTTTTGGAGAAAGTTGTTCATAAATTCTCGGCTTGGTAAGCCTTCAGCAATGGGGTTAGGACTAGAACGAAAAAGTTAAAGCTAGAAGTGAGGGACACTATGTACCAGAAGTAATATTCCAATAGTACCCATTTGTTAAAAAACAACAAATGCAGGGAGTGCTCAACCATTGCATGGGCAAAGGAAGCAGGTTCTCGGGCTCCAAGCGGTCTCAAAGGTTTAGAGAAGAATGGGCCAAAATAGAGCCCAATGAGTACGATAAAGTATTAGTAGATGCTCCTTGTTCTTCAGACCGGCATCATGCCGAGTCTTGGATGACCAAAGGTGTTTTCCATCTGCAGTGGAAGAATTTAAAAAACTTCAGTGCAATCTTCTCCTGGCTGCTATCCATGCCGTGAAAGATGGCGGTGTTGTGGTGTATTCCACTTGCACTGAGGCCACACAGGAGAATGATGAGGTGGTGGAGGCAGTATGCAGGTCTGCTGGAGAAGTTGGAGTAGGGGTAGACACGTCTTCTCCTTCCTCCTCCATCAATGGAGACTTCACTGCCTTATTGTCTGGCAATCTTCACCGTCTCCACCCATGGTGTTCTCATCCTTCCCACTTGCTCTCTGAATATTGGACCAATGTACACCTCTAGGTTGGCAATAAAAAAAAAGCTGATTTAGAATGTAATTATTACTATATTTTATGAGTATTACAATATTTTATTTTGGCAGTGCTCTTCATTAAAACAAACTATTGCAAATAGCTACTGAGGATAATGATTAAAGCAAGTTTTGTGTGTATGTACTCCGAGTGGTTCTCTCAGTTGTTTAGTTATAGTCCAGTAGCTATTTGTTTTCTGTAGGTCGTAGAATGTAGCATAGCGAGACCAATGAAATGAGCATTATGCTAATCACAGATATGCATACATTCAATGAAAATGAAAAAAAAAATTTGATGACAAATACAATCCAATAATCACTACGTTTTTTTTTGTTTTTGTTTTTCAACATTGCATCACAAAAAAAGTTCTTAAGTAAAGTTTAGATGAGTATTTAAATAATTATTGACAAGTTGCATCACAAAAAAGAAAAAAAAATCAATTTACGTTGATGACAAAACAAAGCTTTATACAAAAACATTATGAGGGCTAGCACTGTGGAAACAGGTCCCTCCAGATACCCAGCCTGGAACCTCCACAGAAATATTGTGGGACTCTGACGGTATCTCGACTCCCTTCTGAAGCATGGATGTTCCAGTTTTTTCCAACATGTCATTGGAACTGTCTGGTTCATTATTTTCCTTCTTGCGCCGATCACTGAACCAACATCGAATAAAAGATTCTTCCACTTCCCATTCTTTAGCCATCTTTTTGTATTCCGCAGGTTTGGGGGTTCGCTTTCTGGCAAAAAATGCTTCCAGCCCCCAAATGACCTTGGAGCTGGTCCGAGTTTTGCGTCTCTTGTAATGCAGAGGAACAATACTGTGGAACTGAGCTTGACCTACGACACTTGATGCAACTTTTTCTTTAGCAACATCCTCCATCCAAGTTTTGAGAACGGCAATAATGGAAAAACATTTCCTTTCTTCGATTACCATATCCTCAAACTCTATCATAGAGCGGAGTGTGAGCTTTTTCCGGAACCTGGAATGAACGTTCTGAATGACGTCCAATAAGGTATAGTTGTGACTCAATCTAAAAGAGCGGAAAGAAGTCACAAAGTCCTTGTACTCCTTCAGTTTGCCATCACTGGTGTTGCAAGAAGTTTTCAGCTTGTCCGTTTCCACTGTGACTTGCTCACCGACGTCAATATCTCCTTCAGTTATAATGATATGACAGCATTGCTTTGCATTCCCAGCTCCTCCCCCCACAACCTGATCTGCATGTTGCTGCCACTGATGTTGCTGCCACTGATGCTGCTGACTAGTCCCTGAAGGTATGTGATCACACCTGTTCACCGCAACCAGCCTTTCCTCGTTAGTGCAGGCACGAGGCAAACTGGTCGCCAATGGAAGTGGAGAGGAGATGTCTGGTCTGGACCAAGAGAACACTGAAGGAGGTGGAAGGATTCTGACAGGAATGGGCCTGACTAGTGTGCTGGGGGGGCTGGTAACACTGGAGCTGGTGGTGGAGGCAGACACAAATATGACCGAGTCATCATCACTGTCTTGATATGACGAGTGGCCCACTGACTGCGAGACAGTGGGCACCAACTCTTTAGCTTTTGCGACCAAAGGTTCTGATCTAGAATCTTTCAGAACAGCAGCTTCCAACCTAGTGGCCTTTGAAACAGTGGGCTCCGACTTTGCTGCTTTAGAACTGTCCTTAAATTGAGTTTTGCCGGACCGCTCAAAAGAAGAATGGAATTGCTGATGCACACGTGCTCTAGATGGGGCACCAGTGGGTTGAAGTAATAAATCCCGTGGTGGTGAAGCACCCAATAGGTCTACAGCAGGAGGCCGAGAACGGGGTGGAGGATAGCCACCAGGAACCTGTTTAAAAATAGGCATTATAGTAGATGGTACAAGAAGATCTGATGCTTCCAGACCAAGCAGTGAACTATGTGGAGGCGACAAAGGCTGTCTGGACACATGCTGCGTATTGTAGTGGTGACTATGCCACTGATGCTGGTGAACAACAGAGTTCGTGACGCGGGAGTTTTGGTAGATTAATTGCCCGTACTGAATGTGCTGCTGCTGGGGCGGCTGGCAATATCCGAAGCTAGGATATGATGGAGTGGAGGAACTAAATCCATACTGAAAGGGACCACTACTGGGAGGAGGCGAGTAAAAAGGATGAAATGGCTGGACTGGAGGAAGGCGTGGCGTCTGTGAGATATGAGACTGATGTTGCTGCTGATGACACATGTCTGACAATTGGAAAGAAGAAGAATTAAAAGCTGGTCTTCTGCTTGTGTTGCCAACATTGACTGTAGTTGCAGGATATGAAGAGGAGGTTCTCATAGAAAGTGTGAATGAGGATGGCGTTAGTGAATTTGTTGTGGTTACAAGACCAATTGCAGCTGCTGATGCTGGGCTGTAGGATGAAGGAGAAAGAGAAGGTGATTTGACTTGAGGTGTGCACTGGATGGCACCTCTACAGCGAGGGTTGCTAGATTGAGGAAGACATGAGGGAGGCCTGAGGGTATCTGAGAAAAACAAGATGCAACTACTGTTGGGTGGGGTAGGAGGAGAATCTGACTGGGAAGACACCGGTCTTGGCGAAGGAATTATAAACTTTTCTGAGAAATTACCTTTCACCGATAAAGACTGGACGGGTGGCGGACTGGACGTCATCACAAATTCTACAACACCAGCGCCATAGCGCGCGAGTAAAGACCTTCAATCCGTACGGACGTTGTACAAATCACAGATATGTATTCCAAACTCTAAACGTACACACACAACACCGGCAGCAAGAGGACCTGGAACCTCAGAGCCAGAAACTACGAAAAAATAGGAAAGAAAGCGCTCTCGCAAAGCGCACGTTGGTTTGAAGGAAAAAAAAAAGTAGGTTAAAGCGCATGCGCGTTCATGTAAAGTTTTAAATTCAATTATTAATAAATAAATTATAACTGAAGTTTTGTCACTAACTCGGATGCTATACATATGTGTATGTGTTGCCTATGTATCATTGGTTTAAGAAATAGTCTTGAAATAGTTGCTCATACTGCTGGCAGTGCTCATCAGGGGGGAATGACGAATTCCTTCTCAATCGAACATTTCTCTCTTCAAAAAACTTGTACACAGTGTAGAAAATGGACCGATCATCTTCATTGGCAGCCGCCTCCAGGAACTGCCGGGCAGAAACACTGTCGACCTTGTCCGTAGCCCTCACATACCTGAGTGCCGGTAAGAGCTGCCCTCGAGACAGGAGAATGTCTATAATTTCACCATCGGCAGTGGAAAGGCGTTTGAACATATCCATGGCCAGTTGAGTGGCTGGTGGGTAAACCAACTCCCTGGACAGCAGCAGGCAGGCCAGAGGCTTGGAGTCGCTGATCACGTGATACTGCAGGAACTGATGGAGCTGGTAGAAACTCTTGTTCTCAATGAGAATATTCATGACCAGTTCGTACAAGAAGTGTTCCACAGAGAGCTGAACCTTGTGCAAGGATCGGATGTACTCCACCAGCGCGGCCACTAAGTACCGGTGGGAGGCATCTTTGCACTCGGAGAAAGGCACAAACACCCGAGCGTACATGTCCCGTTGTGAAATGACCACCTTGAACGTCTTGTCTACTTGTTCCGGAGGCAGAGTAGAGCGCTTGTAGGCCATGTTGATTTGGTCCATCATTCCTCCCAGGATTCCTAGGCTCACCTGGTGGCCAGGCTTGAGGCATTCGCGACAGAGGTTCAGTATGACTCCTTTGCCAGTCTTTCTCATGAGGAGGAACTGAATGAGCATGGATTTGTTGGGCAGCATGTTGCTGGTGGCTTCGAGGTTGAGCATCAGCCTCCAAATGACCCCGTACTGGGCATCAATGATGAGGTCCGGCTGAAAGAAGACCCACTTGGGAGAGTACAACTCTGGAGTTATTGTCTTCTTCTTGTACATGGATGGAGAGTCACCGGGTGAAGACGACACTGAAGACGAAACAGACCCCATCGGAGACAGTGCTCTTGCCTTGCCTCCCTTGTGGCGGATCTGGAGCTTCATGGGGGCTATGGGTAGAGGGGCCAGCACGGCCTGATGTCTCCTGGTCACGCTTGTGTAAGCCCCGCCCCCGCTGCTGCTGTGGTTAGAGCTGGTACTACTATCATGGTTGTACATAATGTCGAAGAGAAGGGACGTCTTCCAGGCTTGATGGTGGACAATGACCAGATCGTCGACGACACTGAGCGTGAACCTGCCACTAATATCCATCATTAGAATGTGCATGAGACGCACGGGATTGCTGTCTTCTCGCATCTGATACAGGAGGACTTCAGCACCTTGTCCCGGTTGCAGCGTGTTCCGTATCAGCCCCACATAGTAAGCACCGTATAGACGCATGATCACAACATCCCTTTCCATTACAGATGCGTTCTTAGCATCCCTGATGCTCACGCTCGGACTGGATGAAGGAACAGGAGACTCCACCTCAAACTTCTGCATTTTGCAGATCACTTGACTTCCCTCTCTGAAAATGAAAGGCTGTAGGACGTTGGATCCTTTCAGGCACACAAGCAAGATCAGGTCATCTGGAGAGAATATAGCCCAGCTGATTGACAGGCTGTAGTTCTTGACAAGCTTAAAAGCCATTTTGTAGGGATTGCATGAGTAGACCTCAATCCCACTTGTCGATATAAGGACAACATAGTCATTTTTGAATATCCAATAAAACCCTATTATATCTGGTCCAGGCTTCACTGGAAGAGATCTCTCTTGGCTGTTGTCTGCAAATATGTTCACAAACTCTACACTGATCTTTCTTCTCTGAATGGAAAGGATCCTGGGGGTACCACCCGAGAATTTGATGGTAGAAACTGGCCCCCTTGAGGGAATTGTGATCTTGAAATTGTCTTCTTGACTTAGGCCCTTCACCTTTACGTCTGTGAACCCGTGCTGGACGCAGAACATTTGAAAGTTACTCTGGTCGAAGAAAGCACTGTCCACTTGATCAATGGGCTCGAATGTTATAGGGACCTGGTTGAGTTCTAGGTAATAGCTGTTGCCACCGCCCTGGGACGAATTATCTCCTTCGCCAGAACTCTCAGACATACCGCCTACCGAGTTCGCAGAATTCACTCTTAGCCTTCGCAGGGTCTTTTGTTGATTTTTCCCCCCTTAGCCTTTTCAATATATAATATGGTAATGATCGACAAACCATCTTTCAATCGCAACCAATTGTTAGATTTCATTGGCAATTTCAATTCAAGTGTTCATATAACCGGTATGCAAATATAAATAAAGCAGATGATTTGATCAAATATGTTCATCTTCATCTTCAAAATATTTAGTCCTAGGTCGTTTTCTGAGATGTCTCTCAGAGTGAATTAAAACAGATGTGTCAGACTCGCCCTTGCAGGCTCTTTTCCTTGCTAGCTCCTCGTCATTAGAACTGCAGCTCTCTTCCTCCATGTTCTCCTCCTCTTCTTGTTTCACCTCTTCCACTTCTTCCTCCTCTAAGCTGCTCTCTTCTTCACTATCATAAAATCTCTTTCTCTTCAGAGCCCCTCTTACTCGCAATGTCATGGAGAAGGCATTCTTGTCCACCTGAGCTACAGGTGCGTTAACCTTGCCACGTCGTGACTGGTTGGAAGCAGAGGTGTCTCTTTGTGAGCGCATGGAGCGTGTTTGTATTCTAGTTCGAGTAGCTGCTCTTCGAGGTGTGGTCTTGCAACTGAAGGAATCGCCTCCGGTAGAACTACCGTCACTGCAGTTACCGTTGCTCGGTTCGTTATCCTCGCTGCCCGAACTAGCTAAGCTGTCCATTTCTACTGCACATTTCCTCCGACTTCTCCTTGCCATGCTTACGACTGCAGTTTCAGCTGCAACCGTGGGATCTAATTCTCTAGCTGCCCTACGAGTTCTTACACAGTCTCTTTGCCTTCTTATTTCTCTCCTTCTTGAATACACAGTCACAGGATCATCCAGACTGGATGTGCTGCTGGTCCTTTCAGAAGCTCTGATATTCACTGTCAGATCTGAGAACTTTCCAGCAGCGTTCCTGGTCTTGTAAGGATGGCTGATGTAACCCTGCATAGTGACGGAGAGCTTCTTCTCAAAATAAGCTTGCAACTCTGTTGTAACCTTGTACATCTGTGGCCACAAATACACACACAAGAAATAATGAAAAGAACTGGGAAAACTTTAGCTCAGGACTGTGTCTTCCCCTTTACCTCGGAGCCACGCCCATTGTATAGCCGGCTGTTGGAAAGCACGAGACGAATGTCTGACACAAACTCTTGAGGTCCCGTATAACTGGTAGCTTCAGCCAGTTTAGACTTGATGGTGTTGAAGTCCATGGGATCTTGTACATAGTCCATGTAGTCCTGTCCCAACACAAACAAATTCACAAATCGGAAAGCAACAAGCAAACAAATAAACAACTAGAATCCTAACTAGTGTGTTCCTCTATCAACCACTTACCGTATACTGAGCAGTGTCCACAGGTTCCAGGAAAGGCTCGGCACTCTCTTGCTGCATCAAGTCCATCACAAGTTGACAAGCTTTCTCGTGCCACTGCTGATCCTAAAGAAGATAAAATAAAATTAGCACACCACACGCGCGCACACACACACACACACACACACTATCAGCAGATGAACTTCAAATATTTAAAAGTTTGCTCGAAATTATTATGTCCTTTTGAAGCTGCTATATAGCACTGACATTTCAACTAAAAATGATACAACAGTTTCTGATCCATCAGCAGAGCAGGGAGCTGAATGGCTAGTACAGGAACTGCACTGATTACACCAAATCCACCAGCTTCAACCATCGAAACTGAAGTGTTATGTTTTTTACTGTAGCTTATGGGAAAGAATTTTGATGCAAGAATTGCAGAAGTTTCGTCACAAAGAAAAATGAAGGGAAAAAAAAATTGTATCTAGAAAAGAGTCAGCAAGTAAATGGTGAACAAGCAATGAAGTTCATTTCCCAGGTCTGAGCAAGCTGGCTAGAATATACCCGTGCTGCCCAAGTACCAGCCACACCTCTGAACAACTATAAAGCTGGGCAATTACGTGTCTGCTAAAGTCCACTGAAGCAGAAATTTGTTTTTAAAAACATTCAAATATTGTGCTCATGTAAATATTGCTTTATTTTTTTAAAAGTGTTTGAAATTTGTGTGTACGTCAGAATTGGTAGTTCACCAAAGAAAATGAAAGCCACTTACACTAATCTAAAATTTATATATGTAGAAGGAAGTGAGAAATCAGTAGGTGTTAACCTCAAACTCCTCCTTCCACATGGACAAGTGCAATTTCATCAACTATTGGGTACCACTCTAGCAACCAACAGTGCCCCAAATAGCTGCTTGCCAAATGTCAAGCTATCTGGGCTGGGGATTGGCACTTAAACTAGAGAGGACTACAACCTGTAACATCAGAATGTTACTTGAAAGAAAGGAAGGCATCAACAGAGTTGTAACAGTCAGACAAATGGAAACAAACTGTAAGTACCATGAAAATTGAAACTAGTGGTAAACATCATCTTCTTCTTCTTCTTCTTCTTCCTGTTGCTTTTGTTGTCAATTTTTATCTTTATATTGCAAGTACATCTTCAGAGTTAGTGCATATCTTTGCCATCAATTATGTCTAAAAGGAATTCTTGGTGTATATCTAATCAGGTATCTATAGGTCGACATATAGGTCAGTAGATGTAAATGCTGTCTCTACTAGAGAAAATAGAAATGTCTAACTTGAGATGGACTCTCACTGATAGTTCCAACATGAAGCTTCAATTCCAGCACTAGTCAAGTTTGCAGCATAAAGCAAAAAACTACCACGGGCAGTAAGAAATAATTTCCTCATGTGATTACGATGGGATGATAGGGGCTGTCACACACAGTGCAAAAGCTTACAGTCGTACGGCCAAAAAATGACTAGCTTTCTCTGGAAATCTAGTCGAAACCAAGAATTCTGGCACATAAAAGGAATTGACATACGATAGTTTGAAGTCTCTTTCAATGCTCTGGAGGCCACTATCTTCACTATGTCGTTGAATGACTTACTGACTAACTGTGTTTTAACTATAACCCACAAGCATGTGCGCCGAGGGTTAATCACATGACCATTTTTCTTCATGGCATAGCTACTAATTTGTTCTACATGGCAGTTAAGCTTATCAGAGCTAGTTTTCTGAGTAAGTAATACTATGACACTACATACTAATACACAGTAGGCCTCAGGGCGTGACACATGTCCTCTGTCCACAGGCTTATTTTTCTGGAGGTGCTTTGTGTGGCACTGTTGCCAGTTTTGTGTACACTTTGACTCCATATAGTACATTTATTTATTTGCATGTTAGTAATATACACAAAGAAGGGTCATTTGTAGAACCAAACTTAAGGGGTCAAATCAACATTTTTTTTTTAAATTCCAAGGGGGTTTCTCGTTCCATGAAATGAAAAATTTTGTGGCATAAGTCACCATGAAGGTCATAATAATTTTCAGAGGGGGGAGGGGGGGAGGCGAAACCATTTCAGGAAGGTCAAAAAGCCCCCTCAAAGATCCCTGCACAAAGTGTCACATTTTAAATGTTTTTACGTGTGCATATTCAAGCACCACGGCAACAATATATGGAATTTTCACAGCCAAGATGATACAATTGACCAACACATTATACTAACTCAATCACTCAATCACTTACTGAATCATGAGTTGAAGACACACTAACATGAGATGAAGAAGTAGACACCTTCTGAAGCACAGCCTTGGCTGGACTCTCCTTGCCGCCATCAGGATAGCCGCCAGCTGGGGAAGGTGGTATCTCCAGTGGGTCAACAAACACCACTTCTTCCTCTGGGACTGCCACACCCACATCCTCCTCCACCTCCTCACATGGATCTGCCACATACAAATCCTTGGGGTCGCTTACACCAGGGGACCTGCATGTGCACACACACATACACACACAAATAAAACTTCATATGTAATAAAATATTTATATTATATATATGAAATGAAAAGGTGTCAGATGTACCATCGATCAAACTATTAGTCAGTCTTATTTCTATCTCTTCACTACAATCTCTTTCAGCACACAGAATATTGGAGGTTTTTAAAAATCAAGGCTGAAAAAGCAGCCTGTTACAGAGTGCCAAGTCAAATTGGTTGAGTTGTGACTCTAATTTATTCATTTGGCTGTTACAAACATCATCAATTTTATCATCATCGTATTAATTTATTCTAATTCTTACAATATTATATATCATGCTCATGGAATAGATATCACGGGGAGAAAGTAAGCAAGATATGTAATATTTAGGCCTCACAGGGAACTACTGTTTTTAGAGTCTTGAAGGCTCTAGACTGTAGTGTCCCCAAGTCAGTGAGGGCGCTACTTAGGGCCTGAAAGACGTGGTAGTTCACGACGGCTGCACAGTGCCTAACTGATTTAGAATGTAGCGATTGCTCCTAACAACAGGACACTAAGCACAATCGGAGGACTCTAAGCACAGTTGGAGGGACACTTAAGTGTTCCTGCCTTCAAGGCGGGGGCACTAAGTTAATAGTGTTCCTCTTTGAATGACCTAAGCAGTTCAAAGTTCCTCTGTCACAATACAAAAACTACATCAGCTACGTTCTAATAAATTATAGAGCATAAACCTCAGGAAGCTAGCAAATGCACATATTCATCATTCTCACTAGAACTACTGGCTTGCTGTCTGTCCTTGAGCTGAAGCACATGCCACATGTAGTAAGTTCTCTAGTCTCACTTTTTGATGTCCTACTTTATTTACTTGTCATTAAAAAAACCCATAGTGATTGCCTTCTCATATAAACTATATATTATATTAGCTCTCATGAGTAAGAGCCATACAATGTATGTTTTACTACCCCAGCTGTTGTGGCACAGTAACACAAAACTTGAAGCAAATTTTCAAAAAGCTAGGAATGTAATGTTGATGACCAGATATTTAATTTCAGGCTCACAATTCATACAAATGTGTCCTCTTGTGAACACCCATGCACACTCAGAGGAGCACTGATACATAACCATGCTTCTCCTCACAGCTGACAGAGAGCCTGCAGCACTATATACACTCAGAGGAGCACTGATACATAACCATGCTTCTCCTCACAGCTGACAGAGAGCCTGCAGCACTATATACACTCAGAGGAGCACTGATACATAACCATGCTTCTCCTCACAGCTGACAGAGGGCCTGTAGCACTATATACACTCAGAGGAGCACTGATACATAACCATGCTTCTCCTCACAGCTGACAGAGGGCCTGCAACACTATATACACTCAGAGGAGCACTGATACATAACCTGCTTCTCCTCACAGCTGACAGAGAGCCTGCAGCACTATATACACTCAGAGGAGCACTGATACATAACCTGCTTCTCCTCACAGCTGACAGAGAGCCTGCAGCACTATATACACTCAGAGGAGCACTGATACATAACCTGCTTCTCCTCACAGCTGACAGAGAGCCTGCAGCACTATATACACTCAGAGGAGCACTGATACATAACCATGCTTCTCCTCACAGCTGACAGAGAGCCTGCAGCACTATATACACTCAGAGGAGCACTGATACATAACCATGCTTCTCCTCACAGCTGACAGAGAGCCTGCAGCACTATATACACTCAGAGGAGCACTGATACATAACCTGCTTCTCCTCACAGCTGACAGAGAGCCTGCAACACTATATACACTCAGAGGAGCACTGATACATAACCATGCTTCTCCTCACAGCTGACAGAGGGCCTGCAACACTATATACACTCAGAGGAGCACTGATACATAACCTGCTTCTCCTCGCAGCTGACAGAGGGCCTGTAGCACTATATACACTCAGAGGAGCACTGATACATAACCATGCTTCTCCTCATAGCTGACAGAGGGCCTGCAGCACTATATATAGGCAAATTTCTTCCCTTACCATTTAACTTTCATCTTCTCCCCAACTCAATTCCCTCCTTCTAAGTAAAAACATACCACTTTGGTAGCTGTAACAGTTACACTGCACAAGTCAAGTCAAGTAGTATGCGTTGTTTTCTTGTGGATATAGTCTTGTATTTCACTTCAGGTATAGTTGCATCGTATAAAAATGGCAAGTCAAGACAAACAAATGACCAACAATGTAAGTATTTTTTTTTAAAAAGAAAAAAAAAGTGAATGTGATCGTACCCATTCAGTTGATATAACACAAGTCTTTACACACATCTTGATTCTACTCCAAATATCAGCCTCTCTCACCAGCTAAATTACCACGTCCCTCAACAAACACACAAGGTACAGGGGCAACACAGCATATGGACTCACTTGATAAAGTGGCCCAGAGTCTGCACTAGAATCCTTGCATGCCTCACTATCATGCTATCCTCCTCGTTAAAGGCTACAGTATTCTTGGCTATCAACATCAGCTCCCACAGAAGAGCCTGCTTGCGTCTAGATGGAAGTTAACAACAACAACAACAACAATAAACAACAACAACAACAAACAAGTTACATCACAGCAATACACTGACTGACCCGTATCACTCACCTGTAAAGATTGTTCTCAAGCTTGCAGCTTATAGTTTTAAGGTCAGTGGGGAAGGGGACAACCCTACAATAATCAGGAACCACTTCCAGATCCACAGGCTCCAGGAACATGTGTGCCTCATCCATATTCCTCACTTTCTCCAACCCTTGCAATATCCTGGCTCTCTCTCCCTCTCCATCCCACGCCTCCTTCTCATTGGCTAACTGCAAGGCTAGCAGCTCCTGGAGTCTGGACGAAACTAGATGAACAGAAAAAAACAACAACAAATAAACAAACAAAAACAAACAAACAAACAAAAACTTCCGTATTCTTTCTTAGCGTAGCAATACCAATGTTACAACTATCGCATTAAATGCACCACTACACAGTTCACTACTCTACCAATTTTCTGCTTCTGGTCTTATACAACTATACACCTCTATTGACAGACAGTCATCTGCACTGTACCATCACACACACATGATACATACTCAAATATTACAAAACTAGTTCTCTCTTACCAGGTTCTTCACCATCTTCAAAATCACTTCGAGAACCAGGTTCTTCACCATCTTCAGAATTACTTCGAGAACCAGGTTCTTCACCATCTTCAGAATCACTTCGAGAACTAGTCTTGGAATCAATTTTCTGATCACTGAAAGTATCGGAATGAGGGTTGCAGTGAATCTCAGGAATGGGTTCCATGTCCCACGGACTGAGATGGTCAGTAGCTCCATCTTCCCATAGCACATGGAAACACTGCCAGAAGCTGTTCAGATACTCATCACTGCATAAAAATAGCATACATAAGTACATACTCCAGGAAGCACATGAAATGCAGGAATAAGGAAGAGAGAGAGAGAGAAAGAAAGAGAGCTGTATTTGCTATATAAAAGGTACGTATGGTATGCATGCACACTGCCAATTTAATTAAAATTACAGCTTCAACTTCTCTCTGTGTGGTAGAATGAAGAGAAGCTCAGTATCCTCCCCCCCCCCCCCCCCCCCCCCCCCCCCCCCTTATACTACAGTACATACAGGCTACAATATCAGTTACAATCTGAATAGGAGGAGTTCAAATCACACTACAATAAACTAATTACCACAAACACATGTATTCATGTACAACACACACACACACACAACACACACACACACACAACACACACACTCACAATAACCTCACCTGAAAGGCTTGTTCTCTTGGATGACCCCGTACCAATACTTGCCATCAATAAGACTGCGGAACTTGTCCCCCACTTTCCAGCTGGTCTTCACAGAGATCTTGTAGAGAGGCTCCAGAATGAGGAAGTCTAGGACGCTGTCCATATCGTGAAATCTAGGCAACACAACCATCAAATTGGAGGGAAAAGAGCTACAATCACTCACTCACTCAATCACTCACTCAATTACTCACTCAATCACTCACTCAATCACTCACTCACTCACTCAATCACTCACTCATTCACTCACTCAATCACTCACTCACTCAATCACTTACTCACTCACTCAATCACTCTCACTCAATCACTTACTCACTCACTCAATCACTTACTCACTCACTCAATCACTCACTCAATCACTCACTCATTCACTCACTCACTCATTCACTCACTCAATCACTCACTCACTCAATCACTTACTCACTCACTCACTCAATCACTCTCACTCAATCACTTACTCACTCACTCAATCACTTACTCACTCACTCAATCACTCACTCACTCAATCACTCACTCAATCACTCACTCACTCAATCAATCAATCACTCACTCACTCACTCACTCAATCACTCACTCACTCACTCAATCACTTACTCACTCAATCACTCACTCAATCACTCACTCACTCAATCACTCACTCACTCAATCACTCACTCACTCAATCACTCACTCAATCACTCACTCACTCACTCAATCACTTACTCACTCAATCACTCTCACTCAATCACTCTCACTCAATCACTTACTCACTCACTCAATCACTTACTCACTCACTCACTCAATCACTCACTCACTCAATCACTCACTCACTCACTCACTCAATCACTTACTCAATCACTCACTCAATCAATCACTCACTCACTCACTCACTCAATCACTCTCACTCACTAATATTCCATTACCCTTGTGTGCTGTTAAATACAAACATATTCCCTCTTCAGTGCCACTACACTTGGACTTCTCAATAATCGGACGAAAACAGTAGCACAATAAAAGGTCTAAAATCTTTTTATATTCCTTCTGTTATGCGCACTTGTACTGAAAGGGTTATCAGCGATAATTCAGAAATTTTGCTAAGGTAACTGAAATAGTTCAACAATGGCAACTCTCGGAATTATCGCTAGAGAACTGTCCTCTCACTCGGGTTTCACCCTAGGGACCAGGGCGGTTGCTAGCAATAATTCTTCATATGCATGGCATTTAACTGCGCGTTACATAACATACGCCCAAGTTTTCACTAAACACAAGCCCGTGTGTGTCTCACTCGCCTAAGCATTGATGTTCTACTGCATACTAGCCAACTGTCCCAAAGCTCTGGGGCACCTGGATTTATCACTGAGTCACTGTCCCGCCATGGAATTACTCTTTCTATTGTTTGTCCCGGAAATTGATGAAGTTCATATGCTCTGCAAGTGTTGCATAGCTAATCCACTAATAGTTGTTAATAGTGTATATAACTCACGAATGCTTCAACTTTTATAAAAAAACAACAACAACTTGTTTCAAAATTCACTAATTAGAGAATTCGTTTCTCCCTAAAATTGCTTTTTTTCCATGAAATATACAGATTAAATCTAAAGTAAAAATTACCGCAGAATTTTCAATCTGTTGTCAGCAACCATTACCCACTGTCACTAGTTCATTGCATTACATTATTACGGTTTTTCCCCCACTACTGCCACAAAGTTCAGTTTGGGCAGGAACTATTGCAGAATGCTGCTAACTCTCACTGGGGGTAAATAGATACTTTTAAATTATCATGTTATCATTGCTTCCTTGTAATTGATGTGGTTTAGGGTGTGGTCTGGGGCTTAGTGTCCCTGAACTAAGATTTGAAAAGTTGGCAACTCTGCTACTAAGAATGGACTCTGAAAGAGACAGTCCATGGCACAGTGTATCTTACTTGAAGGTGAAGCGTATTCTGTCCCTGGGTCTGGATGTCTTGGCTTCACTGCTGCCATCGCCTCCATTATCCTCATTACCCACAACATCGACTGCCTTCTCCGACTCGCTCATTGCGCCCTCCTCCTTCACTTCACCCGCCCTCTGATTGAGGGGGTGGAGGAGAGCTAGGGTGACGGAGCACAGAGTAGGCGGTCCGACCGTGTAGCGGACATTAGTGACCTGGCAGAACTCCTGTGGGTGGAGTTTGTACTTGAGCCATGGTATGGTGGACTTGTGAATGGGGTACACCCTCTCTTCCCTCACACTGTCCACATACAGCTTGTGTCCCTGGTGGAAGTACACAACCTGAAGGGAAGAAATGAGGAACAGAAGTAAGTATTGGACTTGCCAACATTGAAGTGTTGTCCCCACAGTCTATAGCAATAGTTACCAATTGAACATCAGTATTTCTCAACCCGCCATGCTACACTATGCATGTAGTTACACCAGTAAACAGGGGGAGGGGGGTAGGCGGCAGACTCTAACCATTGGATGTACCAGTCATGTGACCACACGAACTAAAGGTTAGCCATGATTATTCCACCTCAAGGACGGACTTATCACTACAAATTAACGGACTTTGATCTTAGTATGTGGTATAATTGAAGTACCGTTGACTTAGCACTTGTGTATGATATAATACTACACTAAATTCCCTGGAGGAGAGTGAGTCATAGGTTTCAATGTGAGGACTACTACACCAACCATGACAACTGTTAATTGGAGTTGTGGAACACAAACTCCATTTTAAAAATTTGGCAGATTTCTTTTCTTTTCTTTTCTTTTCTTTTTTTTTTTGAGACATTTTTAGTTTGACAAGGTCAATGAACCGAACCATCTCAAAGAAAACAAAGAAATGAATGATTTGTTAGAAAACCCTAGCTTAGCCAACTCACAATATCTCCAACTTGAGGGAGATATGGAGTCAAGACTGGCCTGGTGTTGGTAATCCAAGATGACGGCATATAAGCCTGAAAATCCTAGAGAAAAGTAATTGAAATAACTAACAGTCAATAATCCAAGAGCTAATATAATATTTTTGTGTACCATTTTTTTCTTTCTTGACAGAGCCTTTTTGCTGACTTGTTCGGTAGTCTTTCTTTTTCCTTCAGACATATGTGACGAGGAGCCTGCCTCCACAGATCCTGTCCCATCCTCCTCCTCCTCCTCATCTTCCTCCATTAGATCTGCATTACTCAGTACTGACTCCAATGACCTGAAAACATATTGAATAACAGCAGGGGGAAAAAAAGATATATTATTACAAATCTATTAACATGTGCGGCAAAAGCAAATTAAGTTCCTGACCCACACGCACACACACACATCAGTCATATTAGCACGGTTGCTAGGCATTTGTAAATACAAATACACTATGACACAAGGTACTTGGTCAAGTTGTCATAATGGTGTACATGTATGTACGTGTAACTGGATTTGTACGCACGGACAGTGTGTTAGCACTCAGTAGTATCAATCCATCAGTCATCTGCTGGAAACTTATGCACTACATGATCACGTACATTACATATACATGCACACACACACACACACACAAATACACAGTAGGCACCAATAAACGGTTTCAAATTCAGTTCCGTAAACGGTCATCACGAGATAAAAAAAAGGGAAGAAGGAAAAAAAGCACACCATTTTGTGAAATACAGCCATTCCTTGCATTATTCCAGTGTACTGTTGTCTGGCTTTTTATCCACTAAAGCATCCCGATTCTTTGTTTAAAAACACTAATGCTTTTCAATACAGTGTTCGTAACTTTTTTATAGTGCCTACTGTACATATACACATACCCACACAAAGAGCTGAAACTTCACCTCCTCTCTCTTGTGTAGCCTAACTGCTTTCTTTTCTTGGTCCTCTTTCTCAGAATGCTGCTAATGTCTATACCAGCTTCTTCAGTCCAGTCAGAGATGTCGCTTGACTCAACGCTGCTCTCATCCCAGGCTCTCTCTAACTCACTCTCTCTGTACCTTTCTTCTTCCTCCTCCTCCTCTCCTGCACTGCTCTCAATGGCCACAGAGTCTATGATGTCAAGTGGGTCTGCCCCATCATCAATTGGTAAGGTACGGCCACTCCGCAGTGACCTTCCCCTATCTGGTAGCATTGCTGGTTCAGATGATGATACCACAGCCTAAAATAAATAAATAAATAAATAAATAAAAATAAATAATAATGAAAAATAAATAATAATAACACTAATAACTAGCAAGTACCCCGCCACACAGTGGCGCTTGACGTATTGCAAAGTAAGAATGCAGTAGCATAAGTTGTTTTTATTCATTATCATTCTCTACAGTTGGTTAAGGGTACATCAGTTTCACTCTCCTGCTCTATTTTTTCCTGAACTGTCTATTTCTGTATCTACCACCTTTCTTTTTGTCATCTCTTCCTTCTTGAGCCAAGGAGTCCTTTCTCCTCCTTTGTCTACCTCTCCTGCTTCTGAATCTTTCTGTCCTTCTATCATGATTGTGGACTTAAAGTTTGTGAAACTTTTAACTTCAGCTTTTCTACTTTCACCTTTCTTTTTGAAACTTACACAGCCTTTACTAGACGATTCGATTCCACTCGCTTTTTAGTACAACATTAATCGTTCCCTTTTTTGCCTTCCCTGTCGTACTTTCTCCTTTTTACTACACCGCCTTTTCTCGTTGATTCCACCGGCTAATTAACCACTTTTTGCCTGCTCTTTCGCACCTTAGCTTTCCTTTCTGAAACCTACGCCACCTATACCCGTCTGTTTTATCCGCTTTTAGTTACATATATACAGTAATAACTTTCTACTGATTGTGACGACACTTTACCCATTCTCCTGTTTCTCGGCCACTCTCGTCTTCTTCCGTTTATCGTTGTACCTGGTTAGGTTGCTAACTAATTCGCCTACCAGTAGTCTAGCATAGCCAAATCCTTCACTTCTTTACAACTTCATTTTGGTTTACTCGGTAATTGAGCGCTAGTTCACGAAGGCTACTCTCCTGTTTCTGTGCCACTCTCGTCTCAACCATTTTTTTTGTGCCGGGTTTGGTTGCTAACTAGTTCTCCCTGCGCTCTAGGTTTGCCCGGTAATTCAACGCAAGTTCATGAATACTGTGCATCTGCGTGTTCTAGCTCATTAGTCCATGAATTATTCATGAATATGTACGTCGTCGTCGGTCACGGTATTATTATATAGATAATAAATTAATTGAATGGGTGTCTCTCTTCTCCCCACTTACCTAATGAGACTAAATTCATATTTATGTCACATATAGCAAATGCCAACCTACCAACTGTCCCCTAACCTTGTCCTCTCTGAGCCGAGCCTTCTCATTCTCCTTCTCAAAGTGTGCATGTTCTTGCTGGTAAAGTTCCTGCCTCCTGGCAAGATCTTGCACCAACTGGGTGTGGCCTAGCGGCGGGATGATGACGCGGTTGTGCCAGAGAGCCACTAACTTCTTGGTTTCTACCTCGCTGAGTCCCAGGGAATACACAAGACTAGACAACATATTCCTGATGTTCTGACTCCCCTCAGTCTCTTCCTCCAGTACTTCTACCTCCATTTCATCTGGTCCTCTTCTCACTGCTGGATCATGTCTTGCTACCTCCTCGTCATCTTGCCTTCTCCTGAATACCCCCGCATCTTCTTGGCTTTGTCTACCAGTTCCGCCACCATCTTGCTCCTGTCTGGATGCACCTGCATTAGAGGGCCTTAGGCTGCCTGCTTGTCTGCTGTCCCTTGCATTGGTCTCACTGAGCGTGGCTGTCTCTTGAGGGACTCGTTCAGCTGTCCCCTTGTCTTCTTGATTCTGCACAGCTAAGCTCTTTTCGTGTTGTTCTCCTAACAACCTCTCAACTCCATTATTTCCCCATCCACCTTCAGTATCTTTCTCGTCCTTCGCATCTTCTCCAGATCCACCTGTGCCCTCGTAATCCTCCTCCTTCCTACCCTTCCTCAGGTCATCGTGACTGGAGTTCTCTCCATTCACTGAAGGTCCTTCACCAGCAGAATCCAACTCGTTCTTCTTCTCACCTCCATCGGCCATATCGCTCATTGCTGGAAAAGGAGGATCTAGCGATGGAGATACCTTACCAACTAATCCACTCTCACTACGACCAGAGGAAGTCTCACCAATTCCCTCACTGCTATTAACCACACCTCCTTCCCCATTTTCTTGGCTCTCACTCTTTCGATGCAACAATTTTTTCCTTTCTAAAGACTCTACATCCATGTCTTCATCCTGCTCCGCCTCCTCCCTCTTCACACTACTCCAGCCACCCTGTACCATCTCACCGTCATGAACTGTATCATCGTCACCACTGACATCAGGACTAGCTCCTCCCTCTTTGGGCTGGCGTGTTCTGCTGAACCCAAAGCCACGCTCCTTCCCCACCAGCGCCAGCTTCTTCTTCATGTACTCATCGTAGTCTTCCCACTCCTGTGTGCTCACGTCTTTGCCTCGCCTCTCCACAGGTCTGATGAGACGCAGGAGGGCCTCCTGGTTGTGGACGGGGTGGGGGTGGCCATCGATGTCCACCAGGTACGGGGGAGGCAGGAGATGAGGGGGAAGTTGGGATTGCTCGTCCACTACGTAATGGTGGTTGTCCCTCATTAGGGGGCGGTAGTCGGTGTGAAAGAATTGCTCCCTGGGATGCTAAAACAAACACACAGGACAGTGAAGTGATACTATACTAGCAAATAGCCGGCCACACAGTGCCACTCCCACTGGCTTGATGCTGCATAAATCATTACTACTACCCTGCTTTAGTTTCATCAGTCTGCTATTTTTCACTTTTCTTGACCCACGCATTCGTGAATTCACACACCAATACTGTCGGAGGTGGTACTGATGCTTTACCAACCCTTCCCAGCCAATGAATTATCATGAATGCACAGACTGTCATCAGTAGTCGTTGTTACTGACAGACCAGCATACTATTATTATAGGCATTTGCCTGGCTATGTACGTCCCAAGGGCCACACTAGACCAAGTCCTAACAGGTTCATCACACCACCACCCCACCCCAGCCCTCCTCCACCCACTCACCTTGCTATATTGATCACTGGAGCCGAACCCCATGAGTGTGAGGTATCCGTTCATGTCCACAGCCGCACACATGAGGCCATCCGGAGAAAAGCGGCAGTCAAAGATGGACGCCAAGTTGCCATCCTCTGCCGTCACTTCCACCTTCTGTAAACACCTGCCTTCCAACATGTCCCACACAATCACCAGGCCGTCGTGACCTGCCGTCAACAAGATACGAGAGTCGGTAGGGTGCACCTCCAACACAAATACTTCTCCAGTGTGACCCTTTTACGTACACAGATTTGATGAATTTCATTAAATTTGTTGAGAGAAGACAGTCATACTGGTGCCTTATTCTTCTGAAGGAAAGTTTAGTGCCTCTTGGCATTAGTTCAACATAAGAGGGTAGCAGTACTTCAAAGCAAGACTGGTGCATAGCTAAAACATTCTACTTGACTAAAATGAAATATTACTCTGATACTTCTTGAGCAAGTTCATATTTTACAGGCTATTGAAGCATCAAAACTTTTAAAAATGACAACTAGTAAAATATAGAAAATCTATCGTTACAGAAGTTACGAGAAATTATCAATTTATGCATCAACTAATGAAAATCGAGCATATCACAATGCACAATCATTAGAAAAATCATATTTAAAATAGAGAAATGGGTTACAACTGGGCAGAGGCCTGAGCTACGTGACACTTTCAATTCAGAATAAGTTGAGGGTTGTTTGTGTTCTTTAATTAGTTCAACAATCACAGGCAGACCAAATTAGTGACACACACAAACAAACAAAGAAACAAACAAACTGTTAACATGAAAGAATGCATACATTCATCCAAATGAGGTTGACTTCCTTCCCTTACCGTCAACTTCTGAACCATCCTCCCTGTGGTGGATTCCCATACACGAATCATACAGTCAGGAGAGAATGCAGTCACAAGGTAAGTGTCTGTCTTCTCCCAACCTACCTGTGAGAGTAATCATAATCATCATCATCAATTCAGTATGGTTGAATGAAACTTGAAATACTAGCAGAGCACCAGGCAGAGTTCAATACAGGTTCACCAATAAATGATACACACTTATTGTCTCGAGCATAACAACTTGAATTCAATTAAGTGAATAGGATTCAAAATGGCTACATAAAATAAAGGGAGCCTTGTTAGTTAAAAGATCAACAGACCACAATGACATCACACAATTCTGTGCGATCGATATCAAAATGTTAGATTAAAATATAATTAGGGGAAAAAAAAAAATACTACCTGACATCCTGCTATCTAACACGGAGTAATATTAACTGTCCTGTTACAAAACTCAAAAGATCAATGATATATGTATCTATACACTAGTTCAGCAGTTGCCTTCAAAACTTTTACAATCATGATGTCATTCTTTCTTACCATGGTGACTTGAGGCTTCTCTCCGGGTCTGCAGCTGGAGATAAAATATAATACAACACTTAAAATATATCAATATTATTATTTCTTCCTTAGTCACCTCTCCTATCTTGCCCCTCCCACCAGTAACCACACCCACCCTTACAAATGTGACAGCTACACTGCACTCCTGTATCTCCTTTCCCTAATATCTGCTACCACCCTTTCCCCAATGACAGTATTAAGCCTTCCTAGTCACACCCTTTCTCCAATGACCCCACATTCCCAGCCCCACCCCCCTGTGTTCTGCGCTCTTACCTGATCTCATCAGCAGGTACCTCCAGGATAATACTGGACCACTTGGACTCCACGTAGCGCCATAGACGTGCCGTGGCATCACAGGAGGCAGTCGCAAACACTCTACACACACCAAATCAACACTGCAACAACACAAAGACTGGCAAGAATAAGAACTGGCAATTATGCCTATTCTTCAAAAACAAAGCACAACCACAAGTTTGGAACTGCATTCACATCCACCTGCTTTATTGGTCATTGGAACTCACGTCTCTCCTGAGTTTCCAAACTGAATGGACATGATTCGACCCTGCACAAAAACAAAACCAACTTACACATGATTCTGCAGCATCTATTCTCAGCCACACCTTACCTTGTGGCCTTCTAACTCGTACTGCAGAGTTGGGGGGTCAGGACTGCACACGTACACACGCAACACATGATCGGTTCCGCCAGTCACGTAGAACTTGCCTCCCGCACTGAACGCAGAGCAAAGGGTCTGGTCACCCACCCTGTTCTTCTCCATGAACTTGATGGGACTGGAGCTATGCACACACACACACACACACACATACATCCTTTACCGTGGCAATATGATGAATATTCCCTGTAAGTTGATCTTACCTAAAGGTCTCCTGTTCAGACAACCACTGCCAAAAGCATAAGCAACCATCTTTCCCAGTGGATGCGAGATAACTGTCAATACAATAAGAACAATGCAAGTAGTTGTTCAAGTTGTTGGGTTTTCACTGCACACAAAACTATGGCCACGTCACTATGATTAATGTTCCGTGCAAACATTACAGAATCGCTGGCCACACCTTACCGGTTATCCTCATCAGCCATTGGAGAAAATTGCACGGATGTGATGTGACCCTGATGCCCGAGCAGCACTGCAATGGGGGCGGAGCTCCTGGCACACCACACCCTCACTGACTTGTCCAAACTGCCAGTAGCAATCATGGTGTTGTCTGGGCTCAAGGACATATCAGTAACCTCGGCAGAATGGCCACGCAAGGTGGCCAGAAGCTGCCCCGAGCGGCTCGACCACACCTTCACCAAGTCATCATCGGCTCCCTGTGATAATTACTTTGTAAAAGTCAGCATGTGTTGTGTTCTCCAGTAGAATTTGGCTTACCGTAATAACGTGTTTGCCTGTGTGGTCGAACATGACACAGAATACTGGCGCCAGGTGACCAAGAACTGCACACAACTAGAAATTATATACATGTAATATTATAAAAAATATATACATATACTTTATATGTACACACATATTAATATTTAATTCAGTTAATACCTTACCACCTTCTTGATTGACACTAATAAAATAACTAGCAAGTAGACCCTGTCACACAGTACGGTGCTTGATGTACTAACATTTGCAAATTAGGAATGCAGTAGCATAAGGTATTTTTATCCATTCTCATTATTCTTTACCACTTGGTTTAGTCACATCATCTTCCCTTTCCTGCTCTCTTCCTATTCGAGTCCTTTCCTCTTCAGCTCATTCTTCTTGAGTCATGGAGTCCCTTCTGCTTCTTTTGCCTTCCCTTTCTATCAACATTTGCAGTCCCCACCTCCTTTTTATTTACACAATAGTTGTTGTTTCCTTAACCAGCTTAGGCTGAATGTTACGAATACATACGCCATTGTTGTCGTTACTGACACACAAGTACATTATATATATATATTATTTATATATATATATATGCTACATTTAAGAAACAAGTCGTGATACTAGTGACAAGTTTTTTTTTAAATAAAATGGCTGTACTGACTAAGACATTATTGTAAAAAGTACTTAGTGGAATTCAAACGAAAGCTGTAACAATTCATTTCTACCAACAGCCTACTATTGAGTAATCTATCTCATATTCAAGCTCTTTAAATAAAAAATGGGATAGCTTATAAGTAAAGCATTCCCAAGTCTGCCTCCCTGTACTGGCCTTTTTTTTTTTTTTAACAGTACTATTTCCAATCACAGCCATTAATACCAATAAAGGGTTATTTTTAGCTTACCTCTCTGAGCTTCTCGTAAAGCCATGGACTACGCCATACATGATCAGAAAAATCTGTTGAAATAGATCTGGAAAGCAGCAAGTTACCTGACACACGGAGAAGAATCAGTAGTAATACAATGCGTAATTAAACAGAGTAATTTAATAGTATTCTAACATAGGTTTGTTGCTGGCTGTTGTTGATATTCAAGCAATAACTCTTTCTTTCGGTGAGCAACATGCCAGGCAGACTGGAGCACACCAGAACCTGACACAAGTTTTAATCATTTTACTAAAATAAAAAAATAAAAATGTTTTTAAAAATCTGAAAAGTACCTTGAACAGCAGTATCTTCAACAGAGCGTTTTACTCCAGATCCCAAGAGACTATTTAGACCAGTAGTTTCCTGGTAGCCATGGTGTTCCAGCAGATTCAGCAGTTTTGATAATACTTGACCCAGGTGCTGGTGACCGACGTGACTGTAACGCTCTTCCTGTAACAACGGAAATAAACGTAGAAAATCGTCGGAATCTCCGGAACGTGAACGGAGCACGTCCCGCGATGTCACGGACAAAAATGAAAAGTAGTACTTACAACTTCATTGTAAGAAAGAACTCTTTCTTGACCGAACCAGTTCTTTGCGGGCGGCAACAACTACAAGTATAAAATTAAGAAGTCAATTCACAGGAGAAATCGTAACTATCTATTTATGATTTCTGAAAACCTGCCGTGGATAGCCGCAAAACAACTACAAAAAAATTAATGCACTCGATATTCAGCGTATCTTCACTAAACTAGGCAGCTTTCAGCTTGTGCCCAACGATCTACTTGCCAAACTCTTTGAGATAAAACCGTACCTGATGCTCATTAATCTCATCCTTCAAAACCTACAATAAAACAACACAATCGGTAAATAGATATAAAAAATGTTACTGCGCAGTCTCTGTGAACACTGCACATCAATGGAGGGGCTAAAAAGCTTCTACTATGTCCAACCTTGGCGGCCTTCTGACAGGGACTGACTTCAAGAAATTTAGCCACAAGAAAGTAGAGTTCTGGTGATAGAGGGGGAGCAGAACGGGGATAATATTCACACAGTGCTTAAGAAATAATCTCGGGTTAAGTTAGTCTACCTTTTGGGTCAAGCTGTAATGCCGCCTTTGAATTTTCATCCATCTCCAGTCATCATTCGACACAAACCGGAGTGGGTGGAGCGTTTTACGGATGAATCTTTGCGCATGCGCTTATCAGTGAATATGATTAATCGAATCATTGGCGTAATACACAGAACGAAAAGAATTAAAAATGTGGACAAGCACGTTCTAAATATAACATATGCTGTTTTCTGACAGAATTAACAAAAAGTTCTAATCTTGCTTCTCTTCGTGATGCATAGTCAAAAATTTTCTTCTCAAGATCTTCTCCTTCCAAACACTCATTCTGACTGACCACTCTTTTATCAGAGTTGTATTGTATTATGCGTCGTTGCTCCAGACACTTCTTCTTTGCCTCCTGAAATAAACCAATAACAACAACAACAACAATAATAATAATAATAATAATAATAATTTTTACACCTAGCATTACCTGAATTGTTGCATAGCTTCGTTGATAAGTAACAATGGCTGAAAAGAAATTCCAAATAGAAAACTCTGGCCATAAGACGTTTTGGAAACTCAAACAAGAGTAGGAACTCTAAAGAGACAATGAAGTAAATTAAAACAACATTGTTAAACAAGCGTTTTAATGCCACATTTTGGACATATCTTTGATATTTCATAGTGAAGTGGCTATTGGCATGGTCAAGAGAATTAACACATTCACAATGAACTTGTAAACCCTGTCTGTACCTGCCACAACAGAAAATCACTGAGTCGAACTTCTCCAGATGTCCTGATAATCAAATCAGGAGGAGGGGAATCACCTGAATATAGACATCTCTCAAAGAGCTCCTCTGATACATCACTGTTCAATTGAGATAGAGGGAAAGAGAGAATAAAGGAGAAAATGAAGTATCAGTAGGAACACAAATGGGAAAAGAAAAAAAATCATTAATTCAAAGAACTAGAGGGAAGTAAAGAAGAAAAGAAGAAAATGAAGTAACATTAAAAATACAAACGGGAAAAGGAAAAAAAAAAGCATGGATATAAAGAACTGCAGTGGCTTTAATCAACAGTTGGGTAAAAGTCCCTGAATGTAACCAGGTTTTGTTAATACTGGATTGAGAGGTCCTACATCTCTTGCCTTATTACTTCACATAAGCAACCAGTCAACACAACAGAATACGAGCTATGTACATTGCCTAATTGAAGACAATATTTAGTTTGAAAGTGGATCAACAATTTCATCTAAATCATTAGTAAAAACACATCTGTGCTTCAGTAAAAGAAGGGAAAAAAATCGTTTTCTTTTGCTCACCCAAAGGAATTCTCTATTAAAATTGTCTGAAATATTTTTGGTAGCATTTATGTTGAAAAATTCTAAATGATACTAATGATGTAGAAACCTCTACTACCACCAGTGAGTTGAATACTCACTGGTACACCTGTACATGCTATAGTGACGAGCAGCAGTTGTAATAGTTGTAATAACATAACAATCACTAGCCAAGTGAAACACGATCAACTGTGTACAAATTCGAGCCTATAGGATAATGTAGTGCATGCGATTAGAGCAATAATTTTGAACTACTATTGGATGGAGACCTTCGGGCATTTTTCAAAATACCAGGCCAACTTCAAAAGTCACACTACAGACTGAGGCTGCATTCTATCCAAGTTTATACTCTGGTATAGTATAAAAGCAGTGATCCGTGAATGTAGAGACAGGCACAACTGAATGAAAGTGATGTCTTAGTGAGATTTTCTTCTAGCATTACTTGCTTGGAGCAACCCTAAATCTACTACTATACATTATACTACTCCGACCGTACCTATTCTGGCATTGTTCCGGCTATCTTGCCACTGTTAGTAATGTTGAATTCTTGTACTATTGTTGCCCCACTCACTAAATGCTACACATGCTCCGATCAGTAACAAATACTTAGGAATTAATTAAGCCTCAACGCCAAGTAGAGAATAATAACGTTCCCACTCCCCTCCCCCATTATCCCCAGACATAGCTGCTTCAAGCCAAAATAAAAGCACACAGCTTGAAGTTGCTTGCAGCAAAGATTAAACACTAATTGGTAAGGAGTTTCCTCATATTTGCAGCCTATCCTTTAGCAACTCTTGACATCATAGATTCAAAAATGAAAAAGAGATTTGTCATAGACTATCAGTGAGACAGCCGGAGTTTGGAAGGTAATTTGAGATAAGTACAATGGACTATGGACCAAGCCAGGATTCTAACGTGGCTGACAATTTTATCAATTTTCTTTTAACCTTGCTGAACTTTAACAAGAATATTAATAATAGCTGGGGGGTTTTTCTTCCAGTTTTAACTTCTTGCCAAAGTCCTCTTCAGAAGTCAAAACTAAAAAAAAAACCCTGCTATTATTACAACTATTTCAGCCGAGAATGGCCGAATCTTTGAAAGAATACTGACATTGAAGAAAAAGAAGTAAAAACATTGGTATGTGGCTTAACTAGAGTGTCAAACACTGCTTTACATATTTAGGTTTGGAATTGTATTGCTTATTGCATGACCAACCCTTTACCAGAGAGTGCATATCTGTGTACCTTGGGAGTATCGTTTCATCCACAGTCCCTTGGGCCATTCTTCGTACAGCTTCAGCCATCTCATGCCGAGATGTATAAGAGAAGCAAACATTGAGAAAGGCCCTGTCGTTATTGCGCGTGAAACTGACAGCCCTAGCTACTGCCTCCAGAACATCCCCAGGCAGCAACTCTAGATTTCCAAGTACTCGTATACATACTCCATGTTTCATAATGAGTTCCCTACATACGAATTTGAGCTAAAAGTATGGTGGATACAACATTTAATGTACAACCTACTTCTTGTCCAGAAGCTTGGTCACTTTTTGTTTAGCCAATTCCATTAGTCCATCCACTTCTTCTTTAGGTCTTTTGAAGTTCTCTATGCTGAAAACATACACTGTCATCTCAGTTATTCCTAGGTCTAGACACCACTCCAACGTCTCTAGAAACTTGTCGAAGCCCAGAACGTGACCTTGGAATACCTTACTGTATTGCATCTTCCTGGCAAATCGCCTATTACCATCCATGATAATAGCTACATGTTTAGGAATATGTCCAGCCTTTAGAATTCTACAAGCAATATAACGTAACCAGCCTCCTCCTCCTCCTCTGGAGCTTTCATTGACAGCTTCTTTCTCTCCCATCTCAGGGACAGTTTGGTAAAGTATAAACACACGTAGGACATTTAACGACCTTTACCATTAGGGACCCCGCCTTCTTTTCGATTTGAAGAATGGCTGCGTGAGAAGAAATGAAGCATTTTCGCATATACCGTAGGAGGACATTTTAGACCATTCAGGTGAGGGTGAAATTATTTGGCTTTTGTATTTTGCTAATATTCTGTAAACACTTTTATGCTATGAGCAGAACAGAGATGGCAACCCGTTCACTTAATACTTCAACTCGCAAGAAAAAAGAGCGAGCTTTCTACGAGACTCCTGATGTGCAGACTAGTGCTAAAATTGTAGAAGAGGCAAGGAATTCCCTAAGAACCTTACCTACAAAGCGACCTTTCACCCCAGCAGGTGACCACCGCAAGCTGTTTGGCCAGAGTGGAGTACCAGGACGTCCTCCTTCATCTTTCAGCACCATTGGAGCTCAGCACTTCTCTGTGAGCAGACCACCCACAGGCTACAGGTTAGCCCCCATTGGAACAACTGCATCGACTAGTACATCAATTAAGGTAAGTCCTCAAATTAATTTTTTTTTCTTCATTATTATTATTTGAAGTTACCAAAACCGGTTTAATTTGTAATAGTAATTTATAATAGTTTCATATCATTAATGCAGCAATCTAGAGACATACTGCCAACTCCTCCCACTTCTTCTCGCACCTCACAAACTCCTGTGAGGACCAAAGGATTGGCCTCTTCCAATGTTTTATCTGGTCAGCTTCCCCAGAGCCGCAACCCACTTGTCTCTTTCGCTAACGATGGCCAACAGTGGGGGAACACGTATTCTGACACCAGCCTGACTCCTTTCCCTTCCACTACTGCTTTGTCGTCTGCAGAAGAAGCCGCCGAAGAGCAGAGAGTAATAAGCAGCGGAGACTTGGACTCCGACACACACTGTCAGGATAGTTCAAGGCGAGAGTCTGAGAATTTAGAACCAAAGCGGAGTCTCCACTCGCCAGCTCTTAGCAAGCGGTCTGTCTCAGCCAGCATGGTTAAGAAGGTCCTGCCTGAGGGGTTACACGCGAGTGGGCCACTATCTACCCGGGTAGCCTCAGCTGGAGATGTGTCTGCTTTGAGAAAGAAAATAAAGGAAACCTCTGAAAAGCATCCCGGTCCTCCAGGTGAAGCAGGTAGATTGCAAGAGAAGAAAAAGAAGAGGAAAGACAAAGCTGGTCCGGAGTCACTGACCCAAGACTTGGGCACCAAGAAGACATCAGTAACGTCATCATCTGTCCTGCCATTCTGGGAGGCAGATGTTCTCCCTCTGCTGCAGGAGCTCGAGTCTGCTTCTTATGAAGATGTCAGCAGGTTGAACTTTCTGTGCGAGTCCTTGTGGACTCAGCTAGACAGCCACCAGTTGCTGGGGAGGACGGGTGGAGTGGGCGGGTCTAAGAGGAGGGGCAAAGTCCTCAGGACAGTTTTTAAACTGCTTGACCACGATGATTCCCTAGTTTTGCTGAAGGTGGCGAGAGTGATCGTTGGAGTAAGTTTGCTGTTTGTTTGTGGCTTATAGTTTTAGTCATTTTGCTGATGGGCGTGGCATTGTTGTTGGTTGTGTCTTCAGATGCAAGTGACTGGTAAGAATCTGCTGAATGTTTGCAAGCTTCTCTTTGCACTGAGTCGAGTGGAATCCAATGACCAGCATTTCGCCGTTGTCCCTGTCACAGGTAAGGATGAGTAAGAAATTGGGAAATGTTTCACTGCTAAATATACAATGGCTACATCAGTGTAATGTTAAGTTTGCTTGTCTCCCCTCCCCCCCTCTCTTTCTCTCTTTCTCCCTCCTCATCCCTTGTCATTTAAAAAAAAAAATTTTTTTTAACTTTTTGGTATGAATGATAAGAATTGTCTCATTACAATCAGGAAAGGATCATCAAGCTCCATGTCTCTCTCATGAATATGCTTGAATTGTTTACATGCATAGCTGTAGCTAAGCAGTTGTCATGAATACTCTATTGTGTTGCAGGCTGCCTGGTGGACGTGTTGCTAGGTGTAGACTTGGTAAAGGATGAGGAGATGTTGGTGTATGGATTGGGCACACTCAAGCTTTTGGCCAGCTGCCCTGAAGTCAGGGAGCAACTGACTCTGTCCTCCCAGGTTATGCCACTCCTTCTCAATGTACTGAGCATGTGCACTCAGCCAGCGGAAAATGTTAATGTTCTCATTCAGGTAAAATCACATTTTGTATTGATTACCCTTTACCTATTTTTCTGCTTTGCTCTAAAACTTTTCCCTCTAAATAATTGCCTCATGAGTGTCTTATGGGATTGTGTATGTGTGTGTGTGTGTGTGTGTGTGTGTGTGTGTGTGTGTGGTGTGTGTGTGTGTGTGCATGGTGTGTGTGTGCATGGTATGTGGTGTGTGTAGTTGACAGGTACTCTGCGTAGTTTGTCGGACTCTGTGGTTGTGCGTGAGACGTTCATCTCCACTGGTCTCGTCTCTCACTTGGCACGCGTGTTTTCCAATCACATGGGCAATGAAGACATTGTGTTTAACATCTCCAGAATATTTAGGTAAAGATCATTAACTTTTACTTTGTAAGTGTTTCGTAAAGCTAGATTGGTCTTTGAAGATTATTTGGTGTACGTGTAGAAATGAATTAACGATTGTTTCAATGGAATTCATTTTTCATTAAATAGTACTCGGTAGCAATGCAAATATACCTGTATATTAGCACACAGCTGGAAATCCTAATGTGCTGTCGGCTTTATGTGAATATTATTGTTTATTAATATTGTTATTATTATTATTGTTATTATTATGAGTGTGTGTATGTCAATGCAGCAAGCTCACACTGACTTCAAACTGCCTCACTGCTACTCTACAGTGCCCCGCCCTCTTGCCACTGTTCCTCAGAGCATTAACAGTTCACATAGAACATGTGGTGAGAACTCTTTGTTGTTGTTGTTTTTTTTTTTTTAATTTCCATCTGGATTTTGGTATTTCGTCTGACTCACTGTGTTCTTTTTTTTTTAAAGTAATACCAGAAACACTTTGGCCAATATGCTTAAAATGGTAAAGTATCATCAAATTAGTCCTGCTTCCCACTGTGCCTTTTTTCAAGGGGACCTTAAATTGCCAGCACTGCAATATTCAAACAACTTTGCGTGCACACACACTTTCGTACATCTCTCCCCCCTCCCTATACACACACACATACTTTTCTTAAAATGAATATGTAACATCCCATTGTGTGTGTAAGATACTAATACCCATCTTATGATGTCCCCCAGCTAATATCTACTTCCATTCTGACTGAATTTATCCTGTCTGACACCATTACAGTGGTTAGACCCATCCACAATGTCTGTGTTCACATTTTTGTGTTTGTAATTTAGCTGATGTAAGAATTCCCAAAGTGAAATTGTCGTATTGAATGTCTGGTAATGGTCATCATGTGTGAATGTAAGGGCTCCCTCTCTCATCACCCGTGATATAAATATCACTCATTTGATTAGGGTCTTGCGATTGTGGGCATTCGTCCCTGTACAAGTGACATACTCATGAGAATATGAAGTAACAACAAAGGAGACAAGAATCATAAAATGTACTGTACATGGACTAAAATTATGTTACTCAGGCAATGATCACATGGTAGTGGGCACATGGCGATGGATCACATGGTAGTGGGCACATAGCGATGGATCACATGGTAGTGGGCACATGGCGATGGATCACATGGTAGTGGGCACATGGTAGTGTAATGTGAGATGGTGTGAACCAGTATTGCCACAACAAGAAACATTTAGGAATATCTAAAACATACATTTGTCTTCTTTTTTTTAAGTAACCTTGTTTTGGGGGTTTTTTTATTTTTATTATATATAATAGTGTATATATTATGTTATATATTATACATGTACATATGTACAGCACAGTTTCCATGGTGATGTTCAACTGTGAAAGTAATTTTTCACAGCTAACTGACTGTCTGAGAATTTGTTTTTACACATTCCTTCAACCTCAATCGGAATTGTCTAGCTAGCTCAAGCACATGTGAGACATGAGAAGTGTTAATTGAGATGAACACGTTGTATTGAATCATGAAGACAAACCTTTTTTTTTTACCTAGTTTAGTGCAATGTTACAAGCTTTGTGTATTGTCATGACAACCCTTTATTTAGAATAGCATTTAACATTGACTCGGCAATTTATAACTGCCTTTTGCCTTGCTTCAGTTCAGAGGGGGAAATCCCAACCAGGGGGGATCCCAAGTATCTTATAGTGGTTCGTTTAATCAACAGCTGTCTTTATCGTAGAAGAGCACTGTTGTGGAACCTTTTCCCAAAAGGCTAGCAGTGAGTCCAATGATGGGAACTGAAGGATAAAAGTGAGGGAAGGAGGAAAAAAGGGAAGGAGATACTGGGGAAATCCTCTTCTTCTCGCTGGTCTCTTGTTGATGCCTCTTTACCTTGATGTTATTATTCCTTAAGAACTTTCATTTTCGTATTTATGAATTCTTTTTCTCACTCTGCTTTGTTTAGTGCACCCGATAAATTGAAGTAGGTAGTTCCCCGTTTAGTCTTGTCGACAATCCATCCTTATTCTTTCTTTTCTCTTTTGTAATATGTATACATAATATACATACATACATACATACATACATACATACATACATACATACATACAATCTTCTCTCCTTTTGATGGTTTAAAGAGGGAACTGAACTTGGAGTGAAGGATTCAGTTATAGGACAGGCAATGTAAATTGGTGATAGTCAAGTATAGATGGGTACTTAATAGTGTAAAGATTATTTATGTGTTGTAATTGGTAAGGGATAATTTGTTTGTTTTTCAAATATAATAGCTTAATCCTTCAGTTAGAAGATATATTAGTTATATTATTGTAATCACTGAACTTGCTGGGTTCGATCCCTTATCTGGCTTGTGGTGGGGATGATGGATGCCCTGGGGTCGTGTGCGTGGGAAGCCGAGGTTTGACCTCTGGAACAGACCCATGCTGGTTGGTAGCACTTCCAAGATTTCTGGTGGCTGGGTTGTAAGTGGCGAGGCTGGGAGAGATGGAGAGGTGGGTTATGTGAGTAGCCTTTGAAGTAGCTTAGTGGCTTGACATTCCACAACACTTACATAAACAAAGGGATAGACCGGTTGTCTGGAGCTCCAGGCCCAGGAGTGGGGCGTGATTGTAGTGGTTGCTATGAATGTGTGTATGTGTTCAGTGTGTCTACTTACATGTTATATTCCAGGAGTGTGTGTGTGTGTGTGTGTGTGTGTGTGTGTGTGTGTGTATGGGGAGGTTTTTCTTTCCCCCTTTCTCATCTTCTTCTGATACCCTGCGTGCCTTCTATACAGTGATGTATCCTGGGAGAGTTCAATTTCTTTGTTGTTTTACCTTCATGTCTGGTTCCATCTCGGTGGTAGAGATAACAGAGTAGTGATACTCTCTTCCCTTCTCGTTGCACTACTTGTTGCATTGTTGTTGTTTGCTGTGTATGTTTGTGTGTTTGTGTGCACAGGACATTGTTGTGCGCGTGTGCTTTATTCTTGGCAACCTCACCGCCGACAATGAGAGTTTTCGCTCTCTCATCTACTTCCAAAACTCTGCCCCCAAGTATCTCACGCCTCTCCTGCAGCACTTCCTGCTCCGACAACTTGACGAGGTATGTATATTAGTAATTTTTCTCTAAATATTAGTTTATATATTTATCTTTTTTTCTTTTTTTATATTTCATATTCATGTCTACTTAAGTGTTGTAGTGTGCTGGTAGGGTTCTTTTTTAAGCACGTACGTATGGGGGAGGGGAATAGGGTGGGGTCCAGACTATGGCACAATACTTCTATCTGTACTTGCCCAAGTTGTTTTTATTTTTTGTTTTTTAAAGTTGCATTAATTGTATAGTGTATTGTGCCAGTTGCTGCTGTCCATTTCTGCACTCCTTCTTGTTTTCTAATCTCTTTACTTTAACTTTCACTGCAGTTAAAATCGTCTGGCAATGCATCTGAAGTAGACGAATCCCAAGAGCAAGGAGGGCGGGGTTGCAAGATCAGTGACGTGCTGGTGAAGGTGAGGAGGTATTTCAACTACCAGTGCCCTTCTCTGTCTGATTTTTACTCTCTCTGTCTGCTGAGTGGTCTCACACGAGACTATTATTGTATTGTGTTTCATCTTGAGTTATATTTATATGGAGTTTATTGAATGTTTCACTACGCAAGTATAATAATAATTGTTTATTCTTTCGTATTGGATAGTCTGGAATTTCCTTACAGAAATGAAAATCCTCTTCTCAGTGTCGTGTTTGTAAACACAAGGTTGTTTCTGTTGCTATCAAAGGCCATACGCCTCCAATCATTCATAACATAACTTACATGTATATTTATTTATTCTTTAGTTTTTAATTTTCTACAGAAGTCTTCCCTTTGAGCAAACCATATGCCCAAACTTAACTAAATTCATTGTGAATGTGATGGGGTAGGTTAACCATACATTACAAAATAATAATCCACGAAAATTTAATTTTCAGTTGGAGGCAAATTCCCCCCTCCCCTCCTCCTCCTCCTTGCTCAGGACATATCCCACTTTCCTTTTTCTTCTTCTTCCCTCACTTCCTTCCCTTCAAAGTTACCTGTTGAGATATGTAAGAACATTTTGAAACTGCAGAGGAGAGGCTGAAATCCCTCCTAGTTGAACCAGCTTGCAGCTGCTTGAAGTGAAACTTGTGGTCTTAATCTCAAACATCATCAGCTCATTGAAGAAACTGGAAATATCACTTGGTTGTTATTTCTCCCCTCCTTCTTTGGTCTGTTTGTGGTGGAGTGCATCATCTGGAGGCTAGTCTCCTGGGCCAGCTATAGCTCCTCACCTCGTGGCACCATGTGCTTTTAGGTTGGATTGTTTTGGCTTGTATTGAAAATAAATCTCCCTGGGTTATCTAATCATCCCCCTGGCCTCTGAGCGACCTTTCAACTCTTATGTACAAACTTGTTGTTATTCCAAAGCCAGCAAAGTGGATGGGTTGTTTTGGAATGGAAGAAAGAGAGGGAGTGTGTGTGTGGGGAGGGGATTCTTACTTGGAGCTCTCTCCTGAGTTTCCGTTTCCTGGAAGTGTAGCATTTGTGGCAGTTAGTCATCAATGGTGACGATGCTATGTGTGTTTGTGCGTGTGTGTTTGTGTGCGTGTGTGTGTGTGCATATGTGGCAGTTAGTCATCAATGGTGGCAGTGCTATGTGTGTTTGTGTGTGTGCATATGTATGTGTGTGTGTGTGTGTGTGTCAATGCTTGCACTGAGTACTTCTCAGCTCATGGACTAAGTTTGTGTGTTTGGCATCCGACATACATATCTCAATTTCTTTCAAGTTAGCCTTTTTCTTGCGTTAGAAATGAGACAGAGGGATGTTTGGAGTGAGACAGGGGGATGTTTGGAGTGGCCCGACTAATTACAATAGGTTATTGTAAATGTCGTGTCAAAAGTTCTTTTTACACTACCTGACTCCCCCATTTCCCATGTGTCTGTGTGTGTGTGTGTGTGTTTTGCCACTTGTCTTGATTGATTGAATAATCACATATTTAAATTTGAAGAGTTGAGCTATTGCAAACGAGCCACTAATCTACAAATTATCCAAGAGAGTTTTAAATTATGTGAAGTTATAGTCGCAGGTTCTTGCATAAATCTAGTGCAAGTAAGTATCCATTAAACTATTCTCTTTGTGTGGTTCCCTCTTTTTTTCTTCACGCCTCCATTTTGTATGTGTGTGTGTGTGTGTGTGTGTGTGTGTGTGTGTGTGTGTGCAGGTTGTTCGTCTGATAGCCAACTTATCAGTCAGTCCTGAAGTGGGTCCAAGCATTGCCTCTGATGGAGATACTGTCTCATCCCTTTTAGCCATACTAGGTCAGTCTGAATTTTTTTTAATTTTTTTAATTCAGAATACTGTTTGTATAAGTTAAGTTCATAATAATTGTTTAGTTATTTTTTAGTTATTGTTGTTGTTGTTGTTGTTGTTTAAGGCCATCATTAAATTTTATAGTTAAATATAATATAGTTAGGTGGTTGTTGGAAAGAAATGTTTTGGTTGATTTGAGCACATGCTGCTATTGGAATGATGTACAGATGCTGTCTGCCATTTTAGTCATTGTTTGTGTACCAGGACGTTGTGCCTTGTCCTTAGAGTGATGTGGAGTAACTTAGTGTGGGTGTGGCCTTCACACAGTAACAATTCGCGTGCAGTATGCAGTGTATGCCACTGATTGAGCAAGCTTTTAACCTTTGAAAGATATTAGTGTATATTTTAGCAAGCACCACTTATGATAATGCTAAGGTAAACTTGGTTGTTGGTGGTGGTTTGGCTTTGTTGTTGTTGTTGTTGTTGTTGTTGTTTTAAACAACTGTGGGTCAATTGAGCCACTCTGTGAGTATAAAGAAGAAATGGCCCTGTGTTTTTTCTTGCTGTGATTCCAACAAGTTTAGTGTAGTGGGCCATTGATGAGAGTGATTGATTACTACTAAATTGTGTCCTACCACTCTTCCCTACCCCCCCCCCCCCCCCCCTCATTTTTCCACCCTACTTCCCCCCTTCCTTCCTCAATCCCTCACTCCCATTGAGATACTCGAGGGCAAGTAAAGAACACTTCCCAAGCCTCAAAGAATGTAGCTATAATTGCAGAGATAGTGGCTGGTGAGTGTCTGGGTGAGGTGTGAATGCGAGGAGGGAGCAACATAAGGTTTATTTTCTTTCTTTAGATTGTTGATATGATTGGTTCTAGTTGACGCAAAGAAGGGGACTTCTGGTGCTCTTGTTGTTGGCACACTGTTGAGCATTTGGGGGTGTCATGGAGGGTTTTGGAAGGTATCATGGGGTTCCCTTGAACCTTCCTGGACTACGTTTTTTACCAAATTGAATATGTTTGTGTGTGGAGCCAGTGTGTGCAAGTATTATGTGTGTTAGAGAATTGGGAACTGGAAAAAAATTCTATAGAGTGGGCCCAAGAGAGAATTGGTTAGAGGGAAAGATGCCATAGGGAGGGTTGGTCGAGGAAAGAGAGTAGAGAATTTGCTTGGCCATGGCATTTAGAAGTATTCATGCTGTTGGTTTAGGTAGCAATGTAAGTAGAAGCTGCTCTACAATGATACTAGATATTTGTGCCAGATTTTATAATGGCACAGCATTCTGGATTTTATGTGTTATAATATTTTGCAGTTTTGACATAATGGGGAGTAATGGCACACATACACACACACATATGCACCGCTTGCTTTAACACTGAAGTTCCTGACCGACCTAAGCTCTGGAATTTGTTATTGCAGTCAGAAATCAAATGAATTTATTTACACCACACACACACACTCACACACCTTGTACTGTACCTGGTTAGTCCTGTTTATCTCTGACTTTTCCCACGGTGCTGGCTGGCAGCTGTTTAATACTGACTTGGTGGTTGTCTACATACATACCCCCCCTGGGGACATGTAACCCTCCCACCTATGTCCCCTATATATCTTCTCATAGGACTCTTTCAGTTAACTGGGAGGACACCTGGAACTCTATTTTTTAAGACTCATATATAATAACAATAAATTCCAACTACTGTCTCTATCATTATCATTATTATTAAATTATTATTGTTGTTGTTATTGTTAATAGTATTATTATTGTGAGGTTACATAGATGGGTAAAGGAAATGACATGGATAAGGTCTTCTCTTTCATCTTTTTTTTTTTTCTTACCATCTTATATCCAATAGTTAAACATGATCATAAATCCATTGTGGCACATGTTGGGTGGCATGCCCCCAAGCTCGTGTCCTGCATCCCTCACATGTTTAGCACATGGCTTCTGACCAGTTGTGTAAGATTGACAGGAAGCTTGTAGACTACTTCATTCTCACAATTTGGACATTTTTGGATGTGTTAAAGAGTTGGTTTGAATGTAGTTAATGAAGATATAGCCCATGTAGTACATGGGCTATATCTTCATTATGCACACGGCAGGTAAGGGTCAGGTCCAGGAAGGACCTGTGATGTGAAGAAGCAGTGGCACAAGGGACAGTATCTTAGTGACAGCTACTTAGCAGCTACTGATAGCCACTGCACTGTATAGTTCTAAGTGACCCACTTAAACCCGCTCCCCCCCCCCCCCCCCCCTTTTTTTTTTTTACTCCAATCTATACCTATATCTATTCCACTACTTCAAAGCTACTTCAATGCCCCTCCCATCACTTTGGCCCATTAACTCTACCCACATTTCAAAATGAGCTCACACCACTCATACTCTTCCAAGTACATACCAACCCCCACAGCTTCTAATATACTAAATTATCCTTCACTGTAAACCCTTGGTGCTTCTATGTCACTGCCCTTACTCTCCTTAAATTTATTACCAATGCAGAGTATGGGTTTGGTATAGTGTTAATTTTGTTGCTATGACAACAACATGTTTGCCCATTCATGAATTTACTTAGTGTATTTATTGAACAGACGTGACTTCAGTCAGAAAACAACTCCATCCTTTGATCTGCCGAGAGTGTGGAGGAGGAAGAGGAAACACCAACATGATGGGTTGAAAAACAGCGTGCTAGAGCGTGTGCTCCTCAGACCGGCTTTGTTTGTTGTATGCATAGTGCTGACTGGGCATACAACTCTGAGCGACTCTGTTTAGCTTATTTAGGGCATTGGGTATGTTTGGTTTCCCTTGGACTCATCCAGTGACTAGTTAGTTTATTTGCTGATGGTTGTTTTGAGGCAGCTGGATTTTCTGTTTTGTTGGTTTCTGCAAATATGTCCCCTTCCCTCCCTCCCTCCCTAGCAGAATATATAATTGTATAAACAGAATAGTCATGCATAGACAAGTGTAGGGAAAGGGAAAGGGGATAAAATAACTTGGGTTGAAAAATTATCATTATGATTGGGTGCTTTCCCACCAGTGCTTGCCTTCAAGACATTAGGCTATGCACATTATTTTTATAGCAATCTTTTATTTATTACTACTCTAAATGTATATGGTTGCCCGCCTAATTGTAGATGATGATATAACAAATACAATTATCGTCTCTTTAGAACTGTATCAAAACTCTGTTTTGGTTCATTATATAACTTCTTAATTAGAACTGAGTGTATTATGGAGTGCCAGTGTCCAATTCTGTCGTGCCTCTCCTTAAAAGACTATGACCGAGTGTGTGTATTGTTGTTTCATTGATCACAAAAGGCTGTACATCGGGGTATAGTACCCTAAGCATAATATTTGAAGACAAGGGAAACTTTTTCCTTGGTGTATGTTTCTGTTTGAAGTATTTCCAGTTTCACTTATTACAGGATACAGTCAGATATTTCTTAATTAGGCGTGCTCTAGATGCACGCTGAGCTAAACTTTACCTATTGTATGCCTATGAAGCTGTTTGGTGTTCTTGTTTCAGTTCTAAGGGTACCAAAATATTGGAGTTACAATTCTTATATATGTCTAGAGTGCTAATCGTTTTGCTGGTTTTTGTTTGGGTATTTGGTGCAGATGAATTTTTGTTGTTGTTGTTGTCATTGTGCATGTAATTTACTATGATTGTGATTATTGTTTTTATTTTATAGATAAATTTCCACTGATCACTTACGAAGAGCTGGTGATAAACTGTCTGGGCACGCTCAATAACCTCACTTACTATGCCGATGTGAGCAGTCACCTGGTCCAGAGACTTGATGAAGTTACAGCATGTAAGTTAGCGGAAGTTTTGGTTTATATTCAAGCTTGTTAACTGACTATGATCTCTCAAAGCTAAAGAGAAAACCTTTTTATTAATTTATTATTATTATTATTTATTTATTTTTATTTTTTTTTGCATTGCAACAATGATTGGGGTCAAATTAAATCAGAAGGGGGACTCCCTGGGTCTGTCCCCTTCACAAATAGTCACTCCCTCAATTCTCCTAGGGTTACAAGGATTTTTTTTTTTTTACTGATGCAGGATGTAGTTCCATGCATGCCAGCATGGTTACTGGCTTCACATTGGTAGGTATAGAATTTAATATTCCAGGAAAAATATCACATTGGAATTAGGAAACTAAGACGGACTTCCCTTCCAGCAGATGACAGCTCAGCAGGAATCTTCATAGGACAAGTTATCCCAAAAAGAACTACTTAGAGTGTCTCTCTCATCTCTTTTGAGTTGTAGTTTCAGTATTCTATGTTGGACTAATGCCACTGGTACACACACACATACATACACACACACACACACACACACACACACACACACACACACACACCTTGACCTTGACCTTGAAAAGAAGCCACCCATCGGATGATGCTTCTCTGCCACAAGGTTATTAATGTTTCTGATGAGTGGTGACACATCTGTGTCTGTCAATGTCTTGCTTTCATCTGAATGCTCTCTCACACACACTACACTGGTATGGCTTATCTGTAGCTGTACTGCTACCACTGTTCTCAATACTGTCTTCCACATGTGTCCTTCTCCTCTCATCCTCTGCCACTCTAGCCTCAGCCACATCCTCGAGTCCTGTCCTGCAACTTCTCCTCCAACCACTCCTGCCCTGTGCCAACTGATACCACCTCCTCTCATCAATATTAAACTTTTTCAAATCTTTTCTGACACGATCTCGCCATTTCATTCTGGTCCCATGTGCAGGGCGGTGCTGAGGCAGTCAACCAAACAGTATCTTCTTGGGCAGTCTGTGGTCATCCATTCTTGCCAAGTGGCCCAGCCATCTCAGTCGTCTCGCTATAACTATATCTTCCAGGGACTCCTCCATTCCAAACTGGCAGGCCACCTGGACACTGCTGATGAGCTCAGTCCTCTGCTGTGCTGACGTGGTGCCAACTATTTGCCACACACACACACACACACACACACACACACACACACACACACTCACTCACTCACTCAAATAAATTCCTTGATAATTTGAAGTCTAGGGAAGAATTTCATGTATAAACTTGAAGTGTGTGCCCTACCAATCACTGGAACTATAGATTATAAACTATGGATTATAAGCCTAGGGCAGAACTATCTGTTCCAACCTCACTTAGCAATGTAATCCAACTTTTGTTCATCAACAGTTTCATACCTTGGGAAATTAGCCTTTGCCCACCTGTTCTTTACTACAGCTGTGGTACTAGATGCATATTCTGTAGTACTGGAGTCAGCACCTCTTCTCCCAGGCCACCAGACTTGCATGTTAGCTAGCTGAGCTGCTCCCAGACTAACCTAGCCCTAGCCATGTCTGACAGCTGGGCCTGGGGAAATTTGTTGGCACTGGGCAGCTAAATTGGCACACAAAGGCACCTCTAGACGCAGGCTACTGAAGATAGCAGGATAGTGCGGAGTTTTATTTGATTTCCTAGCATTGCCTTTAGGTCTTCCACTGAAGCACACGAGTTGCCACTCTGTGATTTGATTAGGGCCTTGTTTAGGTCTGGCTGGGTCCATCCCAGTTGGAACACTCTAGCATCCTTTCTCATGGTGGGTGAAGTTACAAGGCAAGTAACAGATATACAGTATGTGGTATACACACGGAGTAGGGACAGGTGTGTGTGTGTGTGTGTGTGTGTGTGTGTGGAGGTACATGGGAATGGATGATGTAATATATGTGGTATATACAAGAGGAACAATTGTATTAAATCATAGCATTTTGTATTACTTTATTTATTATTTCCTCAAAGCAGCTGCCTTTTTATCCCACTAATTTATTTGAATGTCTATTCATCATAATTGTTAGCTATGCTTCCACCTGACATTTGGTTGGCAGTGTGGTGTGGTGGGATTCCTTCACTTCCTTGGAAATTGTGTGTTTACATGACCTTACAGTTCATGTAGAGGATGGCAGTAGTTTTATTGTGGCACTTCCATCATTGTGTTGTTGGGTGGGTGTGTAAGTGAGATCCAACTGAACATTAGTATCGTGGCTAGCCAGTTAGTTCCCTGTGGTACCTGTATGTCTTGGTCAATGGATGAGGAGACTCAGGCTAGTCAAGGTTTAAAAAAAAATACTGCCTTTTGCTCTTTTGGAAAATAAGTTATTTTGTTTCACAATTTCTTTCTCAGCCTTTTTTTTATTTTATTTTTTTATTTTATTTTTTTTTTTATTAAACTCTTCAATCTTTTTTACCCTAATGTTATTTCTGTGCAATGACCACATGCAGCCCTGAGCCTTTGGCATCATCCGTTATTCATTTTAAATACTAAAACTTCAGGTTTTAACAAATTTTTTTCCCTCCCTCCACATTTAACCTCTCAAAGTAAAGAGAGTTGCTGGGTGTGAAATTCCAGCAAAGATCATAAAAAGTAGGGAGGGTGAAGAAAGGGGTTTTTCTTTATCCTGCTGCGTAGCTATCCACACACACACCCAATGTTTCATTGCGAGCTGTTCCTGAAAGTGGTATGTTATTGAAATAGACTATCTCTCTCTCATTTTCCAGGAATTATTGTTGATGTATTGAATCTTGTAATGACAAATGTTATTGCTAGTTTCTTTCGTGGTTTTAAGCTGGTCACCCACTCACCCAACTCTTCTTTTTTTTTATCGGCAGGTCTGAGCATGTCTTAGCATTTCCAGGAATTCTATTGGATAAATAGTAAATAAATCACATTACCTAAGATAGCCGTGTGCCCAGGGGCTATGCCATTATCAGGCTTTTTTTTATTTTATTTTTTATACATCCGGAATAGGAATGGCTGAATCAGAATGAGATTTATCATCACATTAGTCACCGGAAGCTGATGTGGCATATCAGATTTTTGAGAATTGTTTCTTTATCTGTGTGTTGTTGTTACTGCATACCTGCTTGTGGTAGAGCGTGGGCGGGATGACATAGGTGAGAGGTGCAAGGACTTGTTGGGGTAGTGTTTTGAACGTGATTATGCGTGGGAGTGGACCAATGAGCGTGCAGCACATCGTATCCCCGCCCACTCTTCATCTGCTGTTCCTGTACGTTGAGAGATAACTGTTGTCACAATAGTGTCGGTGGTCACTATGGGTGAACTTTGACCTCATGTTTGAGAACAGAACTCTTGAATGCTTGTGGTCCACGTTTTCAGGGAATGTACAGGGATAACTCACATTTCTGGCTCAGGTGGACCAGGACAGCTTCTGTCCAATGACTTCCTTCCACAACATTGATGTCTTAATCACTTCATTTTTAAAAAAAAATTTTTTTTTGTTTGTTTTTTATTTTCAAATACAATTAAATATCCCTTTTCGCAAAATTTACCATGTACGTATGTATGTTGGTTATGTGACAGTGAGGAACTTGTGAACATCATGTGTGTGTTTGTGTGTGTGTTTGTAGTACTGGTGAATGTATTGATGGCAGAGAGTGATGTGTTACTGCTAGAGGCAACTCGTGTATGCGGGAACCTGAGCCGATATCCTGCTGTCAGAGACATCCTCAGGGAGAACAAAGGTACGTTACATCTGTCCTGCACATACTGTGCACAACTCTCAGTGAGAAGGCTAGTCGGTTAGTTGTAGCATGCAACAAGAAAGACACCACAAAGCATCTCAGTCACAAACAGTACTCCCAAAAAGGGCCAAGTAACGAGTACATATTTGATTAATTTATTAATTAATTGCATTTGGAGTAAAGTATGAGTTAATTAAGGAGTTAATTGATTAGTAACACTTAGAATGTGGTGTGACAGTTAGGATGGGAAAGTCTCAGGAGAACTTTTGTGAAATATTTCCTGGATTGCTTCCTTTCCACAGCTGCAGATTTATTCTCTGTGTTGAGATGGGCTGCAAATTTATCCTCTGTTGAGATGGGCTGCAGATTTATCCTCTGTGTTGAGATGGGCTATGTCTGTGTTGCTGTAGAGAGTCAGCAATTCTCACTCTTTCTTATTGGTGTTGGGTTTAGTGATGATGATGCAGGCTGTGGAGTCTTGTTAACAAACTTTGTTGAGCGTAAGAACTTGGAAAAATACAACAGACCAAATTGAAGAACAATGAGGAGGTGGGGAGAGGGAGGGGGGGTTGAGGAGAGGAGGGGGTAATAGGAAAAGGCAAAGCACTTTAAACTTGACATTACCTCCCAATTTGTCCTTTTGTGGACTATATTGTATTCTCCAATTTCATTTTTTACTACTACTACTACTACTACTACTACTACTACTACTACTACTGCTACTACTACTGCAACTTACCCTTCTACCACTACTTGTTTATCTTTTGCACTTGAAATGTCTTCAGCGTGAATGCATAGTTAGAGGTAAGGCGAGTGAGGCAATCTCGGGTCTGACCAGTTGATCGATCGATACATTGTAGCGTGTTTACCCAGCAACTGCATGAATTATTCAAATTGTCAGCTTATTATTAGAGCCATTGCTATTATTAGTAGATAGTACCTGCCACACTGTGGCACTGTTGAAGGAACTTTCAAATCAAAAAACGTATATTGTATTTATCAAGTGCTCTGTTTTGTGGCTTTATCAGCTCTCTTGCTTCTCAGTTTCTATTTGAAACTTAACTTTTGTTGTGTCTCTCTTCTTTAAATTATTTTTTCCCTTCCTCCTCAGTCTTTCCTCTTCCCTAGCCTTTATTTTTTCCCTTCTCTTTGGATTCAAATAAAACTCAGCTGCTTCTTCTCTGTTGCATTCAAATAAAACTCAGCTACTTCTGCTCTATTGCTCCTCAGTCTTCATTTTCTCTCTTTTTGTTGGTCAAAGTGAACTGATTTCTTTGCCTTCTTTCTAACTTTGGATGCCCTTAGACTGAGTTTCCATTTGGGTGAGACTAACAATGTCTTTGTTGGTGGGCAAGTCAAGTGAACAAATGACCTAATTACCTTACAAATTAGTTGGGCCATCTTTTTCACACTATTATCACATTTTTAATTTGCTCTTTGGCACATTTAACTCAATACCATGACATTGCAAATTTTCTTGTGTTTGGGGTTACTGTGGAGCAAGCTTTGGCCTGCTGAGCCTGAGCAGTTGAGAGTGTAGACGACATGGCACAGCTTGTTTTGTTTGCATTTGTGACAGTGTTTACGTTTACATGGTCCTCTTTATTGGGCCCACTTGTTGGCCAACCCAGGCTTCAGCTAGGGTCAGTTCATCCCTAGGGCTTCTGATGGTACTAGAACATAACCCATGCTTGAGGCAAGGGAGTGGGGTGGGGTGGGTGGGTGAGTGGTTGTGATAGCAAGGGCATAGAATATTTGTTATATATAAGTATTGTGATCACACTGGAGCCCCCAAACTCGAACAAGGAGTGAAATTTGTCCAAGCTACCAGCATGGGAGTGGAGAGATGGGAGTGAGGAAGATGTGATGCAATGTTTACATGTTGCTTTTAGTTTGTACTTTCCCTAGTATGCAAACTGTGATAAAGATGGAGTAGCTGGAGTGCCAACCATTGGAGCTATCAGTCAGTGTAGCATATCCTTATTTTGTGAAAATCTTCACACTATTAAAGTGTCCCATAACTTTGGTATTGATGTAGTATATCAATGTAGTCTGTTTAAAAAAGGGGGTGGAGGTGGGGGGGGGGGGGGGGGGGGGGGGGGGGGGTAGTTAGTGGGACACTTTTGGTTTGGTAGAACAATCCACCCCTTTTATATCTACTATTAAGTCTTGATGCTGCCTTGATAAGGGAGGTGCTTGATAATAAGGGATCTGGTGAATTAAGAGGTTCTACTTGTAAGTCAATACGGGAATCCTGTTTCCAAGGGATATCGTAGGGAGGCGTGAAGGAGAGTGACTGGCTGGTTCGTCAATGAAGAGTTCATTGCTTCGTTTACTATCAGGTTACTCCCTTTGGCTTATTTGACACCCTTTGCCTTATTTGACACCATTTGGCTTATTTGACACCCTTTGGCTTATTTGACACCACCCTTTGGTGATCCAATGATGTGAAAATAAGTGCTGATTGACTCCTAATTCTCATGTCACATGTTTATGTGTATATTATTATAAATACTACTACTATTATTATTATTATTATTACACAGTGGACGAGGTGGCCGTCACTTTGCTGGACTCCGGCCGCCGGGAAGTTGTGTACTCGGCGTGTGGACTCCTGGTCAACCTGCTCACGGACACATCATGTCGGGACAACATGGCCGTAAATGGAGGTCCACGCAAGTATGTTTCCCTACATGCAAACATCATGTCTTCTCGCCTCATCTGACTCGTTCTCTCTTTGTAAACTGACACTTAGCACCTTTAAAAATAATAATGAAGAAGAACTTTATTACCCTATTTGGTTTTTGCTTTGTGGGGCGTCCCTTCTCTGATGAAGCTGTTCTATTATTTTTCTCAGAAGTTTGATGGTAGGGAAAGTTCTTGGTAGTTGCAGGACCCTCTTTTCACTGAGTGCATCTGTCAGCGTGAGAATGGGTCCTATCACCTTGTAGTATCATCCCAGACACTTTAATGTGTGGACTAGATTGGGTGTCTCAGTCAGGCTCTGTGTGGCAATGAGTGATTATTGTGCTGCTGCCAATAGCAATATTTCTAGTGGCATTTAATTGGTCACATTTGTAGTCCACCGAAGTGGTGTTAACGTCACATACACACACACACACACACACACACACACACACACAAACACACACACAAGCACACACACACACACACACACACACAAGCACACACACACACACATACACACAGCTTTATGTTAAGCAATTGGCTGTGCATGCTCTTGGTTCCTGACTCAAATTTCACCCGACCAGTGGGACATATGAATCTCCCGCCATCGCGTACACTGAGAGAGAGTCACTCTTAGATCTCCTTGTCACTTTAGATTACATATGCGTAACCATGGAGCGCCCCTTTAAACCTAGCCGAGGACCAAGAATCCTTACCAAATGATCATTAATTAGCTCAAAGCAATTACATGTTGTTGTTGTTGTTTTTTGTTCTATTTTTGATGCTGGATATTGGTGTGCCCAGTGTTATGGAATGGTGTGCCCAGTGTTATGGAATGCTGGATATTGGTGTGCCCAGTGTTATGGAATGCTGGATATTGGTGTGCCCAGTGTTATGGAATGCTGGATATTGGTGTGCCCAGTGTTATGGAATGCTGGATATTGGTGTGCCCAGTGTTATGGAATGCTGGATATTGGTGTGCCCAGTGTCATGGAATGCTGGAATTGGTGTGCCCAGTGTTATGGAAGTCTTTGTAAGTAAGACTCCATACAGTTGACCTGTCATGCACCACAGCAAGAATGTTTCGCTTTATCACAAGTTTCTTTTGTTGCTTTCATTTTAAAGAATTTCATTCAATCTCTCTATTTGCTAGCTTTTTGTATATTTAGATAGATTTCCTATTTCTATAAATAGATTATTATCCCCTTGGGGGTTGTGTTGATATAGTATGTATATTATATCAGTTTTTTTATTGATCTTTTTTTGCTGGGATTTTGCAGGCTGGTGGAGGTGCTGCACGATCTTGGCTTGGGAGATTGGCTGCTTGCCAGCCTAGTGTGCAAGACTCTGTGGAATTACAGGTCTGTCTCTCTAGTTCCTTCTCTATTAGTGAAGGCTGTCATACAATGAGTGGTGTCTCTCAGTCTGACCCTTGAGCAACCGACCCCACTTGAATTAATCACGTTGATTAGATGTATATACATCCATTTATGAGCAGCCATGAATCTTCCTGTTCACAATAACAGAGTGTGTGGTTCAATAAGACTGGTCGGTCAGTGTCCTATTTGCTTGCTTACAGTGTGTGTGGTAGGTGTTTATTTTTTTAAGTTCTTTTCTTGTGTCACCCCTTCTTTGTGTGTTGTAGTGAAAAGCCATCACCAAACTGCTTTGGAGATCAGGAGGCCATGCAGCTCACCTGTATTCTCACCAACTATCTAGGTGGGTGTCCATCACACACACACACACACACACACACACACACACACTTGAAACGTATAGTGTATGTGTTTAGCTGACCTCGTTTGCCAGTTCTTTCCTTTTCTGGTGTTAAGAGGTTTGTTTATGGCTGGAAGCCTCACAGTTGCATGGCATTCACCAACCTGCAAGAATTCAATTGTGTACAAACAAACCTGATCTGATAGAGCACTCCCCATTCTGTGTCACTCTAGCTAGTCCAGCATGTCTAGATTGTCTTACTGGCCCCAGTGCTCTGGGACAGCCAACATTCAGTATAGCAAAATACATAACTAGGACTGTGCAAGGATGCCTTGAAGAAAAGTTGCTGATAAGCACCCGGACAGAAAATAATCTCTACACAATTTGTTCAGTGCATGGCTGAAAAGAGCTAAGTCCCATGGTGTGTGTATTGTTTGAGCATGCCAAAGCAGGCACTTGATGTGCATTCCATTGAACAGTTATACCCACTGTGAGGAAGCTTGTGTTGTGTGTTTATGTGTATGTGTGCGTGCATCCTCAGATGAGACCAAGGCATTCCCAGCCTCAAATGGAACTCCAAGTCAATCAGATGACTCCAACAGACAAGTGTGGCTGGAAGATTTTGCTCCAGTGGCTCAATCACTTTTGGACCGCATCAAGACATACACATCTTCAGCTCCGAAATAAATCAATTTTTATCATATTCAACTTGCATCATTTTTTAACCTGGCACAAATACTGAATAATTAGCAGGTATAATACCATTAAAATCTTTAAATGTTTTTTTTTGTTTTTTGTTTTTTTTTGTTTTTTTTTTGTTGTTTTTTGTTAAAATAGATCATTCTACATGTACATGGTGAATAAATACATGGTGATGATAAATAAATAAATATGGATTAGATAAAATTGACTTTGAAAAATAAGTGAATAGCTGTAGAAAGTTTGTTAAAGAAGTAGGTCACTAGAATTAAAGATTTACAAATGAAAGGCATAGTGAATCATACATTGTGCACCACCATAAAACAGAAAATAGAGCATAATAACAGTAGTAGTAGAAGGCATAGAAAGAGGTTAAAAGTTGCTTTAAATAACACCTGGTCGTCACAACTTACTTAGAGAGGGTTTGTCACACTGATATCCTAGGTTCAGGCGCTGTATGGTTCCGTAGCAAGAGTCTTTGGTATAGTTTTGCCACACCGTACAAAGAAGCCAATACTAACGTAAAGGTTCCAACTCTGAAGGTAATCTTGAGTGCAAAGCAAGCAATCTGGTTGGCTCTTGATGGCTTGGGAATCACCAAAAGTGGCTTGACATCACCCACCAGCAACCAATTGGAGCAAATGCCATCGATGTGACCCATACCGACTATACCAACCACAGTCTTTGGAGGGCCATAAGGTTCGCTGGAGCAGTTGGCAGACACCATGAGAGAGTAAGCAAGGATCTTGTCTCTCTCATGTACCAGCACTTCTGCCAGGGTAGGGAACGTCATATTCAGATCTCCAAGCAACACATGCACAATGTCACGAGATTTCATGCGCTCCACATCCTCCGGTGTTATTAAAACGTTGCTGGTCAGCATCCGAAAAACAAGGTAACCAAGATATATTTTTTTCCAGATTGAGAGGGTGGCAAGAGCTCTTTTAAACGTGATTCCCACAAGCCTGTCTCCTAAGTGAACATCTGCACCTATCTTGACTGCTTCTTCGTAACCTGCTCGAAATTCTCCTCCAGGAGCTACGCCCAGTTGCTGAGTGAGTTCTGCAGAAAACTTCAGGTACAGAGACTGTGCTATTCCAGCCACCAATCCATCCCTGCGTATAAAACTCTTCATCTTGTCAAGGGTCATGGTTCTAGCTTCTCTCAAAATTTCCTCGTCTGAACGCATCAGCATCACTTTCCTGTCGTTGCATAATTCCACGAGAACCACATCAGGTTTCACCACAGCTATCGTTCTTCTGACATCTTCAATACTCTCCCGGCTAAAATGGGCAGTGCCGACGAGATACACCTTAGAGCCGTTCGGACAGTCTAATTGAACTACCGAACTGGGTAAGGCTAATTCTGTATTAATGTTCCCTAAGTTCGGATTAGCCATACCGAATCTTATCACCTACTAAGTATTCAAGTTGCGTTTAGACTTGGGTCAAGAGGAGGTGATTGGGCCCATTCTAGCCTCTTTATATGCGGCTGAGAAACCGATGCTTCGTCAGCAGAGAATTGTGCAAGAACTTGCTTGCTTGGCGGCGTTGCGAGGTGGGTTCTATATAGAAATCAAAACATTGCCGTCACTATGACGTATCAGAAGTTGACGTTCAGCATGCATTGCGTCATTTCACCGCAAGGCTGCTTCTAGAAACTAACGCGCGCGGAAACAGAGCTAGCGCGTACGGTTTCCTTTACCCGTTACCAAAGAGGGTTAGAAGGTAAAGTATCGTTTATAGTACTTGTTAATAACGCAGGGACTCCAGAAGATAGATAGTTATGGCAGACGACTTCGGTATTACTTTAGATCCTACCTATATACTGCAGAGGCATACATTAGAAGATTCAGATGAAGAAGAAACTGAAAAGAATGCTGACTTTGTAATTGTACCAGGCACTTCGTCTAGACTTGATTCTAGTCTTATTTTTGCATTTGGAACACCTGCTTCTATTTTTGCTAACAGTTACTTAAAACTAGAAAATTCACCTGTTCATGAGATTAAAAGCAGCCACATAACAGTGTACAAAGATAAAGCATTTCCTGTAAGCGACAAAGAAGAGATTGTAGTAAGCGAGATTTTCAATGTGGAATGCAGGGAAGGGTCTTGCTCTGTTTGCATTCACAAGTCAGAACTGAAATCTGTCTATTGCCAGGAATGGTGTTCACTGGTACGTACTAATCTTAGTGCACTCATACATTTTCATCCTCTGTGATAATTGAAGAGAGGCAGTAGTGCTTCACATTCTGGAAATGCATGAATGGCTTTTGACTTTAGAATTTTCCAATGAGACTGTTTAGTAATAAGGATTGCTTCAGAGTAAGACCACCTTCTGTCATATTGTGCAATGTTAAATGCACCCACCACAAACCTCAGGTTTTGCTCTTTGGAGCAATACACGACTGTACTTTATGATAGTTGGTAAGGTGTAGTCACAGCATGAATCTGCACTATCCATGTAGGTTTGTGATTTACTTCAGCCGAAGTCAGTCTTGATGTTGACATCTCTGAAGTCCCACCAGTATTTGTCATCATCTTCTCAAGATAGTGCCCCTTCCCAGTTCATGAAGGGTCTCTATTCTAGCTCGTGGGAAGGACCACATATAGTGAACTGCTTGGAGTCTCCTAATACCATCATCCAAGAACCAGCGGCTGGTGAGACTTGAATGAACATGTGATAGATGTGATTTTGAGTTGTGGCATACAGGGGGCATTGTTTGTGTGCCCTCAGCACAGCTTGTGCAAGGTGTTTACCATATTTACTCAAATCTGCTACTTTTATTATTTATTTATTTATTTTTATTTTGTTTTATTATTTTTATTTTTATTTTTTTTTATTATTATTATTTTTGTTTTTTTGTTTTGTTTGTTTGTTTTGTTGTTGTTTTTTGTTTGTTTTTTGTTGTTGTTTTTGCAAGTGTAGTAAGTTAAATGATTGTTGTCATTACATTAATAATTTGGTAGAAACTGCTGCCCACAACTTATTTATTTGAGGTGGGAATTAATAACGGTGTGAATTAGGTGTGTGTGTGTGTGTGACTTATTCTAGGAAAATAGGTATGACTGGTTCCATATATACTTGATGGTTTGCTGCATGCTGTTGTTATATTATGATCATCATTAGGAGGCTGTTCCATTCTCATAGGCACAATAAGCAAAGTCCTAAGGTTTGGACAACATACAGCATGATCTGGTTTACCTCCCCAGACACTCAAACTCATAAATCTCCAATTGTACTTGATGTGCTTGAGCACAAATAGTGAGTGAGCCTGCCTAGTTAGGTAACATAGAATCTACAGTATTGTTACTATTTAGCTTGGTTCATGCAAAACAGTGTAATAGCAGTTGACCATTAATTTTAGCAAACAAATACAAAATTAATCTCTTACCTGAGTAATGGTAACTTCTGTAGTATCAAACTTAAACATTCTGACTGCCTCGATTACCAGTAACTCTTGAACGAGCTCTCTGCTACAAAAAAAAAAAGGCCAGTGTTATTTTTGTAGTTTTAGCCAATAAATATGGAAATACTGCTTACCTCAATTTCCTGAGTATTGGTAACTTCTGTAGTATCAAATTTAAGCTATTTTTACTATCTGAATTACCAGTAATTCTTGACAACAAGCTCTCAGCTACAATAACAAAAGACCCCCATTAATTTTAGCAAACAAATACAAAATCACTTTCTTATTTGAGCAGTGGTAACTTCTGTAATATCAAATAAACTATAATATTGTTAGATGTATTCTCTCTCTTTCACAGGCTTTTTAAACAATACAGAATTAAAAAATATTTGGTCGCCACCGGGAATCGAACCCAGGACCGCTTGCTTGTATAGCGCACAAACGCTCTTCCACTGAGCTACGACAACCACCCAGCGAACAAATACTCCAATACTTATACTGTTAAGGGGTACTGCTATGCTACAGTCTCACTCTCAACAGACCAACGAAATTTCTCTTTTTTCAAAGTATTCGTTGAATTTTTTTCCTCATCTAATTTATCACTTCACAATTTCTTTCTCAGCCTTCTTTTACTCATTAGATGTATTCTCTCTCTTTCACAGTGTTTGTTCGCCGGGTGGTTGTCGTAGCTCAGTGGCAGAGCGCTTGTGCGCTATACAAGTGGTCCTGGGTTCGATTCCCGGTGGCGACCAAATATTTTTAATTCTGTATTGTTTAAAAAGCCTGTGAAAGAGAGAGAATACATCTAATGAGTAAAGGAAAGCTGAGAAAGAAATTGTGAATAATAATATGTTATATGATGAATTTTTCCTCAATAAGCTTTGTTATAACATGATGACATAAATGGATTCTTAGCATACTCTCTTACCTTAATTTCCTGAGTAGTGATAACACTGTAGTATCAAGTTTAAGCCATTCTAACTACTTCTATCACCAGTAACTCTTGAACAAGCTCTCAGCTACAAAAGAAAGGGCCAGAGTTATTTTTGTATCTTTAGTTAACAAGTATGGAACTATGTACTTATCTCAGCTTCCCCAAATAGTGGTAGCTTCATTAGAAGCCATTCTGATTGCAAGTGGCTCTTGACAACCAACAAGCGGCACTTAGAAGCTCCAAAAATCAGCGAGTTTTTAAATTACGCAGATACAGTAACAGGATTTCAATGCCATAGTAACCACTCCTCGCAACTGTATTAATTTTTTTTAAAACAAGTCACGTTATTTAAATGTTTTCTTTGTGATATTCTAGGTAGTAGCTGTAAATGCACAATATTTGCACACAACTGGCCATACCTACACAAGACTTTCCTTCGTGATTAGTCTAGTGGACAATAAATACTGTTGCATAGGGCTTATAACTATGACAAATAGCGCATTAACTTACCACCGCCACTAACTCGAATGTGACACCATCTGTGTATGTTATTTGATTTTGGTGATCCCTTACCAAATTTTACACTTGCACCATTGGCATGTTAAAACCAATCAAAATCCAGTACTGTACTTGTATTAACAAGTAAAAAATATATGAGTAGTGATATAACTTCCAGATATCTGACAAGAGTCCCAGACATTATTGTGCTGCTTTTGATAAGACACTTCTCTCCACACAGCGAAAGTGGCTGGTGAACTTGTAGAAGTTTTTTTTTCTACAATAACTTTCACATTAATATACAATGATTTTTTTTTTTAAATCAAGTTTATGCCAATGCTTTTACATGAATAAAGTATGTAATTGGTGCAAGTTATGGTATTTGGGGCAACTTGTACAACTTAATGACCAATCAGCTCAATGGAAACCTATTAGTTATCTCAGTATTATCACCATCATTGTCATCATCATCAAGTTATATGCTAATGTAAAGTAGTACTGCTGGTAATTGCCCGTTTCCATTGCCTTCTGGTGTATTACTTTGTGCTTAGTGATGACTCACTGCCAGCTTCGAGGCATCTCTGCTGCACTTCTTGTCAGCTACACAGACTCTGGTCAAACAACTGCTGAATGTTCTTGTGCGTTTCAACCTCTGCTAAAGGAGCAATTCTTTTCAGATATCATACACAAGGTAATCAATTAGTGTTAGTATTATGTAATTACTTATAAAGTGCCGCTATTTTCTGGTAGATTTTGTCACTTATGACCACCACAGGCTCACTAATTGCTAGAAAAATGCCTCAGTACCAATATTTTCCCCCATATTCTGTTACATATTCAGATCTAGTTTATGCCTTGAGAATGTAGGTTGATTCATCCCTGTAGCGATTCTTGAATAATGTTTTTTTTCCTGGTATTTGTTGTTGTGTTTGGTTGTAGTCTGACAGACAAGCAGAACAGCAAATGAGGACTATATTGCCAAAACCATCGGAAGATCTGAGTAATTTATATTCCTGAGAAAAAATTATCTTACTAATTTATGAAATTTACTTTAAAAATAATGTCAGCTATTCTATGTATACAATGTTCAAACAAATTACAATAATAATAAGAGTTATTTGTTCATTAAAAGTTCTTATTTCTAATTGCTATGCTGGTTAGAATAAAGTGTCTGCATTGTCTAGGCCAGGTTGGGCAGATAGGTAGCTCATGTAGTTGTCACCTTGCTCGTCGCTGGCATCTGCTAGACCTCTGGCCGTGCGTCCACTGGCCAGCTGAGCCATAGGAATGTCCTGGCCTCCTGCACTGGAGGCCCCAGACTGGCGGCTGTACAGTGGATTGTGGAAGTTGGAGTCGTAGTCGCTTGCCGCATATAGAGGATTATATTCAATCTCCGGGTCGTTCCAAGGCTGGCCGTCCGTCTCGTCATTTTGCACTAGCGGGATTTTATCTGCTTTCTTTTTCTTTCCCAGCCAAGATGTCTCGCTGGTCACTTTTTTAATCGTTTTCTTCTGAAACTCGCCGTCTTCCCCAGGCTCGATTGTCTCAACTTCTGTGGTTTTACGATAGATAAGTGCTCCTTTCTCCGGGTCGACAATTCCTCCCATCTCAATGACTTCTCCAGCTGTAGAGGTAAGCACAATATACTTATAGCATTGCCTTTATTTAGACCAAGCGAATTGTTTCCACACAATTTATTGAGAGTCTATTGGGTCCCAAATTTATTTAGATGATTGAACTGTGGCTATTAGCATTAAGTACTTCACGGGTGCTGCATGTGCATCTACACTGTGTGCTTTCAATTGTCTCGCTTACCATTTACAGACTCTGTGTCCATGTCTTCCATTGTCTTCAAGCCAGCCTTCTTGTTGAGATCACGCTGTTGGTCCCTCACTTGCTTCCTGGATGAAAAGAAGAAAAATAGAATAGTGTGAAATTTGAAAGAAAAAAAATTTCTCCTGGATCTTATTTTTAAAGGGAATTGCACGTGGAAGAGTTGTATGAACTTGCCTTCTATATCTCCTCCACACAATGAGCAGTATAATGAGGAGGACTCCTACAATAATGGCAGAATTCATGACGACAATGACGGCGACAGCCCAGGGTGGTATGGGACGTGTTGGTATGGGAGTGTTAGTTGCAGTAGTGGTGGTCTGTTCGGGGTTGTTGCTTTGGGCGCTGATAAGTCGGAGGCCAGCGTCAATCAGCCGAGCCCTTTGGGAGGCATCCAGAGATTGGAAGATGGCTTCCAGCTCATCTGCAGAAATGAAGTTGTTATCGCTGTCTCTCGCGATGAGGTCGAGAGTGAATAGAGACGAGTTGATTGTGTTGGCCTGGACGATGTCTGTATCCATAGTGATGATTTGCATGAGGAGCTGCTCCAGGCTGTCCAGAGTGAAACTGAGGAAGTTTCCATCCAACTCGATAGTGACTGTGTCCTTGCGTTCGTACAGCTCCACGGTTGTAAAGCAGGTGGCATTGTTTGATGGCTGTCCGTTGTCTCGTACGTCCACTAAGGGAGAAAGGACTCTAGCAGACGTAGAAGTAAGATCACTGGAAAGAAATTAAACGTGAAATAAATTACCAAAAGAAAGCAAATGGAGTCATTAGACTTCTTCATGGTATATTGAAATATGTAACTTACGCTGATGTCCGGATGATTCCTGTACTCGCTTCGATAGTCAAGAACTGTGATGCAAGCTGACCTCTCGTGTTCAGGAACACAATCTGGCTGTTGACTCCCTCGTCAAGATCTGTTACCTCTATTGTAACTACATCGGTGCCCACTGGTGCTGCCTTGTTCAGCTGAACTACAGGCGACCCTTGGCAGACAGGTGTGTTGTCATTCACATCTCCTACGATGATCCTCAGCTGCAAATAGTCAAAGTGAAAATGTATGGTGATAAGTGTGCATTACCTAGGGAATGGGGGGGGAGAGAATGAGGAACTTGACTGATTTGGATCCCTTTCAAATTTGTCAACAAATAAACTCGCTAAAAATTATATTAGCTACTTATCATAATTAAACTCGTTTTACACATCCTCGTATGCCTTGAGCTTACAGTGGTCCTTGATATAGTTGGAGTGGGAGGAGCTGGAGCCGGAGTTGCCTGAGGTTCTGTGGTGGGAGCAAGCATGCCCCCAGATCCTGATGCTCCTGATCCAGAGCCCATCGGGTCCAATCCACTCCCCGCGTTGCCATTTCCTCCGTTGGCTGGGCCGTCGTTCTGCTGGAAGTTTGCCAGCTGCTGCAGAAAACGTCGCTGGGATCTGTCGGTCGCTTCAATTACCACTTCATACGTTGCTACAGTCTCACGATCCAAAGGCCCGCTGAGCGTCACGAGTCCAGATGTTCGGTCTAAAGTGAAGAGTCCGGTATGAGGGGAGCTGCCCTCAGCAAAGTTGTACTCCGTGTCTCTCTGGGATGCTGGCACTGATGGACTATAGTCGTTATCTGGCGCAAAGGCCGTGAAGATGGGAGTGCCCACGGCAGCATTTTCTAGCACGTCTGCAGTTTCTCCAGGCTGTTCAAACACCGGTATATTCTCATCAAAAACTGCTGCAATACGCACAACATCTGTTCCCAATACCATGCCACATACCACCCAAGATACGGTGAGGTCGACCGACCCAGTGGCCACTGCCTCGACCAAGTTGCTAGTGACAGACACGATAGAGCTGTTGGAAGACTCCAGCATTATTTCGACCGGGCTCTCGATGACTACTCTACGGCCATTTTCAAGAACCACAGATACAGTAACTTCCGTGCTTCCCTGGAAAGAAAACAGTTCGGAGAGGATTTCCAGAGAAACCTCGCCTGATTCAAGTCTGGATGGCGGCAGTGTTGAGCTCAGACTGAACAATGCCACGACTGCATCTACACTCACTGGTTCTACAAACACATCAACTATTTCAATGATGGGAGTCGATGCTGTTAGCCTGCTGGTGATCTCGTTGTTGTATTGGAGGATGCTACTCTGTGCCCGCCCCGTCATGGATGGGACGACCTCGACAGTGCCACGGTCAATGTTGGAGATGGTGATACTGGCAGGAAATTGGGGGTCTATGGGCGGTGTAATCTGGTCAGAAAATGGTAAGGGAGTCAATAATAATAATAATAACAACAATAATAAGTAATAAAATAATTAAATATAATTCTGATATTGGAGAATATCTCGAGTTTGTTGGCTTAGTATTTGCGCTCGTGCCGAATAAATTTAATGTATAATGTGCACATCATAAACACAACAATACTGTAACCAAACAACCCAACATAAATAACCAAGAACACTGGTGAGGAGAGAAAAACCCTAAGCAATTTCCATATTACTTGAATGCACTTCCTATGGGGCAACACTTCTGGGCACACAGTTCAGTACTAATAATACTACTCGAGTGCTTGAATGCACTTCCTATGGGGCAACACTTCTGGGCACACAGTTCAGTACTAATAATACTACTCAAGTGCTTGAATGCACTTCCTATGGGGCAACACTTCTGGGCACACAGTTCAGTACTAATAATACTACTCAAGTGCTGGCAATAGTTACTGCTACCAAATCCAGCTTACCAGTCTTGCTATCAGAGGATACACATCTCCTGTGAAGCTGTTACTTCCAGAGATGAAGCTTGCGGTGGCTGACAGCCTCGCCGTCTGGAACCGATTGGCATCGCAAGTTGGCGTCATCCACCCACGCACTTTGTACAGCCTGGTGGTTGAGATAGCGAGGGATACCTCAGTGGGGGTCCAGACGTGGAATGTGACCAGACCAGCACTGCTGTGGATGGGGATCAGCGATGGGATGGTGGCACTGACGTTGACCGAACTCTGACTGTTGTTAGAAGAGCGAGTAATCCTCACCGATCGGCAATCACCTGCAAGGGAAAACAAAAATGGCGAATGACAGAAGATTGGTTTTGTAACAATCTTGCACATGATAATGTATTTATACGTGTGATTTTATTTTATTTTATGCTTACAACCACTGGGAGCATACAAAAAAAATGCTTACCTTCAAGTTCCAAGACTCCTACTGCCTCCTGTGACATGCGGCACTGGATGGGCGTGTCACTGGAGATGATTTGGGTTGAGTTCTCGTTGAGGGGAGTAGAGGCAATGGAGTTTTTGATAGTGTAATATTCTATGGGGCTCTGTACGGGGGAATAGTTGAGGATGGCCGTGTTTACGATGTCTGGCCGTCTGGAAACTGCGAAATAATACATCGGGCTTTCTGAGACGACCGTGTAGCGTTTCTGAATGGAATAGAAAAAAGGAAATGAATTAAAAGCTTAAATTTATGTACAGAAACATTTGAACTTACTGAGAAGTCTGATCCAATTCTCTCCGATCGAACAAAAACACTAACAAGAAGGAAAAAAAATTAAAAAGTCGGTCATTTTATAATATAATGAAATTGTTTTCCAATCTTACTTGGTCAGCCGTACTGTGCCATCAGTATCACTAGCTGTCAAGATGAGGTCCACTACCTTCAGTGGCCGAACAGATGAGGAGCCAGAACTGCTGCAGGTAACTCTCGTGCCCATCAATGCTGCAGGTAAAGTTACAAACATTAGTTTATTAAACAAAAAAAATCAAAAAATCATTTCCTATTTGCAGAACTTACTGCACGACCACATAGCTGGGTCAAAGTTGATATTAGAAATAGAAGTCGCTGTCACATCAAACTGAACCTCTTCAGGAATGGACACGTACACCTCCATTATGAAGTTTCGCCTTGCATATACGGATTCTGAAGGCTCCACTAATATGAGTAGATTGAATTCAGGATTGAGGGAGTAGGCTGGAGAGTGTGGGACGACTAGCTCTCCCAGGACATTACCAGGTCCTGCCTGTTCCTCTAAACCATACCATACTGTCACTTTGTCCTTGGGACCACTAGCAAGTCTTGCAAACCACTCTCCAGGGAGTTCTATTTGAACGATGCATGCTCCGGTCTCCGCAGCTGTGACACACCCTCCCTCAACCATGGACTGATGAGGCGAATCTGGCAGTATAGACTGAAGAAGTTCACCGTGAGGAATCACTCGGACTCTGATGGAGGTTGGCCTTGCTGTGGTCCTGCGCCCGTCCATGGCTTGGACGAACACGGTGATCGTCTTCAAGCTGTGGGAGATTTCGCTCTGAAGTAGAGATGCAGTGATGGTGTCAATAGTGGCTGAATTGCCAAGATTGGGGATAGGAGTCCGGTCCAAGTCCCCAGAAATGGCTGTGTTGATGCCACCAGCCGCGAGTACAGGTCCGTTGATGTCCTCTCTGTACAACGCTCCCACCTGCTGTGTATAAACCGTGCTACTGACCCTATTCGTGGTGCCCATGAGGAAGCCGCCATTGTCTGTATCAAACCTTATCACCTGTCCTTCAATGAGGTAGATTGTTACCGTCAATTCGTCACTCAGCGATGGATCTCCGCCGTCTGTAGCAGCAACGACCAGATCGTATCTCTGCTCCACATTAATATCCAGCTGGTCGGAAGTGCTGAGCACGCCGGTGACTTGGTCTATGCCAAATGGCACGGAAGAGTTCCTGATTGAGAATGATACGGCTGCGTTGATGCCGTCGTCTGCATCCATGGCACTGAATGCAGCAATGACAGTCCCCACCATCTTGTCTTCTTCTATTCTAAATACAGTGGTGTTGTCTTGTATCGCGAGCACAGGAGAGTTGTCGTTGACATCCATGACGGTGATTTGAAGTGTGGCATAACTGACTAGCTCACCTCCATCTTCAGCCGTGACTATGAGCTCATACTGAGTCCGAGCTTCTCTGTCAAGAGAGCCTGTAACCACAAGTGTGCCATTCCGTGAGATCTCAAAGAGACTGTCAGTGTTGAGAGTCAGCGTAACTTCTCCGTTTATTCCAATGTCGGCATCTTGGACTTGGATCACAAATCCTTCCACAGCAACATCTCTGCCATCATATATATCTTCTGGGATACTCACAGCATATGCATTGTTGGGTATGAACTCTGGGGCGTTGTCGTTGAAGTCCTCCACGGTGATGTTGACGAGGGCAGAGCCTGTGAGTTGTGGTAGTCCTCTATCAATTGCATATATAACCAACTCATAGCTGTCTTGTGATTCCCTGTCCAGGGCACCCTCTAGAGTAATCACTCCTTCGGAATCTACGGAGAAAACTCTGTCTGGATCGCTGGCACTGTCAATGCTATAGTCGAATACTCCATTAGTCCCGTTGTCCAAGTCTCTTGCTGTGACCATGAGCACAAATTCTCCCAGAGTTGCGTTCTCAGATATTGAGGCAGAATAAGTGTCGTTAGAGAATTCTGGACTGAAGTCGTTGACATCAAGCACAATGACATTCACGGTCTGCGTTCCGATGCTGTAATTGCCTCGCTGAGAGAAAGCGTCGACATAAAATTGGTAGGAGCGCCTCCCTTCAAAGTTGAGAGGCAAGGCGAGTTGGATATCACCAGAGTCTGTGATATTGAAGGCATCCGAGCCTCTCAGGGAATACGTTTCTTCTGTGCTTGGGAACCTAGGATTTCCAGCACGCACAGTGTGGATGGTTTCTCCGATCCTCTGGTTTTCTAGCACATTCAGTTCAAAAGTACTTCCAGCAAACATGCAGTAGTCTGAACGCAAGCGGTTCTCAAATGCCAAGAATGGACTGTATCCAAAAGGCTCCTTAATCCTCACAAGGCTGTTCTCTTCTATTCCTGTACTAGAAGGCAGAACAAGAGAAGGAACAAGCTCACCATCTTCTCCGATGTACACACTCCCTCTTCTCTTGATAAAAGTTGCTATCCTTTCATTCATGTAGCCTCCAGAGGCTGATGTGAAGAGTACAACTGTAATCCCTACTCTGTCAAGCTGTGAGTCTATTGGTGTATTCATGACGACCTGGAACGAGTCGTTGCCAGCTGAGGAGGCAGCAAAGAGAACACTAGTATCATCAACTATTTCTGTGTCCCTAGCTGGAGAGGTAACTTCAGAGGCGCTCAGCAGACTGGCGCTGTCGGGGTAAGACAGTATGAAGAAGACTCTGGTGTTGACCGCTTCAGGTCCGTTGGGACCGTACTGAAGGGATGCTCTCACTCTCATGGCACACCCAGTGCTCGGTGAAACCGGCTCCACACTGACGGTGTCCAGGAATGGCAGCAAGCCGACATACACTCGTACCATGAAGACCACGTCAGCGATGGATGTAATGCCGTCCTTGTTTGCATCAGCTGCACTCGGATCAGGAAGAGATGATACTCGTCCGGCCAAAAACTGAGAAACGTAGGCAGCATCTACGATATTGAATTCTCTGTCACTGTTGACATCTCCGAGAGGCCTGGCTGGGGCTTGGTAGCTTCTGGTGCTAATCTCAGGAATGGTGCTGTTCAAATTGGAAGGAGCTGGATCTGTGGACGTGTCGTCTGAGACGAGGATGTCAATAGAGGATACTTCGCTGGATCCTATAGATTGTAACGCATCGTTTGTGAGTATGTTGAGGTCACTGAGGATGGAGAAGAGACCTGTCATGGCAGTATCTCTAACAGTGAATGTAATCTTCACCAAACATGGAGTTGGGTCTGACGTAGGCTCGACAGCAACATACGCGACTTGAATCACACCTGGAATGTCTCGACGCACTCCAGCAAATCCTGCCAAGGTGCTGTTCACGGAGTCAAGTGTGAAGACGTCAGGATCGTAGTAGAGCCTAATATCTGCTGATGTTATGTTCTGGTTGCCAACATTGATTCTTACGTCCAACGTAAATTGCTCCCCACGTCTGACTGGAGGTTGAGGGACGCCAGTTTCTCTGCCGAGATCAACTCTGCCCAGCGGTCTGTCAAGATTAGCGGCAAAGGTCACTGTTTGAGGACTTGCAAGAGACGAAGTTGCAGTAGCCGTAAGAGTGACAAAGTCGTAGTGGTCTGAAGTCACTTCCAGGACCCACGTCGAAAAGTCTATGGAAGCAACAGCAGCAGGATCTAGTGTGAACTCCACCAGATTTGAGAATCTGCCTAGGTCGAAGTTCACCGGATCATAGATGATTGTACTGTTATCAGTGAGTAGTAGAGTACAGTTGATTTGTCTTCTCGTTGGTGATATATCTCTAATGGTCAGGTCTCTGATTTCTTGAACTGTGATGTCAACAAGTTGGACAGAAACAACAATTTGAGCACTGAAGTCTCCTGCGGTAACGGTCACTGATCCTGTTCCCACTGCCAAAGGAGTCACTACGCCTGTGGCAGCGTTGATGGTTAGGTTGAAAGGTCCGTTTTGAGAGTAAGTAGCCGGAACTTCGAGGACCATCCCATTTGAGAGTGTCACCAATGGGACAATCTGCGCCTCTTGGAAGAGACGAATTCCAGATATATATCCCAAACGTATGTCACCAGACAGAGGAGTAATGGCGTCAGGATAGGCTCGAATGCCAGCACTGAATGACTCAGCATCAACTATGCTGATTGTTGCTGTGGTGGTGAGTGATCGGGAGACTCTGGGTGAGGAATATGTGATTTGAACCGTGCCACTAGAAGCAGTGCCGGACAAGTTAGCACTCACTGAAAATCCATTTATGATGAGAGATGCTGACTGGTCTTCAATCCTGACCTCTGGACTGAGCTCAGACAGGATCACCTGAGACCCATTACTGTAGAATACCGTCAAAGACAAAGTGCTAGTCTCTGGAAGACCTACGTTAATTTCTCCAGTCTCACGGCTTATTTCAGCATCTGAGAATGAAGCTACGATGTTAACTGGTGTGGGTGTGGTTACTCGAACATTCTCTATGGATTGTCCGAGGAGTTCTTGATTGGGGCACTCATCTGGGAACCAGTCAACTGTGAGTGATGCCACACCTTCAGCCAGAGAAATGAGGCTATTGTCAGAGTCAATGGCCAAAATGTCAGGACTTGAAGAGTTGATGCTGAGGTCACTCGACCCAATGTCGTATCGGGCACCATCAGTGAAGTAAGCGTACACTGTCACCATACCAGTGACTCTGGCCTCAGCATCAAACGCTTCAACGAATTGGGCAGACACAGATAGCGATGAGTCTGTTTCAAATTCTTCTGGAGCAACGGAAACTTCGAGAGATGTAAAAACGTTGGAATATACATTGTAAATGAAGACTGGATCATCAGTCACATTGACGCTGACTTCAGCCGAGAGTGGTCCAGACAACCTCAGCGACGCACTGCCTGGCGCTATCCCATTAATTGAACGTGTTTGAGAGTTCACCGTGACAACGCTGGTATCGCTCGATCCCAAATTGCTAGCCAAGAAGCCGGTGATGTCGACCAATGGACTTAAACTGTCTCCCCTCTGGAACACCCCCAGTACGCTGAACTTACTCTCCTGGTAGATCTGAGAGCAAGAGGCGTCCATTACGTCCGGGATGGCATTCAAGTAGTCGTCCGTGAGCTCTATGTTTGTGCTGTCCAAGCACCAGACAATCACGGGAAGTCTGAAGCTGAGTCCGGTAGCAACGTGAGTCAAGTTGAAGAAATAGAGCGAGTCACATCTCTGGGAAGAAGGAGTAAGTGCAAACACACAATCGTCTTGTTTCTCGAACAAGGTTGAGCTGATGGAGCAGTTGATTCCAGGAGCATCGACTGTCCCAAACAAAGGCACTGTGTCATCATAAATGGTGTAGGTTGTGATGGCAACGTCTGGAACAGCTTGTCCTAGGGGTAAAGTGTTTACTAGTTCTGGTCTTGGCGTAGAAGCTAGTATTCCAGCCACCTGAGGACGGATGAACGGGAGGGGAGAAAGTCCCACAAAGTACCCACTCCTTCCATGAAAGGTAGCCTCCACTGGAGCAGTGACTATCAGTCCGGTGTTAGACACCAGTGAGTTCACAGTCGCGGTCACGTTCAGCGAGGAGCCCACGATAGAGCTGGAAACTGAGGCTTGAAGTCCAAAGAACCTGTCAAAGTTGCCAAATGGAGACAGCTCGGTGGTGCCACTTTCGAGCCTGTAGCACTGGTAAACCATGTCGTCCACATCACAGCGCCATTTGGGGCTGTTGATGGGGCTACCAACAGCCACTGATTCCCTAGAGCCGACACTCAGTGTCAGAGTGAATGCTGTAACTTCTACAGATGGAGATGCTCCAATCCACACAGTGAACGCTGATCCTGGGTAGAGGTTGTGCTGAGGCATCTCTATGACGATGGTCGAGGTGCTTGGGACGGGAGGCGTGGGAGCTGACCTTAACTGAACAATGCCCAGCGGCGCAGTGTACGCTTCCATGGTGACAGACACGCTCACAGCATCATAGAGCACGAACCAAGTCACTGGGACTTCAATGCTGAGAGAATAAAGACCAGACTGGACATTTGGATCCCTCACAACTCCAGCGTCAGATGACAGGGTGGCCATTGTGGAGGAATTGCCCTCCGAAGTGATAGTAAGTGTGAGCTCCACATTTTCAGTCGCAGTTGGTACGAACTCTGAGCCTCTTGCCTGGGCAACCACGTTAATGACAGGACGGTCGGCCCACACCTCTCTCTCCCGCACCACACCTACCACGGCTTCCACACCAGCTTCGTCTCTTTGGTATGAAACATAACTTGCGGCACTTCCGAGACTTCCTCCGACTCTTCCAGACTGGAGTGAGTTGCTGAAGAAGGTAATGGCTTGACTGAATCCTCGCTGGGGCATGGGGAGTGGCATCACGGGACCACTGAGGAACCCGGCTCCTTGCACGACAAAGTTAAACCTGGAAGGTTCTCCTATGATCACTAGTATGTGGATTAGGCAGCTCTGTCCTGCTCTGTCTGTGACCATGACAGTGATGTTATAAGAGGGGGTGGAATCCTGTTCGAAGTCTTCGGTACGTGTAACAAGTGCACCTTGCTTCTCTGCCACTTTCATGATACCAAACTGAGGAGAGGTGGAATTGATGGAGAACTCTATGACGTCGCCACCGTCAGCATCATCTGCATCCACAGTGAAGAACATGGTGCCCATCAGAGCATCCTCAGGAAGAAGGGCGGTGCGGTGGATGGGGAAGCAGTTGGGAGCATTGTCGTTCACGGCATCTACGTTAACAACAACCGTAGCTGTCCCGCTGAGCGGAGTGATGCTTCTGTCAGTGGCAACAACTGTCAGAGTGTACTGGATCTGGAGTTCGTAGTCCAATCTCCTTACCACAGCTATCTCCCCAGTGACGTTGTTAATGGCAAACTCTGGAGATGAGTCCAACAGAGCGTAGCTAATGGTCCCGTTCTCCCTAAAGTCCGCATCAGAAGCAGTCACTGTGATCAGTGCATAGCCAATGTCGATGTCCTCTGCCACATTCTGTGTGTAGACATCCTGGGAGAAGCGTGGAGCTACATCGTTCACGTCCAGTACATAAACGATCAGTTCGCCCGTGCCGTTCTGTCTCCCGACTATTCCATTGTCGATGGCATTAATGGCTATTTGATACACTTGGGTCACTTCTCTGTCCAGAGATCCAACGAGCGTCACGACACCTGTGGTTTCATTGATGGAGAAAGTCCTGGCTGTCTCTTCCGATGGATTAAGCAGGAAGTATCCCACGTTAGCGTTGGGCCCCACGTCGCTGTCGTTCGCAAACACTCTAGCCACGTACGTCCCAACTTCTTGATCTTCACTTACACTCACTTCGACCCTTTGTGGGAAGAAGACTGGCCTGTTATCGTTGATGCAGTCTAGGGAAGAGAAGGTTTGATTGAAGGTAGTCAAAGGAGAAAACCCAAGGGAATATGTAAGTGGGATTTGAAGCCCCAAGGGGTGTACTATGTGCCCGTTAATCGCTCCAGGGAAGACGGGTGGGTACGAGAATGTTCCAGTAAGAGTATCAGTTCTAGTCGTGGACCGGATAGTTCCGTAAGCATCTACCCTAGCCTGGATGAGAACCAGCCCGATGTTAGTCGTGCTAATCGGCGTCCTCAGTCTCATTTGGTGAAGTCCTGGACCGTCCCTCGAGAAGGTAATTAGACCGCCATTCGTGCTGCTTGCCTGCTCCCCAACGAAGTCTATTTTTTGTACGATGGACTGAACATCAGAACTGGTGTCTGTTAGCAGGTCACCGATGAACAAGAAAGGCATTGTGTCATCAAACTGGTCCTGGAAGTCCTGGTCTCTCTTGAATAGCCCAGCAATCAGGGAGGTTTGGGATCCCGAGTCCTGTTTACCTCTGACACTGAGGATAACTGACAAGGTCAAGAAGCAGTCGTTTTCGTTGACGGGGACTACGTTGATGCTCCTCACAAACTGTACAATTCGGAAGTTGGCCCTCAGGAGGAACCTGACATCTTGATCATTGCAGATACCATCCAAGTTGAAGTCTATATCTGGGTTCGTAGTGTACCCGCCTTGACTCAGGGCTAGCACGTCAGCCATGTTGAAAATGCAGTCTCCATTGATGTCTCCCATCTCGGTGCCATTGACTGGTACATTGCCAGAGCATTCAACAACGGTGGGACGCAAGACTTCGCGGGCGTCTGCCATTTCTTGAGCGAGGGAAGGATATGGTCCATCAGTTCTAACAACTACCACACCTACGTCCGCCGCAGGGGATGCTGGATAAGTGACAGGTCTAGCAGGACTTTCTTGATTCAGTAGAGTAACAAAGTCTGCTTTGATCCTGGCAATTCCCCTCCCTCCTTCTATTGCTCTGAATCTAAGGGATGCCAGCTCGATGATTGTGTTGCTAGGTAGTGAATTAACCAAGCCACCAATTGTCACATAGCCTCTAATATCACGCTCAGAAGAGTCAAAGAGATCTCCTAGGCTCTCATTAATTGACACTGACTCAAGTTCCAAGAGGTTACTGCTGTACAGGACTCCAATCTCGATTGCTCCAATGGCACTCCTGAGGTTGGTGTTGAGACGTAGAGGGACGGTGAAGTACTCTCCAGACTGTACCAGAGGGACTGCTTGCCCTTCTGGCTGGCCCAGATCAAGCTCCCCAGAATTGGGCTCAAGATTGGTATAAACATCCAAGTCCTGCTGAACGAATATCGACTGGTTGGCCCTTACCGTTAAGCTTCCTGGAAGAGGCGTGCTATAGTTCACAATTGTGATCCTTCCATCTCTGTTACTAACGGTAAACCTCGCTGGGTCATTGCTCTCGACCGAAAGTAGTTCAGGATACACTTGGCCATTCTCCGTGTACACCTCTTCAATGATGGTCCCATCACTGAGGGTCACAGACGCAGAGAGTCTGGCTGTCGTTAGAGTCCCTGGAAGACCAACCACTGCACCTCTGTTCATGGCTAGCTCCAGCCTTGTGATGGCAGCCACTTGGACATTCTGAGGGAAGAATCTAAGGGAATATGAAGCTTGGATTCCCCCCGGGGCCATCACAGTGAGATCATAAGTTCCTGCAGTGAAGGCTGTAACGACGCCACTGGGAGATACGGTGGCCAGTCCTGGGGAGCTGGAGGTATACCGGAGCGCAGCATTGCCACTGACGTCTGTGAGGGAAGCATTGTTAGGCCTGTTGAGCTGCAGGAAAGTGTTTATCTTTGCTCTTTGGTAGACCTGAGTGTTGCCAACCAGCAGCAGGACGGAGACGTTCAGCCTGTCTGACGAGGGATAGGATGGGTAAGGGGACACTGTGAGAGTGATGTAATCGCTGTAGCCTACTTCGATTGTGGCAGAAGCTTCAACACCTTCGTACTCCACTGTAAACTCCACCATTGCGGCCATGTTACTTCCAGGGACGACTGTGAGCAGTCTAGGCTGCCCTGATGAAGACAAGGCAAGAACCCCATCCATTGAGAAGGAGTACATTGTTTCAGAGCTAGAGGTAATGTCAGTTCTATAAACGATCTGGCCTCCTTGCATATATACGAGTTCAGCCATCATTGTGGAACTGACGGGGACTGACAGAAGGCTAGCTGCTCCATCACTGCCACTAACTAAGAAAGACTCAGAAATTGTGATAATGATATGAGAAGTAAAAGATTGTACCGGTACAGGGACTGCGGTGTTGTAGAAGGTCTGGCCGCAGTTGCTGGCCCAGTTGGCTCTCACGTATCCTGTGCCATTTGAGGAAGCCGTAATTATGTCCCCATTGACATTGAAAACACTGTCACCTTGGGAAGCATACGTGATCGTCTGTCCTTGGGGGACTCTGGTTCTAGATGCATCGGAGTAAACCACTGTGCTGCTAAGCTGTGCAGTCTGACCTCTGTACTCCAGGCTGGACTCTATTGTGGCAGTGAATGGTTCTGTTGGGCGATAGTTCACTCGAGTTGGAGTGTCAGCCGTGAAGTTGGTGGCGTAGACTATGTCCAGTTCGATCGCTCTGACCGATTCACCTGACACCACGATGGTAGCTTCTCCAATACTCGTGGCACCGGTTTTGGTGGCAGTGACCCTTGCAGTGCCAGGCGTCAACCCTCTGAATTCCGTTCCCACTCCAGGAACTTGAGCAACCTCCAAGACAGTCGGGTCACTAGATGCCAAGTTCAGGTTTTCGAGTCTCAAGGTCACCGCCTCTGATGATGTCCTGAAAGTGGTCGAAGCTTTCAGCAGTGAAGACTGGTAGATGACTGGACAAGAAGAGGATGAATCAACCAAAGGCTCTATGGAATTCAAGATTCCATCGTCGCTGTATAGACGCACAGGGATTTCTGCAAGCCACACCTGATAGCGCAGTACTACAGGAAAAACATCCTCAGCAACGATATAGCTGGGGCTGTTGACAGTGGCAGTCAGTTGCACTGCTACAGAATCAGCACCTGATGTTTCTGAGCCATCCACAAAGACGTACATGCAAGAAGAATGGACTTGCAAAACACTCGAGTTATCACTCACACAACTTAGCGGGAAAAATGAAAACCCTCCATCTATAATAGTGATGTATTGGACATTAGCCCCTGTAATAACGGCAATCACAGATGGCTGCAGCTCTTTCCTACTTCCCGTGATCGGAGCATCGTTGACGACTACAGTTCTCGTTGACTGAACCAGAGTTCCGACCAGAAGGTCTGAAGCAAGTTCTATTTGTCCCAAGTTTTGTTGGCAGAGATTACCTCTCACCATCTGCACATCTGTGTACCGATTAAACACGCCATCGGTGTCCACGCTCTCTCTCGCTCGGCAAGACAAGCTAATAGTCTGAGGAAAGGAATCAGACACTTCCAAACTGATATCCACAATCGTTTCGAAGCCGGCGGTGATATTGGCTGCGGGTGTTTGCCTGCTGGCAATAAATACAAGCTGGCGTGGACTCGTGCTGGGCTGCACTCCCACCGTCCACTGTGGAGAAGACAATACTGGGGAAGATGGCAACTCGACTCCCTGTCCAAACGTGCATTCCAGAGTGATGGACGACAGACTTGCTTGGTCGTTGTTCTGAGCTAGCAATGCCAATGAGATGTCCTGGCTTCTGTACACGGGATAGGAAGGAACTTGAAGTACAATGAGTGGTGTCAGAGTAGCACCACAAATCTCTGCATATGGTGGGCGTGGCACAAGCGGGACATCATCTCTCAGTCTGTTCAGCTGTCCTCCATTCACACCGAACGAGACGGAGATATTTCTTGCCTCATCAAACCATTCCACCGGAATAGTGACTTGCACTTCGGCCCTTGAGAACTGATTGGTCAACTCTTCTTGTCTTGCAGTTTGTAGCCTCCCATTAATGCGAGTGCTAGCTTGTACGAACACAGTGGCTTGTGGAACATTAGTGCTACCGTACTCGTCTTGGGCAGAGAGGACTAGAGACAAGATCCTTCTGTCATAGTGCACCTGAGATGTCAGTAGCACGGCTGAAGCAAGTGTGGCAGGTGAGGTGGACACCTGAAAGTTTCTCGTTACAGTGTTGCCAGCAAACAGCGCTGAATAAGAGACAGTATTCTCGCCGAATCTCAGAGGAGCCGCATCAAAGAAGACGTCATAGTTTTGCAAGTAGGTGCTAGGATTAGATCCCACCTCTTTCCTGGGATCGCCGACCTGGTACCCTCCAGAGCTGCTGAAACTCACCGGGACAGTTTCTCCCACAATTACTACTACTATTGCGCTCCCAGTGAGTGGAGTTGATGTGCGCGAGTCAGTGGCACCGACGCTGATATAATACACTGAGTTCTCTGCCTGACTCAGCGTTTGTGTGGTCTTGAACTCACCTGTTGCTTCGTCAATGTCAAACCTGTCGGAATGAAGTGATGATGAAATAGAGTAGGCGATTGGTGGGGAGCATCGATCTTGGTCAGTAGCTTGGAGAGTAATTAAAGACATGTTGGCTGGAATGCCGTCTGGCACTACAACTCCGAACTCTCTCCTTCCGAAATCTGGCACATTGCGATTGTCATCGTAGACAACTACGGTCACGTTAGCATCACTGGTGAACATGAGGACGCCGCCGGGCTGGTCTAGTGCAGTGACAGTCATCTCCACTGTGAAGTTATTGAGAGTGCAGAGGTCTTGTGCAGCTCTGATTTCACCAGTGGCAGGATCTAAAGTGAAGAAGGGACTTCCACCTCTGTAAGTGTAGGAAATGTTCCTGTCGTGTCTCAAGTCAGAATCTGTCGCCAGTACTGTCAAGACCAAGTCTCCGGTGGCTACGTTTTCACTCACTTCTATAGAGTAGCTGGGCTGGCTAAACATTGGAGGCGTGTCATTTATGTCAACGACCTCAATGGTGATCTGGGCTGTGTCATTGAGAGAGATGTCTCCATCGTTGAATGCCACTACCATGAAGTTGAAGAAAGGGATCGTTTCTCTGTCTAGACTGCGAGCTGTGGATATGACTCCAGTGCTGCGGTTGATGGAAAAATATTCGTTGTTTGGACCGACGAGGGCGTACTGCACAATGTTGTTGGGAGGGCTGTCCGCGTCCGTGGCGGAGATGAAATCAATGACTACCGTACCAACTGTTGTATTCTCGATGGCTAGATTGAAGTACGACTCACTGTCCAGGACAGGGGCATTGTCGTTGACGTCCGTGACAATAATGGTCAGCTCCGTTGTGGATTCAAGTGAGGGGATGCCATTGTCCCGAGCTAGCAAGGTGAAGGAATACTCATTGATGCCTTCAAAATCGAGAGAACCATTGACCATAATAACCCCAGTGTTTTCATCCACGTAAAATGGAATAGATTGGTTTTCATTTGGAATAATTTCATAGTTGATGCGGCCGTTACCGTCGGGTAGGTCCGTCGTGCAGAAGGCACCTCTGTCTGCGTCAGTCGCTTCAACACGATCGACAGCTGTGCCTGCTTCTTCATTTTCAGGCACCTCGTAGGTGAACTCGTCTTGTGAAAATGTGGGCGTGTTATCGTTCGATTCGCATACCATGACCCACAGGCGCTGCGAGACGGAGTTTATTGAGTCCAGTGCCTGAAGTGTGACTAAGAAACTGTGGTTGCCTTCACGGTCCAGCCTCCTGTTGACTCTAATCTCGCCAGTCGTTTCATTGATGTAGAAATAGTCAACATGTATGATGGAGTTGTTCAGAAGCGTACCCTCATCGTTAGCTAGAAGCTGATTGACTAACCGGAATGTGAATTCTGCATTGACTCCAAGATCAAGATCGACGGCTGTTGCCCTAATCACCAGATCATTTGGACTGTTGTTTTCTGTGATTCCAATTACATTGGGTGACGTAAAAGCAGGTGCTATGTCATTGGCATCCAAAACAGTCACCTCAACAATGACTTCTGAACTTTGAGGTGGACTTCCATTGTCAACCAACTCGATGGATAGATTGTAGAAGTCGGTGGTCTCCCTATCCAGTCTAGAAATGATGAATAAGGATAATGTAAAGTTGGTTCCATCTTCACTGGCGCTGGCACCAAAGGTTTGCGATGGAGCAGACTGATCGATATCCGTCACTCGTACCGAACGAAAGCCTCTGTTGACTGTGTCCACATCCAAGTCCCTGCCGGGAATATCGAAGAATGAGAGAGACCGGCCATTGGATTGGATCACCAAGTCCTCACTGACCGATGCATTGTAAACCAGTTGACTAGTTCTCGGCGGATTGTCGTTGACATCCAATACCAGGACTATGAGCGACACGGTATCCCTCATTCTAGTGAATATATGAGGACCTTGGTCAGTCGCCACGATGGTGGCCGTGACTTGCTGGTAAGTCTCTCTGTCTAAAGTGCCAGAGAGAGTCACTTGACCAGACATCGGGTCAATGGCAATCGTGCCTGGTTGAGAAACATTCTCCAAAGAAAAGCGTATTCTTCCAGATGGCAAGCTGGAACCGTCAGCGTCAGAGGCGGGTAACTCACGGATCAGTTCAAGTCCTGGAGGGCTTGATTCAGATGCGGGCACAATGAACGGACTGTTTAGGCCTATTACTGGCGGGAAATTGTTGGGGCACACTGTGCCATTGAAACTGTTGTTGAAACTACGTAGAGGATTGAAATTGGACATAGAGAAGGGCAAGGAATATTGCGAAGAGAAAGGACCAATTTGAAATGAAGATTGATCGTATTGAGGTGGAAGCAATGTGAGTGTACCTCCTAGGACAGCATATGTTGGCACTAAATTTCCAGAGTCGGATATTGAACCAAAGACAACAACTAGACCCATATTCTGCTGAGCTATGGGGCCAGAGTTAGTCCTGAGTGTAAACACTCCTTCTCCTACACTGGTAGCTAGCACCCAGCCCCCGTAAGTATCAGAGGGTAAGTTGCTGGACACTTTGGTGCCGTTGGCAAGACTGGTGATGTCGTATTGGTCCTGGAAAGAATCGTTTTCACTGAAGAGTCCAAAGTAAACGTACCCAGTGCTGTTGTCCACGTATTGACCCTGCCATGTTTTCAGAGTCAAGGATATTGTAAGAACGCAGTCCGACTGATTCGCATCCACCGGTCTCACTAGGAAGTCTGTAACTAACGGGTAATGGCCGAAACGGGAATTCAATAACAAGTTCACGTCGCCTTCTTCAATGAAGCCATTCTGGTTAGCATCCATGGCTTGAAGTTGGTCATGAGTCACACCAGCCGTTTGTCCTATCTGAATCCTAGGAATAAAGTTGTGAGTGAAGTACACATCCACGAGATCAAACGCACAATCTCCATTAGTATCGCCTGGAGCTAACGTTGGGGAGATTGCCAGACACTGTGACGGTGTGCAAGGTGGTGAGGGACATCGCGAGATGTTCTGCGGTGGAGGCAAGGAACTCGGTGAACTTCCAAACACAGAAGCTGGAGACACTCTGGTTCCCGGCATTCCCACCGGCATGAAAGTGGATGAATTCCCGTTGACGTTCACTACCGAGATGTTGAAAGAAGAATCTGAATCTAGTGGAGAAGAGATAGTGAAGAAAATGCTAGCTATGTGCATTCTGGAGGTCCCTGCTATTGGTTCCTGCTGGACGAACCCAAAGCGGGCAGAATTGCCTTGGACTATATGGGACCTCTGGCTCAGTGCAGATTGTGGCACATCTCTTCCAGGTGTTACGTAACTTTCCGGGAGTACAAATATTGCAGGATCGAAATAAGCAATTAGCTCCACTACTGATACATCATGGTCTTCAGCGTTAAGATAAACATCAATAGTGGTGAATCCATTTGCTCCCAGCGTTATGCCTTCAACGTCCACTTCGCCAACTCTGGGGAGCAGATCAACTTGGAAATTAGTGGTAGCAGATTGCTGGAGGCTGGAAGCTGTCAGTTGCACAGCCACCAAGCTATTCCGTTGCAAAGTTACTATGCCTGAATCCATTCCCACGCTGACTGAGTTTGACGCGGAAGAGAACTGTATCAATCCTTCGACGGCAGGTCCATTGGTTGTGAGAAACTGAGGATACTCTGTACCATCTGAGAATACCAAGCGCATGTTAGGAATGAATGTCTGGCCAGCCGTTCCTGAGAGAGTGACGAGTCCGAGAGAAAAATCTTGTATTTCTGCCACTGAAACCGAGCTGTTTGAAACAGTGACGGTCAATTCACTCCTAAAGGCTCCAAAGAATGCTTCCACAGTGGCGTTGCCTGGAGAGAGTCCTTGTATGATGTTTCCACTCAAAGACAACAATGAGGATGTTGTTTCAATCCTGGTGTTGTTTGAAAGTGTAATGTCCCTCGTAGTTCCATTAGAAATCGCAGCACTGACCACTACTTCTAGCGTTTGGTATGTATCACTTCCTTCAAACCTTTCAATAACGATGTCCGAAGTTCCACTGTTTGGATAAGGAGTTAATCTAAGGTTTATTGCTTGCACATCAACTACTTCTACAGAGAATGGGACCAGCGGGGTAGTTCTTCCACTTTCAGAATAACTCACCATGAAATTGATTGTTCCTGCTTGACTTAACTGGCTAGTATCAAGAATCCCATCAGTAAAGTTGAGGCCAACAGATTGAAACTGCAGTCGAGGGTCAGATCCGGCAATAGAAGTTCGACTTCCATCTTGATGTACAGCAGTGACGGTGTATCTGGTGGTGTAAGGTATGTCGAGGAGGTCAGAGACAGCTCTAAGAGCAAGTGTTGAGGATTCAAGGAGGACTTCTACTGTTACAATGGGACTCAGGTCGATCTCGAGGAATGTGTTTTGGCTGACTGTACTCACTGAACAAGTTGAGCCGTTGATTTCGCCGACCAGAAATTGGCCCATTCCGGATCCACGGATTGTGATCACTTGACCGGAAACACTGATGATGTCATCATTAGTAGACCTCAACTGGAACCCATTCCTGGAGGTCAGTTCGTAGCTCTGTCTGCCATTGTTGAGGACTGCCTCGGCCAGAACGTCCAGTCTATTGTTGAACTTATTCGTCACAGACTCTATTTCCACCGAAGCTGTTTCAAGGTACGGAGTGCCTGGGATGGAATCCCTGAGGCTTGCTGGAAGAAGATTAGAGTGCAGACTGAACGAAATATCATCAATGGCCACCACCTCTGAAGTGACGGTGACGACGCTAGATGAGAAGTTGCCAAAGTAGACGCTGGCAGATCCAGGGGACAGACCCACTACAGCTAGTCTGTTTGATCGCATTTGAAGATTGAACACGGATTCATTAGAGGTCATCAAAATGTCATCTACGAGTGATACGATGGATATGGACTGTGATTGTGAGGCATCACCAGTAGAAAAATCGGCGACGATGTTGATTGGAGTTGATTCATATGCTTGGACACATTCTCCAGAAGTGATATCAAATATATTTTGCAGAGCCCTTAGCTCAGACTGTTCCGGAGTGATGAAGATTCTGTCCAAGTCGGGGAACCAGACGACAAAACTAGTGTTGAACGAATTGCCCACGCTAGACGTCATGACAATTCTCACGTTCTCGGAACCAGCTGTTTCCATGCCATCCAGGAACACACTAGAGCAACTTTCCTCCACTTTCAGGATATCCGTGTTTTCACTTGAACATGTCAGCTCAAAGTTCCTTGTGAACAAACCCGACTGAAGAAGAGTGACTGTGTTGAGCATGACTGACACCCGCTCCTGGTTGAGCACAGCGGTGTTGAGGAGAGAAGCTGTTGGCGAGAAAGCAAAAGCGCCTCGAGCAATATCCTTCTGGGCTAGGACGTAACCTATCGTTGAGCAATTCTCACTCTGCCCTAGCCCAGTGTGGTAAGCTGGGATTCTCTGTCCAATCAGTTGTGCAAGATTGTCAACAATATAAGCCGCAGAAACACTCAAAGACTTTAAAGTTGGAGATGTATCAGAGACATTGAGGAGCTGAAGTCTGACTGTGAGATTTATAGAAGCGGTGCTTGACGTCGAGGCAATCCCAGAAGCAGACCATCTGCCACTGGAAGAAGAGCTAGCAATGGAATAACCAGGGGTTGAAGAAGCAACTGCAACAAAACGAAGGTCTGATGACATTAAAGAGTAGATGTTGAATATATACGTGGGGTTCGTGGTGTTGATGTTCACCTCAACATCCAGCATGTCTCCAGGGTAGAAGATGCGCTGAGGGACAGTCACTGTCAGGAGGGAATCAGCTGGAGATCTGCAAGTGGCTGTGGGCATGACTTGAGCTTGCCCCAGGGAATAGTTGGCGCTACCAGGAGCATCCACTCCGTATGTGATGTCGACCGTCTGTCCTGCAGTGAAGAACTCGTCAGGGACTCTCACTTCAACGAGGCAGGTTGCACTTGGCACTGCAGTCACACAGACACCTCCATACATCTGCGAGGAAGTGTTGCTGGAAAATGCTGCGTATACAGGGACTGGGCTGACAGAAACTGTTTCAAACTGATTCCCTTCCACCTGAATGGCCACGCGCAAGTAGGGATTGTTGAGATATATTTCCCTGTGAGCTACTGTTGCCAACACCCTAGCAACCGTTGAAGTGGCCTGAACCGATATTTCTCTTTCTACTCTGAGGTTCCCAAGAGAATACGTTATTGTTGGAGGGTCCACTCTTAGGGAGCCGCCATTGTTAAGCCAAACCTGCTGTTCGTATGTTGTAGTAGCTGTCCTAGAGATAAAAGGAACGCTGTAGCCTCCTTCTACTGCGATTGACACTGGCAGCAATTGACCAACCAGAACGATCAGCGATACGTCGCTGGACATGTCTAGGTTGGGGTCAAAGTTGCCCGTGTCAGTTGCCCTCAGGGTTAATGTGAAGCCTACATCATCCGAGTCGAGATCTCTGACTAGAACAATTCTTCCAGTGATCTCGTCAATCATGAATGTTCCGTTATTGTCGGGGACTAGCTCAAACCTGGGTGGACCGGAACACAGGTCTCTGTCCGTCGTCCTCAGGCTGGGGAGAACGACAGTGTCCCTTGGAGCACGCACATCAAGACGGCTGATGTAGGAAGGTTGGTTGAAGATGGGTGGGTACATGTTTTCCTCTTCTACCCTTATCTGTAGAGGAACCGTTTGATAAAAAGTCGGCATGTCGGCATCTCTGGCTGTCACATTAAGTGAAACTTCAAGCAAGCCCCGCCCATTCAGGCAAAGGGACTGTGCCACAGTGATCTCCCCAGTCTCTTCATTTATGCTAAAATATGGAGAGGCCTGTTCAAAGGAGTAGCTGGCCCTTGCATTAGGTGGAGTGTCCCCATCGACAGAAGTCACCCTTCCAATCACTGCACCGATGGGTGTGTTTTCTGGGCGTGTGAAAGAATAGCTTTCTTCAGTGAACACAGGCCCCTCATCATTGAGGTCACCAATGGTAATAGTGATGACAGTCAGTGCTGAAAAGCCGTCAATGTCCTCCGCTTGTGCTCTGAAGGTCAGGTTCCGGATGGTCTCATAGTCGATGTTGCTGGAAGCCGCAGTTATTGCCCCAGTGGTGGGGTCAACTTGAAATAGCCCCATGG